>Ga0181523_10002959_pt1 | contig 15870 bp, 14 predicted proteins | sample PEATcosm2014_Bin_43_FD_119752 | JGI IMG/M metagenome (GOLD analysis project Ga0181523, IMG submission 119752) | Peatland microbial communities from MTU Mesocosm Facility, Houghton, MI, USA - PEATcosm2014_Bin05_30_metaG | ecosystem: Environmental > Terrestrial > Soil > Wetlands > Peat | place...
GAAATTGGAAGCTATCTTGCTATGAAAGGCGAAACGGTGTGCCGCATTTTCGGCAAGCTCCGGGACGAAGGCCTCATCAGCGTGCAGAACAAACACATTCGCATTCGCGATGTCGCGGGCCTCAGGCATTGCATCAACCGCAAATCCGGAAATGAGATGGAAGGACCAAGCGAATGATTCGACGGTGAAGGGGCGAACGATTGCAAGGATCCTTCGCGCCTGCCACCATTTTGGGCACCCATTGATCCATCGTGCCAGGTAGTGCGCACGCGCTCCTCAGTCTGCTGCGATCACCAGCATCGCGCCTTCTGTCTCGGACAGATGCAAAATTACGGCATTGTTAGACCGTGACGAAAAAGCCTGGCTGAGTCTTAGATTTATACATCTTTTCGTCCGCCCGGCGAATGCACTCGTCGGCTTCCAGAAATTCCGTTGGACCGTTTTGAACAATTCCGGTGCTGAATGTCACTCCCGACTCTAACGAGGAAAACTCCTCGATCAAGCGCTGAATTACACGCTCAGCGTCGGCACTTGTGCAATCGGGCATAACCAGGCAAAACTCATCGCCACCCCAGCGGCAAGGAAAGTCGATTTCACGTGCGCGCCGCAGAAGCAACCCGCCCACGGCACGCAGAAGCTCATCGCCTGCCATGTGTCCCTTTGTATCGTTGATTTCCTTGAAGCCATCGATGTCGAAGTATGCGATCGAAAACGCCTTGGAATGACGTTGCGCCTGCAGTAGTTCCCGGTGCAGGAACTCCCTCAGGGCGCGCCGATTGAAGAGCCCGGTCAGGGCATCGCGCCGCGATAGTTCTTCGATCTGACGAGTGCGCTCCGCGACCCGCCGTTCTAGATCCTGGGCATAAACCATCACGCGGTCTTTGGCGACCTCGACCTCGTTGAGGAGGCTACGAATATAGGTATCGACGATCAGTGTTGTATCAAAATAGAGCAACTTGTCGAGGGCGCGCAGCACGTTCGCCAAGCGCTGCCTGTCGGAAATCAACTGGGCGAGAAACTTGCCGAGCACATCCCTGAGTGATTTGACGGCGGCTAGGAAAAGCTTGGGTTCCACGCCGATGCGCTTGTGAACCATGCCGATACGCAACCGGTCATTGACATATTGGATGTCGTAATGCCCCGCGAAAAGTCCGAGGATGTAGCGTCGCTGGGCGACATGCAAGCGCCGGAGCGTGTCGGCATCTCCGATAAGTAGCGCGATCTCCTCTATCGAGGTCTGCTGTACATAGAAGCGGTTGACGAGAGCGTCAACTTCCTGCTCAACGCATTCCGAACAGGAGGCCAGGAACGCGACGTCGGCGTCCGAAAACTCGAGCAGCTCCTTGCGCCGGTTGATCTCAACGTCGGAGATCTGCATCTGCTCCAGCAAAGTCCGATCCGTTTGGGACATACACCTTTCGGATTCAACGTGACTGTCGCACTGCGCTCGTGGGCATGCTACTCGTGTCGCGCGCGCCTGTTAACACAGAGGCACGCAAATACGCTATGTCTGTTGCGTATTCTCGATCGCGAGCAACGTTCGTAGAAGCCGAGAAAAGTGTGAACAACTGGACAGGGGAATGTGTGTGATTCACGTTGCACCGCGGCTAACGTACATTCCCGTCCGATTCTTGCGGGCTACCCAATTTAGTGATCTAGGCCATAGGCTGGCAAGGTCGTCAGGCGAGGGTCTTCGACAGGACCTCCGGTCGTGAAGTGGTAGAGCGACTGAAACTTTGCATCATTGAATCCCATGACCTGGTGAACCGGGTCGTCGAAGAAGCAGCCGATGCCCGTGGCGCGGACTCCGGCCGCCTCGGCTTCCAAATAAAGCACCTGACCGATCAGCCCTGTCTCCCAGAAGAGTCTGCGATAAAACCACGGCCCGTGCTGGCGGATCCTAGGTTCGAATTCCGCAATCATTCCCAAGGAAAAGGCACTTTCCCCGGCGATGTCCTGACGGCAGCTGAGCTCGGCAGCCAGGGCCCGCGCATCGCCCTCTTGAAGCAGGAACAAGGGCAAGTCGTCGGGACAGCCCGTCGCTGGCGTCCATTCGAATTGTGGCCGCGTCGCACTACGGAGCAAGTCCATTTTCGACCGATCACGCGCCAGCAAATACAGACCAGGAACCAGGCCGTCCACCAGATGGACGAAAAGGGCGAGATGAACGGCTGGCTCCCATGCCAAAACGTCCCAAGGCATGGCACGCGAGGTCAAGTCACGCGCAACTCCGGGCATGACCCGGGTCAGCATGGTGAAGAAGGCGCAGGCCGAGATCGAGGTTGTGCCATCGAACGCGAGCGCACTTCGGCGCTGGCGGATCACCTGTCCTGCGCTTGGCTGACCCACGTACAGGTGGGTCGCATCGTTGCTCGGGCCCGCGCAAGGCCGCTCGTGATTTAGTTCGACGACCTTCTGCTCCGTGCTCGACTTCCGGGACGCGACGACCACCTGATCGAGGATCTCCCATTGCACCGGCTCGTCTCGACTCAGCCGGTTCGCCCTTCCGTGCCAGATGTGTCTCGCCACATCACAAACAGCATCAGCGGCGAGGGAAAGAGGAACACAACTCGTCCTGCCGGTCGCGGCGCCGGCAGCTTGATCGGCAGGCCAGATGACAGCGATGCAATCAGGATGCTCTCGCTCCGCTCCGTCGAAGTCCTCGGCTCGATCAACGCCCAGCAAGGCGGCAACCGTGTCATCGGCCAGGCCGTCCAACAGCAACATGCGCCAGCCGAGCGTTTGAGCCGCGATGCGCACACTGCCGATCGCGTGCCCCACATCATGCTGGCAATAGCGAAAGGCGCGCTCGCCGTATTTCCAGGCCTCGCGCCAAATAACCGAGGTAAAGCCAATAAGGAAGGAGTTTGGCGGGAACCCTTGCAGCAGTCGCATGAGGCGTTCCGCCGGCCACTGTGCTCGCAGTTCCAGCGCATGCTCCTTGGGCGCGTAGTGATACAGGCCCGGACCTGGGGAAAGGTCGGCGAGGTCGTCGATGAGCAGATAGGCTTCCGTCGGGTGCAAGTTACCGCTCGACGGATTACTTCGAAGCGCCCAACGGACTTCACCGGCCCGCTTCCAGGCAGAGATGGCCAACGAATACTCAAACAAGCGCGACAGGCTGCGAATGGTGCGCGACGCGCTCGCGACGGCGCCAGGGCGATATAGGTCTTCGTACAGCGGCGAGGCTGGCACGTCTTCGGGTTTCAGAAGCGGCAAGGCAAAGACCGGCGATCCTTCGTAGCGTCGAAACGGATCCGGTTGATTCGCCCAGTCCAGGTAGCCCAGTGAGCGCGCGAAGCGCGAGAAATCATGTTTCGTCTCCCGGTGGTAGCGCATAACCATGTCCAGGGGATCGCGCGCCGGCTCAGCAGCCGAAGGGGCTTGCTTCGTTCGATCGTTCACGGACAAGACGCTCCTTGCCGCAGAGTCCATCGCGTTCGGTCAATGCAGAGGACCAACCCGAACGGCGAGGCGATTTGCGTTGGGTCACCCGATCGGCTGTTCGAGCGCCTTCCTCGCCACAAAGGCATTATATGAATTGCACCGCATTGGCGGCCGCTACGCGCTGGCGACAATGTGTATCGGCGATGATCACGCCATCGCCGCCCTATTCGAGCGCGTTTCAGGCGCCACGCCTGCGCGCTGTCCGGGCGAGGCGGAGGGGCGATCTTATTTCGAGAATGTCGACTCGAACAAGATCATCGACTTTTCAGTTCGGGCTGTGCATGGGGCGTGTGCTCCGTGACGCAAGCCCTTCGCTTCCGCGTTCTTCAAACCTCCGAATCCACTTTCGTAAGGTCGGTCTCGATATTCCACATCGGCGACACGTCAGACCAGCGTCACGCGTTTCGAAATACGTCGAAACCCATCCCGCCGGGTGCTTCGCATCTGCCGCGCTATAGGTCGTGAGGAGCCCTAGCACCCATTCTCGGCAGTGGTGGTCAAGCGCCCCGACGGCTGATCGCGTTTAGCGCATGGCTCTTAGCGCAGCTGTCCACCGCGTCATCCACCTTCGCCGTATTGAGCGTCGTTATGATGACGATATGGATCGCGTTTCGGGTTGATAGGCCGACGGACACGATGGCGCGGGAATCTTCGGCGAGATAGGCGGGAAGGTCCATTTGGAACCTGGTTAGTGCAGCAACCACTTCCGCTTCGGTTAACCGTGGATGACGGGTACTCGGCCGTCCGCCGCCGTAGAAGACGCGGTAGGCATAGCGGTACATGTCGTGCGTCTCGCGCAGGTCGGGCTAATGGTCACCCCAACGGCGGCATCATAAGTCTTGAACGCTACGGCGTCACACAATCATCGTGGGTTGCCGCACATATGCTGATACCGGTTAGGCCGTGCTGGCACTTCCAGATTGATCCAACCTGCGTACATGAAAGAAACGGGCGAGGCTGCCATAAGTAAGTGACTGAATTCGCGGACGAAAAAAAATGCACCGCTTTTACTTGAAGTAATTCCGGATCGCATCCACCGATAGCCTCGACGCTTCGCAATCTCGCCCTAGTTCGCGCCCGTCAAGCCGGTACGCAAAACGTCAAGTTCGTGGGCCGTGAAACGCATTGCAAGCAATTCGGTCGTGCGACGCTTGAGAAAGCATTCAAATTACATCAGTGCACGCCCTTGGCGTTCAACGCCAGTCCCAGTGCTTTGTCGGTATGCAGGATATGCGAGATCAGCCACTGTCTCAGGAAGCTGGTCAACTCGTCCAATGTGGGTGGCGTGCCCTGTCTGTGCTGCGCAACCATTTGTTCAACACGTTCAAACAATTTACCGTGTGCCGCGATATGCGCATCCGAGCTGGGATAGTCGTGTTCGCGCATGAGCCGCTCCTCGCAAGCAAAATGCTCGTGAATGTACGCGACAAGACTGGCCAGGACCTTACCCACCAACCCCGAGTTGGCAGTGTCCTCCCGGGCCGCACCGAGTCGATTGAGCAACCCGACCAAGACGCGGTGCTGGTCGTCGATTTCCTGCACTCCAATGGAATACAGATTCGACCACGGCAATATTGCATCGTTGGTATCGCTCGCCCGCTTAACGTCAGCTGGCAGCGGCTCACACGCCCGTAGCGCTTCGAGCAGTTCGACTACCAGTGAGCTGGAACCCAGTTCCGGTGTATCGGAATGATCAAGCTCGACGCGCAGACAAAGCGTCCTGATTCGGTGCAGGAGTTCCCCGCTTAGCACACTTAGCTCGATCATTTCGGTATCGTTTTGCGGTTCGACATTCAAACCGCAGGAAAGCGCGGCCTCGACCCCGATCCTCCGCAGTTCGCGCATCAGCGCCTCGACGGCGGTCAACCATTGCGCCGCGGCCGTTCGCACCTTAGTGGTTTCCGGTAGCGGTGGAGATTTCAGAAGAACGAGAACGCGCGCTAGAAGCGAATGAACTTGTCGCAGGTCCAACCCAATCGCTTCGGCGGATAAGTTTGGCTGGGGTTCGGCCGGACGCGCTTGTCCGCAGTTCACGATCCACTTCACCATTTCGGGCGCGAACTCCCCTGGCACCAATCGTGCCGCGACGGACGCCGCTCGCAGACCATTGGCGCCGGATTCCAGCAGGGGCGCCATGCCTTCCGCGAACAGTAGGGCCTGCGCGGGGAGCGGCAAGTCATCGACATTCAGGCCGCGGGGGTAACCCCATCCGTCCAGGCGCTCATGCGACAACGCGATCAGGTGTCCGACCGTCGATCCGCTGTGCGCCAACTCGATCGCGACCTGTGCACCGACAATCGGGTGGGTCCGAATCTCCCGTAATTGGTTTGCATTTCTTGGATTTGGCGATTCGACCGACGATGGCGCAAGGTACAGTTCACCCACGTCGTGTAGCAGGGCGGCGCGTGCCAACGTGCGCATCAGATCCGGGTGCAGGTCGACCTTCGTTGCCATTGCCAGCGCAATCGCACTGACCAGGGCCGCGTGTCCCATCATGTCGCGATTGCTGTGGCGCATCACGGACAGCAGCATTAACTCGGTCGGGTTCGGCAGGATACTGCGCACGACCTTCAGGATCCGGGCCAAATCCGGCTCTAGCGCTGCGCGAAGGTCCATTGACCCGGAAACCTTGTCCTCGATCGATTCAGCGATTCCCGCAGCGGCGATCGGATCGGCTGCATACACGCACAACTCAATCGGTTTGCGCAACTTGCGGTTGCTCAGCCGCTCGAGCAGGCGATCCCCGATCGGTCGCCCACGCGCCCAAAGCTTCATCCCGTTAGCGTCAAAGATGTCTTCCGATGCGTGAATCGAGCAGTGCGAGCTGGCCGCAACAAGCGCGCGAACGAAGTGCTCGTTTGCCTCCAGAAACCTGGATACTCCGGTATAAAAAAGTGGCCCCAATCGGGCCTGGTCACCGTCGGCCATGATCGCTTGATGTGTAAGCAGCCTTGTCTCTGAATTTCAATAATGACCATGCAATTCGAGCCGATACCTGCGCAGATTGCTGCGCCCGCTCGACAAATCCGAGGATCAACGCACGACAATTGGTTGGTCGAGTACGGTGTGTACAAATAGGTGCGTATAAGCGGGCCATAAACCTCGCGGTCGACTATTCCGGAATGGCGTAGTGTTTCTCGCGGAAGAGCTTCAGGCAGGCGTCAACTACGGTTGGATCGTAGATTGCGCCGCGCCCGCGTTCGATCTCCGCCAGAGCCTTCTCGATGCCAAGGCCGGGACGATAAGGTCGGTGCGATGCCATCGCTTCGACTACGTCGGCAACCGCCATAATGCGCGCCTCAAGCAGGATATCCTCGCCTCGTAACCCCTGCGGATAGCCGCTGCCATCGAGTCGTTCGTGATGCTGCAGAGCCACCTGTGCAACCGGCCAGGGAAATTCGACGCTCTTCAGAACGTCGAACGACGCTTTGGCGTGACCTTTGATCAATTCATATTCCGCTGGGGTAAGCCGCGTCGGCTTGGCGAGTATCTCTGCCGGAACGATGATTTTTCCAATATCGTGCAAGTACCCGGCAACCCGCAAGCCTTGCGCCCGGTGCGCATCAAATCCAAGCTCAGAGCCGATCGCAACGGCGATTTCAGCGACTCGTCGCTCGTGGCCCGTCGTATAAGCATCGCGCATGCCGCTGAGCGTCATCGCAACCTCGACCGTGCGCATGAAGGCACTTTCGAGTTGCACGATGTAGCGCCGGATTTCTTCCTCGGCGCGCTTCTTCTCCGAGATGTCCTGCAGCAACCCGACAATCGCAGGTTGCCCGAGGTAGCTGGTTACGGTGCCATGTACACCCACCTCGGTGGTCGTGCCGTCTTTTCTCAAACCGCTGAAACAGCAGCCGATACCCTTTACCTTTCCCTCGCTCGTCTCCCAAAGAGTCTTCGCCACCAATTCACGATCCTTAGCGGCGACAAGCTGCATAGCTTCAAGATCAAGAATGTGCGCCGGTGAAGCGTAGCCAAAGATCTCTGCAAATCGTGCATTTACGTAGGAAAATCGGCCTTCTTGGATGATGTACATGCCGGTAATTGATTGATCAGCCAAATTCTTGAACTGATCTTCTGCGGCACGTAGCGATTGCTCCGCGCGCTTGCGTTCGGTGACGTCGATGACAATGACGCCGACACCACTGACGCTGCTTTCGACAATGACCGGGTAATAACTCGCAAGCCAGTAGCGGGTCTCGCCCGGCCTTGAGGGGACCTCCCCAACAATTTCCACGTTGAGGACCGCTGTGCAAGTATCGAGGACACCGCGCATGATGTGCTTCAGTTGGGGCCAGAGCTTCGGCACCACTTCGGCTATAGTGCGGCCGATCTGTTGTTCCTTTGGTGCGCCGTTGACCGCTGCCAAAGCGTCGTTCATCCGAACGATCCGAAACTCGGAGTCGATGAAGCCCCGACCTGTTGGTGATTTTGAGTCAAGCGTTTCGAGAAGAGCAAGGGTTACGGCGGACTCGCGCTGGGTGCGGTGCAGATTTGTCTCGAGTTGCTTTTGATCATCAATGTCGGTCGCGGTGCCGATCCATTTCAGAACCCGGCCGTCGGATCCAAGCACCGGTATGGCGCAAAGCGTATGCCAGCGAAAATCGCCATCGGCTCGACGAATCCGGTATTCCAGTTCGCATTTGGTTCCGGTTCGTGTGGCATGTTTCCAGGCGCGCCGTGCACGCTCGGCATCTTTCGGGTGCGCCAGTAATGCCCAGTTCCAATCAGAGTTGGCTTCTCGCGAATTGCCGGTGTAGTCGGTCGCCCGGCGATTGACATATTGCGTGGACCCGTCCGCCGCCGCCATCCAAACAATATGCGGAATTGCCTCGGCGATGAGCGGAAATTCGGCCTCGCCGACTTTCAGCAGATACTCATGTTCCACACGGCTGAATTTCATGGTTCCTCTGCGCGCAACTTCAACCTACTGCCTTCCACCTGGGAGTTGGTGCTCTCGACATCTTCTTGAAATGCCGATTGCACGACTCGGCTGCAGCGGCCAGACCGCTCAACTCCAAACCGCTGTCAATCGGCCTAAATTGGAGCACCGAAAAAAACTCGCCCATCGCCACATAAACGCAGGAATTAATAAGTATCAGTCGCAACCGCGCAAAGCGCGCAACCGGTTTTTTTGAATTGACGGTGCAAATCGGTGCAATTCGAAACCTCGGCTGAGCGGGGGTGCTGCAAATGCGGGGCTCGGAATTACTAAGGGCGGACCATAATTCCGTCGGCCCTTACCGTCCCGGCGCGCGCCGGCTGGATCACGATCATGGATAGCGCGAAGCATTCGAGCAACGCGAGGCCTATCAGAATTGCGCTTTTTACACGCAAGACTCCATCAGGTTGAAAAAGACCGCCCCGAAGGTCCCCGTCTTCGAGCCAGCGAGTCCTAACCAGGCAGCGGCAAATTCGGCGTCAGCAGACTGTCGCGGGCTTCGATTGGATCGGACAGCGTATCGATACGGAATTCGAGCGGCTCCATTGGGGGCAGTTCCGCGATGCCGAGCAGTTGCGCCGTGGGCTTTTTATGGAAAGCCGTAAAAGCGTGGGAAGACTCTTGACGCTAGTTCGATCTGGTGGGGCCGCATTGACCATGCCAGAATAGACTGCTGTCCAGAATCTTCCCACCCTTTTTAACGGCTTCCCTGAACAATGAGTTACATGATCACTTTTTGGCCGGACGCCCAAGCTCCAGATCTTCCGGCGGCTCGCTATTCCAGTCTTTCAATAGCCAAAAGACGACGCCTAGAGCAACCGTAACTGCCGCAAGGGCAGCGATCGTCGAGGCAGGTGTCGCTGTGGAATCCAGAATCACAAATTTGCGGCTGATCGCCAGCAGGGCAATCAGAATCACCGTCCGGACCTGGACGACACTGTCGCGTCGAAGCGCGGCCCGGATGATCGAGTGCTTGAATTCCATCGCGATCAACACGGTGAAGATCGCGTCGAACAGACTCTGGAACACGTCGTGCTCCAAAGGATCGAGCGCACCGCCCACAATCAGCGGCAGAATCCGCTTGCATAGCTGAATGAGGGCGATAACGATCACCGTGGCGATGATCAGGCTAAGTGCGAGCGCGACGACCTGCTCGAATCGCTTGTAAACGGTCATCAGGTTCGGGCGTTCGCCAGCCGCCAGGCGCGCCTGCGCATTCGCCTTGAGGTCGATCGGATCACGCTGCATCTGACGTCTCGTGCGGGTCAAAGAACACGGACGGAAAATTGGGGTCAGTTCCGGGAGTTCAAGATCCGGAAAGGCTGCCTTGTACAACCGTGGCTGGGGTAAAGGCGGGAAGGCACAATAACTCAATGAGTTTCGCAATGCTCGTTCCTGCACGCGGAGTACCTGCGCAAGCCGGTCCAAGCAAGAAAATCAAGTCGGCCGACATCATCGGCCCGTGCGCTCCGACAACAGACGCGATACCAGCCGATATGAGTCCGAAGACAGTAATGAAACAGATGCGCCTGGGCGCCATGCACCTATCTTGACGTTTCCCCCGGGAGCTGCAACGCATACGGAGCAAGTAAGCGCCATTCCATAGGTTTCGAGACGCAGCCGCGCGGTGCAAATTCCGCCCCCGGAACAAAGACGGAAGTGATTTCAATTCTGCGGCCCGCAAGACGCCGATCGTAGTAAAGCTCGAAAGCTACGCCCGATTCGCGATCCCCCCAGTAGATTAGGTCGCGATTCAGGTTGGCCAGTGGCTACTGCTCGTTCGGAACACATCACCTGTAGCGATGGCATGACAAGAAACAACCAAACTTGCGGCGCCATGTAGCTTGGCCGAAGCGGTCGCAGGTACTTGCATCGCCTTCAGCCAAGTGATCGTGAGTCCGAACGATGGCGAATCGAAGCCAAGCGGGCAAGCAGCGGGAGCGGTATCCTGGTTCACCTGACGGGCAGGTGTGTCGGCGGAGTCGCCTCGGTCTTAGGCACGATTACCGTTATGACCCCGTCCTGGTAAGAGATTTCAGCCCGCGCCGCATCAATATTGCTGGGTAATGAGATGGTCCGCTCAAAGCGGCCGAAGGCGCGCTCCATCAAGTGGTATAGCCGTCCCTGATGGTCCCCGGCGGAGCGCTTTTCGCCGCGGATGTGTAGGCCACCTGGGTAAATCGACACGTCGATGTCTTCCTTATTCATGCCGGGCATTTCGATTCGAACGATGACCGATAAAGCGGTTTCCCACAACTCGCTCGCCAACAGCGCCCATTGAGGAAAATCCTCGTTCGCGTCATCGCTTTTGTTTTGCTTCGCAGCACGAGCGAAATGCGTTAGAGCATCGTTGCTTCGAGTGAGGACCTCGCGCCACCCTTCAGTGAGGCCTTCCCACGCGCGAGAGATGCCTCGCCCAAGTTCTGACCGTAGATGCTTGATCGGATCCATCATGGCGCTCCCTTTAATAGTCGATGGGTTAGATCGAATTTCACTGTTTTTATTCAAGCCCACATCGCCAGTTTTGGCGATGTCATTGGCGCGGCCCATTGAATTGGCGCGCTGCACCCCTAGATTCTCACCGGCTAGGTCAATGTCACAAACCTGAAAGGAGGTACGAAAATGTTTGGCAATCTGACCAGCTTTGAAAGCCTCTTTGACGCACTACAGGTTCTACATAAAGTCAGGGGTGGAAAAATGCAATTAAAAAACGCTGCTGCGGAAATCCTGATGCTGGGAGTGCTGATGCTGGCCATCGCGCCGGTCCGCGCGCACCATGAAGAACGGGGACACGTGGAAGTTCGTGGTGAAGGCTTTCACGGCGATATCGGCCGTTTCGACGAGCACGACTGGGCCGTGTGGCACAACGGACGCTGGTTCCACGGCGATCACGGAGGGCGTCTGGGTTGGTGGTGGATTGCCGGCGGCGTCTGGTATTTCTATCCCTACCCGGTATACCCGTACCCGGATCCCTATTTGCCGCCGGATCTGCCGGTGCCCGCGGTTCCGCCACCGCCGATGCCGACCAACTGGTACTACTGTAATTCGGCGCGCGGCTACTACCCATACTTGACGGCTTGCCCGGAAGGCTGGCTGGCGCGGCCCGCAACTCCGGCGGCGTCACCCCGGTAAGCAAAGGGAAATATGTTGCTGTCGATGAAATCACCAGGAGATCGAACATGCACCCTCTAAAGTGGGCTACCGCCCTCGCTACTGGCGTAATTGCCCTGACAGGTTGTGCCGTAATGCCCAGCGGCCCGGGCGTAAGCGTCATGCCGCCGCCGGGAAAGCCCTTTGAGGAATTTGTCGCCGACGATCAGTACTGCCGCAGTTACGCGTCACAAGCGGCCGGAGGCAATGCCCAGGAGGCAGCGAACACGGCTGCGGTGGGATCGGCCGTTGTTGGAACCGCGGTTGGCGCGGCCGCGGGGGCTCTGATTGGAGGCGGCAGCCGCGGCGCCGGCGTCGGCGCCGGGGGCCGACAGCGACGTCAATCGAAATGTGCCATGCCCGCTTCCGCGCCCGTCGAAGTTCCATGATCGGCCCGATGCGGTCAAGTGCAGATCTTCACTAATCGCGCTGCCGCCATCCTCCGCCCTTGAGTAAGTTCGTCGGTGATTTCTGGAGCCGGTCTAACGGTAATGCAAATCGATCAGACTGTCACAAGGCAGGGCTTCAAGCTCGCTCGAAAGCAACTTGCGGGAAGCTCCCATGTATGTCGATGATGTTTGATCTATGACGTTATCCGACACTCCCCGCCGCGTATTCTAAATCTTATATAGGGCAGCGTAGGGGAAATTTTGCTGTCATCCCGCCGCAATCCCACGAGGTAGGCCTTAGTTGGCGGGCGTACTGTTTGAGGAGGCGACCTTGTGGCCCTTGTCGAGGCGCCTGAATTGAAACTGCTCTCGGCAAGGCGATTGGCCTAGAGCGTGCGTGGAGGGGTGTCTTGCCGACACCAAGCGCGATGACAATCCTAGCCCAGATTCTCAAATCGAAGCCTGACCACACGGTCTATACGATCACGCCCAGCGCGTTGGTGTTCGACGCCGTCAAGCTGATGGCAGAGAAAAACATCGGTGCATTGGTGGTCCTGGAAGGCGAAGAAGTCGTCGGAATGATCACCGAACGCGAATACGCACGGACAATCGTGCTGATGGCGCGGTCATCGAAAACAACGGCCGTGCGCGACATCATGACGACCCCGGTGATGTATGTGCTTCCCAATCAGACAAGCGAGGAATGCATGGCGCTGATGACGGAACACCGGCTGCGGCACTTCCCCGTGATCGACAAGGGCAAGCTCATCGGCCTCATTTCCATCGGCGACCTGATCAAAGACGTTAACTCCGAGCACAAATTCATCATTGAACAACTCGAGCACTACATCACCGGTGAGCGCGGTTGAGTGCGATTTGCGGTTGGCGATTATTCCGGTTCCACTGCAGGCCGTTTAATCGGCGGCTACACGCTCGCCACAATCGTGAGGCCATTTCCTTTCGTTGCCATCGATTGCTCCCCGCGTTGTTGAATCAAACAAATCGTTAGGGTAAGGGTTCAACGAGCGGTGGGCAACCAGCAAGTTTTCTTTTCTCGGGACCGTCCGCGCCCAGTTCCCGCTCCCAGAACGCGGGCCGTTGCGCGGGGTGGCGAATCAACGTCCCCAATTTGACCGAATCACGCGCCACGCGCCGACAAGCACGACGGCGAGCAAGATGGTGCCGACCGCGATCGCTTGGCGTCGAGGTTGAGAGTCGCCGCCGTATCGGTGCGCGACGTAGATGCCCACCGCCAGCGCGATCAGCGGGGCGACGATAAATCCGATCAACGTCGGGCCAACAATCTGCATCATGGGCGCTGCCTGCGTCTACCCATCATTTGTACCCGGCTCCCGCTCCCAGCAGGCGCAACCGTTCCCTGGTCCCTGAAAATGAAACGGCGCAGTGATTGGCTGCGCCGTTGCAACCCTGGCGGGCTCTGACCCGTCAAACCCACTTTCCGCCAACCCAGCGGTCGAGAAGTATCTCGTTGGGGGTTTCGTTGCAGGTATCACTCTACGCGCACGCCTCTCTGCGTCAAGCCCTGGATCCTGACGGCCATGACGTGCATCAAACATCATCCGCCCCCGGTTCCCGCTCGCAGAACGCGCAGCCCATTTTGGGCGATACGATGACCTGGGTGCCGCCCCCGCTGTTCGCAGACTAAATGGTTGGAGTAGCAGCGGCCGTGGAAGTGCGTGCAGGTGTAGCAGCCCCGCGCTGGCGTGCTGGCGGTGTACGGGGCAAAGGCATGGGGGATCACGGAAGCCACACGTTCGCTTGCGATTTGTCAAACCTCATTGGTTGGCCCATTTGGCCACGCCACGGTGGAGCGAGTAAGTTCCACTTCGATGTTGGCGAAACGAGTACCTGCGATCCCGGCACTGCGCACTCGCTCCCTTTGGCACTTCGTCAGTCTTGGCGCGTGCGGGGGAATGAACTGTATCGCCGCTTTTGTTCGTGTAGGACCGTGCTCAAGTAGCTTTGATTCATCGGGCTGCGGGGCCGTCTGTGTCGCGTCTTGCTGCGGTGCTTCGTCCTTTGTTCCGCCAATGTACGGTGCGAGCGCCAGAGAAAAAGCGCAAAGCAGTCCCCACAAAAGGCGGACCACCAGCTTTATGCCGCGCGCGCGGTGGATAAGGGAAATGTCTGCGTTGGTTGGGGAACTTGAATGAACCCGCTATTTGACTTTGCAGGCAATCAGCATCGTGCGTTCGTTCGTTTTGACCGCCGATCCGCCGTGGCCGCTTGAGTTACCGCCTGCGGCCGCCAGCGCGACATCCTCGCCCGATCGGTCGAGTACGTTATATCCGCCTGCGCCACAAGCCTCACCCGCCGCCGCGTAGCACATATCCCAATCTCGGTCGGTTCCGCTGCAATTGAGCGCATACGACCTACCCTCATCAGGGGCATACCTTTGTTGAACGGCGGTACACGCTGCGAGCGCCATCACGCAACTCGCGGCGACGGCGACTGAAGGGTTCATGGCTGATTCTCCGGTCAACTCGCGCGGGCGGACACTCTCCCTTAAAACCAACTTTGTTTAGAATATTCCCAAAGTCGGTGAGGCTTATAGACCCAAGTCAACGCGAGCTCGCTTTTTCGCGCTCGGTCAGACCAAGGGTGAATCATGGCGCAACACGCTTACTTCACGATCTTGCGGGGCAGCACGCGGGTCGTCTTGCCAGGCCTGGTGCGAGCAACTTTGGATAGCGCGTCGGCAATCTCCTTCTCTGCCTCCAACCAATGCTCCGTCTCGCTGCCCTGTTCTCGTCCCCTTTGCTCCCAAAGCTCGTAGGCACGGAGCCGGATCCACACCTCGATTTCCTCGGAGAACATTGTGCTTGTTTGGTCCGGCAAGTCGACCTCGGGTCTGCTCGGCGTCGCTGCCACCTTCTTCTTGCCTACCGTCCCGCCCATCGCGGCTTCTCGTCTGGCCGGCTTTGTCACAAACTTCGAGACCGGGCTGGAGACTGGCATTTTGACTGTGGCCGATACCGATTGCTTGGCGGCCGTCTTGCTTACTATCTTTGTTGCCGCCTTCGCCTTCGTCGCCTTTTTCGTCGTGGGCGCGCCCACCGTTTCCGACTTGGGCCGCCCCGCTCCTTTACTCATCGTTGTCCCTCCTCCTTTTACATGTCAAGTCTCGGTTCAATGCCACGCGAAACGTAACACAGACGAACGACTGGACGGCATTCCGACAAACGCTCAGATCGTCATCCATCAGGAGCTTGATTCCACCGATGGTCGGCGAAGCGAAGAAGGTGGTTTCGGCGACTTGATGCTCTACAGCACACCGGTGATCATGGTCAGCGAGGTCCCCTCCAGAGCACCCGGACGAATAACTCCAAGTGGGCCGAACTGCGACCTAGCAGCTTGACTGCTTTTCGGCAGTCCAGCAAGCGGCCAATCCTTCCCATCACCAGGTCGGCACGCGCCGCCCGGACCCTGCGCCCCATTGCTGGAAGTCCCCAGTTTCAGAATTCCCTTCCTGGCCATCGAACTATTGATAACGGCCTTAATCAATACCGACTTCGCCTTCAAACCAACGAGCAGGGAACAGAAGTAGACTTTAAAAATGAAGTCTGGAGAATGTCATGCGCGATATCGGTGAGTTGCCGTTTTCGATGCCGCTGGCCGTGGCTCTAGGTGGCCGCTGCTCGGTTCGCAATTTCAAGCCGGACGTTCTTACCCGCGGCCAGATCAGGAGTCTCCTGCTGGCTGCCGTGTGGGCACCGACGGCAATACACCAGGAGCCCTGGGCATTCGTGGTAGTACAGGACAAGTCGCTGCTGCGAAGCATCTCGAATCGGGCCAAGCCGCTGTTTTTGGAGGAAATGCAGCGTCTGCATGTTGATCGGCACAGGCACGGGCCAGATGCTTTTGCCGATCCGAACTTCAACATTTTCTACAATTCGGGGACACTGATCATCGTTTGCGGTC
>Ga0181523_10002962_pt1 | contig 15864 bp, 15 predicted proteins | sample PEATcosm2014_Bin_43_FD_119752 | JGI IMG/M metagenome (GOLD analysis project Ga0181523, IMG submission 119752) | Peatland microbial communities from MTU Mesocosm Facility, Houghton, MI, USA - PEATcosm2014_Bin05_30_metaG | ecosystem: Environmental > Terrestrial > Soil > Wetlands > Peat | place...
CATCACCGAGTTGACCCGCATAGCTCGGTCTCTCGAGCTACCCGGCGCCAGCGGCCTGCGCAAGCAGGACCTCATCTTCAAGATCCTCCAGGCCCAAAGCGAAAAAGAAGGCCACATCTTCGCTGAAGGCGTATTGGAAATCCTGCCTGATGGTTACGGTTTTCTCCGCTCGCCCGATTACAACTACCTTCCCGGTCCGGATGACATTTATGTTTCCCCGTCACAGATCCGCAAGTTCGATCTGAAAACCGGCGACACCATCAGCGGTCAGGTCCGTCCGCCGCACGAGGGCGAAAAATATTTTGCCCTGGTAAAGATCGAGGCGGTGAACTTCGAGTCGCCGGAAGAGGCGCGCAATAAAATCCTCTTCGACAACCTCACTCCGCTGTATCCGCAGGAGCGGATCAAGCTGGAGACGGTTCGCGAAAACATCAGCGCCCGCGTCATGGATCTACTGACGCCGGTGGGCAAAGGCCAGCGCGGCCTCATTGTCGCTCCGCCGCGTACCGGCAAGACCATGCTGTTGCAGAACCTCGCGAACTCCATCACCACCAATCATCCCGAGATCGTGCTGATCGTGCTGCTCATCGACGAGCGTCCCGAAGAAGTCACGGACATGCAGCGCTCGGTGAAGGGCGAAGTCATCTCTTCAACCTTCGACGAGCCCGCAGCCCGCCACGTCCAGGTTGCCGAAATGGTGATCGAGAAGGCCAAGCGTCTGGTCGAGCACAAACGCGATGTCGTGATCCTGCTCGACTCCATCACCCGTCTGGCGCGTGCCTATAACACTATCGTTCCGCCATCGGGCAAAGTGCTCTCCGGCGGCGTGGATTCCAACGCTCTGCAGCGCCCGAAGCGCTTCTTCGGCGCGGCCCGCAACATCGAAGAAGGGGGCTCGCTGACTATCATTGCGACAGCCCTCATCGAAACCGGTTCCCGCATGGACGACGTGATCTTCGAAGAGTTCAAGGGCACCGGCAACATGGAAATCATCCTCGACCGCAAGCTGGTCGACAAGCGCACCTTCCCGGCCATCGACATTCAGCGTTCCGGCACGCGTAAGGAAGAGTTGCTGATCCCCAAAGAAGATCTGGCTCGCATCTGGGTTCTGCGCAAGATTCTCAACCCACTGTCTCCGGTCGAAGCCATGGAGTTGCTCATCGACAAGCTCGGCAAGGCCCGCTCCAACGGCGAGTTCCTGTCGAACATGGGATCGCTGTGAGGTCTTGAAGGAGGATTTTTCTCTTTTCGAAAATTGTTCCACGTGGAACAATTTCGCGCTTGTAAGTACTTTATAATCATAAGCTTATGATACCCCATATTGGTGGGGTAACTAAGGTCTCGCGAGAAGGTAACCGCATCTTCGGCGCGAGTGCCTCATTCAAGGCCATCCTTCGGCCTTGAGTGGGGATTTGTCGTCCCTACCACCGGAAGGTAAGCCCGAGCTTCACTTGAAGGTCTCTCGGGGAAACCCTGATCAAATCAGGCGAAGTCCTCAGCGGCTAAAGCCGGATTGATGCTGCGGCATTTTCAGACGGCCTGAAGGCTGTCCCCTTCGAGAAACCGACTTGGTTCTGGCAAACAGCGAGACCGTATGTTTCGGTTGGATGATGAACCTTCGAAAAACGAGCCGCGAAGCGGCGGCACTGCAGTTAGCCCAGGGCGTGAGCCCTGGGTAACGTCTCCCAAAAGACCCGAGTCCCGTTAGGGACGGCACAATTCAGAACTTGGATCGAGGTGATGCGCGGAAGCCAAGGCTTCCGCGCTTTTTGTTCATGGTTTATCTGGGGATTGTCACGATGCTCGGTATTCTGTTCAGCCCAGTCTGCGGGAAATTACAGGGTTGTCACGATCTCCGGTGCGGCAAATCACATGGAGCTTAGCCAGTCTGCTTTTATCATTAGGTGTTTTTGGTTGCCATCCGTAGTCCCAACGGCATTTATTTGCCAGACAGGACGCGATGAGAATAATCACCTGGAATGTTCGCCGCGCGCCAAAGCAAAGCGCAGATTTCACTGAGCGTCAGGCCACAACTCACACGCAGCATAGTGAAAAACCAACATGGCAGAGGTGACTTGGAAGTCGGCCGTAACCTATCCTGATGCGCCGCATGAGTATGTGCTCCGCGAGCGGTATCCGGAAGCGTATGCCTTCTATCAGCAGCGCATCGCGCAAGCAGGGCTTGACAAGCAATTCACGTTGCGCGGACGCACTGCAACATACCGCTACTATCACGCGGGTGACGGCTATAAATACTGGGTCATGGGGAACGTTTTGAATCGCGCTAAAGTACGTTCATAAAAGGAGGTTTCGTCATGCTGCATCACGCTGGCTGTTTCGCTTTTGCCCAGCGCCCGGCCAGACTTGTCTTTGCGATCGTGGCCACATTTCTCCTTATCGCCAGTCTCTCTCATTCGGCGCAGTCGCAGACCTACAGCGTTATTCACAACTTCACCGGCGGACAGGACGGCGGTCAGCCGGCTGCCGGTCCCGCCCTGGACGCATCCGGCAATCTTTATGGCACTGCATTCTATGGTGGCAGCAGTAATAACGGCGCCGTCTACAAACTCACGCACCACAACTCATCCTGGGTGTTGAGTCCCTTGTACAGTTTTACCGCCGGAGGCGACGGTGCTCACCCGGAGTATGGGGCTGTGACCCTCGGCCCCGACGGCTCTCCCTACGGCACAACTTCGTCCGGTGCGCTTGGCGAGGCCGGTACAGTCTTCAGTGTGAGACCACGTCCAACAGCTTGCGCCAGCACGATCTGCGCGTGGATGGACAACACGGTTCATCAGTTCGGCACCGGCAATGACGGCATCCAGCCTTTGGGCAGCGTGGTCTTCGATGCAGCGGGCAAGATGTCTGGCACAACGTTCCTCGGTGGCGCCTCTGGAATGGGAACCGTTTTCGAAGCGATGCCCTCGGGGACGGAGAACGTCATCTACAACTTTGCCGGAGGTAGCGATGGCGCCAATCCGGTGGCCGGGCTGACCTTCGACAGCGCCGGAAATCTATACGGCACAACCTACGGCGGCGGCGCCAACGGATGGGGCACGATCTTCAAGTTGTCGCCCTCCGGTTCCGGTTGGACGAAGACCGTGATCTACAACTTTCAGAATGCAAATGACGGCCGCGCTCCCGCCGGCGGCGTGATTTTCGATCAGGCCGGTAATCTCTACGGCGGAACAGCCTTCGGCGGAGCCAACAGCGGCGGGGTGGTTTACGAGTTGTCACCCTCTGGTGCCAACTGGACGCTGACGACGCTCTATAGCTTCAGCGGCGTCGCCGGACCGTACAACAACCTGACCTTCGATGCCAGTGGCAATCTCTATGGCACGACCTATCGCGACGGGGCAAACCTGGTGGGTTCCGTATTCAAGCTCACTCAGTCCGCCGGCAACTGGACTTTTACCGATCTCTACGACTTCACAAACGGGAACGATGGTGGCTACCCAACCAGCAGTGTTGCGGCTGACTCCCAAGCAGATGTCTTTGGCACGGCCTCGTCAGGTGGAACCAGCGGCCAGGGTGTCGTCTTCGAGATCACGCCATAATAGCGGTGAGGCGCGGAAGGTCAGGCTTCCGCGCTTTTTTTGTTTGCGGGAGGCTTCGTGTCGCGTTGGTCAGAGCTCTCATGAGCAACCCTCGCGGAGTAAACTCGCCTCGTGTTGACAATCAAATTATTCGCGCCCAGATCCCCCAAGTTCGCCCATCCTCTAGGCTGTGCGCCTCATCCTGTCGCCAGCAGTGCGGGCACGCTTCGAACGCGCCTGAAGAACCCGACAGCAGATAAAACCGTGCAAGATTGTCGTGCGCGGACGTTCTTCTTATCGGGAACAACCAAATGACAGCCGGGTTCTAAGACAATAGAATCACCGTTGAACACAGACCGCGCTGTACACACGCTCCCCCAGGAGACCAGAATGTATCGACGCTGCGGTGTGTTGTTACTGCTCTCCGCCATTGGATGGTGCCAACAGAATTCGTCGGGGCCATCGCTCACCGTCTACAACCAGGATTTTGCGGTCGTCCGGCAATCGGTGCCGCTGCAACTCAAGGCAGGCATTAACGACGTGAGCTTCGACAACGTCACGTCGTATCTCGAGCCCAGCTCAGTGATTCTTCGCGACCCGGCCGGCAAGGTGCACCTGAACATCCTTGAGCAGAATTACCGGACCGAGACGCTTTCGCAATACAAGCTGCTGCGCGCCAATGAGGGCAAGGAAATCGACTTTCTCCAACCCCGGTCTGACGGCAAGGCGAATGTCGTGCGCGGCAAGATCATTCGCGCTGGCACGGGCTGCTTCGGGCAGGATGCGTACGGAAACTACTGCTCATTCACCGGCGATCTTCGGTTTAGCATCGATCCCATTGTCGAAGTCGACGGCAAGATTCAGTTCGGATTGCCCGGCAAACCACTATTTCCCTCGATGGGCGATGCCGCTCTTCTGAAGCCCGCACTCAACTGGGAGCTTCAGTCCGACAAGTCAGCGCAGCTCGATGCCGAGATCAGTTACATCACTGGAGGCTTGACTTGGGAAGCCAGCTACAACGTCGTCGCCCCGGAAAGCGGCGATCTGCTGGACATCACCGGCTGGGTGAGCCTGCAAAACCGAAGCGGCTATACCTTCAAGAATGCGCGGCTGCAGTTGATGGCTGGAGACGTCAATAAGATTAAGCCGAGGGGTGCCTATGGCGGATCTCCCGCCATGGCCATGAATGGGGGCAACGATATCTCCTATATCCCGCAGGTCACGGAGAAGGCCTTCGACGAGTATCACCTCTATACACTCGAGCGAACGTCAACTATCGAGAATGGCGAAACCAAGCAGCTGGAATTCCTGCGAGCATCCGGTGTTCCGTCCAAGCGGCTCTATGTTTATGACGGCTACATTCGAGAGCGATGGGACCTCAGAACCGGCCAATGGGAATCTTTCTCGTTTGACCAGACCGTCGGTGCGACCAACAACACCCATGTCGCCGTTATGCGCGAGTTTCGCAACTCCGAGTCGGACCATCTCGGCAAGCCGCTGCCGGCGGGTGTTATGCGCTTCTACCGGCGCGACGACGATGGCCGGCTGCAATTCATTGGCGAAAACAAGATTCAACATACCCCCAAAGACGAAACTATACGGGTGTACACCGGCAACGCGTTTGATATAACCGCCGAGCGCACACGGACGGAATTCAAGGCCGACAACCGCCATCAATGGCTCGACGAAACCTACGTAATAACATTGCGAAATCATAAGAAAGAGCCGATCCAGGTCCAGGTGGTCGAGCACCTGTATCGCGGCGACAACTGGACTATCACGTCGAAATCAGTCGACTATGTGAACAAGGACAGCCACACGGTGGAGTTTACGGCCAATATCTCTCCGGATGGCGAGCAGACCGTGACCTATAGCGTTCACTATAGCTGGTAGTCGGGTTCCCCCACCCATTCGCGGTTTTCAAATGGGTGTGATCGGCTAGGTGGTCATGCCCGAGTATTTCCATCTCCCCATCGGAAGCGGCGAGCCCCGCGATCGGTTCCTACGCACTCCCCCAAGGCGGAGTGCAGACGGGGCGCCCTGGCCGGGCACCCCGGGTCTCGCAAGGTTCGAGACCCGGGAAGCTGCGACGGATCACTGTGGGGGTAACGGCGACGCGTATGTGCTTACGTCGCGTAACGCAGGATTTCCACCTCCGCGTTGCGGGCAACGGCTCCTTCTGCCCGCTGTACACTTCCTGCGCGACAGGACTGTCGAGGTAGTACTCACCGCAGTTTTCGCAGACTTCGGCGGGCACGTCGCGGACGACCACTACCGTGTTCCCGCGCTCCAACGTAACGGTCACGGTACTCGGACGGGTCACGCCGTTCTTGCAGAGAACGCACTTCATGGTTTCCTCCTGGTTTTGAAGTCACTGCCCCATAGCTCGGCGTCGTGTGGGCGCTCCGAACCAAATCGTATCAAGTTTGCTATTCATTACTGCGCAATTTTGGGGTATCGTGTATCCCACAAGTACCGAGATTTTCTAGCGCCGGGTGAAGATGATTTTCTGGAGACAATTTGTTCCCGTCGCCATGCTCGCTGTTCTGGCGATGCCGGCTCAGCCAGCGTCTGGCCAGTCTGCGTCCGCGCCGCCAGTCCGCAATGTTGGGCCGCAGAGCCTGCCTCTGGAAAACCAGTCGAAGCTGCTGCTTGCAATCACGCCGCGCGTCTCCTCCCCGCTGCAGCCGCTCCTGGACTTCAAAGATTCCGACATCAAGTTCAACCTGGGCAGTTTGATGAGCACGCTTCGCGACAGCGAGCATGAAGGCTGGGTGCTGGCCGCCTATCCCGATCCCAAAACCAGCCGGCCCTTGATTGGCGCGGGTTTCAGCCTCGATCTTCCGGTCAGAGAGCATCCGCAGAGTGATCCGTTGAATCCCACTCCCTTCCTCGAGCCGTCCAGCGCCCAACTTTGGCAGGCAGCCGGACTTGATTCGCAGAGACTTCAGGCCATCCTCAACCAGTTTGACGAAGACCTTGCGGCATGGACGAAGAGAAATTTCCAGCGCAAGATCCGAACCCACGATCTCACGCCGGACCTGAGCGAAGAAGAAGCTACGCAGCTCCTGCGCATCTCGGCCATCCAGGCGGTGCACAACGCGCGCGCCTATTGCCGCCAGTTCGACCAATTGACCGGCCCTCAGCAGATGGCGCTCAGCCAGCTCGTCTTTCAGATGGGCGTGAACCTTGAGGAGTTCACGCACTTCCTCGGCGCTATCAATGACGATCCCGCTTATCGCGATGCCTCGCTGTTGCCCGGAGAAACGGAGACCGACTCCCAGCACTGGAAGAACGTACAAAGCATGCTGATCCAGAGCGACTGGGCCCGGCGCTATAGCACCCGCGCGATCGCCGTCATTGCCATGTTCGATCCCAACTATGACCATGATCCCTGGGCAGCCGAGCGCAACGTGCGTGCCCAGGTACATCCCTACCACCACAGACGCCGCGCTGCCACCGTGAAGACAGCCAGCGTTTCCCACAAGAAGAGTCCCGCTCATCGCACTCATCAAAGCTGATTGAGCGCGCCGCGATCCTCTTATTTGGCGCCCCGCTCAGCGAGAAATTCGGGGTTTCGCAACTGGGGGTGTGCTGTGACGACGAATGAGATCAGACATTTTCTTCTCTGGTGTGTAGGGCTTAACTACGCAATCTTATTGACCTGGTCCGGTGTTTTTATTTTTGCGCACGACTGGATGTACCGCATGCATACCCGCTGGTTCAGGCTCTCGGTTGAGACCTTTGATGCAATTCATTACGCGGGCCTCGCTGTCTACAAGATCGGCATAATCCTGCTCAACCTGGTGCCATTCATCGCGCTCTGTTTGGTTTCGTGACGGAGTTGCGTACTTTGCACATCCCAACCCCTCCCATTAGAATCGAGATTTGGCGGCGTCCGCGTGAATCTCCATGTCACTGAAGCAGTCGGAAGCAATCGTGTTGCGAACTTATCCGCTGCGCGAGGCTGATCTGCTGGTGACTTTGTTCACTCGCGCCGAGGGCAAGGTCAAAGGAGTTGCGCGCTCGGCCAAGAAGTCGAAGCGGCGCTTTGGCGGAGCACTGGAGCCGCTGACGCTGGTTCGCTTGTACTACGACGATCGCGAGGGCCAGGAGTTGGCGCGGCTGGACTCCTGCGACATTCTGGAATCGCCGCTGTCGGAAACGGTTGATTATCCGCGAGTGGTCGCGCTGGAACACGTGGCTGAGACGCTGGACGAGTTGCTGCCCGACCGCGAGGCCAATGACGCGATCTTCCGGCTGGCGGTTTCTGTGCTGCATCAGTTGCGGACCGGGCCGATATGGATGCCGCTGACATATTTTCAGTTGTGGCTGGTGCGGCTGGTGGGCTTTTTGCCGGAGATGGGAGAATGCCTCGCGTGCGGCGCGACGCTAAACGGCGACCGGGCCTACTACCATGTGTTGGCCGACGGCTTGATGTGCTCACAGCACAAGCGGCTGGCTTCATCGCAACTGGCGCCGGAATCGCGCGCCGTGGCAACGCAGATGTTTCGCGCTTCTGTCGAAACGTTTGCCGGCGATTCGTGGACCGCGGCGCAGCATTCCGACTTGCGAAAGTTTCTGACGCAAATCATCGAGCGCCACATCGACAGGAAACTGGTAACTGCCAGCATGTTGGCGAAGTTGTGATGGTAAGAGAGCAGCCTTTACCTGCGCGTTACTTGGTCAAGAAATCAGTTCTTAGAGTCTGTGTGAGAACAACCTTGTTTTTCGGCAGTGGAGTAGGGATCTCGAGAAACCAGCGCCGTAGGCGCGGAACAGTTTAGCCCAGCACGCAGCCGCAGGCGGAGTGCTGGGTAGTGGCAAGAAATAGACCGAGTTTCTTAAGGGACGATACAAAATCGGCGGGACTTCAGTCCCGCCTGAGGCAACGGGGACGCATTCTTTGTCTTCTTCCCAAAATCCGCTGACGTTTCAGCAACTGGTCCTGCGGCTGCAAAGCTTCTGGGCCGAAAACGGCTGCGTCTTGCAGCAACCCTACGACGTTGAAGTCGGCGCGGGAACCATGGCGCCGGAAACATTTCTGCGTGTCCTCGGTCCCAAACCTTATCGCGTCGGCTATGTGCAGCCCTCGCGCCGTCCCGCTGACGGTCGTTACGGCGAGAACCCCAATCGCCTGTTCAAGCACATGCAGTTTCAGGTCATCCTGAAGCCGCCGCCGGCGAATGTGCAGGATCTCTACCTCGAATCGCTGCGAGCCATCGGCATCGATCTCCGCAAGCACGACATCAAGTTCGAAGAAGACAATTGGGAGTCGCCCACGCTGGGCGCGTGGGGCATCGGTTGGCAGGTCATGCTCGATGGCCTTGAGATCACCCAGTTCACCTACTTCCAGCAATGCGGCGGCATCGATCTCGATCCTATCTCGGCCGAGCTGACTTACGGCCTGGAGCGCATTGCTGCGTTTCTGCAGGATGTGGACTCGATTTACGACATCACCTGGGTCGTCGACCCCGATGGCCGCCCGGTGAAGTACGGCGAGATTCGTCTGCAGGACGAGCTGCAATTTTCGGTCTACAACTTCGAGTGGGCAGACGTTGAGAAGGCCTGGAAGCACTTCGAACTATATGAATCTGAGTGCAAGGATCTCTTAGGGAAAATTCGTGCGAATCTGACAACATTGCTTAACCAAGGCGGTGCTATTTCGCCCGAGGTATTGCAAGTGGTGGAGGAAAAAGGTGAGGAATACGCTATCCTCGCCCTGCGTGCTCCACTGCTCGCCGCTTACGACCTTTGTCTGAAGTGTTCCCACCTGTTCAATATCCTGGATGCGCGGGGAGCAATCTCCGTGACTGAACGAGTTGGAGTGATTGCGCGGGTTCGAGGGCTCGCTGTTGAAGTCGCGAGGATTTATGTGGAGCAGCAACAAGTAGACGCGACCCGCAAGCAAAAGGCCGCCTCCAAGCAGGCCGAGCAACTCGCTGCGAGCCGTTCGTAGTCACATTGTTTTGGTCGGCCATCAACCGACGAGAAAGAAAAACAGTCCCAAGAATCGCTTTGGGACCACGGACAGCATGGCTGACAAAGATAAGAAGGACAAACGCCCCGGTTCCAACCGTTCGCCGCTTGCCTACGAGAACAAGAAGTTTCTCAACGGTCCCGACGGCCGCAGCCTGCGCATTCTCGCCGAATATCAAGAGCCGCTTTCGCGCTTCCGCCGAGAACGTATACAGGACACCATCGTCTTTTTTGGCTCAGCCCGCTTCCACAGCCGCTCGTATGCCGAGGAAGCGCTGCAACTGCTCGACAAGCCTGGTTCGGCGACGCCGGCTCCACCGGAAGAGCAGGAGCGAATTCGCCTGGCGAAGGCCGACGTAGCGATGGCCCGCTACTACGAGGACGCGCGCCGCCTGGCGTTCCTGATTACGCACTGGACCAAGTCCATCAGCCAGCCCCGTCATCGCTTTGTCGTCTGCACCGGCGGTGGTCCTGGGATCATGGAAGCGGCCAATCTCGGCGCCTCCGAGGCCGGCGGCAAGACCATCGGAATGAACATCAATCTGCCCTTCGAGCAGATGCCTAACCCGTACATCACCCCGGACCTGAACTTCGAGTTCCACTACTTCTTCATGCGCAAACTATGGTTCGCTTATCTGGCCAAAGCACTCGTAGTTTTCCCCGGCGGATTCGGGACCTTCGACGAGCTTTTCGAATTGCTCACTTTGGCGCAAACGGAGAAACTGGCGAAGCATATCTGCGTGGTGATTTATGGCAAGGACTACTGGGACCGGGTAATCAACTTCCAGGCTCTGGTGGACGCCGGGACAATTTCGCCGAAGGACCTCGATCTCTTTCACTGGGCGAACACGCCAGAGGAAGCCTTTCAATGCCTGCGCGAAGATCTGACCGCGCACCACCTGGATCCCCAGGTCACGCGCGACAAAGCGCCCGACATCGCCAAGACGCGCCCGTGATACGACCGCATGACTAGCGACTAATACGGCTTACCCATTTTGCCGATGCATTATGGAATTGCGCTCCCGGCTTGCTACCCAGTAGTCTAGGTGCTTCGGAGGAAGGTATTGAAGGTTCTTATTACCGGAGGAGCCGGATTTATCGGCTCCCATCTTGCAGAACGGCACCTCGCTCTTGGCGACGAGGTCTACATCATCGACGATCTCTCCACCGGCTCCGTTGCCAACATTCAGCATCTGAAGGTTCATCCTCAGTTTGTCTATCACATCGAAAGCGTCACCAACACACATCTCATGGCGGAGTTGGTGGACCTTTGCGATGTGATCTATCACCTGGCTGCGGCTGTCGGAGTGCGATTGATCCTGGACAGTCCGGTACGGACCATAGAAACCAATATTCGCTGCACTGAAATTGTTTTGTCGCTGGCGGAGACCAAGCGCAAACGTGTTTTAATCACCTCCACCTCCGAGGTTTATGGCAAGCAAGACCAGGTTCCATTTCGCGAAGATGACGACCTGGTGCTGGGTGCGACCAGCAAGGCTCGATGGAGCTACGCCTGCTCCAAAGCGATCGACGAGTTTCTGGCCATCGCCTACTGGAAAGAGCGCAAGGTCCCTACGGTAATAGCTCGCCTGTTTAACACCGTGGGCCCGCGCCAGACGGGCCGTTACGGCATGGTAATCCCGAACTTCGTTACCGAGGCGCTGACCGGCGCGGACATTCGAGTGTTCGGCGACGGTACTCAGAGCCGTTGCTTCACCCATGTCAGCGATGCCGTGGATGCTCTGGTTGACATCGCCGCTCATCCCAGCGCCAACGGCGAGGTCTACAACGTGGGCGGTAATGACGAGATCACGATTCTGGATCTTGCCCGGAAGATCAGGGACATGACAGGTTCGAAGTCGCGCATCGTCCTGGTGCCCTACAGCACCGCGTATGAAGAAGGATTCGAAGACATGATGCGGCGCGTTCCCGACATCTCCAAAGTCAATCGCCTCACCGGTTACACGCCCAAGGTTTCTTTGGAACAATCGCTGGCCAGCATCATTGATGATCAGCGAATTCGGCTGCGCGAACATGGAGTGTTGACTCACGCCTGAGGCTCGACTATGCGTGTGCTGGTGACCGGCGGTGCTGGCTTTCTCGGCTCGCACCTGTGCGATGCCTTATTGGCCGTTGGAAACTCCGTCGTATGCGCGGACAATCTGCTGACCGGGCGCGTCGAAAACATCTCTCATCTCGGCAGTGAACCGCGGTTCGAGTTCCGCGAGCAGGATGTCTGCCATGAATTCGATTTCGGCAAGCTCGACTACATCTTCCATCTGGCCTCGCCTGCCAGTCCGGTGGACTACCTGGAACATCCCATCGAAACTCTGCAAGTCGGCTCCATCGGAACTATGAACTGCCTGGGGCTGGCGAGGAAGTACGGCGCGAAGTTCCTGCTGGCGTCCACCTCAGAGTGTTATGGCGATCCGCTGGAGCATCCTCAGAAAGAAAGCTACTGGGGAAACGTGAATCCTATTGGCCCGCGTTCGGTGTACGACGAATCCAAGCGTTTCGCCGAGGCTGTCACCATGGCGTATCACCGTTACCATAACGTCGACACGAGGATCGTGCGCATCTTCAACACCTATGGCCCGCGCTTGCAGCTCAATGACGGCCGCGTGATCTCCAACTTCATGAAGCAGGCGCTGCTGGGCCAAGATCTCACGGTCTACGGGAACGGCTCACAGACTCGCAGCTTCTGCTACGTCAGTGATGAAGTTGCTGGAATCCTGGCGCTGGCTAAGTCTGCCGAGCACGCCCCGACGAACATTGGCAATCCGGGTGAGTTCACAATTCTGGAATGTGCCGAGGTCGTGCTGGAGGTTACCGGGTCAGGCAGCAATATTCGCTTTGAGCCACTGCCGCAGGACGACCCCAGGCAGCGCTGTCCCGACATCAGCAAAGCGAAAACCCGGCTCGGTTGGGAGCCTGAGATCGACCTTCGAACTGGATTGCAAATGTCGCTGGACTACTTCCGTTCAGCAGTGCAGACCAGCGCCGGCACGTAACCGAGCCTTCCTTCCCGTAGAATAACAACAGGGTCAGCTCGATGGACGCGCAATTCGAATTCGAGGTCCTGCGGCGTGAAACATCCTCCTGGTGGTTTATTGCGCGTCGAAAACTCCTGCGCGAGGCGATAGCGCCGGTTCTGCATGACAAACGCGAAGCCTGCGTCCTCGATCTTGGCGGCACCGCGGATTTGGTCTCTACTGATTGGCCTCATGTCCGCGCGCTGAACGCCCACCTCTCGCTTCCCGTCCTGGCTTTCCAACAGATTCAGGGCCACCGCGACCTGGTGTGCACCAGTCCGGAAGAACTCGGGTTCAGCTCGAACTCGTTCGACGCGGTGGTAGCAGGAGACATTCTACAGACGGTTGCCGAGGACCTCTCCGCGCTGCGCGAACTGCGCCGCGTATTGAAGGATGGCGGAATGCTATGCCTGACCGTGCCAGCTTATCCTTTGCTTTGGGGCGAGGAGGACGAGGCCAGAGGTCATCGCCGCCGCTACACCGGAACCGAGCTGCGCCGGAAGCTTAACAATGCCGGCTTCGAAGTTACGCGCGTCTCGTATGTCGTCGCCTCCGGCTTCCTTCCGGCCGTTTTCCAGCGCATCGGCAAAAATATTTTCACCAAGTCCATTGACCGCAATCGACAGCCCGCCCGTCAGCCGAACTGGGTTGACTCCGGAATGGTTTCACTGCTCGACATTGAGCGCCATCTCATCCGCTATATCAACTTGCCCTTCGGCACGCGCGTCATCTGTTGGGCACGCAAGCCCGCTATGATTGCCGAACGCATCACCGTTCCAGCCTGGGAACGCCAGTGGGCCAGCCGTCCCCTGCCACAGGGCAGCGGCTAATTCATACAACAGGTGGAAGCGATCCGTTCTGCCAAGGTAAGGACATAATATGAGCAGGAATTCTGTGCTGTTCGCGGCTACTCTTACACTTATTCCGATTCTTGCGAGTGCGCAAACAGAGCAGCACCCGGTTGCGGTAACCATTGCCTGTCGTGTTCTGGAAACACACGCGGATCCGGAATTGAAGGTGGCTGTAATCCTGTTTCACCAGCGCGATGAGGCGCAGCGTTCCGAGCTGGCGATGCTAATGCGCAACTATTCTGGACAAACGGTCCAAATACAAGGAAACGATGGTGGCTGGCGAGACGCACGGATGGTTCGTCTGAAGAGCTGCTTTGGTCGCGGTCTGCTGCTGTTGCCGGCCCCTTCGCCAGTCTCCGAGCAGTCCCAGTTTCTGCTGCGCGTTCCTGGCGGCGCCGCGGCGATTCAAGCACACCCGTGATCTTGTACTGTCCTGCATGCGAAGGCTGTAAGCGCACACGGAGAATCGCGATCATGCTCACTCAGATTGGCCACATCAACTAGCAAGTTAGAATAAGGGTATGCCGCTGTTGCGCAGCATCGGGACCACCCTGGAGATGATCAAGTGGGAGCACTCCGTCCTCACGCTCCCCTTCGGCCTGACCGGTGCCGTGCTGGCCGCGCGCGGCATCCCTAACCTGCACACATCGATCTGGATTATCGTTGCGCTGGTGGCGGCGCGTTCGGCAGCAATGGCCTTCAACCGATTGGCCGATGCGACCATCGATGCCGCCAATCCCCGAACGAAGATCCGTGCGCTTCCGGCGGGCAAGCTCAGCAAATCGTTTGTGGCGTGGTTCGTGGTTGTAACCTCGGCGATCTTCATCTTGGCGGCGTATGAGTTGAATCCCTTGGCGTTTTACCTGTCGCCGGTGGCACTCGGCATTGTATTTCTCTACTCCTTCACTAAGCGCTTCACGCGCTGGGCGCACGTGGTGCTCGGCCTGGCGATGGGTATTGCGCCGGCCGCAGCCTGGATCGCGGTGCGCGGCTCGCTCGATCCGAGAATCCTGATCCTCACCGGCGCCGTGGTCTTCTGGGGCGCCGGCTTCGACATCCTCTATGCCTGCCAGGACTACGATCACGATTGCTCCAGCGAGGTCTATTCCGTCCCGAAGGCATTCGGCATTCGCGCGGCGCTCGGCATTGCCAGGCTCTTTCATCTGATCACCGTCCTTTTGCTGGCGTGGATGATCGTCGCCTTCGGGCTGGGCAAGATTGCCGCGGCAGGAGTGATCTTCGTGGCGCTGCTCTTGATCTACGAGCACTCACTGGTAAAACATGACGATCTCAGCCGCGTGAACGCCGCCTTCTTTACCATGAATGGCCTGGTGTCGATGGCATTCCTCTTCTTTATCGCGGGCGATCTGCTGGCGAAGTAAACCTTCACTACGAGAAGGGAATGAAATCCAGCAAACGGTGAGGGGTCAGTCTGAAATTGTGGCCAAGTGATCTTGGGTGGAGCACGCCTTCAGGCGTGCAGTTGAGATCCTCTAAAATGTCTCGGCTTCAGCCGCTGAGGTAAGGGGTCGATTTACCTCAGGCGCTAAAGCGCGTATCGAATTGGGGCTGCAATATACACGCCTCAAGGCGTGCTCCACCCGACGCGGGTAAGCGCGTGAATTTGACCACTACCCAACAGAAATAATGGTTTGACGCAATGCGACAATTGTCGCTAGAATGGGCGACATAATGGTAAATGAAGTCAGGGCCGTGGTTCGGCAGTTGGGCGGAGAGCGAATTCTGGGGCGTGCGCTCACTAGCGACCGTGATCTTCGCGATGCCATCCGCGAGGGCTTTCGCCCGGGGGTCGTAGAAGAGTTGATGCAAGCCTCCGGCTTGACGCTCAAGGAACTCGCCGGTGCACTCGATCTCTCGCCTCGCAGCCTGCAGCGGCGTCGCCGCAGCGGAAGGCTGGCGCGCCATGAGTCAGACCGGCTTTACCGCTTGGCGCGAATTGTTGCTATCGCCAATGAATACCTCGGCGATCACGAGCGCGCCACGCGCTGGCTCAAGCATCCCAATCGTGCTCTCGGCGGTGTTCCTCCCTTCGCTGCAATCGATACCGAGCCTGGTGCTCGCCAGGTGGAAAACGTTTTGGGACGCATCGCATATGGCGGAATTAGTTGATCCAGGTTTATCGGGTGCTGCGCGAGGCATACGCGCGCACTCCATTTGACGGCGAAGGAGCTTACCGCTACGGCGGGCGCTGGTCGAGTCCCGGAGTCCGGCTGAGCTACGCATCCGAACATCAATCCCTGGCCCTGCTGGAATATTTTGTCCATCTCGACAAGGACGATCCCCCCGACGACCTCGTCTTGGCGATTGCGGACATTCCTGGTGAATTGACTCGAGAGCGAGTTGCGGTGAGCGAGTTGCCCGCAAACTGGCGTGATCCCGCTGCACCGCCGGAGCTTGCCCGTTTCGGCGATGACTTCGTGGCGCAGGGGAAACATTGTTTGTTGC
>Ga0181523_10002965_pt1 | contig 15858 bp, 22 predicted proteins | sample PEATcosm2014_Bin_43_FD_119752 | JGI IMG/M metagenome (GOLD analysis project Ga0181523, IMG submission 119752) | Peatland microbial communities from MTU Mesocosm Facility, Houghton, MI, USA - PEATcosm2014_Bin05_30_metaG | ecosystem: Environmental > Terrestrial > Soil > Wetlands > Peat | place...
GAGAGATTCAGCCGTCCTTCTCTGACTCGCTCAGCACGTTCTGGCCCACCTTGACAATCTTTTCAGCAAGTTGAGTCGACGTGCCGACCAGTTGCTCTGTCATCTTGAACGCCGAATCGATGATCTTCTGGCGCGGGCCGCCCTCTGCCGTGAAATCTGGGAATACCCCGTTGACCGTGTCAAGGAACTTCCGTACTGCCTCAAGCGCCGAGTTCTCCGCGTCCTGGAGCGATTCGATGATGCGTTCTGCGTTATCGGGGCCTGTCTCCGTGCTCGTCATGGAGTACTCCATCTCTCGGCCCTCGATTCGCCAATTGCTGGCTAGGGCCATGTTGGCACATGGGTTGGCTACTGGGTAGAGGCATTGGCGGCGCGGTCACGGGACTTCGGTGCGCGCTCAATAGGTTCGGGCAGATCTGCCCGAACCTTTCCCCTTCCGTACTCTTGAACCGATCGGACCTGACGACACTTCGCTTCGGCCTCGTACAGCGGCACCTAACCCCGTCGGCCGGTTGCGGGGCACAAGGGCAGGTGCGGTGGGGAAGGGCAGTGATGCGCGGCTTCCCGACCGGCCACCAGTCGGTCGGGTCGCCAGCATCCGACGAGGGAATCGTCATCTATGGCATCGTCCATGCATGGGAATTCCAAATGCAGAGTCGCTACTGACCAGAGCCGTCTTGGCGCTTTCGACCGGGACCGGCACCCTGCGGTCCCGAATGGTGGATGCATGCACGTACTCGCTGACCCACGCAGAGCCCGATGCGAAAGAAGGGGACTACCTGCCCGAAGATATGTACCAGCGGTTGAAGCTCCTGGTGGACAGGATGACAACGGAGGTGACCTTTGCTGACACCGCGGCCGCAATGAACGATGAGGATGCCCAACAGTGGGCGACGGACCTTACGCAGCTAGCGTTTGAGGTCGCCAGATTCGATGCAGAAGGGCAGTCAAGATGACCAGAGAGACAGACCAGATTGAGGTCGCGTCTTCGGAACTGGCGCATGCCCTGGGCCGTCTGGAGCGGACAATCGCCCCGGTGGCGCCTCTCACAGGTCCCTCCAAGGTGGCAGACCACTACGGTGCTTCGGTCGGGTCCGTTGAGCAGAGGTCCCGCCACCGATGCTCCGGGCCCGACCTTTCCGGTGTCGCCACATTCGACGCCCATCTCGATGCCGCAATCGAAGAGGCCAGGGCCGAGGGGAACCTGAGCCGGGCGAATGTCCAGATACGATCAAGTTACCGGGTCAGTTGAGTGAGGTCCCGCCGCCACGCTCCTGACCCGGCAACCTACTGCACGGTGCTCGTCTCCGTTCACGCCGAGATCCCTCACTATTCCGGTCCAGTCCGCGTCGCCATCTGCCCGTCAGGTGGACCGGTTACGTTTGAGTCGCCGGCCCGTTGAGCTGAAGGATCCGCCGCCGGACGCTCCGGGCTCGGCACCAAACCCCCACGCCGAGCCGTAGCGGGGCACCCGGGCGATCCTGTGCGGAGTGTCAGCCGCCCGGGGCTGCCCACTAACGCCGGTCGGAGAGCGCTCCGCAAGTGCCCCACACCGGCACTCTCGTGGCAATGCCCCAGTTGGGATATTGGGGCGCGTTTGGGGAAGGGAGACGCTGATCAGCGATGGCTGAAGAAGTGACGAAGGCCATGGGTAAGCACGGTGGCCGGCAGCGTTGCGTGGAACTCATCGGGGTAGACGGCGATCGTCATGTCGAAGTTCGCGTAACGCCGGGACAGGAGAGAGTCGGAGAAGCGGCGAAGATCGTCCACCATGTCAAGATGCATCGCGGGCGGTTTGCGCGGATGGCCCGGGGGCAGGAGTTCTCCCTCCATGCGGCGTCCTTCATCGGTTTCGAGAGCGCCGATGCCGAAGAACGCATGCGCCGGAAGGTCCCGTGATGTCTCTGCTCGTTGCCGTTCAGTGTCAAAGATGACGTAGCGGTCCCAGAAGAGTGAGGGGCTGCTGATGATGGAATGGCTGAACGATGGTCGGGCGCCCAAGAGCGCGTGAACCCCGAGGAGCCCGCCCAGGGAGTGCCCAAAGTAGACAGTAGAGGCCAGGGCAGACGGGAAACGACGTGCGAGCCAGTCGAGCAAGGTCTCGCAGATGAAGCTGAGGAACTTGTCGGCGCCCCCGGAGTCGGGGTAGGCCAACAAGCGAGTTGGAGTGAGGTCTCGAACCCTGATGTCGATCGTGTCGGCGACGTTGTCCAGGCCGGGATAGCCAATGCCAACTACAAGCACGGAGGGCTGCAGGGCCGGGATCTGCATCAGCCGGACCGTGTCCACGACCAGACCGAACAGTCCGTTTCCGTCGCTGACGAAGACGGTCACTTCAGGCTGGCTACCGCAAGCGCCGATGAAGACCCGGAAGGTGTCTTCAACTTGCTCTGACCAGATGTCATGGACCTCGGTGGCGCCGAGCGCTGATCTCATATCGGGCACGAACCTGACCGTACCTGTGCTTCAACGGTCCTGCTCGTGTATCCACCGCACCGACAGCCGCGGCGTGTCCCATATTTGCGGCCCACCGCGACTTGATCCGAGTCGCCCCGAACGCCGGCTCAGGGTCCTGGCTCCGTCCTCGGGAGGGTTTGGATCTACTGGGAAGCGGTCGGAGATCCAAGTTGAGCGGCAACGAGAAGCGTTTGCATGGCGCTACCGATGGCCCCATCACTGTCGAACAGTTCGGTGTTCACCAGTCCAGTGCCGTCGTTACCGATGGTCGTGCGGGCGGAAAGGCAGATCCACTCCCCTGTGGGGTCACGAAAGAGAGCCACCGATAGGTCCACATTCATGAAGAGATACTCCGCTGGGTTCAAAGCGACACTGATTCCACTCCCCGAATCTGCAACCACCAGAGTGCGACCGAGGGGCGAGGTCTCCTCGCCGGCGACGAGCGGTACCCGCTGGCGGAACCAAACCGTCCCTGCGCCGACACCTTCGCTGACAGGGCGTCCTTCGACTGCAGAGAGGTATCCGTCGAAGTGGCCCCCCGGGAAGTCCGGAGTCCACGTGCCCGACTCAGGAAGCGGAGGCCCCTGGTCGGGCGGGGGCGCGCCTTCGAGCAGCTCAGGTTGGCCAGAAAGCGTCGCTAGGCGCCAGAGCGACGCGCGGGCCACTACGCGTCCGTTTGCCGACAGCTCGGCGCCGACTTCTTGGATGCGCCGCCCTGGACGAATGGTTCTCGCGACCACTTCAAGAGGGGCTACGGGGATAGGACCGAGCACATCCACGGTGATTCGAGCGGCTCGGAGCTCAGGTGCCGGTTCATGTCGCTCCAAGACATGGGCCAAGAGTGCCGCCGGTGGCCCGCCATGTTGCAGCGCTTCGGACCACGGGCCTGCTGTCGCCGTCGTGCTCTCGAACCGGCCGACACCAGATGGAATGTAGAACGCCTCATGCATCAGGTGGCCATCTTGACAGAGCCTCAAGGATTCCCGAGCCGGTCAGCCGGTGTCAGGGGAGGGTGCTTCCCGACAAACACGGTGACCTGCCGAATTGGATTGCCCGGGACCGGAAGGGCGGCTTGCCGTCGCCCGTGCCGCTCTCTTCCTGATGGATGCTCAGAGCGCCAGGTGATTGTTCGGCCCTGACGCCCACATCGCCGGTTCGCGGCGTGGCCCAAGCGGCCCAACGCCGAGCATGCTTGCAGATTGAGAGCGCACCGGAGGTGCCGTTCTGCGCTGCGGCCGTCAGCGAGACAGCCGTTGTTCTGGCGCGGCGTTCGGTGCACTCGTGTGATCATCCGTGACCATTTCCAGGCGATCTCAGTGGCCAGCGGCGTTGAGGTCGAGTCACTGCGAACCCAAGTATCGTTGATCCAGATGAGCAAACATCCGCCGGTGGCCGGCACCCGCCCGAGTTCGATGGGCATCTGATGGCCACCGCTCCCCGACCGTCCGGGCTGGACCTTGCGCGAATTCGTCGCTGGGTCGAGGTCCGAGTCCCCGTCGAGCACCAAGACCAGGTCCGAGTGGAGATGGCACTTCGTGGTGCGAATGTCACCATCTACGAATTGCGTCCGCCCTGGCGTGACGACTTGGCGCCAGAGTGGTCACGTCGGCCAGTGGCCCAGTTGCGGCATACCGGCGCTGGCTATTGGCTGCTGCTCTGGCCGGACCGCCGAGACCGCTGGCAGCGCCACCCACTCGCTCTTGACGCAACGCGGGACCTGGGATCGCTGCTGAGCGAATTGGATGAAGATGGGCTCTGCCTCTTCTGGGGATGAACGTCATCCTCGGCCCCAGTCCAGCCAGCCTGTGATTCGGCCGAGTGTCGAGCCCGACGTGCCGATATGCGCTGCTACCAGGATGGCGATGGACGTCGTTCTGGCGCGTCGTTCGGTGCTCCCTGCAATGCGCCCGATCACCGACATAGGTACCCACCTCGCAACGCCGCCCCCCATCCGGCGATCCACGCCGAACAGCAGATCTGGGTCGCCGCGACCAGCCGATTACTTTCCGAGCTGTGGCGTAAGTCCGTCCACGTGCACCTCGTAGTACTCGTTGTTCGCCCATGGTCCTACCGCGCCCTCAACCACCTCACGCACAGCGTCGACCGATTCGCCTTCCCAGATGCAGATGCCGAGTTCGTGATCGTTGGTGGCCGCATGGATTGGCAACGCAACCTGGGAAGGAAGCCCAGCTTCGAGTGCCTTGGCCTCGGCGGCCTGAAAGCCTTCGGGATCGTGAATTCGGTGGATGACTGTCACAAACATTGGTTGACCGTCCATTCATCAGGGTGACCGCGCGGAATGGCAGCCCCTGTTGCTAACACACACGAGAATGTCGCGCTCTGGTGCGTCCGAGCACCACCACGTCGCGGCAGATTACCCGCTCAGGATCGCCCTCGTCCATCGTCACTGCCACCCCAGACCCGACCAGATCAACGGCTCTGGATCGTCGAGTCCGATTTCCGAACGTCAGGTTCGACGTCGCGAGTCGATCCCACGAACGCACCGGACGTGCCGTTCTGCCCTGCGGCCAGGATGGCGACGGTCGTCGTTCTGTCGCGTCGTTCGGTGCTCCCTGCAATGCGCCCGATCGCCGATTCTGGCGCGGCACCCGCAGGACTTTGGAGGAGAACGGCGCCCTCGTTGAGGGTCAGTCTGGCTCGTGGTCGCGCTCAGGGAAGGCTCGGCTGCAGCACCCGATTGGGCAGGCGCGTGCGGGCAGAGGAAGGTGAAGGAGGTCCGCCGCCAGAGCCCACGGCCAGCCAAGGTGCTCGGCTAGAGCTCGACGTGCCGCATTGACGCGAGCGACGGCGCCCCAGACGTCAGGGCGCCGTCGCTCGCGTGGGACCGATTAGAAGGCGACGATGCCCTCGCCACCCACTGCGCCGGCCACGGTCACGGATCCGATAGCGGTCAGGGACCCGTTCGCGTTGACATGGAACTCATCGACGATCCCGTTGCCCCCGGTCTGGACATAGAGGAACTGCCCGCCGGCCGAGGCCGAGGCGTCTACTGTTCCAGGGTCGGTGGCCGTCGTCGGCGTGAGGAGGGTGAGCTGGCCATTGGGGGCCGCCAGGTACCCGCTCACCGTCGCACTCCCGGCGTTGGAGGCGTAGAAGTATCCCTGCGCCTGAGCGACCCAGCAGGTCGCTACCTGGCCCGTTCCCACCGAGTCGATAAGGGACACGGTCCCGTTCGGATTGAGGGTGAAGGTGGCCAACGAGTCGTTCCCAGCGTTGGCGATGACGAGGTGGCCCGCCGCATCAAACGAGATGGCGAAGGGGACCGTACCGGGCTCGGGGTTCACCACCGGCGAGGGCGACAGGAACCCGAAGAAACCGACTCGGAAGACGTCGATGTCACTGCCGTTCGCCTTGGTCGTCACGATCAACTGGGAGCCGTCCGGGGAGAAGGCGACCTGTCCCGGAGTATTGACGAACTGGGGCGATGCTGACGGATTAAGACCCAGGGACCGATTCGATCCCGGGAGGGGGAACAGGTGACCGAAGAAGGCGGCATACCCCTGGACCGACCCGCCGTTCTCGGCGTTAAGGACGTAGACGAGGTTGCCGTGCACCGCCACGCTCACGGGGAATGCGCCCCCCGAGTTCACCACTTGACGCAGGGTGAGCTGGTCACCCCGGACCGAGAACACCGACACAGTGTTACTACCGGCGTTCACCGCATAGAGCAGCGCATTGCGCTGGTCATAGGTGAGCGAACCCTGGGAAGCCAGGTGGTCCACCGCCGATCCAGCAAGTATCCCGCCCAGACCACCGGTGTTGTAGGTGTTTGCCAGGGTCAGATTGCCGTTGTCGGCACGGTCGTAGGCGACGACCTGGTTGCCGGCGGTGTTGTCGGTCTGGACGAAGACGACGTGGTCTCCGCCACCTCGGAAATGTGGCCCTGGGAGCCCATCGGCTCCTGCGGTGACAGGCGCGACCAAGGCACAAAGCCCCAGAACTGCACCGGCACCTACGGCCAGACGTAGAAATCTCCTCATTGCTTCTCCTTCACTTCGACGAATAGGCATTTCGAAGAACAGTCCCAAGGGGTGCCCCAAGCGTTACGTTGGTCGGATTCCTGGCTGCCGCTCGCATCTTCGTAACGTTTTCCCGATCGGAGAAGACCGAACAGTGTGCGTAGCGCCATCGTTTCGACTGGTCTCGAGGCATTGAGGGCGCCGACATCACGAACGTCTCAAGACCTACGCTTCGAGTCGTGGAGACCGACGTCGAGCTGCTCAGCCGGTTGCGAAACGGTGACGAGGAGGCCTTCGTGATGTTGGTGGGCCGTTACCAACAACCCATGCTTCGCCTGGCACGGTCGATGGTCCCCAATCAGGAAGTGGCTGAAGAGGCAGTACAGGACACGTGGATGGGCGTAGTCCGCGGAATCGAGCAGTTTGAAGGGCGGTCCTCTTTCAAGACGTGGCTTTTTCGGATTCTCACCAATCGAACGCGAACAGCTGGATCCCGGGAGCATCACCACGCAGCACTCGAGTCGCTTCACGCGGTCGACCCAGCCCGCTTTGACGCCCAGGGCCAATGGACCGACCCTCTTGACCGGTGGGCAGAAGAGACCGACGACCGGCTTGAGGCCGCCATCTGGGCGCCGATACTCAAGTCCGCTCTTGACGACCTTCCTCCCCGTCAGCGGCAGGTGGTGATACTGCGTGATGTCGAGGGGCTCTCGAACGACGAAGTGTGCAACGTCCTCGGCGTGAGCAGTGGCAATCAGCGGATCCTGCTGCACCGCGGGCGCTCCCGCTTGCGCGAGATTCTCGAAGCCGAGCTGGAGAAGGGTTGAACGATGCTTTCACTGCGACGGAAAGACATCGTGTGTCAACAGGCAGTCGAGCTGGTCACCGACTATCTCGAAGGGACGCTCTCGCGTCACGACCGGCGCCGCTTCGAGGCCCATCTCCGGGCGTGCCCCAACTGCACTGCCTACCTGGAGCAGATCAAGATGACCATCGACCTGACCGGCGAGGTCGAACCCGACGACCTGAGCCCGGAAGCGAGGGCGGACCTCACCAAGCTGTATCGACGCTGGCGATCCGGATAGCGCCCGGATTCGTCGCAACGTCGACCACGGTCGATTCCGTATCGCGCCAACGTCGCGCTCGGCGTCGAGCCCAGGAGCAGCGCCTACGGAGGAGTCGGCACCCAAGACGGCGACACCCGGAAGCGCGAAGAGCGCCGAGCGACGGCTACGCGTCGATTGCCTCCTGGCAACCCGCGGACCGATTCGGGCGCGACGGTGCTGCCCAATCCCACCAACTTCGACCCTATTGGTCATTCCGACCTACACCTGGAGCGAAGGATCGCAAGTAGGTGATCGCGGCGTCGAGGGCGACCTCGAGGGGACGGGTCCCGGGTGCTGCGATTGTCCACACACCCCGGTACAATGGCGTTGTGGCACTGTGGAAGGCTCCGCTGACGGCTAATCCCACCTTCGCGCAGTCGATAGTGATCGACCGATCATCGGAAGACCTGTACGACATGGTCTCCGACGTGACCCGGATGGGAGAGTGGAGCCCGGTCTGCAAGGCGTGCTGGTGGGACGAGGCTGCCCGCCCAAAGGTGGGTGCCTGGTTCACCGGGCGGAACGAGCTGCCCGAACGGACCTGGGAGACACGATCAGAGGTCGTCGTCGCGGATCGGGGCCGGGAGTTCGCGTTCGTCGTCGGAGGCGACCGAGTGCGGTGGGGATACACGTTCACCCCGGTAGTGGGTGGGACGCAGGTGACGGAGTCGTGGGAGTTCCTCCCCGGCGGCATCGCATTGTTCGAGGATCGCTTCGGGGCGGAGGCCCAAGCGCAGATCGCTGACCGCACAGAGGACGCGCTCACCGGGATTCCCGCCACTCTTGCTGTGCTCAAGAGGATCGCTGAATCTCGGTGAGCGACAGATGGTGCCGTTGGGCAGGGGGGGCTCGACGCCCCGGCGAGGCCTTTCGGCCACGCCGGGGCGTCGGAGCGATGCCGGGCGTTGCGGACAACGCCCTCCGTCGGTCAGCTGACGGCGATTCCCTCGCTGCCGAGCGGGATATTCCAGACGGTCTCGATCGGTGAGAGCGACCCGTTCGCGTTGACGGCGTAGGCGTCGAAGGCGCCGGATCCACCGCTCTCGACGCAGAGGAACCTGCCGCACTCGCAGCGGGAGCGATCATTACGGCACTGTAAACAGGAATCAACCCGCATTGCTGGCTTCACGCTGAGCTTGATACCAGGGCATCGCGGGCAGATCGGGTGCTTTACTCCGTTCTCGCTTCAGTTCGGAAAAGTTCTCGTAGCGTGCCAGCCATGAGACGTGTCGCCACAACTCCACCGCGTCGTCATCGGTTGGCAATTCGCTGATTACCGGTCCGAAAATGGCCGGCCCCCTGCCCCCATCAAGAACAATGGTCGGCACCCCGAAGCTTCGCGTCCTCTCGATCAGTCCGTGGTGCTCCTCAAGGACGGCCTCCCAGGTCGCTGGTTCAGCGAGCGCCTCCTCGCACCACTCGACGTCCAAACCGACCTCTTCGAGCGCGCCGCGCACAGCCGTTGCCATGTCCTGTTCGGGCAGTGACTGCTCCCAGATCCTCTTACCGAGCGCGGTGTAGTAGGAGCCGATCGCCGCGCCACCCTTCCGCTCTCGTATGAGGATCGCAGTTCGCAGAGCCGGGCCCGAGCGGGCTTGCAGCTGGTGCGGATCGAACCCCTCTTTGAGGTTGACGACCTCGAGGGAGAACAACCCCCAGTCGAGCTCAATTTCGCCAAGCTGCTCGAGGCGCTTAGCCCATCGCGAGGTCTGGTAGCACCAGGGGCAAATAGGATCGAAGTGGAATCGGACGGTGTCCATACGGCACCCCTCATTGGCAGTTGACGGATTGGGAGCTTCTTGGCTCCTAGCGGACGTTCTCGCAGGACCGGTGCTGGGTTCAATCGCCGGCAGAGAGGTTCCGGAGCGCCGCCTCGATGTCCGCGGGTTCGGCCCGGACCCGCCAGTCCGCAGGCACGAACGCATACCGGACGATCCCAGCGCAGTCGATGACGAAAGTGGCAGCGAGTGGCAAGGATCTACTGTGATCGGCGTTCTGGTTGGCCGGGTCATTGCCGAAGACATTGACCTGGAGATCCTCGAGATCGCCAGTCAACGTGAACTGAACTTTGTAGTCGCGGATCACCGACTGGTCGAGGTCACTCAGGACCGGGAAGGCCAGCTCGTGTTTTTCGACAAGCGACAGACTGTGGTCGGCAGCCTGAGGGCTGATGGCGACGAGGGAGGCGCCGAGCTCGGCTAAGCGAGGCAGTGCCGCTTGCAAAGCTCGCAGTTGAATGTTGCAGTACGGGCACCACTCGCCTCGATAGAAGGTCACGATGACCGGACCCTTCACCAAAAGGTCCGAGAGAGCGACCGGCTTTCCAAGCGCGTCAGGCAGGGTGAAATCCGGCGCTTGGTCACCCACGCTGAGTCCGGGGGCTACTCCCGACGCTTCGATCTCATGGACTCCTGCGTCGATCCGCGAACCGATCGCTTCGGGAATGCCCGCGGTCATCGCATCGAGCTCGCCGCGGAGCGACGGAGGTGATTGGGGAGTGGGCACGGGCCCTCCTCTGACTAGAATGGACTGAGCAGTCCACTGTGGCAGGCATACAATGGACTGTCAAGTCCAATGAGTGAAAGATTGTGAAGCCGTGCCAAACGCACCCACCGACGAACAGGTCCCGGCGACCGCGAAGGGCCGCCAGACCCGGCAACGCATCATCGACGCGGCGGCGGAGCTCATCTACGAGCGGGGTGTGGCGGGCGTGAGCCTCGACGATGTCCGCCAGGTGACCGGCACTAGCAAGTCGCAGCTGTACCACTACTTCGACGACAAGAACGACCTAGTCCATGCCGTGATCGACCGCCAAGGCCAACAGGTCCTTGGCTTCCACGGACCTCAGCTCCACTCGCTCTCGAACTGGGATGACATCGAGCGCTGGCGAAGTGGGATAGTCGCGCTCAATGCAGCGCGCGGATGTCGGAGCGGATGTCCCTTGGGATCGCTCGCCAACGAGCTGTCCGAACTAGACGACGATGCGCGGGACCTGCTGGTCGACGCGTTCTCGTCCTGGGAGCGGCTCCTGGCCGACGGTCTGGCCAGGATGATCGAAGTGGGAACACTCTCGTCGGATGCCGATCCCGCCACCCTTGCTGTGAGCACCATCGCCAGCCTGCAAGGCGGATTGCTCTTGGCCGAGCTCGAGCGCAGCACGCGGCCCCTTGAGATCGCACTAGACGCCGCCATTGCGCACTTGAGGTCCTTTGCTTGAACGAATGCCGAAGACGAGAGGGACGCAGCGATCAGCGTCGCCGGGCACGCTCGTCGGCTGTGAGCCGTGAGGGGGATGATCGCTGTAGGAACGGCGAGTTCCACCGATCGTTGCAACGGTCCGACCATGATGGCCGGGTCTGTTCGCAACAACGACCGGCGGAGGCCCCAGCATGCCAGGCGATGTACTCGGCCCGGAAGTACGTGAGGAAATCAGGGTAGGGATAGGTCGAGATGACTCGCTGCCGGGTCGGGGCCGCGCCAGAACGTTCAGGACATTGATCTCCCGAGCCCACCTTGACGAGCGCCGAACCGTCGATCTGTGTGCTCAGGACTCGGGACGATCAATGGCTCCGGCTGCACGGATGGAACGATCGGCAACGCTCGCTGAGAGCATGCACTCTTTGGATCGGGCCGCGGATAGGGTCGCCCTCTCGGCGATTGGGGGCACGTGGCATCGAGTCCGAATAGGCGGCTCCGACGACACCGGCTTCAGGTTGTCGTTCGTTGGAAAGTGACGGAACCACCAAGGACAAACAACAGGGCTCCTCACTTGAGCCCCTTGGGCAAGCACTGGCTTCGGGCATACGCAACTCAGCCACGATTACCGTGGCCTTTCCCACCTCCCGGTCCAGCCTCCGTGGTGGGCGACGTGCTGGTGGGCGGAGTGCCGGCAGCGCTCAGGCCGAGCGCGGTGGCGAGGACTGAGAGGTCGTTCTGGAGAGTTGCCCCTTCGGCTTGGGCGATCGAGCCGTTCTGAAGACCGCTGGCGATCGCCATCGCCGCTAGTTGGAGGTCGTTGGCCGCCTGGTTCGGTTTCCCGGCCGCTTCGGCAGTCACCGCCAGTTCGGCCTGGTTGGAGATGGTTTGCCCGGAGCCGGCGTCAATGGTCCCCGCAGCCTGCCCGGTGGCAATGTCGCTCACCAAGGTGGCGAGAGCTGTGGGGCCGGTCGGGGCAGTGGTTGTCGTTGTGGTCGTTGGCGAAGTGGTTGCGACCGGAGGCTGCGTAGTCGAATCGGGACTCGTCGAGTTCTTGGCGCTCCGCGTGGCGTGAGATTGGGTAGCTGGGCTCGACCCGAGCACGAGGAGGAGGCCGATGCCCAGACCGGCGATTGCGACGGTACCCAGCGCCGCGAGCCACCACCGTCGGGCGTGATTTGCGGGTGAGATGACCGACGGTGCCGACTTGGCAACGCGAGTGTCTTCACCGATGAAGGCCGCCGTGGCGACGGCACCAGGTATGAGAGCGGTGAGGTCGTAAGGCACCGCCGGGGAAAGGCGGTCGGTCACTTCGGTGCCCGAGGGTAGCCAAGGGGCGCAGAACGCTGAGGTGACGAGGAGGGCCGAGACCTGAGCACCATCCAGCCGCTGGTCGGGTCGGTGGTCGAGCATCCCGCTCAAGACCAGCTTCCATGGCACTGGGAGATCGGCGGGAAGCGGCACCGGTCCGGCAAGGCGCCGGGCGAAGATCTCGCTCGGCGAGCCTTCATAGACGCGCCGACCTGTCAGGCACTCGAGGAGGACGATCCCGAGAGACCAGATGTCGGCACTGGGCCCCACCTGGTGATCTTCGAGCTGCTCGGGTGCCATGTAGGCGACAGTTCCCAACGTGGTCCCCGCCAAAGTGAGCGTCGAGGCGTCGTGGAGCCGGGCGATGCCGAAGTCCCCGAGCCATGCCTCGCCGTCAGCGGTTAGGAAGATGTTTGACGGTTTCACGTCGCGGTGCACGATGCCCCGGTCGTGCACGTACGCCAATGCGTCGGCCACCCTCGCTCCGAGGATGGCGGTACCTCGGGGGCCCAGCGGTCCGCCTCGCAGGGACTCCGCGAGGGTCGGGCCGTCAACGAGCTCCATGACCAGGTAGGCCTGGTCACCGGCGAGTCCAGTATCGAGCAGTCGGATGAGGCCGGGGTGCTCGAAGCGCTCGAGCGCCCGGGCTTCTTGCGCCAGCCTCCGGGCAAGCTCTGGATCGCCCGAGCGGACGATCTTCACCGCAACGGCAGTACCGCTGCGCTGGTCGACGGCCTGGTAGACGTCGGACATGCCACCACGGCCGAGTAGATGGACGAGACGATAACGCCCGCCGAGGACATCAGTGTTCGAAGTCATGGGCGGTCGTCAAGGTGGTCAAGCGCATCCCTTGGTCAGGAGTCACCGCCGAGCCGTGCACAGGGTCAGCGATCAGTGCCTCCAGTCTCTCCTGTTTCTACAGGGCTCTCGACCGTTCCATCGAGACCCAAGTCGGTGAGATAGTCCCACCTGGGGTCACCAGGCCCCGGCTGTGCGTCGGTAATCTCGTCTCGCGACGCGTGGCCGGACGGTTCGACCCCTCCGATCCCTTCGATCCCGTGCAACCCTGACCAAGCGGAAATGCCATCTACAGGGCGGCTCGTCGTGGCGCTCGTTCCTCTCCCCGATGTGCCTGTGGGGCAGGAAACGATCGCGAGGTGCGGCACGAGGTCGCACGTGTTGAGTGGTCTCGTAGAAAGGAGGGTCGACCCATGAAGGCGACTGCGTAGTTCCGAGCCACTGCTCCGGTAATGTCCCCGCCCAGGCGTCGATCGCCGGCCAGCGGTCAATTGTTGCCATGACGCCTATTGTCCAAGTTGATAACGAAGTTGTACAGGTTTGGTACCTGCGGCCCACCTCGCGCGGATACCGTCTCGTCCGAAGACAGCCACTTTGGACGACCGGGCCTGTCGCCGAGAACTGCCGACGCCCCGGGCGTTCGACCTTGGGAAGGCCCAGCCCGTCCACCTTCGACGGCGGCATCGGGGACCAGCTGGCGCCCGCGTGCGGTTGGTCGGCTCGTGGCCCCAGGCTGCCGAAGCGGGAAGCGGAGCCAACGGACGTGCCCATGCGGCCTCTCTGGGTGTACAAAGACTAGGGAAGCCAACGGCGAGGCCGGCGCAACCGAAGCGTGCGTGAACAGGCCGAAGGCCGAAGAGATCGGAAGGGGGATGGGGAGAGCGCCTTGCCGGCGCCTCCCCAGCGACCATGACACCATTGACCGTGACACCATCGACCCGACACCATCGACCGTGACGCCGTCCACCGTGACGCCGTCCACCCGACACCATCGACCATGACACCGTCCACCGGTAATTCCGCCCGTTCGTATGCACAAGGGACGACGGCGAAGCCGCTGCTCATCGAGACCATCGGCGACAACTTCGCGGTGACCGTCGAGCGTCTCCCCGACGCTGAAGCCATCGTCAGCCGTGAGCAGGGGGTACGGCTAACCTACGCGGAGCTCTTCGCCGAGGTTGACCTGGTCGCTCGAGGCCTCGTGGCGAGAGGTGTCGCGCGCGGCGCCCGTGTCGCCATCTGGAGCCCCAACCGGGTCGAGTGGATGGTGCTCCAGTACGCGACTGCCTCCATCGGGGCCATCCTCGTGACCGTCAACCCCGCCTACCGGACGAGCGAGCTCGCCTACGTGCTCGGCCAGTCGGCGAGCACCATGGTGGTTGCGGCTCCTTCCTTCAAGGACGCGAACTACGCGGCCATGATCGACGAGGTGAAGCGGGACCTCCCGGGCCTGAAGGACGTCGTGCTGTTCGACGGGCCCGGGTGGGACGGTCTGCGCTCGGACGCCGATGGCGTACCTGCCGGCCGTGTCGCCGAGCTCGGGAGACTCCTCGACCCCGACCAGCCGATCAGCCTCCAGTACACGTCGGGCACGACCGGATTCCCGAAGGGGGCGACCCTCACCCACCTGAACATCTTGAACAACGGCTACTTCGTCGGGGAGGGGTGCCGGATCACCGAAAGTGACCGGATCTGTGTCCCGGTACCCTATTACCACTGTTTCGGCATGGTGATGGGGAACCTGGCTGCGACCTCCCACGGGGCCTGCATCGTCCTGCCGAGCGCCGCCTTCGAACCGAAGGCCGTGCTCGAGGCGGTTGCGGCGGAGCGCTGCACGGCCCTCTATGGGGTGCCCACGATGTTCATCGCCGAGCTGGCCCAGCCCGACTTCGACCACTTCGACCTCTCGAGCCTGCGGACGGGCATCATGGCGGGGTCACCGTGCCCAATCGAGGTCATGAAGCAGGTCGTGACGCGAATGCACTGCGCCGAGATGACCATCTGCTACGGCATGACCGAGACCTCGCCGGTCTCCACCCAGACGTCGCCGGACGACTCGATCGAGCACCGGACGGAGACGGTAGGCCGCGTCCACCCGCACGTGGAGGTGAAGGTCATCGACCCCGACTCGGGGCTGATGGTCGACCGAGGCGAGACCGGCGAGCTGTGCACCCGGGGGTACTCGGTGATGCTCGGCTACTGGGACGACCCCGCCCGGACGGCGGAGGCGGTCGACGCGACCGGCTGGATGCACACCGGCGACCTCGCAACCATGGACGCAGACGGCTACCTGAACATCGTGGGCCGGAGCAAGGACATGATCATCCGGGGCGGCGAGAACGTCTACCCCCGAGAGGTCGAAGAGCTCTTGTACGTCCACGAGGAGATCGAGGACGTCCAAGTGGTGGGTGTCCCCGACAGCCGCTACGGCGAGGTGGTGGTGGCCTGGGTGCGCCTCAAGCCGGGAGCCACGCTCGAGGGCGAGGCGCTCCGTGCGTGGTGCCGGGAGCGAATGGCACATTTCAAGGTCCCTCAGCACGTCAAGTTCGTCGACGAGTTCCCGATGACGATCACCGGCAAGGTCCAGAAGTACAAGATGCGCGAGATCGCGGTCGTGGAGCTCGGTCTCGAGGACGCAGCCTCCGCCCGGACTGCGTAGAGCCCGGACCGCGCAGAGCCCGGCCTCCAGATGAGGGCGACCGCACTGCGGACTGCCACGAGCGGTGTGGCGTGCGTGGTCGACGCGGCGGCAGGGGGGTGCGGGCGACCTCCTTCGGCTGGCCGCAGCTCCGCCATCCCGACGGCGCCTGCCGCGCCGCCGACGAGCACGACGCCGCTTCAGGTGGTCTGACCCGGCTGGGCCGCATCGAGCGTGTGGGGCGCAAATACCCGAACGCCAGCTTGACCAGGTCCGATGCCTGCGGCGAGCCTTTCCGGCTGTGGCCCTCTCGTTTCTCCGCAGTCTGGTCCGTCGAACCTTCGAGGTTCTTCGGGTCCATCGTCTCGACGGC
>Ga0181523_10002966_pt1 | contig 15857 bp, 20 predicted proteins | sample PEATcosm2014_Bin_43_FD_119752 | JGI IMG/M metagenome (GOLD analysis project Ga0181523, IMG submission 119752) | Peatland microbial communities from MTU Mesocosm Facility, Houghton, MI, USA - PEATcosm2014_Bin05_30_metaG | ecosystem: Environmental > Terrestrial > Soil > Wetlands > Peat | place...
GTGCAGAAGTATGACTATCGGTTGTCTCCATTTTCAAATCGAAAAATCCACTTGTGCCCTTCAATGTCCCTGTTCCCAAGTTCTTGCGCCAGTTCATCTATTCAACGTTGGGACGGTCATGATGCCAAATAAATATACACCACGTTCTCTCTGGCATTGCGTGCGAGTCGCCGAGATGATCGCACCTTATCTAGAACTCCCATGATCAGAAACTTTACCAGTATGTTCGGATGATATGCAGGATGCCCGGCCCCCGAATATCGAATATCAAAGCAACGATAATCAAGATAGTCGACCAAGCCTTCAATGAGAAAACAAATATGATCCTCAGGTATCAGATCTTCCAAACTCGGCGGCAGTAACCAAGATTGCCCTCCATGCGACTCAATATATGCCATCCGATGCACTCCTTGAATCGTTCTTAAATATATTCTACCCCCGGATAACTTGATAATTGTCGGACAGCCTGCTTGCCGCGTGGCATTCTGCAAGGGCTTTCGATAAGAATCATCCAAACAGCTCAGCATTATGTATTCAGATTAAAGCGGGATGAATTAGCCCCTGTTCGGAAGTAGAAATACTCTATGTAATTGAAGTTTTCTTCCAATGGCAAGCTTGCCCTGCCGCTCACGCAAACCCCGATGACACAGACATAACCCTTTAATCTTAATACATGCCGACTTCACTTTTTGAACATCTTCTTAAGCTCGGCGCTCGATATCCGAATCCTTGTCGGCCTTCCGTGAGGGCAGCGGTCGGGCTCATCACAGGCAGCCAGGCTCGTCAGCAGTTCTGAAATTCTCACTCTGTCGGGCACTTCGTTTCCTCTTATAGATGAATGACAGGCCAGCCTGGCCGCGACGCTTTTCTGCATTGCATCCAAAGGTCTTTCCGCCCTCTCATTTCCTGCACCTTCTTCTGCGAGGCAGGCAGCGGTATCACCCAGGAGTGATTTAATATCAGCATCACGCAGCATTTCGGGCAGACTCCTTACGATGATCGTGCCGTGCCCGAAATCCTCGGCTTCAATCCCGAAATCATTCAGCATCTGAAGGTTTTCAATAATGATCTTATACTCCTTCGGCCCTACTTTTGCCTGCTGCGGGAAGAGCAACCGGTGCGATGAGATATCCCTATTCTTCAATAGCCGTTCATAGTTGATCCGCTCATGCGCAGCGTGGTAATCAAGAATAGTAAGACCGTCATTTCCCGGAAGCGCTACAAAGGTCTCACCGATATAAATAAACGGCGTTCCGATTTCGTATGCAAGTCCGAGCGATTCCGATATCATTCCGCTGCCGTGAGCACACAGCCCTCCGGCCAAGAAACTCCCGCCGTCATCAGCAGACCGCCCATGATCGGTCCCTCCCTCGATGCCGCCTATTGAATAACGACCACCCCTGGGTTCGCCTTCCTGGGTCACGGAAAGGAAATCCATGTCAGAACCCCTCAATGCCTCGTGAGCAGTTCTGAAAACGAAATTGTATATCCCAGTCTTGTCCTCGAACCGCACCTCCCGCTTGGCAGGATGCACGTTGACGTCGATCTTCTCAGGATCTATATTAAGAAATAAAAAATAGACGGGATGTTTATCTTTCGGAACGAGGTTTTCATAAGCCTTGTAGATCGCATGATTGACCGACGGGTCCTTGATCGGCCTTCTATTGATGAAAAGGAACTGGCTGCTCCTATTGCTGCGCAGGTTCGACGCCTTGCCGATGAACGCCTTGAGTGAATAGTCTGCATCATCGGCTGAAATTTCGATCATATCGTCCACAAAGGCTTTCCCATAGATCTGCATAATCCTCTCTTTCAGAGATATTGAGGGAGAAAGGGTGAGGGTCTCTTCGCCATCCATCCTGAGGATAAACCCGATATCATAGTGAGAAAGGGCCTCCCTAGATACGGCATCTATGATGTGATAAGTCTCTGTATTATCCGACTTGAGGAATTTCCTGCGCGCAGGGGTATTGAAAAAAAGGTCCTTTACTTCAATGGTAGTTCCTGATGCGGGACAATCCCTCCGCCCCCTCAGCTCGCCGCCCATAATCTCTATGCAAAGCCCTGTTTGACTGCCGGAAAAGTCCTCGCCTTTGGGGGCCGTAACAAGCATCACCTTAGAGACCGCTGCAATCGATGAAAGGGCCTCACCCCTGAATCCCATCGAACGAATACGGAAAAGATCATTCTCTTCGCCGATCTTGCTTGTCGCATACCGTTCAAATGAGAGGAGGGCATCTTCGCCGTCCATCCCGCTGCCGTTGTCGGAAACCCTGATCAGCCGCTTGCCAGCGCCAACTATCGAAATCTCGATTCTCGTACTGCCGGCGTCTATGGAGTTTTCGACAAGCTCCTTGACGACGGATGCCGGACGTTCGATTACCTCTCCGGCCGCAATTTTGTTTCTGAGCAGAAGGGGAAGAACTTTGATCTTGTTCATGGATTATTCTAACACAGCAAAAGGCGGTCCGACCCGGCAAGGCATTAAACAAATGGTAACGATCTGCTGTCCAACTCCCTTCTAACTGTCCTTAACAGATCACGGGGCGAGATAGGCTTCATGACGATTTCCTTGACATCTGAAATTAGTCCTGTCTCTTTTATTTTGTCCGCCGTATAACCACTTAGAAACAGCGCTTTTACGTCGGGCCTGATATACATAATAGCCTCTTACGCCTCCACGCCGGTTATTTTTGGCATCATCATGTCGAGTATGACAAGTCCGATCTCTTCATCCCCCAGTCCACCCAAATATGCACTTAGAGTGATTGGAAACAGAAACGGGATCAGCATCGGTCTGTCGCCTATCTCCACGTTAAAAAAATAAGGCCAACTCAAAAGCCGAAATGGTGACAATTAAAGTAAATGAATAAGTCCACCATGTTGGCCACCAGCAGATGCATGGCTGGCTTTTCGATTTACGGCCGTGCTTTGGTTGAGAAATTCCGCATGTTTTTCTTCGTCAGCTAGAATGCGGTTCATCTTCCTCGTTATTACCGTGACTTATGCAATATTAATACGATGAGCGAAGGATTTCCGACAGTGAAGAAGTCTTAGCATTGAGGTATTTCATACCGCCTCATGAAACCGTCTTCAATGCTTGCCCCATTGGTCTTCCCTTGTGCATGTTTAATAGCTAATAGACTATTTATCTTTTCCCCACAATTTATCCAGCTTGACACGTTATAGGTGCAATATCAACCTTTCAATTAAGACAAAAACAAATCAATTTTATAAATCGTTTTTGTTAGGAGTAGAAAGGATTAGTGGCGAATAGGCATAAACGTTTTGCAGATACTTTTTATCTTGATTGATTACTTCTAAGGACCCCTGGCTATCACACGAGCGGGAGCCGCCTCTGTCCTGAACCTTGTAGGCAGCGCGAAGACCTCGAACTCCGGAATATCGAGCAGTGCCTCCAGGTTCGTCAGATTCTCTATGATCAAAACCTGCGCAGCAAGCAACAGCCGGTGGATTGCAAAGGGCGGTCCGTCAGGACCGGGGGTGTCCAGCCCTAGCATGTTCACTCCAGCCTTTACAAGGGCTTCAGCAAACCTGGCTGTGACAAGCGGGTAATCCATGTAATAAGAGGGAGCCCGAAACACGGCGGAGCACCCTGTCAGTACGAGTACTATATCCTTTCTCCTGAGTGGCACATTCGCGAGCAGATCGGCATCTATCGATTTTTTACTGCGGGCATCAATTAGAACTCCGCGGCCGATGAAGCTCTCCACTGGCATCTCAGAAAGTGGCACGCCGCCTTCTATCACATGAAGCGGGCCGTCGATATGCGTTCCAGTGTGCATGCCTGTCGTTATCTGTGAGACGGAATAACCTGAGCCGGCCATGTTGTTAAGAAAAGAAATACTCGCTGCTAGATCGCCCGGATATACGGGCATCGAATCGTCGAATGTGTGAGTAAGATCGAACAACTTCATCTCAGACCAGTCCGCGCTCCGTCAGCTCGCTTTTTATATAGGCATAATAAATTGGCGCAGCAATAACACCCGCAAGTCCGAAAGCCGCCTCCATCAAGATCATCGCGATCAGCAATTCCCACGCATGTGCGCGAATCTGCGAGCCGATGATACGGGCGTTCAGAAAGTACTCAAGTTTATGTATAACTACCAGAAAAACGAGAGAAGCACCCGCAACTGGAAGAGAATTACTCATGCTGACAATAACGATAGCAGTATTAGAAATAACATTGCCGACCACAGGAACGAGGCCAGTAATAAAGGTAAGCGCGACCAGGACTTTGATGAGCGGAAGATGGACTCCGAACAGCGGTAGCACTATGCCAAGATATATTGCTGCGAACAAAGCATTCAGCGCCGCGATGCGCATCTGGGCAAATACTACCGCGCGAAAGGCCTGGCCGAATTTCGCTGCACGTTGCACCAAGGCACTGGCAAGCGGGTGGTAATCATCAACCGAATCGACCTCTCTGAGAGAGATAAGCGCGCCAAGCACCATTCCTACCAGGACATGAACTGCAATCACTCCCGCTTCCCTACCTATTACCTGGACCTCTTTCGCATGAACTTTCAGCCACTGGACGAACCCTTCACGAACTCCCTCGGGATCGCCGGGCAGATCCCCTTTCAGCCAAGACGGCAGAGACTCTCGGTATTCCTCGACGATCTCGGCCATTTTCTGCATGAGAGCCGGGACATTGTCCGACTCACCATGGAAAAAAGCGATACCTCCCCAGACCAAAAGTGAAAGCAAGGCAATAATCAGAGTTGCAAGGAGCGCAATCACTACAATCTTTGCGCGTCGGCCTCTTAACTTTCCTATCTTGAGCGGACGGGACAACATATGGACCAATTCGTATACGAGCAACCCGGCGAACAAGGCAGGCAGAAGGTGCAGCTTGAGGACAAGTATCATAGCCCCAGCTGCCAATATCCACGCCGCCATTTCACAACCCGTTGCTTTTTGAATTTCTAAATCCAGCGCCATCTTGCGCCTCCCATATTCCTCTTATCAGTCTGTATTATACCCATTCTTAAGGTTTGCGCAGACTTCAAATTACGGGAGATGACATCCGCCCAGTTACTGCCGGGCAAAGATCCGCCCAATACCAAATTAAAAGAAACGCCAGCCATCCACCACTAGCCGCTTTCTGCCGAGAAAACTGCTAATGGTTATAGTAAGCGCAAATTCCGGGAGATGCCTCGGCAGATAAACTGTCACTTCCTGGACGATCTTCTTCTCATAATCCTGCTCATTTCGCGGCTCGCCTATTCTCACCGAGGGACATTCCTGGAGGTCGAAACAGCAGTTCCTGATAAGCTTCGGCAGTTCTAGGAATATCGGTTTATCCTGCTTCCGGATTATAGATAGGGCTTCGGGAGTTATGGTCAACATGCTATATTGTAGCGGTTGTATCGAATCCTTGTCATCTGTTGCGCATGATCAAATCTTAGCCGGCCTGGATTATAATAGTCTATGGCTTAACTCATAAGGGGGAACTAATGACCTATAATGACATAATGCGAAGGACCCGCTATGCTCTGAATATCGATGATCCGACTATGATAGAAATATTCGGCCTGGCGGGGCACGTAATCGAACAAACTCTGCTGACCTCCCTTTTAACGAAAGAAGGCGAACCCGGCTACGTAAGTTGCAGCAGCAGAGTCCTGGGATATTTTCTTGACGGGCTGATCATGCATAAAAGAGGTAGGAAAGAGACCGGTGCCGTAGCGCCTCAAAGACCGGCGGCCCGCTTAACCAATAACGCCATACTAAAGAAACTGAGGATCGCCCTGGAATTGAAAGAGGAAGATATGCTCGATATCCTGAAGATGGCCGATATCGAGATATCCGGAAACGAACTGACTGCTCTCTTCAGAAAAGAGGGCCACAAGAACTATAAGGAATGCGGCGATCAATTCCTCAGGAATTTCCTGAAAGGTCTTTCTGTCCGTTACGGGTCGCATTGATTCTGTAGGGCAAACTAATATGATGCGGAATATACGGCTGCTTATCCAGTACGACGGGGCTTCTTACAGCGGATGGCAGGTCCAGCCTACCGATGTGACCATTCAGGGACTGATCGAAAATTGTTTAAAAAATATCACGGGTGATGATAACAATGTCATTGCCGCTGGAAGGACAGATGCCGGCGTCCATGCCCTTGGGCAGGTGGCATGCTTCAAGACGTCATCAAAACTACCGCCGGCGATCCTGCAGAATGCATTGAATGCGCTTCTGCCCTGCGACATTCGCATCACAGAAACCGAAGAGGTCTACGATTCCTTCCATGCCCGATTTTCAGCTAAAGGAAAATCATATATTTATATTGTGTCGAATGAAAGAATCGTGTCGCCCTTTCTTCACCGGTACGTCTGGAGATTGCCCTATAGACTGGATTTTGCAGCAATGAGTGAGTCGTTATCTTATCTCGTAGGAACGCACGATTTCGCCGCTTTCCGTGGCAGCGGCTGCGGTGCAAAAAACACTGTGCGCACCATAATTGAAGCAACAATCCAACGGTTTGATTCACTGGAATTCATGACACTGCGCGTGGAAGGAGATTTCATCAAGTTCCGCTTCGAGGGCGACGCCTTTTTACGTCATATGGTACGGAATATGGTCGGGACGATCGTAGAAGCCGGCAAGAGTAAAATAAAGCCCGTAGATATTGGACGGATTATCGAAGGCAGGGACAGAAGATGTGCCGGTCCCACAGCGCCGGCTCAGGGGCTGTTCCTCGAACGCATTATCTATTGAGCGCCAAACAAAAACCCTTGGATGCCTGAGCATCCAAGGGTTTTTGTCTTTATTCCCGCTTTGAAGCAGTCCTATCTTAAAGTGTTCCTTCTTCCTTTTCCATTTTTTCCTTCATCTCCCGCTCTTCCTGGCAATCCCTGCAAAATATAGCGAAAGGAAGTATCTTGAGTCTCTCTTCGCTGATCTCGTCTCCGCATTCGTCGCATACGCCGTAGGTGCCTTCGCTGAGTTTCCTAAGCGCGGTATCTATCTTCAGAAGCGTCTCCCTGTGAGTGCTCAACTGTTTAAGGTTTATGTCCTCCGCAAGGTCCACTACTGAGAGGTCTCCGTCATCCATCACTGTTTCGACAAGCTGTTTCTTTTCTCCGGAAACATATTTCCTGATTTCGGATTTGCTCTCCTTTACAATATCTTCACGTCTCTGGATGAGCACTTTCTTAAGCCTCTCGTTGCGTGCCGCGTCGCTCTCGGGTTGCTCCTTATTAAGCGCCTTTTTTACCATGTTCCTCTCCTCCGCGCAGTATAAAATCTGTGTGCGATGTCAACTCTGACCGCGCAGTATCTTCCCTTCTATTTTTCGTCAGCAGCAACTTCCTCTTTGTGGACCTCGACAATGCTTCTTACCTTTATGCCGGACTGCTCAAGGGCCTTCTGGATGTCGCTCATCTTTGCATCGGTGACCTTCACAACAAAACTCGAGTTCACAGACATGTTAAACCTCCATTATCTCTTTTTCCTTGTGTTGGAGCACCTCTTCGACTTTATGTATAAACGAATCGGTAAGCTTCTGTATCTCTTCCTGGAACCTCTTGACGTCGTCCTCACTCAGGTGCTGCTCCTTCTCGGACTTCTTGAGATCTTCGATGATGTCACGCCTGACGTTTCTGACCGCGACCCTTGCCTCTTCGGACCTCTTCTTTACCACTTTGACGAGCTGTTTCCTTCGCTCTTCGGTAAGCTGGGGGATGTTGATCCTGATTGTCTTCCCGTCATTGCCGGGAGTGAGCCCCAGATCCGACTTCAGGATCGCCTTCTCGATGTCAGGGATCAGACGCTGCTCCCAGGGTTGGATAGTGATCTGTCTGCTTTCGGGAATGCCCAGCGTTGCTATCTGGCTGATATGAGTAGGCGTCCCGTAATAATCAATCCTGATGCCGTCCAGCAAACTAAGTGAAGCCCTTCCCGTCCTTATGGAGCCGTAGTCCTTTTTCAGGGATTCGATGGCCCCGCTCATCCTCTCCGTTGCCTCTTTCTTAAGTTCCTGCATTTTCCACCCCGTTAGTAATGAACTCTCGGTCAGCGATCGCCCTTGACTACCGTAGTGCCTATCTTCTGTCCGAGCAAAAGTTTCCTTATATTATCAGTCTTTTTGATGTCGAAAACAACTATCGGAAGGTTATTGTCCATGCAGAGGGTAATAGCGGTCGAATCCATGACCTTAAGGTCCTGCTTTATCACATCGAAGTAAGATATTACGTCATATTTTTTGGCCGTAGGGTCCTTGGCGGGATCGGCCGTATAAACACCGTCGACCTTGGTCCCTTTCAGGATGACCTCAGCCCCGATTTCCATGGCCCTGAGCGCCGCAGCCGTATCTGTTGTGAAGTATGGGTTTCCCGTTCCTGCAGCAAAGATAACGATCCTCCCTTTTTCGAGATGACGCATTGCTTTGCGCCGTATGTAAGATTCGGCCAGTTCACGCATCTCTATAGCAGATTGCACTCTAGTCTCAAGTCCGAGTTTCTCAAGCGAATTCTGCAGGGCGAGAGCGTTGATGACTGTAGCGAGCATACCCATATAATCGGCGGATGCCCGCTCCATTCCCTTTACCGAGGCCTCGACGCCCCTGAAGATATTACCTCCACCGATGACCACAGAGATCTGGATGCCCATGTCATAGACCTTTTTGATCTCAGCCGCCATGAACTGGACCGTAGCAGGGTCGATCCCATAGGACTGATCGCCCATAAGTGCCTCACCGCTTAACTTGAGCAGGATCTTTTTATAAATAGGCTGGGAAGTCTCTTTCTTCACCGCTCACATCCTTGTTTAACAGGGTTCGGTCTTGGCGAGGCCTTCGCCCAACTGGAACCTGGCAAATCTCCTTACCACGATATTTTCGCCCAGCTTGGCGATCTTTTCGGTGATAAGATCTTTCACCTTCTTCTTGCCCTCAGGGTCTTTAATAAAGACCTGTTCGAGCAGGCACATATCGCTGAAAAATTTATCGAGCTTGCCTTCAAGTATCTTCTCTACCACCTGAGGCGGCTTGTTCATTACCTGCGCCCTGTAGATCTCCTTTTCCCTCTCGATGGTCTCGGACGAAACGTCTTCCCTGGATATATAGGGCGGGTTGGCCGCAGCGATATGCATTGCGACGTCCTTCACCAATTCCCTGAAATCATCGGTCCTCGCCACAAAATCGGTTTCGCAGTTAATCTCGACCATAACTCCGAGCTTGTCCATGTGTATGTATGAACCGATGAGTCCCTCTGTCGCAGACCGGCTCGCCTTCTTTGCTGCCGAGGCCAATCCTTTCTGACGAAGGTAATCGATCGCTTTTTCCACGTCTCCGGCACTCTCAGTAAGAGCGCGTTTGCAGTCCATCAGGCCTGCGCCTGTTTTTTCCCTCAACTCCTTCACCATCCCCGCACTGATGCTCATTATACAGTCTCCTTCTCGACCGTTGCGGCAGCGGCTTCCTTTTCGTCACGCGCAGCCTTTTCCTGAATTGCCACGGTTTCAGCGGCCTCCTGCGCTTTCTTGGCAAGAGTGCCCTTGCCCTCGATAATAGCCGACGCCATCTTCGAAGAGATAAGCTTGATGGCCCTTATCGCATCGTCGTTGCCCGGAATCACATAATCGGCATTGTCGGGATCGCAGTTGGTATCAACAACGGCCACGATGGGAATAGAAAGCCTCTTAGCTTCCTCTACCGCTATATTTTCTTTACGGGGATCGATGATGAAGACAGCAGACGGGATGCTCTTCATTTCCTTGATGCCGCTGAGGTTCTTTTCGAGCTTCTCCCTCTCCTTCTCTAGCTGGGATACCTCTTTCTTGGTCAATACATTGTACGTACCATCAGCTTTCATGGTTTCGATCTTCTTGAGCCTTTCGATACTCTTCTTAACTGTGGTGAAATTAGTCAGCATTCCGCCAAGCCATCTACTGGTGACGTAATAAGCGCCGGCCTTCTTCGCCTCTTCGGTAACTGCGTCCTGGGCCTGCTTCTTCGTGCCGACAAAGAGTACGTCACCGCCTGAAACCGCCAAGCTCCTGAGAAAATTGTAGGCCTCTTCAACGCCCTTCAATGTTTTCTGGAGATCGACGATATGAATACCGTTTCTCTCGCCGAAGATATATTTCTTCATCTTCGGGTTCCATCTTTTCACCTGGTGTCCGAAATGCGCGCCGGACTCCAGCAACTCCTTCATTGTTACAACTGCCATCGTTGTTCCTCCTGTGTGCTCTGGTTTTTCCTCCGCCCTCTTCTCCTACCCCGCCGAAGCGACAGGACCATCGGAGAATCATTACGGGCGTGCGTTTTTAAGCTAAAAAGTTTAGCATAAATTACACTTATTTATCAAGCAGTAAAGAAAGTAGTCAATTGGGGCCGCACTGCGGTATGAAAAAAAATATCTTATCGGCCGAATGCAACGGTTATCTCAAGGTCATCACTGTATTTGCCCCAACGGCAGCTGAGATGCTTGCACTAGAAGACCTCGCAACCTTGCATCTAAATTACATAGCGCAGGGAAGAGGTTTTCTGAGCGCAGAAGCCCGTCGGACCTCTTCGGGATGGGATGGTGCTTTATCTCATTGTCTTTTGTGATGACCGTCACGTTATATTCAAACTTGGTGATATAGTCTTAATATATGCGCTTCAAGCTCCACCTCTATATGCTACAATTGACGAATATAGTTCCTTAACTGTGGAGGTGAGCAATTATTGCGGGAGGTAGGTATGCAGACTGAAAGGAGGCGTCACGCGCGTGTAGCTGTGGATGTGGATGTTGATGTGTCGGTACAGATTAACAAGACGCACTGCGGGCGCGTAACTGACATTAGTGAGACAGGGCTTTTTGTGGAACCCGGCAATCATGTCGAAAAGGGCAATTTTGTTGTAATCAGATTCTACGGCGAAAAAATTATGTTTGGCGCTACCGTGCGACGAGTCGCAGAAAATGGCTTTGGCGCAGAGTTTGGAAGTATGCATGACGCACATCGTGAAGTAATTTCAAGATTTATTCCAAAGCCAAAACAAGCAAAGGTCTCGTTAGTTGTACAGATGCCAACAGTTATGCTTCTTTGCGACGGCGGATCGCATCCAGTTCTGACGCGCGAGTTGGAAAAAGCGGGATTTTCGGTTTTGGAAGTGAGAAGCATAGATAAGGTAATCTCTTCAATGGAGCGCTTTGATGTTGTGAGTGTCGTCAGCGATTATATGGTCGACGGCAAAGATACATTTTCTGTCCTCAAGAAAATCAAGCAGGAACAAATGCGAAACTTTCCAGTCGTTATGTATTCAGGCAGATATGATGTTCCGCACAAGAAGTTTGAGGAACTCGGAATACAATTTTATTCCAAAAGCACTACGACCCCTAAGAATCTCGCTAGTTATATCAAGCGGGGGTTCTCCAAAGAGAATAAATAGCATCAGTGAAATATCCAGTCATGAACTCTCCCGCCACTAAACGGCTATTGCAGTTGTAGTGGGGGTTTCCTGTTTCAACGAGTAACTGCATATCTGCTTGTGGGCTGATATGTCTAACATACTCTCCGCAGGCTTAGATGCCGAAGGCATCCGATCGGACCGCACCGGCCCTACGTACTATGTGGTTATTATACACGAGAATAGTATGATTCGCTAGACCCCCTCCTGGCCTTTGGCCTAGCAGGGGGAATGCGCTCACATTTGTTCAAAAAAAGATGTTAAGGCGATGGCTTGCTGCTCAGTCTCAATCTATAAGAGGAAGTTGAAATTTGTTATGGTTCTTGTGATTCATGTTGTTGGAATAGATGCGAACAGCATTCTTTATAAGTTTAGCGGCATAGAGGGCGCTATCAGCGCCGCGATACAAGTCTTTATGGTCCTTGAATTTTGCATGCTTCGTGTTGGCAACTCCTACACTTATTGTTGGGTTGTTCTTAAGTCCCTTGAAATGATGCCGCACAAATTGTTCCTGTAGCCTCAGCGCGAAATTATACGCTCCTTCGACATCGGCTTCCAGAAGGACATAGCCGAACTCGTCTCCTCCGAGCCTGCATGCCATGTCACCCTGCCTGCCTATCTGCTTGAGCATTTTTGCGAGGGTCTTTATAACTCTGTCGCCTACCATATGCCCATAAGTGTCGTTTATCGGTTTCAGGTTATCGATATCGATGAAGAGAAGGGAAAACTGCACTTCATATCTCTCCGACCTCAGAAATTCCTCTTCGAGCCTCTTGAAAAAAAAGCGGCGATTGAATATGCCGGTAAGCGGGTCGATCAGCGCGATCTTGCGCAGCTGACGGTTCTTCCTCATTAGCTCGGTGGTCTTTTTATCCACTTCCTCCTTCAGTGCATCGTTCCAGTGAGACAGGCTGTTATAAAGCTTTGCAAGCGTAATAACTTGGCCTACGAAACCGGACAGCAGCACCATCAGGTTTTCCATGTGATCGTAGTAGCCTTCGTTATAAAGAGGATGGCTGAAATTGATAACACCGATTATTTCGTCCTCGGCCTTGATCGGGACCGCAAGCACGGAGGTGACGCGGACGTCGTTATCCATTTCCAGGTACTTATCATCCGTAGAAACATCGGCTACAAATATCGGCCGTCCTGTCACAAAGGCAGTTCCAGCAACTCCGACACCGGCCTCTAATGTCGTGCCAGTCTTCCACGCCTTTCCCCTTTTGTATTTGTCGCCCTTGCCGCTTCCGGCGATAAGCACCAGCTTGTTACCTTCCTCATCCTTCAGCATAATCGAGCAATTATCGAAATCAAGTTCCTTAGAAAAGATGTTTACGATGTCCCTGCAAAGGGTATCAAGGTCCCTCTCTTTCTTGCCGAGTGTGCTCATCCTTATCATGGCGGAAATAACCCTGATTATTCTTTCATAGAATGCCGCTTCACTCTCAAGGACACCGAGAGATCCGCCTGCAATCCGCTCGCATTTCCGGGCCTTCATTATTTGTTCATTGATCATCCGGGCAACTGCCGATTCTTCACCCGCAAGCCCGTCGAGCCGGATGGGGGTTCCGGGGGACTCGCTCAGTGTCCGGGAGAGGCGTTTTAGGAATGGGTTATCAATCATGACCACATATTGCCGCCTATGGCGATGATCTCTTCGATCCCGGCTTCGAACTGACAAACTCTCTCTTCGGTCATTCCAAGCATCCGCATTGCCGCGATGTCCAGCGGCCCTTCAAATCCTACGCTCGACATCGGGCTGAAGCCTTTTCTGATTGCGATGATGTCGGCCAGATGCACAATAGCTGCAGCGGGAGAAAAAGACAAAGACGGATTGTGATGATGCCGAATGACTTCGCACATATTGTTCGGCAGGTTCCATTTGTCAGCAAGCCAGGCCCCTATTTCGCCGTGAGTAAAGCCGCAAACCTCATTTTCCGCATCGGGGAAAGACATACCTGTCTTGAATTTATCTTCTATCCCGGCATGAATTTCGGGGAAAAAGGCATTCATAACCATGAGCCCAAGGTCATGAAGAAGACCGTTTGTAAATATATCCTCATGATTTCTCCATCCCATGAAATCGACAATCTCCTTTGAGAATACACCGACCACCATACTGTGCCTGTTGATATTGTGATATCCGCCCTCATCGGTGTCCTGTTTACCCTTGAACAGTGTAAGTAGAGCTATGCCAAGAGCGATGCTTTTGACATTGTCAAACCCGATTTTCATGACTGCATCCTGAATAGTTGTCACCGGCTGACCGGTGCGGAAAAATGCTGCATTGGCAAAGCTGATGACCTTTGCCGATATGGCCGGATCTGTTTCGATGGTTTCGACGATACTGTTGACGACTGAGGCTTTACTGCTGACGAGCTGGATGATCTTATCGGCAACTGGTGGTACTGTAGGCAGTTTGAGAATCCTTTGAGTCAAGATCCTCAGAGAATCATTCATAGGTGCCCTCTCCTATTTCATTACAGTATTACACGGCTCCTTATTATATACAAAAACTCAGAGGGAATGCTGTAATTTAAATCAGAACCTGTTGTATCCTTTGCGGGGAAGCCATAGGCGAATGGTCAGAAGCCCGACCACGAAACCTCCCACATGCGCAAGCCAAGCCACGCCTCCATGCTGAAATTGTGCCTCGCTGAAGAAGCCGTTCAGGACCTGCAATATTGCCCACAACCCGATTACTATGACAGCGGGAATCCTGGAAATCCAGATGAGACCGAAGAAAACGAGGGTTACTATCCGGGCTGAAGGAAACAGAAATATATAGGCGCCGAGGACTCCTGAGATGGCGCCGCTGGCGCCGACCATCGGAAGCATAGAATCAGGTCCGCTGAGGGCAAAAGCGTATGCTGCGATAATACCAGAAAACAGATAGAAAAAAGCAAACCTTAGATGACCGAGCGTATCTTCGACATTGTCGCCGAAAATCCAAAGATATAGCATATTACCAGCCAGATGCAGGGTATTTCCGTGGAGGAACATGGCCGCGATTACGCTAGTAAAAGGGCTTATCGGCTGAAAGGCCTCCGGCGTCACCGCAAATGACATCAAGTTTACCGGAATGGCCCCATAAAGCCGGGCTATCTGAGACACGTCAAGGGGTGACAATGCCTCCCATATAAAAACTAGGCAATTCACGACTATAAGAAAGACCGTTACGAACGGAAATTTTTCAGATCTATTTTCGTCTTTAAGGGGGATCATCGATTATCTTGATGATAGGCTATTTTGAGGACTACCGCAAGAGGCACGCATGAGTCCTCAAGTTTCATGCAAAACCTTACTCACCTGTTCGCTCAGTTCGGCGATCTGGTACGGTTTCAAGACAACGCCTATAAAACCGTAATTCCTGAATTCGGACATCAGATGGTCGTTTGAATAGCCGCTTAAAACAATCGCCTTGACATTCGGATCGATCTCGATGAGCCTCTTAATCGCCTCTTTTCCACCCATACCTCCCGGGATCGTCAAGTCCATGATCACAACATCGAAAGGCCTGCCGAGCCAGTAGCTATGGTGAAAGACGTCAGTTCAACATTGTAAAACGTCTGGAGCACAGCAGAAACCAGAATGACCCAGCCGATGCCCTCAAACCAATATCCACCGACAACAAGCGGTTCCAGAACCAGAAAAAATAATTCTTCCAACCCGATGCGTTTGACTTTGAATACTTCTTCGGGTGTCGGCAGATCGTCAACTTGAAGCACAGGACCTCGCACGCCAATTTGGTAATGTAGTGGAAGGGTTTCGAACGTAGTCCTTCTGTGACATAATTTTGCCGCTCCCTGTCACGGTGTCTCCTAGTTAAAGACCGGCACGCACCGTAACATGTCCTTATCCGAATTATAGACATGATTGTCACTCTTTTCACATCTCACTTCAGAGGAATTCGGTGGTCGGGTCGTCTTGTGGCGGTAGGCGAGATAAAGGAATAGGGAGAAAGGCGGGCCAAACGGCCCGCCCGAAAGATAAGACTAACCGAGAATCGCCTTCAAATCCTGATCAGGTGTGGTAATCGGCTGGATGTTGAAGTTGTCTACGAGAACCTTAAGAACATTCGGCGTCACAAATGCGGGTAATGCAGGACCCAGGCGGATGTCCTTGATGCCAAGATAGAGAAGGGTCAAAAGAATCGCGACTGCCTTCTGCTCATACCACGAAAGCACCAGCGACAGCGGTAAGTCGTTCACGCCCACATTGAAGGCCTCGGCCAGCGCCACAGCAATTTTGACTGCAGAGTAGGCATCATTGCACTGACCGACGTCAAGCAGCCTCGGGATTCCTCCGATATCGCCAAGTTCCTTATCAAAGAAACGGAACTTGCCGCAGGCGAGTGTAAGCACGATCGTGTCTTTCGGGGTCTTTTCGACGAACTCCGTGTAATAGTTGCGGCCGGGCTTTGCTCCGTCGCAACCGCCGA
>Ga0181523_10002967_pt1 | contig 15854 bp, 12 predicted proteins | sample PEATcosm2014_Bin_43_FD_119752 | JGI IMG/M metagenome (GOLD analysis project Ga0181523, IMG submission 119752) | Peatland microbial communities from MTU Mesocosm Facility, Houghton, MI, USA - PEATcosm2014_Bin05_30_metaG | ecosystem: Environmental > Terrestrial > Soil > Wetlands > Peat | place...
CGCTCCTATGACCGCTATGGCGACGGCGAGCACAACGATCAAATTGCGAAGCTGATGGCCGGGCTGTACCTGACTCTGCGCGGAACACCGATTATGTACTACGGCGAAGAAATTGGGATGAAGACGACGCCGCCTGCGCGCAAAGAAGACGTAAAGGATCCGATCGGCCGCACCGGCTGGCCCAAGGAAAAGGGTCGCGACGGCGAACGCACGCCCATGCAGTGGGATGAGAGCGAGAATGCGGGCTTCTCGAAGGTTACGCCGTGGCTTCCAGTGCCTCCGACGGCCAAGACGCACAACGTTGCCGATGAATCCAAGGATCCAGATTCGGTGCTCAACTTCTACAAAAAAGTGCTCAAGCTGCGGCACACGAATCGCGCACTTCTGGACGGGGCTTACGTTCCTCAGAATCAGAACGACCAGAACGTGCTCTCCTACTTGCGAGCCTACAAGGATCAGGCGGTCCTGGTGGTCTTAAACATGTCAGGTGCGGAGCAGAAGGTGAGCTTTGACCTGAGCAAGCGTGGCTTCACGTCGGCGAAGAGCCTGGTCGCGACCGCCAACTCGTCGGCCACGGGAGATGTAGTGACGCTGGAGCCCTACGGAGTTTTCATTGGCCAGCTCGTGAAGTGAGCGGCGCGCAATCACTCTCCGCTGAGAATTCTCCACGCCTCGCGCCCGGTCAGCACGACGTTGTTGATGCCCTTGACCGCATTCATATACTGGGCCCGCTCGAACGCGGCCGGATCTTTGCTGCGTAGTTGGCTGAAATTCCCTCTAAGGTCGGCCACCGATCGATAACCGTGTTTCTCCATCCACTGGCGCAATCCGGATTCGAGATTTCCAAGATGGCCGATTCCATTGCGCAGCAGGGTCGAGCACACCATGGTGACGTCGGCGCCAACCAGCAGAAGCTTCACCACGTCATCGGGAGTGTGGACGCCGCTGGATCCGGCAAGGTTCGCCTTGATGCGGCCGTAGAGTATGCCAATCCAGGTGAGCGGAAGGCGCAGCGCCTCAGAGGTGCTGAGCAGGACGTTGGGCTGGATCTCCAACTCGTCGAGGTTCATGTCAGGCTGGTAGAAACGGTTGAACAGCACCAGGCCGTCCACGCCGGCAGCGTCGAAGCGCTTGGCCATGTTCGCCATGCTCGTGAAAAACGGCGTCAGCTTGGCCGCGACGGGAATTTTCACCGCTGATTTCGATGCTCTCACGATCTCAACATATTCATCTTCCAGCACGGAGCCGGCGATGTCTGCCTGGCTCGGCACTTGATATAGATTGAGTTCGAGGGCGTTTGCGCCCGCCTGCTCGATATCCATGGCGTACTCTGTCCATCCCCGGAGAGTGGTAGCGTTGAGGCTGGCGATCACGGGCACGCCAACGGCTTCTTTGGCCTTGCGAAGCAGGCTCAGATAGCGATCGAGCGCTGGGCGGGCGGGCACTGGCTGCGGCCCTTGCGGCGTCTCTTCGAACAGGGAATGAAAAACGATAGCGGAGGCTCCGGCATCCTCCAATCGCCGCACGCCGTCGATGTCCTGAGTCAAAGGCGATGCGGAGGAGACGAGCGGCGTGCCGAGCTTCAGTCCCAGGTAGGTAGTGGAGAGATCGAGCATGTTGTCCTCGCGGCGATTCTGGCAGGCTCAGGGGAAAGCCGCTTCCGGCACGTTCTTCGGCGATTCGGCCGGTCCGGGGATCATACTCGCGCCAGGGCAGGCGCGTCCAACCGGCGTCCGCAGCGGGTGGTGATCAGGTATAGAATCGCAACGGTGACCGGATGCACGAACTGTCGATTGCGATGGGCATAGTGGACGCCGCGCTGGAAGAGGCCCAGCGCCGGGGCGTGCAGGTCAGCGCTGTGCATCTCAGGCTGGGCGTGCTTTCGGGCGTGGTGAAGGATGCGCTGATGTTCTCGTACGAAGTCGCGTGCCAGGATACACCTCTGCAGGGATCGCAATTGATCGTGGAGGACGTTCCTGTCGTCGTGTTTTGCCCCCAGTGCCACGAAACGCGGACGCTGCCGTCGGTGCAGTTGTTTCAATGTCCGGAATGCGGCGCGCCGACGATGGACGTGCGTCAAGGCAAGGAACTCGAAGTGTTTGCACTCGAGGTGCAAGACGATGAAGTACAAGGGGATCGGGTGCAGGAGCACGACGTACAGAAATCGGAGGTAAAGGAATGAGCGAGCCTCGCCTGGTGGAAGTCCGCAGGAATGTGTTGAAGCAGAACGACGTGATTGCGCGCGCGTTGCGCGAACAATTTCGCGCGGCGGGGGTGTTTGTCGTGAGCCTGGTTTCGAGTCCGGGCTCAGGGAAAACCACCTTTCTGGAGAAGACACTTACGCAACTGCAGCCGCGCTATCGAGTGGCGGCGCTGGTGGGAGATCTCGCCACCGAAAACGATGCGGTGCGACTGGCGCGCAGCAAGGCGCCGGTGAAGCAGATCACGACTGGAACGTTGTGCCATCTGGAGGCGGCGATGGTGCAGAACGCACTGCGGGACTGGGACCTGCATCAACTGGATTTCCTTTTTATCGAAAATGTGGGGAATCTGGTGTGTCCGTCTTCGTATGATCTCGGAGAGAATCTTCGTCTGGTGCTGATGTCAGTGACGGAGGGAGAGGACAAGCCGCTGAAGTATCCAACGATTTTCAATAGCGCAGACGTCGCGGTCGTGACCAAGAATGAACTCGCGAGCGTGGTGGAGTTTGACTGGAATGCGGCGCGGACCAGCATTCAGTCGGTGCGTCCGGGAATGCAGATTTTTCGGCTCTCGGCGAAAACCGGTGAGGGGATGGAAGAGTACCTGAACTTTTTATCTCAGCAACTGACGGAGCAGAGAGCCGTGGCGCGGGCCTGATCGATGCTGCCGCCAGCGACGTAGCAAGCTACGTCTCTACGATCGGCGCTGCACAAATCCTAGAAGCCGTACTTGGCGACGATTTTCTTTTCCTTTTTTCCAACCACTGCAATGGCTGCATGTTCCGCGGGCAGAGAAAATGCCAGCGGCACTCCCGTGGCCTGGTCGCGAAGGCTGATCGCGGTGTCGTTTGCCGAGTCGGAAACGAAGACGTAGAGCACGGAGTCCGCCAGCACGGTGGGAAACACCAGCACGCCGGGCGGCAGCGGCGACTGCGCGCTGAACATCGGCGTGATGTTCAGACGGGTGGCGACGTACGTGTACAGTTCAGAAGTAGCTTGCGCGTCTTCGGCGAGCTCCACGGGGTAGGCCGCCCAGAAGATGAGCCCCTTGCCGCGAGGAACTTCTTTGAAGCTGGATCCGTCGTCAAATCGCAACGAATCAAGCCAGTTCTGTTGCTGCTGACCAAAATTGAGCGCGAGGAACCGATCTCCCAGGCGGACCGCTGCATTGTGATAGGTGAGCGGTTCGACGTGAGCAGCGAGTCCGAGGTCGGCGGCTCGATGCACGAGCTGCCAATGCTGGTCGCGATCGACGGGGCCGGTGACGAGGAGGGTGCCTCCCGCATCAACGTACTTCAAGAGCGCCCGCCATGCGGCTTCGCTCAGCGCTTGTGGAGACGGCAGGATGGCCAGCTTGGGCGAGCCTAACTTCTCGATCTGATTTTCCGCGATTACGTACGCGGACAAGTGGGCGTCATAAGCCAGGGCGCGCACGGCGCGCTGCTGTGCCGCTAACTGGAAATCCGCGAGCGCTGAGTATTGAGCGGCTTGCGACGTGACGATTGCGATCGAAGGCAGCTGCGGATCGCGAAGATGTTCCTGCAAAGATGGAGCGAATTGAGCGAAGGCCCGCAGCAGCGCGGCTTCCGGCTTCTCGGTGTAATCGGTGCGGACCGCGCCGATCGGAGTTTCGTTGCCCTCCGTCATGTAGGAATTCGTGTTCCACAACCATTCGATGGCGCCGGAGCCTTGGATGAAAGACGTGGCGACTTTTCGTTCCAGCAGAGCGGCCTCGCTCTCCGGCGTGCGGCGGGCGATTTCGTCGAGGTTCAACTCGCGCTGCAGTCCGGTTTCCTGAATCAGCAGGGCTTGTCCAGGCTGTTTGGCGGCCAGCGAATCCCACAGGATATTGTCGTTGAGCCACCAGGAGTGATTGGTGGTGAAGTCGACGGACTGGCCCCAGAAGGCTGGAGACAGGCGATCTTGAATGCCGCCCTCGTCCTGGCCGACGGTGACGAGCTGTTGCGAGCCGGCGGCACGAATCGTATCGTGCATGGTGTGCGCCCACTGAGCGAACGATTCTTGCGCGAACAAAAAATAGTCATTCAGGCGCAGAGAGGTGGTTCCGGTGTACATGCCGCGCGGGGAAAACTCGTCTTCGCTGGGAAGAGCGATGGACCCAGCGACCGAGCCGGGAGAGACATTCCAGAGCGCGGCGAGCTTAGCGCGATCGGGATAACGCTCGCTCAGCCACTGATTCCAGTTTGCCAGTTCGATTGCGTCGCCGTTGGGGCGCGTCTTCCAGAGGTGCTGCGAAAAGCTGGGCTCGTTGATGAGATCCCATGCGAGGTAGGGCACGTCATGGAAGCGCCCGACGACGGACGAAATCAAAGTCTGCTGGCGGCGGACGGCCGCGGGGTCAAGAAAGGCGTTCGACCCTCCGAGGACATCGGGCAGGAAAGCGAAAAAATTGAACTGCACCGGCAGTCCATATTTGCGAGCGGTCATCAGATACGCTTCGAGCGTGCGTAACGTGCGTTCGTAAGGCTGGCCGTTTTCGTCGCAGAATTTGTCCCAGCCGGTCCACCATCCGGTGCGGATCATGTTCAGTCCGGCGTCGTGAATCTGGCCGAGATCCTGATTCCACACATACACGTTGGGATGGTCGAAAAACAGACGCTGGACTTCGCTCGACATGTAGGTCGTACCGACCACCGCGAGCGGATGGCCATCGAGTTCGAAGTAGTCGTGGTTTACGCCGAGATGCGGGCCGGACCGGAGAAACGACTCGTCGCGGATCCAGAACGCGGAGTGGTAGATGGCGCGAATGCGATCGCCCTCCACTAACTGCGCCTCAACGATGTAGAGTCCCTTCCCATTGGGCGCCGGCAGCACGACTGGTTCGTTAGGCGGAGCCGAGACGCTGGTGCGATTCGAAGGCTGGCCTTCGGGGTAGGTCGTAATTTTCACCGATTCCGGCGTTTTGGGCGTCTCGGCTGCGTGCCACTGCAATTGCAGTTCTATGGGCTCACCCTGCAGATAAAGTGGCAACGCCGGGCGCACGGTGAATTCTTCCGCACCTTGCAGCGCCCGGTCCGCAAGGGATCGCACCAGGGCGGCGTTGTCGAAGAAGTCGCGGGAGAGTTCGGCATTCACGAAAATCCAGCGTCCGCCGTCGAAGCCGTTGCGATAGTGGTCGACCTGGATGACTGGCGCCGAAAGCTTGCGGCCCTTCTGGGTGCCCCAGGCGAGAGAGTCGAGGCGCGCGTCGATCGAGCCGGCTGCGCCGCCACGGTGGTAGAGGTCGACTGCGCTGAGACGGATCACGGGGCTGAAGGCGCGCTTCCAGGCGAAAGCTGGAAGTTGCAAGGGCAACTCGGCGTTGGGCTGAAACTGCAGTCCGCCGGAGCCGGGAGTCTCCTGATATTGGTCGATCATGAGCGGGCGGATGAAGCGGACGCTGTAATCGCGCAGATGCCAAACGCTGGCATCGCGGTAAGCGGCGCGCGTGAACGGCATGCCGCCGAGCACCAGAAGATTGCCTCCGCGGTCCAGAAACTGCTTAATCGCGGGCCAGGCTTCTTCAGGAAAGGAAGAGCCGTAGGGAAGGATCAGAAGCCGGGTTGATGGCGCGGCCAGGGCGTCTCGCAGGTGATCGGCATCAGCCGGCTGAGCTCCCGGCAAGCTTGCGGCCAATTGCTGCGGCGAGGGGCCAGCGGAGTCAGCCGCTGGAAAACCGGGTTCGCTGAACACAACGGCTGCGGACATGCCGGACTGGGCAAGGAGTGTAGCGTGGCTGACCAGGAAAAACAAGGCGACGACGGCGACGAGTGCAGGTTTGAACATGAGTGTGGCCTGATGAAGAGATCTGAAAGGCGGAAACGATTGCAGTCTCGGGCAAGGGCAGGCGATTGTCAAGCCCGGTCAAGCGACACTGTCAAGCTAGAGAAACGATTTTCTAGAGGGCGAATTCGATGCCAGGTCAAGAAAAATGCGTAAAATCGCGCTCGGGCGATGCTATGATGGCGCGTTCATCAATTCGCGGACTCCGGGTTCACGCAATCTGCTTCACGCAATCTGGTTCGCACACTCTTTGAAGGGTGGATACAGCACTCATGGCGATCGCGGCCCCCAATACTTCTACTACGACTACGGCGCCGGGCGGCGAGCAAAGCTACCTCGCTCCGCTGGCTACGGTGACCACGCTTTTCTTCATGTGGGGATTTCTAACCTGCCTGAACGACATTCTGGTACCGCATCTGAAATCGATCTTCGACCTGAACTACGCGAAGATCATGCTGATCAATTCCGCATTCTTCGGAGCCTACTTCGTTTTCTCCATCCCCTCCGCCAAACTCATTGACTGGATTGGCTACCAGCGCTCGATGGTTGCGGGTCTACTCACCATGGGTGTCGGTGCGTTCTTGTTCGTACCGGCGGCTAGCGTGCCGTCGTATCCGTTATTCCTGGGCGCACTTATCGTTCTCGCTGCTGGGATCACCTGCTTGCAGGTGGCTGCGAATCCTTATGTCACCGTGTTGGGAAGGCCGGAAACGGCTTCCAGTCGACTGAACCTGACGCAGGCTTTCAACTCGCTGGGAACGTTTCTCGCACCGTTCTTCGGCGGGCTGCTGATTCTTAGTGCGGATCCCAAGACGATGGACCAGATTCGTGCAATGGCGCCTGACGTTTTGCAAGCGTACCGTCTGCATGAAGCTGCGAGCGTCAAGACACCCTATGTAGGACTGGGCATTGCATTAGTAGTGCTTGCGGTTGCAATTGGTAGTTTCAAGTTGCCAAAAATCGAACACGCGCAACACAAAGTCGGCGAGAAGGTGAGCGACTCGATCTGGCAGCATCCCAATTTGATTTTTGGTGCGATCGCCATCTTTGTTTATGTTGGCGCCGAGGTCTCGATCGGAAGCTTCCTGGTGAATTACTTCAGCCAGCCTGAGATTGGCGGGCTTGCGGCAAAGGTGGGGGCGAGCTTTGTGGCGTTTTACTGGGGCGGCGCCATGCTGGGACGATTCATGGGGTCGAGTTTCCTTGGGGGCGCGAAGGCCACATACATGAGCCTGGTAACAGCGGTAAGCATCGCGTTAATCCTGCTCTCGTACCCAATCCAAAGCCACATGCCGCCAGGATATCAGCCGGGAGTGCCGAATCTAACGTGGCTTGCGTGGCTGGTGGTCGAGGGACGTCCGCTGTTTATTCTGGTGGCGATCGCGGCGGCGGCGGTCGCGGTGGTGGCGGCGTTGCGCGGAGGTAAAGCCACTGCAAATACAGGAACGTTGCTCGGCATTTGCGCCGTTTCCACGACTGCACTCGCCGCGATCTCGATGGTCAGCAGCGGGCATGTCGCCATGTGGAGCATCATCCTAGTGGGCTTCTTTAACTCCATCATGTTCCCAAGCATCTTTACGCTGGGCGTGGCCGAACTGGGGCCACTCACTGGCGACGGCTCCGGGATCATGATCATGGCGATCGTTGGAGGTGCCATTGTCCCGGTGGCGCAAGGTTGGATTGCAGATCACATCGGCATTCATCATGCGTTCTTCCTGCCGGTTCTTTGTTATCTGTATATTCTGTTCTTTGCCTTGAGCGGATCGAAGCCGAACAGCCAGCGGTATGCTAAGGCGTAGCCGCGTCGAAGAGCTCAATCCGTTCTTCGCTTCGCGGGGAAGAAACAACGTGTGTGGGATCACTGACAAGGTCATGGGATTTGTTAAGATATTTGGCCCGGAGTCTTACGAAGTCATGGTTTAAAGCGATCTGAAAGATCATGGGGCAAACTAAGAAGCCTGGCCAAAAGCCAGTCGTGATTACCCTTAAGGCCGTTGCCCAGCATATCGGACTTACTCCCGGCACGGTATCCGCAGTCCTCAACGATTCGCCCTCGGCCCGTTCCATTCCGCAAGAGACCAAGAACCGAATCCATGCGGCTGCCAAGGAACTCAACTACCGGCCCAATTTTTTCGCCCGCACGCTGCGGAACAAGCGGACCTACACCATCGGCGTGATTGCGGAAGAGATTGGCGACTCCTACAGCTCTGCGATCATCAGCGGCATTGAGCAGTATTTAAGGAAACGCGATTACTTCTTTCTGACCGTGGTGCACCGGCACGATCCCGAACTGCTGAACCGGTACTCGCAGTTGCTGTCGGAGCGCGGAGTCGAGGGCATCATCACTGTGGACACGACCGTACAGGAGGAGCCTACGCTGCCAACGGTTGCGGTTGCCGGCCACAAGAAGCTGAAGGGCGTCACCAACATTACCCTCGATCACGTGAGGGCAGCGGTCTTAGCGTTGAATCATTTGAAGGATCTATCCCACCAGCGCGTCGCTTTCATGAAGGGGAATCCTGTGAGTTCGGATGCGAAGGATCGCTGGGACGCGATCTGCCAGGTGGCTGCGGAAATTGGAATGAAGATCGATCCCGAACTGACAATTCAAATCGACACCGATGACCCCACGCCGATGTTGGGGTATCCGTTTACTAAACAACTGCTGGCGCGCAATCGGCCGTTTACAGCGCTGTTTGCCTACAACGACATCTCGGCAATCGGCGCGATTCGCGCGTTGCAGGAACAGGGGCTGCGCGTGCCCCACGATGTTTCGGTCTTGGGGTTCGATGACATTCCGGGAGCGGCATTTCACACTCCGAGTTTGACTACAGTACAACAACCGCTGAACCGAATGGGAGAAGTGGCGGCGCAGGTCCTATTGGAACGGATTCAGGAAAAAAAGGAATCTCCCACGGAGATCGCGATTGAGCCCGCGCTGGTCGTGCGAGAATCGACGGCGAAGGCGAACGGTACCTCCTAACGCCGCGGTTCCGATATAGTAGCGCAGAGCCTGCCGCTCCATTCATGCCCTCTTCTGACCCACCCCACACCTCAACCTCTGCTCAAGCGCTAACGTTTGCCGCCTACGCGTCGTTCGTGCCGATCGGGATCGCGACCGTGCTGCTTGGTCCGATGCTGCCAACGTTGTCGGCACGCTGGTCGCTGAACTATGCGCAGGCGGGCGCCCTGTTTACGGCCCAGTACGTGGTTTCAACTTTGGCCGTCGCGCTTTCCGGAGTGCTGGTTGCGCGTTGGGGATTTCGATTCGCGATCAAGACTGGACTTCTTTTGATGAGTGCGGGAGTCGGCCTGCTGCTTGTGGGCCCCAGAGTGATGGGGATCATTTGCATCGGAGTGTATGGCGGAGGGCTGGGGCTGGCAGTTCCCGCGGCCAATTTGATGGTGGCGGCGGTGAATCCCGGCCGACGCAGCGCGACCCTCAATCTGCTCAATTTTTGCTGGAGCGCCGGCGCGGTGGCGTGCCCATTTCTGGTGGCAGCGGCCGCGCGAAGCCATCAGATTCCGCTCCTTCTGGCGGCGGTGGCCGGGTTCGCACTCCTGATGGCGATCGGGATCGGCGTCATGCCCGCGTCGATTGTCGAGCCAACTGCGAACCAGAGTGCAGGACGCGCGGCCGGTCCGGCGGTTCCCTGGAAGCACAGCGCGTTGCTGGCTCTCGCTGCACTTTTCTTTCTTTACGTCGGTGTCGAAAACGGATTCGGAGGATGGGTGGCCTCCTATGCGAAGAGCCTGGGAAACCTGACGCCGACGATGGCGCTCATGACTCCATCATTTTTTTATGCCTCGATGATGCTGGGGAGATGGTTGGCGCCGTTGCTGCTGCGCCTGACGACCGAAATTCGCCTCGTGCAAATCGGGCTGCTGGTTGCTTGCGCCGGGATGGCCGGGTTGGTCCTATCGCACGGCCTGCGTGGAGTAGTGGCGAGTGCATGCCTGGCTGGGCTGGGACTCTCGTACGTGTATCCCATTACGATTTCGCTTTTGTCGCGGGAGTTTGGTGCGGACTCGTCGCGCATCGGGTCCATCCTGTTTACGTTGTCGAATATCGGCGGCGGCCTGCTTCCGTGGATGGTTGGCGTTTCCTCGACTCATTTCGGCAGCCTCAAGGCGGGGCTGGCCGTGCCGCTGATCGGATGCGCGGCGATGTTCTCTCTCTATCTGAGAGATTGGAATGTAATGAATGCAGATCAGGATGCCGGTTTGCCCGGAGTCTAGCCACGGACAAGCCTGGCCGCCAGCCGCGACAGCCGCACCAGTCGATACAGCGGAAACAGCGGTGCGGGAAGACGGACCGCCTGCCATTCGCCCGGTCCGGGCGTGAAGAGCAGCCGCTGTAGGAATCGCAAGCGATCGGCGGATCGTTCCCGCAGGCGCATCATGAAGTGAAAGTAAGCGAACGACTCCACGTTGAATGTCGCTTCACTCGCGATATGAGATTCGATCTCATCCACCAGCGCGAGCGTCGCACGATCTTCGCGAAAATTCGCTTGCGCCGCGGGCGGGATGGCAGTGCCCAGCAACCGGTTCGCCAGAAGCATGCTGACCTGCACGATGCGCACAATTCCCAAGGCCCTTGCCTCGGATCCGATCCAGTTCCAGTTCAAATTCGGCTGGCTCATGACCCGCGCGATGTCGCATAGCCAGATCAGGCGTCCCCAGCCGTGTTTGGCGGCGTGCGCCGACAGGATGAGAAGCAAGTCCTCCGGCGATGGCGTCTTCATGGCGTGGCCGGCAACCGTGACCGCCGCGGCCCGCCGGAACAATCCGCTCATATCGAAATCAATGGCATAGAAACGAGGTTGAATCGCCCACTGCACCTCGAGCAGGTTGGGGCCGGCGGCGCCGTCGAAGGCACATTCGTATCCCGATTGCAGATAGGCGCGTTCCTCCGCCGGGGAAAGATTCAGGCGGGGCATGTAGCCGAGTTGACAGACCGCGTGGCGGATGCGGGGGAAGTCTCGCGGGCGAATCAGCAGATCGATGTCCCCAGCCTGGCGCAACGCAATATCGCCGTAGGCTAATTCCGCAAGAGCCAGGCCTTTGTAGGGCATGACCTCGATGCCGGCGGCAGACAACCGATCTACGATTCGAATCAACTCGCGCGACAAAAATAAAGCTTTGTGTAGGTTGGTCTCATAGCTCTGCTGTAGCGCGGACATCTCAGCAGCAGGAACTGCGTCCTCAACGTCAACCAGAGCCTGATGGAGAAGCGGCCGAGTCCCGTGCCGGTCGGCAAGGTCGAATAGAACTTTCCAGCGAACAGGTCCGCGCGCCAGCTGACGGAGACAGTCTATCTTTTCCTGGTGGGAAGTCTCTGAACATGCGGCGAGTAGAAAGGACCACTCGGCTTCGAATGTGGTGCTGCGGGCCAAGAAGCTAGTCCCAAACATGTTTTCGGCTGGAGCGTTTTCCGTCAGAGCAGCGGCGGCGAGTCCGAATCACGCAATGGCGCTCGCCAAGTTCGGGAGCGCTCGAATCTGCACCAGATTATGCCCCAGATTTGCCGCGGCCTGTTTCCTGGCCAACATGTTGGCCGAGGGAATGCCGGTTCGGGCGAAAGATTTCTCGCAATCCTGCGACGACGGCCCGCGCATGTTTCCTTCCATGAAAGCGAGCCCGGGACAACGCGTGCAACTGCCGACGTGAGTACACGAGGGGCAAGTCGTCAGATCCTTCAGACGGATGGAGCGAACTTCCTTCATCCGGTCGGAATCCCGCCAGATGTCGACAAAGCGCTGCTGGCGCACGTTTCCAGTAGGCAGCGGAAACTGCACGCAGGGGAAAACTTCCCCGTAGGGCGAAACGTAGCAGGCGGTGTGGCCGGCGCTGCAGGGAGTAGATTCCAGTTCGCTCTCGCCCGACTGCGCGGGGATGGCACAAAACTCATCGACCTCGCCCACCAGAGAGGCGTCGCGGAAAACCTGGCGCAGCGTGCTTTGGTCAACGCCTAACTCCAGAGTGGAGCGATTGCCGTCCATCATGGGCGTGATGGTTGGATCGAGAGTGCATTCAACGCCCAGGTCCGCAGCCAGCGCCCGAACGCCAGGATAGTCCTGCATGTTCTGGGTCATCAGCACGTTGGCGATGATGACTTTCAATCCCTGCGACTTGAGAAAGCGGATCGCATCGACCGAGCGCTTGAGTGAACCCGGAATCAGAGTGATGCCATCGTGAACTTCCGGACGATGCGAGTAAATGCTGATCTGCACCGATTCGACGCCGAGATCGCGGATGCGGGCGGCCTCGCGCTCACGGATCAAAACCGCGTTGGTCTTGAGCTTCACGCAAAACATTAAACGGCGGGCGTGTTCGAGAAGCTCGAAGAAGTCTTTGCGCAGGAAAATTTCGCCGCCGCTGAGGGTCAGAATAAAGACGCCGGCCTCGGCCATCTCATCGAGCAGGTGCTTAATCTCCGCGGTGGACATCTCACCATGATCGTCATGATCGAGATAGCAATGAACGCAACGCTCGTTGCAGCGGTAAGTCAGGTCGAGTTGAACGCTGAACGGGATGTTCAACCGCTGCGCCTTCTCGGTCATCTCTTGCAGCAGTGCGCTCATCGTGACTCTCCAGTTCGGGATTCCCCGGCCACGCTATTCCGCGGCGGGATCGGCTCTTCGGAGATTTGCAGTATCTCATGGCTGGCCAGTTCCCGCGCCAGATTTTCGGCGTCGTGCAAGGCCTCGGCGGGCTCAACCTCGAACTCGGCGCAGATGCGGTGCTCCACAATTTCGTCGAGCGGCGTGGTGCCGTCGGCGGACTGCCACAGGATCGTGGCCGTTTTGTTCAGGGTAAAGAGCGTAGAGTCCCGGCCGGACATGATCATCATTTCGCCGTCGAGACTGCGCGCCGCGACCTTCGGATTGCGTGCCATATAAAGCCTGCTCATCCGATCAACTCCCACACCCGGGCATCGGGCACAAAGGTAAGGCGGGAAACCGGAACCCGGCTCACGAACTCGAAAGCGGAATGAAAAGTGGCTTGCACCAGTTCCTCATCCTCGGCGAAAAACAGAAGATTAGCAAGCAGAGATCGGGCTGCCTCCGCGGGCGGGATGGGGTCGATGCGATTCTCGGCACCCTTGGCGAGCAGGTAGAGGGCGGCGATAGGCGCAGAAACATTTTCGCCCAGCTTGGCTAGTTCTCCGGTAAACGGAGTCCCGTAGGCGACGTAGCCGGTATTATGCCCGTGGGCATCTTCCTCGCGAACATCCTGCTTGCGGACGTAGGAAATCTCGTCGGTCAAGAGAGTCGTGTCGGGAGGAGCCAGCCGGGAAATAGTCGTCTTGCCCGCTTCGGAAACGCCGGCAAACAAAAACGCCTTGCCATTGCGGATGGCGCTGGCGGAGTGCAGCAGGAAGCCTCCCTGGCGCGCCAGCACCAGCGTGTGTACGATGCGCAACACGGCATCAATCGAATAAGGATTGGCGCTCTGGCGAATCCAGCCGGTGCGCGATGCGGGTTCCCATTCGGCGCGAAAGTCTCCGCGCTCGAGCGTCCATCGGCCCCGGCGTTGAGTTACGCGCACACTGGCTTCTGGGTCGGCGAGGCGAGCGGGCGTGAGTTCAACGTCGAAGTCGATCTCTGGAGCCCAGTCCGCCCTCCCCGCGCGCTCCGCGGAAGTCAAGAAACCGGCATACCGATCCTGCAGCATGCCAAGGAAATCGGGGTCGGAAGTATGCACGCGCACTGGCATGCCCCCGATTTCAATCACCAGGCTGAGACGTTCGACTTCGGTGGTTAACTCTGGCAAGGGACGAATCAATCCTAATAATACTTAGAGCGACGCGGTCTGAACCCGTGACGTTTGAATCCGCGACGTTGAAATCGAGGACGTTGGAAACGACGAAGGGCCATGCACCCTCTGGAGCATGCCGTGTACGCGCACAACCACACGCGCGGCGAAGGACGAACGTCGAAACAAGGCCGCGACAGCAAGTTCAGAAAAGCACAGGCGATGGCTCGGCTCGATCCTCTTTCCCTCTCGCTGAATGAAGGAAATTTTGCCAAGAAGGACGCTGGCAGCCAGCGCAGCATCGGGGCGTGACAGTGCGTCGCCCTGGGTCTGAACCGTTGAAGTCTGAGCCCTTGAAGCCCCAGAGTCATCGCCGATGGCCACCACGCGGTGCGCAACAAACCGGCGGCCGCTGCTGAAGAGGACGATGTCACCCTCGCAGACCTGGTCACTACTGGCCTGCTCGATCACTAGCGTATCGCCAGGCCAAACGGTAGGCAGCATGCTCCATCCTGTAGCGCGCAAACGCAAACTGCCAGAGGAGCGCAACACTTCTCCCGCCAGCTCACATTGGATAGCATGAGCATCGTCCAACGCTTGAGCCGAAAGCTTCATGACACCTTCGAACTGCTTGCGCAGGCCAAAGAGGTAGTGCCGACCTTTCCACACGAAAGGGCGGTTGTCACAAATACCTTTTCGCAGCGAAAGGACGGTTTTTCGTACGGCCGCCGGGTGACCGGTGTGCGCGGATGATCATGGGACAAATCGTTCATAGTCATAAGAGGAAACCTGTCTTTGTCTGTGCCTGTCTATTTTAATGCCGATTGAGATGCCTGTACGGCGCAGCCGCCGGTGCCGCCAGTACAGGCCTGCGAGCCTAACGTCGAGAAATAAACCTGCGACGCCCCAATCATCGTGGCCGATCCAACATTATTGTCGATAATAATCCCGCTGGTGCCTCCGGAAGCCGCAACGCTGAAAGTGGCAGGAGGCCCCAACATTCGCCAGCTCTCAGTGCCATCCGCAGTCGTGCCGTTTATGATGCCACTCCAGGTGGCGGGGGCGGTAGCAGCTGACTTTCCGTTCTTGTGCGCATATTCGACGTTGCCATTGCTGTCGAGAATCTCATCACCGAGGGTGTAGGTGTGGCCTGCCTGCCAAAGGGGGTGCGAAGCCAGATGAGGACCTTGGTTGGTCCAGCGTAGCGTACCGGCGTCGGTTGTGCTGCCATCGACGGCCACAGTCCAAGTGGGATGCGGGGCAGCTTTTGACGTTCCCGCGGTTCTGCACACTTGAATATTGAGGTTAGAATCCAGTATTTCCTGCCCCGCCGTATATCCGTGTCCGGGTAGCCAGGGCTGAACGTTGAAGTTCATGACGCATCCACCGGTCCCGACCGCGCAGTTATTGCCCAACCCGCTGGCTTGGGCACTGGCGAAAATCCACTCGGCGATGCCTCCGGTGGCGTTTGGATTGGAAATGTCGGTGACGGGAGAACACCCGGTGGTAGCGCTCGTGAGCACCGGCCCGGCGATAGGCGCCTGCATGACGCCAGTCGCGATCGGAATCTGATACAGGGTGGGAGCCCCCCCAGTGTTTCCGCAAACGTAGAAGTTGCCGGTCGCGTTGCCAGACGCTTCATACGTACTGTCGAAAGCGCCCTCATACATGGCGTTCGGATTCGGCGGAGCGACCTGGCTGGTTCCGACAATCGCTTCCGTGCCAGTCGAGGTGGCGGCAAAGGTCGGAAGGAACTGGAAGACCGCCGAGCAGGGGACGCCGCCAGTGCAGGTCGTGCTGCCGTCGCCGGAGGAAAACACGTAGATCTTCTCGGCCGTTGAATCCACAACGGGTCCTGCGACCAGGCCGGTGCCATGATCGATCTGGCCGGATGCGGTTACGACTGGCGGGGATGCGGTGGTGACGCGGTAGAAAATTCCGCCGTAGTCGCCCACAAAGACGTTGCCCGAGGTACGGTCGTAGACCGGGCTGGAGAGGCTGTTTCCGAATGGGTGGCCGACATTCGTTTGAACGGGGAATCCGCCCGTGGTGACTTCGCCGGGCGTACCGAGAAACGCGCCGCTGATCTGGTGAAGCCAACCCAGAGCTCCG
>Ga0181523_10002968_pt1 | contig 15853 bp, 9 predicted proteins | sample PEATcosm2014_Bin_43_FD_119752 | JGI IMG/M metagenome (GOLD analysis project Ga0181523, IMG submission 119752) | Peatland microbial communities from MTU Mesocosm Facility, Houghton, MI, USA - PEATcosm2014_Bin05_30_metaG | ecosystem: Environmental > Terrestrial > Soil > Wetlands > Peat | place...
AGGCCGTGGCCAGGACACGGCCGCGAGGATCCCGCGCCGGATCACTGCGGGTCTCCAGTTGCTCCATGTGGGCGATGTCGGTGAGGTCTACCTTGGCGGCCAGGTGCTGCCCCAGGGACGTTCCCAGGCGCTCATCCTCGCCGAGGGGCCCGCCGGGCAGCGCCCACCGTCCCTCGAACGGCGGTTCAGCCCGCTGCCAGAGCAGGACGTGCAAGCTGCCCTGCCGGACCTGGAGGACGACGGCCAGCACCTCGTGCGGGAACCGTGCGCCCTGCACCGGAGGCTCCGGCCGGCCGTCTGAGCTGGGCTGACCGTCCGCCCCAGGCTCGCTCGCTGGTTCGGGCCCATCGTCTGAGCTGGGCTGACCGTCCGCCCCTGGCTCGCCCGCTGGCTCGCGCCCATGGTCTGAGCTGATCTGACCGTCCGCCCCAGGCTCGCCCGCTGGCTCGGGCCCGTCGTCTGAGCTGGGCAAGGCGCCCGGCACGGTCTGCCCCGGCTGGGCGTCCCACTGGGGATGCTGGCCCCTTTCCGCGCGGAAGGTCTGCGATTCATCGACAGGCACCCTGGCATGTTATCGATTCGCGAGGGTTTTAGACTACAAGGCTAGAACGTTTTACACTTCGGGTCTAAAACCTCCCGGCGATAGGGGCAGACGATGACCGGTACTGAGGCACCCAGCGATCGGGCCCACAGGGAATGGGCGGCGGAGTGGGCGGCGGAGATCCGGCGGCTGGCGGCCGAACGTGACGCGGTGATCCTCGCGCACAACTACCAGGCGCCCGAGATCCAGGACGTCGCCGACCACGTGGGCGACTCGCTCGCGCTGTCCAGGCTGGCCGCGGCCAGCACGGCCAGCGTCATCGTGTTCGCCGGGGTCTACTTCATGGCGGAAACCGCCAAGATCCTCGCCCCGGACCGGACCGTGCTGATCCCGGAGCCGCGGGCCGGCTGCTCGCTCGCCGACACCATCACCGCGCCGCAGGTGCGGGAGTGGAAGGCCGAGCATCCCGGCGCCGTGGTGGTCGCGTACGTGAACACCAGCGCCGACGTCAAGGCGGAAGCCGATCTGTGCTGCACCTCGGCCAACGCGGCGCAGATCGTAGCGTCCATCCCGGCGGACCGGGAGGTGCTCTTCCTGCCCGACCAGTTCCTCGGCGCCTACGTGCAGCGGGAGACCGGCCGGGCCAACATGCATATCTGGATGGGCGAGTGCCACGTGCACGCCGGGATCAGCCCGGCCGAGCTGAGCCGCAAGGCCAGCGCCGACGCGCAGGCGGAGCTGTTCATCCATCCCGAATGCGGCTGCTCGACCGCCGCGCTGTGGCAGGCCGGGGAGGGTGACCTGCCGCCCGGCCGGACCCGGATCCTGTCCACCGGTGGCATGCTCGACGCCGCCCGCAGCACCAAGGCCCCCACCGTGCTGGTGGCCACCGAAACCGGCATGCTGCACCAGTTGCGCAAGGCGAATCCGGCCGTGCGCTGGGAGGCGGTCAACCCGGGCGCTGTGTGCCGGTTCATGAAGATGACGACCCCGGCGTCCCTGCTGCGCTGCCTGCGCGAGGGAACCGCGGAAGTGACCGTCCCCCCCGGCGTGGCCGACCGGGCCCGGCGGGCGGTGCAGGCGATGATCGCGGTCGGCGCACCCTCGGGGGCCGGGCCGGCTCCGGCCGGGCCGGTGGCGGTATGACCGGGCCCGGGCTCCGTCACCTGCCCCGGTCTCAGCCGCGCTGGGAACGCGACGCCGACGTGGTGGTCGTGGGATCGGGGGCGGCGGGCATCACCGCGGCCCTGGCCGCCACGCGTCACGGCCGCCGGGTGCTGCTGCTCAGCAAGGAGGACATCGGCGGCGGGTCAACCCCGCTGGCTCAGGGCGGCCTGGCCGCCGCTATCGGCCCGGACGACACCCCGGCCCTGCACCAGCGGGACACCCTCGACGCGGGTGCCGGGCTCAGCGACCCGGCCGCCGTGGCCACGCTGGTATCCGAAGCCCCCGGTGAGGTCGCCCGCCTGGCCGGGCGGGGGGCCAGGCTGGAGCGGACGGCGCTGCACCTGGAGGGCGGCCACCGCCGCAAGCGCATCGTGAACTCGGGCGGGGACGCGATCGGCGCGGAAGTCCACCGCGTGCTGCGCGCCGCCCTGCTGGCCAGCCCGGTCCAGATCCTCACCCGCTGCGTCGCCCTGGACGTCCTGACCGACGACCAGGGCGCGGCCGGCGGCCTGCTGGCCGGGATCGTGGCCAGTGACGGAACGCTGCGGACGGGCACGGTAACCACCCGCGCCATCGTCCTGGCCACCGGCGGCTTCGGCCAGGCCTACGCGACCACCACCAACCCGGCGGGGGTGACCGGCGATGGCCTGGCCCTGGCCGCCCGGGCGGGCGCCGAGCTACGGGACGTGGAGTTCGTACAGTTCCACCCCACGGTGCTGTGGCAGGATGCCGCGATCGGCCAATGCCCGCTCATCACCGAGGCGCTGCGCGGGGCCGGTGCGGTGCTCGTCGATACGGCGGGCCGTCCCGTCATGGCCGGTCGTCATCCGCTCGGTGACCTGGCCCCCCGGGATGTCGTATCGGCGGCCATGCAGGAGCGGATGGCGGCCGGGTACGGCCCGGACGACCACCTCTGGCTGGACGCCACCGGGTTGGGCCGGACCGTGCTGGAGCGGGATTTCCCCACGGTCATCGGCTTGTGCCGGGCTCGCGGGATCGACCCGGTGACCGAGGCGATCCCGGTCGCGCCCGGCGCGCACTACGCCTGCGGCGGCATCCGCGCCGACATGAACGGCCGGACCTCGCTCGCCGGCCTTTACGCCGTCGGGGAAGCCGCATCAACCGGCGCGCACGGCGCCAACCGGCTGGCGTCCAACTCCGTGACCGAGGCCCTGATCACCGGACGGCGCGCCGGTGACCTGCTCGGCCGGGCGCTGCCCAGGCCATCAGCCGGCCTGCGGCTCCCTCCCGCTGGCCCGGGCGTGAACCCCTTGGCCCGGCCGGTGCTGGCCGCCGCCATGTCCCGGCACGCCGGCGTCATCCGCGATCAGGCAGGCCTGGAACGCCTCCGGCAGGCACTGGGGCAGGCTCCGGCCGCGGCGGGGGCGCTGGATCTGGCCACCGTCGAGGCGACCAGCCTGCACACGGTCTCGGTCCTGCTCACCGTGGCCGCTCTGGCCCGTACCGAGAGCCGTGGCTGCCATCGGTGGCGGGATGCGGCGCCGGTTACCTCAGCCGAACGAGGCCGCCACTCAGTAATCCGCATGCACCGGGGCCAGCCGGTACTGGACGAGATCGTGACGAGAGAAATCGGTGCCGCATGACGCTGAACGCGATGGTCGCCAGGCAACTGCTCGCCGCGGGCCTGGACCCCGAAGACACCGGGCGGGCCGTCCGCGCCGCGCTGGAGGAGGACCTCCGCTACGGCCCCGACGTCACATCGGCCGCGACGGCCGCGCCGGGCGCCCGGGCCGTGGCCGGCGTCGTGGCCCGGCAGCCGGGCGCCCTGGCCGGCGTTCCGGTCGCCCTTGCGGTCCTCGACCTCGCCGGCCTTCCGCCCGAGTCAGCTGAGCCACTGCGCACCGACGGCGACCGGATCGACGCCGGCACCGAAGTCCTGCGCATCCACGCCCCGCTGAGAGAACTTCTCGGGGCCGAGCGGACCCTGCTCAACTTCCTCACCCACCTGTCCGGCATCGCCACCGCGACCCGCGCGTGGGCGGACGCGGTAGCCGGCACCGGGTGCGCGGTGCGCGATACCCGTAAGACCACCCCGGGCCTGCGTCAGCTGGAGAAGTACGCCGTCCGCTGCGGGGGCGGCCAGAACCACCGCATGGGCCTCGGCGACGCCGCGCTGATCAAGGACAACCACGTGGCGGCCGCGGGCAGCGTCACCAAGGCCATCGAAGCGGTCCGCGCGGTCGCCCCGGCGCTGCCGCTGGAGGTGGAGTGCGATGACCTGACCCAGGTGGAAGAGGCCCTGGCGGCCGGCGCGGAGCTCATCCTGCTCGACAACATGGACCTGTCCGATCTCCGGGCCGCCGTCGCCCTGGCCAAGCCCTACCCGTCCGTGCGCCTGGAAGCCAGCGGCGGCCTGCGCCTGGCCACGGCCCGGGCGGTGGCGGAGACCGGCGTCGACTTCGTAGCCGTCGGCGCCCTCACCCACTCCAGCCCCGCCCTCGACCTGGGCCTAGATCTGCTGTCCGGTTGATGACGAACTTGATCCCGGACGCGATAGACGTCGTCGCCGTTAGGGCGGCGGCGGTAGCGACGATTAGGGTCACCATCGCGGGCTCTTCTTTCTTTCAGCAAGCAATGACCGGTTGCCGGAGCTGAAATTGCGGTTAACCGGCTGTTGAGGGGGGTAAGACGGCAGTGTCTGTTAGTGAAAACTGGCGAAGAGGGCTATGGCTGCTATCAGCCCGGAGACGCCGGAGATGGAGATGATGCCTACCCGGACTTCTGTCCGGCGAGCGGAGATGGCCAATTGCGCCGACAACATTCGCAGTAGCGGCGCACGTCTCAGCCACTGGTATGGCGGATAGGTTTCATCGTCGTTGCAGTCTTGCCCAAACGGCTGCAATTCCGTGGTATCAGATTGTTTATCGTCGAACTTCTGCGCGGAATCCACTGGCTCATCTCGGGGCCGACGCCTCGCCACAATATCCAGGAATACTGGAATACCATTGCGATCTCTGGACTGGTTCTCGTCTGTCAGTTCAAGCAGATTCTCGATGTTGAACCCAGCCTCGATAAGAGCCTGAGTATAGACCTGCAGAGGGCGATGCTCGCGGAAGAAGGTTACTCGCAAGCCGCCGTGGACATCGGTGCTGACAAGACGCTTGTTCTCAAGATATGACCGTTTAATAATGAACGGATTAGATTTCTTACCGGTTCTTGAGAACTTGCCGTGTCCGGAGAATCTGCCACCCGAATACATTGGGTGAACGATCGCCAGAAGCAGAAGGCAGTCGTCTTCGAGAATCCGCGCGATTTCTGTGACAGCGCTGGGCATGTCGTCTATGTCCTGAAGAGACATGAACGCTATTGCACAGTCTGCGCTGGCATCAGGCAGCGGCAGCTTGCTTGCGTCAGCCCGGACGACAGGTTGAGGCTCTGGGTGGGTAGCAGCAGCTCGGCACATGGTAGATGACAGGTCGACCCCAAGCATCGTATGGCCGAGCCTCTGTAGATCGCGGCCCACCCGACCCTCGCCACAGCCGATGTCTACCGTCAACCGTCCAGCATGGGGCACGAGTGCTAGGAAGCGTTTCCGGTGGAACCGCCAGTAGCTGTCCTGGCGGCCTGGGGCTCTGACCCACTTGATCCACTCGTGCGCGTGCGCGTCCCAGCTGTCGCTCAGACGCTCTACCTGATCGGTCATCACGGGCTGTCCCAGATTCATGGCGGGATCGTCGCAAGCCAGGCCATCCGAATTCGGCATGAGGGCCACCCCCCGAAACTTTAACGAAGATCCACTCGCTTTTCGCGGGAACAGCGCATCAGGCTCCCCCGTATCTCACTGTAACTACCATACCCATCGCGCCCTGCACCCAAAGTTGCCGGTTACGTGAGGAAAAATGCCCTTTACTCAGGTCGTTCTGCCAGGAAGGCATGTTTCGGCAGTGACGGACCCCCCTCCCCGGGGTTACGGAGAGCCGGCGTTTCACGGGAAGCCCGGTTCCCCGCTCGATGCAGACTGCTGCCGATTAGCAGGTGGCCAAAGGGTTGCGCAAATGGTGTTGGGTTGTTAGGTGTGGAGAAAGGGTGATTGATCGCTTAACGTCCCCAAAAGTCGCGGGACGGTCGCCGCCGGGGGGAGAGGTGCGATGGCCACCTACCGCTTCCCCAGGATGCTCACGCTCCTGGCCTGGGAAGCGGAGCTGCGGCATGGGCCTTACGCCGACGAACGGGCCTGGTCTCAGCCGAACCCTGCCGACCCGCTGAAGCTCGACTTTTCCAGGGTTGAGTTCGCGGACTTCGGGGCACTGGCCAGAGCGCTGCTTCTGCTCGATACGGCCGCTCACTCCGGGATACCGGCCTCTGTCACGTTGCCCGTGGCGTCGGCCTTCGCCACTGACGACCAGAGCAGCGTGGATTCGACGCTGGCCGCGCGCCAAGCCCAGGCGCGCGGTGACGCGCTTGCGTTCATGCGGCAGGTGGGATTCCTCGACTCATTGCGTGCCCCGCACTGGCCGGAAGGTGCGGTCGAAGTCCTGGACTGGGCGACGACTGGCGCCCGGGAGCCAGTTGCCAGGACCGGGCCGCTGACTCTAGACCCGCGGACTGCCCCCTATCGGCGTCGGCGCGTATTTCCATTCCGCTGGCTGGAGCCCATGCCAGCTGCACAGCTGCGAGAGTCAGAGTCCTTCCTGGCTGTTTCGGCTGGCCTTGAGGACCTTGGTCTGCCGCAGTCCGATGCGCGAACACTGAGCCAGACGGTGCTCACCGAACTGGTGGAGAACGTGGCCAAGCATGGCGGTGTGGGCGGCCGGCCAGCCGTCGCGCTGGTAGGCGCCATTCTGGTGCGTGCCGGGACTTATGCGCTCCGCCAGAACGGCATGCATCGACACATTTCTGAAGTTGCCGAACGTGCGCTGGCGGACGGCAGCCAGGTGCTGCGCCTGATAGTTGCCGACTCAGGCGCGGACCTCGCGGCCCGGCTGGCGCCCCGGCATGTGCAAGCTGGCACTGGCCGCGCTGCGGTCTCGGACCGCCGTCGTCAGGAGACAATCCTGAACGCCCTGGGGCACCGTTCGGTCCGATCCGCGGACAACCAGGACGCGCGGCGTGGTGCAACGGGACTGTGGTGGGTGACGCGTGTCGTCCGCAGCTACCACGGTGCTGTCCAGGCGCGCACTGCTGACCTGCTGGCCGGGGTGCTGTTCGGGCGGGAAGCCGTCGGGACTGACTTCGCGGAGGCCGGATTCGGCCACATCCCCGGAACGCTGCTTGAACTTACGCTTCCGGCCGGGCCCTTCCCGATCCGCCCGCGCACGCAGTGGGGAAGTCAGTCCGCCCTGGGCGTAGCGCCCCGCCTCTCCTGGCGGAGCTGTGCCTTCGACTCCCGGCGGGGCCTGGCTGATGCTGACCGTGCTGGGCTCGCAAGTCAGGTGCGCTCCATACAGACCGACCGCCAAGCCGACGGTCTCATCGTCACGATCCCGCTGCATGAGGCGGGTGACGCTGAGATTGATGACGGCTGGCGCGGCGCGATGTATCAGCTGCTTGAGTTCGCAAGCTCGATCGCACGTTCGTGTACGGTCGTGGTCGCTTTCCCGGATGCCGAGCCACACATGCTCGATCCGTGCGTGGCCATGTTCAACGAGGAACTTGCCGTCGCCTCCGGCGAGGCCGCCCATGATCCGATCCTCGTCCTGGGCCGACAGGGCGACCCGGTCTGGTGCGGCGGCCCGGTTCCGCTGCGCGCGCTCCTCAACATGCTGTCCGAAGGCGCGGGCGCCGCTGACATCAGCGAGGCGCGGCGCTGCTGGCAGCGGGACGGGGGTGAGCCAGCCCGATTTTCGGAGATGTTGCGCGTCAACGGGCACCTGCTGAGCGTCGGCCGGAGCCGGCTGCAGCTGAGGCTTTCGTTGCCCGTGGTCCACGGGGCGATCGAGCGAGCCGTCAGCCGGAGCCTGGCGGAGGCCATCGAGCGGGGCGGCGAAGGCGTCGAGCGGGGCATCTTTCGTGGTCCAAGCCTGCATGTCACCAACCGGTGGATATACGTCGAGCCGCTGCTGGCCGCGACCATCGGTATTCAGCTGGCGGCGTTTACGCTCGCCCGGAAAGTAGAGGCGGCCTTGCGAGCATCGGCGCAAGCGGCGGCGCCGACGGCAATTTTCCAGGTCAAGTCGGCCCCCCGGCTACTGGCCCGGCATCTGAGCGAATGCCTGAGCCTCACGGGGCGTTATTATCCGCAGCCATCCGAGCTCAACATCGGGGAGCCGCCGATCGGCGAGCAGGTGCCGGTCGGCGCGAAAGTTGTGCTGTGCGCGGACACCATCCGGAGCGAAGACACAGTTCGCCAGGCGGTAGCCATCGTGTCGGGACGCAATGCCGACCCTCTGGTTATCGCGTGCGTCGTGGACGCGAGAGATACGCACGGACCGGTAAGAGTGCTGGACCGTACGATCCCGGTGGTCTGCCTCACCGAAGTCGAGGTCGGCTTCAGCGGATCAGAAGACCAGCACGTCACCGACATCGACCCTTTGATGCTCAGGCCAGAGCTGCCTGCCCCACCGGAGCCTGTCCGCGATCACCAAGAGGACCTGCTCACCTGGTTCGCCGGCGCCCCGGACGTGCTGCGTCTCGGTCATATCGATGATCCGCCGCGCAGGCACTACAGCGCCTTTATCAGGCCCCAGGCGATGCGCCAGCCGAAGAGACGGGACCAGATCATCGCGGCTGTCCTCTCCAACGTCGAAAGTGCTTTCGCGGAGATCCGTGCCCAGGCCCGGCCGCATGCGGCGGGGACGGACATCCCCATCGCCATCTGGTACGTCGCGGGCGATGGTAACGCGGCGATGCTGGCCGAGATCGTTCGCGACGATCTTGTTGCGGGCGGATTTCAAATCGCCGGGATAACTCCTGTCCCCAGATGGGCGGCCGGCGACACGTGGGCCTTCCCCACCAGCCTGACCGTCGTGAGCAGGCCGGTAGGGGTCTTGATCATCCATTGGTGGGCCATTACCGGGAGCACACTGCACCAGTTGGTCAGGCTGGCCGCCAAAAGCGGTGCGAGCTGGATCGCCGCTGTGTGCCTGTTCAACCAGCTCCACACCAATGATGCCGATGTCCTGCGGATGCTGCGCGCCGTGTCCGTGCCAACCATGGCCGCTGACGGCATGCCATCGGCTGGCAATTCTGTTTTTGCCGAAAACATTCCGGTGGTAATGCGCTTTGTCGCCGGCAGCGGCGTCTTCGCCTTTGACATCCATGGTTGCCCCATCTGTGCGACCCGGGAGCGCTATCAGCTGGACGAGGATGCTGCGCCACCCAGGCTGATCCGGCATGCGGAGCTGCTGCGCGAGATGCTGCGGCCCCGGGAACTGGAAGAGGTCGCCCGCGACTCTGCCGCTGACCTGTTCACGGTTCCCGTCACCGGTCATGAGGCCCTCGACTATCTGCGCTGGCGCAGGCTGCTGCTGCGAGCGCTGCGGAAGGTCAGCGGTCGTCAGGAAGTGATCGAGCGTCTGCGTGTGCTGACCGGGCGGACGCCGCCCGGGCTCGAGTGGACCAGCGTTGGCCTGATACGCCTGCTGGCCGCGGAGCAGCAATGGCTGCGGCTCCCGCCGCTGCATTTCAGAATAGCCGCAGGACTGCTGTCGCAGGTTTGTGTGAGCTGTCTTGAACAGGTAGCGGCCCCCACCTGGCTCCGGGTCCAGGCTCTGATGGTGATGTCCGCAGCGGCCCCGCATCGGCTCGTGGAGCTCTTGCCCAGGTTGCTGAGCCTGGCCGGAAACGAGACGGTGCTGATCGACCAGATGCTGCTCGATTGCTGCCGGCTACTGCTCCGCTCGCCGGGTGACCTGCCCACCGACATGACGCAACTGCGGCGCAATCTGCAGGATTGCCGTGACTATCTCGAGGAGCAGCGGGCCGAGCCGGCTTCTGCGACAGCCGAGGACCACCTTCACGTGGTCAGAAACCTGCTGACTATTGCCGACTACCGTATTCTCAGCAAGCCCACGGCTCCGCAGGCGGCGTGGGAACGCCTGCGTGAGGACCTGGTCCGTCCCGTGGTCCGCCATCGTCTCGAGGCGGAGCTGCTGCTCGTCCGCAATTTCGTCGAGGACATCGAATTGGTTGAGCCGTCGGCCAAATTGGCGCGGGCGGCGGCAGCGGACTGGGACACCTGCGCACGCCAACTGGAGGAACGAGCACTCGCCAACCTGCCGCCACTTCGAGAGATCCTCAATGGCGACTTCGTTTCTGATCAGCTCGGGCGAAGGGAACAGAACCGGCTGCTCACGCTGTCCCGACCGGGGGTCGGGGAGCTACGGGTGGTGACCGATAAGCTCCATTCCCTCGCCCACGGGCCATGGCGCCCCGCCGACCCGTCCTGGCAGGCCGAGCGCCAAGAGCTGCTGGGTCGCATCAACTGGTGGAACCGCATGTTTCTGGCCGCACATGTCACGGATGAGGCGCCAGCGCTCCTGGTCGAGCTGATCCGGTCGGCACCTGTCGAGCTTGGCGAGTGCGTAGCGATGCTCCTTAATTCCCGCCAGGCGCAGGCAACGATCGAAGGGCCGGAGCACGGCAAGGTGGAGGTGTTCTGCCCGGAGAAGCTGCTGGATCAGATCATCGCCCACCTCCTCGAAAACGTCGGGAAGCATCGCGTGCAGGGCGCGGTCCGCCGATTGCAAATCGAGTACATCCAGCCCGCACCCGGAACCGTGCAAATGGTGGTGCGTAATTCGGGCACCCTGCCGTCCACGCCACCGGGACGCGGGCTCAACGCACTCAACGACAAGCTCAGGCCGTTCGGCGCATCGCTCGCCGGACACGCACTTGCCGGGGACGAGTGGACGTTCGCGGCGGTCGCCACGCTGCCACTCTGGCACGGAGGATGACCATGGCCCGGATACGTGCCCTGGTCGTGGATGACGATCCCAGACTGGTCGAAAGCATGAAGAACCGGCTCGGCCGCGAGATTGGCTGGGACGTTGAATGGGAGGCCGCTAACGACGTCGACGATGCCCAGCGGCTCATGGCAATGTCGGCCACGCCGTTCGATCTTGTGATCGCTGACCTCATGTTCCCCCGGGAAGACGTACCCGACCTCGACGACCCACGCGGGTTCGACCTCATCAAGGACGCCAGCGGGCGTTCGGCGCACACCTTCATCCTGGCCGTCAGCACCGGGCGCGACTATCTGCCGGACCTCATGGAGAACGCCAGGCGCTTCGGGGCCCATCATGTCGTGCGGCGCAACGAATTCAGCACGGCATCTACGGTGCATAGCCCCACCGCCATCGCCGCCGAGATCCGGGCGCACCTGCTGGACAACGGCACCGTATCCACCTGCGAGGTGGCAGCCGACCCGCTCGACCCGGGCATTCAGGGACTGCTGTACCAGGTCGGCGAGGCCACGATCGCCCGCCTGTACGCCAAGATCCTGGAAGCCGGCGGCCACCAGACCGACCGCATCGAGCTCCGCTTCCTGACGCCGGGGGCCTCCGGCGCATCGATTTGCACCGTGACCGCTCACGTCGATGGCATCGGCCGGATGAGCCACTTCCTCAAGCTGAGCCAGGCCAGGGAGTTGCTGGACCGCGAAGCCGAACGTGGCACCCGGGCCGCCGAGGTGCTCTCGTCCCACCTGCTCGTTCAGCACCGTCCTTCCTATTCGGTTGGGCCGGTCAACGGCTGGTACGCACTGGGCGGCCCGTTCATCGAACGGGCCACCACGCTGCGCGGGTGGCTGCTTGCCCGGGAGCAACCGCCAGAACCTGCGGCGATCGCTGATGTGCTGGAGGCGCTGTTTGTTGACGGTCTTACGCACGTGTACGGGGATGGCCGGTACGTGCGCACCACGCCTCTGGGCAGCTTCTCATTCACCCCTTACCGCCAGCGGTGCATCCTGGGGGTGCTCGACGAGCTGAGCGAAGCGCTGGAACGGGATGATGGCGGGTCCCTGGGTGCAGAGGCCGCTGCGATCGCCCGGCAACTGAGGGCATTCGTCGTGGACCGGAGCCTGCCGGGCAGCATCCCGCCGCGTGACATCCCGGAGGAAACGTACGAATGTCACGCGCACGGTGACCTGCATGCTGACAACGTGCTGATCGCCACGGGCCGGCATCCCAGGCCGCTGCTGATTGACACCAGCCATTTCGGGATGGCGCATTGGGCCACCGATCCGGCTTGGCTCGCGGTCGACCTCCTGATGCGGAGCGTGGACGCCGGTTCAGAGTCCATGCTGTTCACGGGCTTCGGTACCTGGCGGACCCTGGCCGCGCGCTTCGGCGCGGGCGAGGCTGACCTGGCCGCGGTCACCGCCACACCGGCCACCTCGGCTGCCCTGGCCGCGCTGTCCTGGATCGCTACCAACCTGCACCGGATAACCCCGGTGATGTCGCCCGCCGCGGCCCAGAGCCATCGCTGGGAATGGCACCTGGCCCTGGCCAGGAGCCTGCTGCGCTGCACCTACCACAGCGACATCCCGCACGCGAAGCGCGCCCTGGCCTTTGTGGCGGCGTATGACCAGCTGAACGCCGCCGCAGAAGCCCTATCTGGCTGAAGAGGCGGCCTGCTCTCCAGCGGACGGCGCAAGCGGGGTGGCGGTACGCCAGGTTTCCTCGAAGAGCGTTTCGAAGGTCTGGGCCAGCGGCCACGGTGCGGTGCGGTCGAGGACGATGTGGGGTGCTTCCCATCCGGTTCTGGCTCGCTGCGTCCCGGGCGCCATCAGATACGGGGAGAAGCTGGCGACGGTCTGGTCGATGAGGACGATCCGGAACGTGGGCAGCGCATCGTACAGGCGGACCCGGAAGCTGGGATGCGCTGCGCTCAGGCTGCGCAGCACACTGATCGGCTGGACACCGCCCGCACTCCACCGCTGGGCGCTGAACCGCTGGTACGCCTCAGATTCCGGATCGATAAGCAGGAACCGGACTGACCCGCCGTTGCCGTCCAGCCGCTCCAGCAGCCTGGCGAATTCGGCCCGGACGTAGGAATCCGCGACCCATTTCGTCGCGAGTATGCCAGCGAAACTGAGCCGGGAGACGGTCTGCGTGATGCACTCCAGTGGCTCGAGCTTTGAGCGGCGCAGTTCGAGCTCAGATGCGGCGGAGATACCAATGGTCTGGATCAGGCCCTCGATCCGCCGCTGGTCATCAGGCCTCCGCCGGTGCTGGTCGATTTCGAAGAGCGCATCCTTGTGGCCGTTGCTGATACGGCTGATCGCATAACCCAGCTCGGCCGGGATGGCGTTGGGGAATTGCCGCTGAATCCGGTCATACGTGGCGGCCACGGGACCGTCGTGCGCGGGAAGCGATGCCTGGGCCCGGTAGAGCAGCGCCCATAGCTGCTCATCGGACGGATCCTGTGCCAGCAATTGCCTTATCCGGCCGATTGCCTTCTCAATTCGCGGCTTCCGGCGGCTGCGGAGCTCACTGTAAATGATACACTTTTTGAGGCAATCCCAGTAACGTTCAAATTCGAGGTAGACGGTCGTAAAGAATTCGTCTTCGTGCGCATCGGCGAAGTGCAGGGCGGGATTAGCTTGCCACATCGCATGCAGGTCCAGCAGGTTCTCATATCTGTCGCTGAAGTCACTGTCCACATCGTCGATGTCGGCAATTTCGCAGACGCCATACTGTTTGATCATATTCTCAAATACAAAGGCATCGACCTCAGTTTCATCGATGATTGAGCAATAGCCCGCCGTGCTCCGTATGGGGTCCTGGCCGATCCTGCTGCGCAGGCGGCCGACGTACCCGGGCACCGACGACGGCGAGACAGGGTGCTTTCCCGAGCGCGTCAGATGGCGGGCAATCTCCTCCGTGCTCAGTGGCTGGCCCCGGCGCAGGAGCAGAAGGCGCAGCAAGGTACCTTCCTGGCCGGTGATCGGTTCTTCAGCGCTCGTTTCGTCCCGTCGGTAGCCGGGTGTGCCCCGCATGATCGCGAAACGCATGTGCCTCCCTGCCGCGGTGTGGCTGGCCCAGTCGAACAGGCCACTGACGCTTCCGCCCACCACAATGCGCTAGCAGACGACGCGTGCAGGGTCAAGGTGCGGTGCGGCCGTTACGGCGCGCGCGGTAGCTGGCCGGCTCGCCAGCGTGCGATAGCAACCGCTGATATCGGCTTGCCAGCAAAGTGCGAGATTAATGCGGGGGATTTGACTGCGGTCTTGCTCATTCTGAGGCCATGAAGGATCTCAGTCCAGCGCGGGCAATAGGGAGGTGATGGGCATGCTGATCAATCTGGTGATCCTGATCGCTGCCGTGCTCGTGGCATTCCGGATTCTCGGACCGCTGCTGCGCATAATAATGAGCTTGCTGGCCAAGCTCATCTCTTCCGCTTTCCTCATCGCCTTGTCGATCGTCCTGCTCGTGGCGCTGCTTTCGCACGGCAGGTTCATGTGACCGCCGGCCGGCCGGGCTCGGGGACCCGGCCGGCCGGCCCGGCGGACCGTTGCACTTTCCTGGCCCGGGACTGGGCGTCCAAGCCGGACGGTCACAGGTAGCCGAATGATGACCGGCGGGGCCGCGGAGCTGGCATCGCCGGCGCCGGGGCCGTGAGCTACTCCCTCACCCCGGCCGGGCAGGCTCTGCTGCCCGTGCTGCGCGGGCTCACCACGTGGGCGGAGGATAACCTTCCCGCCTGATCACGGCACCCGACCATGATGTCCTCGCCGCGGCCGCCGGCCGCCGCCATCCGTGCGCTGGCGGGCTCGTAGGCCCGCCCAGGGTTGCGCGATGGCGGCCGGAATGAATAATTACGGACATAACGGGCCGCTCTGCCCGCAGCGCCGCTTATATCTCTGATGCTTTGGCTGTGGTCTGCAACGGCAGTGGCGGCACCGGCAGCTAGGGAGGCACCGTGACCGGGGGGGATTACCGGGGACCAGACAGCTTCTCCGTGGGCTCCGAAGTGGCCGGCTACCGGCTGGAGGAACAGATCGGCCGGGGCGGGATGGCGGTCGTGTTCCGGGCCCGCGACGTCCAGCTCGGCCGGAACGTGGCCCTCAAGCTGCTCGCCCCGGTGCTGGCCCTGGACGATGCGTTCCGGCAGCGCTTCATCCGCGAGTCACGGGCCGCGGCCGCCGTCGACCACCCGCACATCATCCCGATCTTCGCGGCCGGCGAGAGCGACGGCGTCCTGTTCATCGCCATGCGCTACGTGCAGGGCGGGGACGTGCGTACGCTCCTCGATAACGCCGGGGCGCTGCCCGCGGGCCGGGGCGCCGACATCATCACCCAGGTCGCGCTGGCGCTGGACGCCGCTCATCTGCACGGGCTCGTCCACCGGGACATCAAGCCGGCCAACATGCTGCTGGACTCGGTGTCCGACGGCGCTCAGCGCGATCACGTCTACCTGGCCGACTTCGGGCTCAGCAAACGATCACTCTCGGTGACCAGCCTGACGTCGATCGGCCAGTTCCTGGGTACTCCCGCCTACGTCGCGCCCGAGCAGGTCGAAGGGCGCCCGGTGGACGGGCGCGCCGACCTGTACGCGCTGGCGTGCGCGTCGTTCGAGATCCTTTCCGGTGCCCCGCCCTACGAGCGGGACGACGACCTGGCCGTCATGTGGGCGCACGTATCGGCACCGCCGCCGTCGCTGTCCGCGCGCCGTCCCGACCTGCCCGCCGAGATCGACGGGGTCCTCGCCCGGGCGATGGCGAAGGCCCCGGCCGATCGCTACCCGACCTGCCTCGACTTCGCGCTGGCTCTGCGCCGGGCACTCGGGCTGCAGGTCCAGCCGCCAGATCTGGTCCCTCCCGCCGGTGGTCCCGGGCCGCCCGAACCGCCTGGGCCGCCCCGGCCGGGCGCTCACCCGCCGACCGAGATCTCGATGCCACGGGGACGGCCGGACGCCCGGCCAGACCGCGGGGCCGCCGCAGAGCCTTACGGCGCCCCTCCCGGGACGGCTGGCCCGGCGCCCGAGCACTTCGGCCGCCCGGCCGGCCATGGACCTCCCCCCGCCAACAGGAGCGAGCCTGGCCAGTTCCCCTCCGAGCCCGCTGGCGTTCCGTACGAGCCTGCTGCCACCCCGGAGCCCGCTGCCACCCCGTACGAGTCCGCTGGACCCCCGTACGAGCCCCCGACCGAGGAGGGGTGGCTTACGCCGCTCCGGCCCATCGGCCAGCCGCAGGCCGGGCCGGGTGCCTCCGCCGGGAGCGCCAGCGCCTCCGCCGGGAGCGCC
>Ga0181523_10002971_pt1 | contig 15836 bp, 15 predicted proteins | sample PEATcosm2014_Bin_43_FD_119752 | JGI IMG/M metagenome (GOLD analysis project Ga0181523, IMG submission 119752) | Peatland microbial communities from MTU Mesocosm Facility, Houghton, MI, USA - PEATcosm2014_Bin05_30_metaG | ecosystem: Environmental > Terrestrial > Soil > Wetlands > Peat | place...
CCATGAACTCGTGGCGTTGCTTTCAACCTGGGCCGAAACTCCGATGTTGGCCGCGGTGATCGCGCTGACCAGCCCGGCGAGCGTGTCAGGCGTGGAGGAATCGCCAACATTGACGGTTTGCGCCGTTCCGCTGCCCACTTGAATCGTGATGGAGCCGGAGAGCGTATCGCCGGCGTTGTTGATCGGAGCCAGGGTGCCGCTGCCCGCTGTGCCGGAGTAATACAAAGGGATACCGCCGGCCAGCGAGATGTTGATCGATCCGGAGAGCGTAGCTCCCGCCGTCGATGAAACCGGATCCAGATACCCGTCGGGGCTCTGCGTATTCAGGCTGCCCAGCAGTTGCTGCTGGAGCAGGGAGAGCGTAGGCGAGCCGAAGAGCGGCTCGGGAGTGCCGGAACTGGTGTTGCCTTCCTGCGTGTTGACCGCGCTGATGAGCGAGTTGTAGTCGGTGACGAATTGGTTCACGGTGCTCTCGACACCGGAGTTGTCGTTGGCGATGACCACCTGAACCGGTTCGAGGGTGGTGCCGGACTCCACGGGGCTGGGCGCGAGCAACTGAAACGTTACGCCGGGGATGAGATTGGCGACGGTGTTCGAGGCGCTGGTGAGAGGCACGCCGTCAATGGTCAAGGAAGCATCCTGGGCGTTGACACCGAGGTTGTAGTTCAGTGTGCCGGCAGTGTTGGTCCCGGTGACATTGTTCGGGTCGGTCAGCGACGAGACGACAGTTAGCTTGCCGGCGGCGCCGGAGGTTCCGGAGACGAGGCTCAACTGGGAGCCCGAGGAATCGGCGAGCACATTGGCGGTGAGTCCAAGATTCGCGGAGTTGATGGCAGAGGTGACGTCGGCAAGCGTGTCCTTGCCGCTGCCGGTGTAAATGGTGTTAGCCGCGGGCGGGTTTGTCGCCGCGCCAATCACGATGTTCTCGGTGGTCCCGTTGCCCAACTGGATGGTCATGGAGCCGGCGAGCGCATCGGAGGCGTTGGTGATCGAGTCGAGGTAGCCGCTCGAAGTCTGAGCGAGGTTGTTCACGACCACTGTGTGCGTGCCTGCCGTGGCTGAAGAGGAGGCCGCGGTCAGCTCGAGGACACTGGTGTCGGAGCTCGAGCCTTCTTTTTGCGCAAGAATGCCCTGAAGGTCGGTGAGCGAGCTCATGTCGTTGGAGAGATTCGAGAACAGCGTGCCCAGGCTTGAGATCGTGGTGTCCTGGCTCTCAAGCGAGGTCAACTGGTTCTTCCACGGCGTTTCGACGTTCTGGAGATTGCCAACGATCTCGGCCACGGTGGCGCTGACGTTGAATCCCGCACCGCTGGTTGGAGAGCCGAAACTCAGTCCGACTGTACCCATCGAATCCTCCATTGCAAACTGATGCAGCCCATGAACCAACTCCCGTAGAAGCCGGATTAAAGAGTTCTCATAACCACGGGCCGCATTCACTCAAGCAAAGAGGGGCGCCCACTGGACGCCCCTCCTTGGTTATCGGCATTGCTGCCTATTTGATTACTGCAGGAGCTTGGTCACTTCCTGCTGCATGCTGTTGGCCTGCGCCAGGGCGGAGATGCCGGTCTGGCTCAGGATTTCGAACTTCGACATATTGGAGCTGGCCTGCGCGTAGTCGGTGGCCTGCACCGCATTCTGCGCCGACTGCACGTTTTCGGCCTGCGTGCTGAGCACATTGCTGACTGCGTTCAGCGTGTTGATTTGCGCGCCGATGTAACCATCCTGTGCGGCAACATCGGTAATGGCCGAGTTGAGTTGGGTCAACGCCGTCTGGGCATCGGCCGAGTTGGACAGGTCGGTTGTCGCCAACGATTGGCCGGCCTTGTCCGTGTAGTCGATCGTGGCGACCCCGCCGGAACCGCTGGTGACGCCGGCAGCGAAAGTGCCCGCGGCTGTTTGGCCGGAGGTCTTGTCGTATGCCGTGTTGGTGTTGATGCCGTCGGAATATGCGGCCGTGGCTGCGTAGGTCAAAGGCGCAACGGCGGCCGAGGAATCGGTAAGGTTGGTGGAGACTGACAGCGCATTCTGGTTTGCGGTGCCGGCTCCGGTGGCGCTGGTCAGCGTCAGTCCGTCGATGCCGATTGCGGCATGTACGCCGAAGACATCGGTTTCTGTCGTGTTGTTTGCCGTCGTGCTGTAGTCGTTGATGTAGTTCACGAGGCCCGCGAGGTCCGCAGTGTTGAAGCTTCCGGAAGACAGGCCTTCTGTGCTGCCCGCCACCTGGGCCATGCTGATTGTTTGCGAGGCGCCCTTGCCATCCTGAATAGTGATGGAGCCTGCGAGCGTATCGGTGAGTGCAGCGGCGCCGGTGATGCTGAGCGATCCGCTGAAGCTGGCCGTGGCCGGGGTCGCGCCCAGCCCGACGGCGCCGGTAATCATGATGCCGCTGTCCTGTCCTGCAGCGCCGTCTCCGGCTGCAACTCCGGTGGTGAGGCTTGCGGTTAGGCCCAGGCCAGAGTTGTTGATGGCGTTGATGAGGCCGCCGACCGTGTTGGCATATCCTTCCGTGGAGGTGAAGCCGGTGGAGATGGTATTGGCGGTGATGGTGCCCGTAGAGGAGAGCGTATCGACCGTAAGGCCCGCAGCTGCGCCCGGAGTGGCTGCATTGAGGAAGTCACCCAATGCGACGGCAGACCCGCTGTGCGCCAGATCGAGGAATACGTCGTCACCGCCGTTGGAGGCGGTGCTGGTGTATGCCATCTTGCCGCCGGTGTCGCCAACGTCGGATGACGACAGCGAGCTGATGTTGAGATCGTCGATCGCCGAGCCGGCCGTGGAAGAGTCGCCGGTGTAGATGTTGGTGTTGGAATTGAACACGGCCTGGTTGTTGTAAGTGGTCGTCGAGCCGATGTTGGAAATTTCCGACAGGATCGACTGATATTCCTGGTTGGCCGCAGTGTCCTGCGAGCTATTGAGCGTGCCGTTGGAGGCCTCGGTGGCCAGCGTAACAGCGCGGTTGAGCAGGGTTGTGACCTGCGAGAGGGCGCCATCGGCAACCTGCAGAAGACCGACGCCTTCAGAAGCGTTGGTTTCGGATTGTGTGAGCGCCGTCTGGTTGGCCTCGAGTCCGTCGACCAACGAAAGACCGGCAGCATCGTCCGCGCCGGAGTTGATCCTGGACCCTGAAGACAACTGTTGCAGAGTCTTCGAGAGGCTGTTGTTGGAGTTGTTGAGATTGTTCTCCGCATACACCGCGGAGAGGTTGTTTAAGACACCCAGGGACATGGGGTTCTCCTTGTGGATGCGGTGATTTGCGGTTCCAATTCCGATTGCGCATCCCTATGTATGGCCCTGGGTTGCTGCTCGCGGTCTGGAGCCGACGCATCTGGCCCCTATTTCGGCGCGGTACCTATGGACTTTACCAATGCGTAGTTTGTGTCTCGCGGAGAGACAGTTCTGTTTCATTTGTTTTGTTTTTTTAACGTTCGACCGCCGCTGCCGATAATGGACGCGAAGGAGATAGGGCGATGATCGAACTGACGCGGCTGAACGGCCGGCCGATGGTGGTCAACAGCGACCTGATCAAGACTGCCGAGGCTTCTCCGGATACGATGCTGACCCTGATCAATGGAGAAAAGCTGATTGTGCGCGAAGAAATTGCCGAGGTCGTAGAGCGGATTCAGGTGTATCGCGCGCGTCTGCTCGCGGTGGTGGCGCGGCGCCTGCACCACTTCGGGGATCTGGAGCGCGCTGTGGCATTGGCCAGTCTGGATGCGGCGGGGCCGCCCGGTACTCCCCCGCAAAAACCGAAGCTGGACGCCGACGGCGAGCAGTAGAGACAGAATGGCTACCGTAATGTTCTCGGAGTTGCACATGGATAAAGCGAGCGTTGGCGGAGCGGTTCTGGCTGTCGCGGGCATCATTACCGGATTGCTGATCGAAGGCGGGAACTTGGGCCAGATACTGCAACCGACGGCGGCGCTGATCGTCTTTGGCGGCACCATGGGCGCGGTGCTGCTGCAGTTTCCGCTGACCACGGTGGTAGATGCATTCCGGAGCCTTGGGCATGTTTTTGCGCCGCCGCGCAGACACGACGGGGAGTTGATTGGGCAGATGATCGAATTCACCAACAAGGCCCGTCGCCAGGGTGTGGTCTCGCTTGACGATGACCTGGCAACCATTCAGGATCCGTTTTTGCGGCAAGCGCTGATGCTGGCTGTGGACGGAACGGAGCCGGCGGAGCTGCGCAAAATCATGCGCGTGAGCCTGGACTCGATCACCGAAGATGAGGAGCGGCTGCCTGCGGTTTTTGAATCCGCGGGTGGATTCTCGCCCACCATCGGCATTCTCGGCGCGGTGCTGGGGCTGATCCAGGTGATGCAGCATTTGGACAACATTGCGGAAGTGGGGCGCGGCATTGCCGTGGCCTTTGTGGCGACGATTTACGGAGTGGGCATCGCCAATCTATTCTTTTTGCCCTTCGCGGGCAAGATGCGGCTGCGCATCCGGAACGGGCATCGCCGCAGGGAGATGATGCTGGAAGGCGTGATTTCGATTCTCGAGGGGATCAACCCGCGGATGCTGGAGATCAAGCTGGCGGGCTTTCTGGACGACTCGGACCGCGAGGAGAAGGAGCGGGCTGCATGAATCCACGCGTGCCGCGCAGCCGCGTAACTCACGACCGCTGGCTGGTTTCTTATGCCGACTTCATCACCTTGCTGTTTGGTTTGTTCGTGGTGATGTACGCCTTCGCGAGAGAGGGACAGAAGAAGCAGGCGCAGGTGTCGCGGGCGATTGACACCGCCTTCCGTTCCATGGGCGTCTTCTCGAATCCCGCAAGCCAGCCGGCCAACGCGGCGGACGAGGCAACGGCTCCAGCGAACGCGGTGATGAACGAAGAAGTGGTTTCTCCGGCGCGAGTGAAGGAAGATCTGGAGCGCATGCGGCGCGATCTGGCGGCGACGCTCTCCACGCAGATTGCCGCGCACACTGTTTCTCTCGAGATGGGCCGCGATGGTCTGGTGATCAGCTTGCGCGAGTCGGGTTTCTTCGAATCGGGCTCCGCTGTACCCAAGCCGGAGGCGCTGCCCACGCTCCGCATGATTGCGGCCAGGCTCGGCCCCACACCTTACGACTTGCGCATCGAGGGCCATACAGACAATGTCCCAATCCACAACGCGCAATTCGACTCGAATTGGGAGCTTTCGGCGGCGCGTGCTACGCACATCGCGCGGCTTTTTCTGGAAATGAAGGCCATTCCTGCCGACCGGCTTTCCGCAGCCGGATATGCCGAGTTCCATCCTGTGGCGAGCAACGACACCCCCGAAGGCCGCGCGGAAAACCGCCGCGTAGATCTGGTGGTGATTCCGCGAACGACGATCGACTTTGCGGCGACGAGCAGCGATCCGTCGGGTCCGTGGCGCAAAGTGACGGATGGAAAGTAGCGGAGTTGGCGGCGTTGGCGGAGTGAGCGAAAACAAGGATCCCGACTCCGCTAACACGCGCGAAGCGTGGCTGGCCGCGCTGACTGCGCTGCGCTTCACTCGACGCCAAGGACCTTCACGATGACGCGCTTGCGGCGCTGGCCGTCGAACTCAGCATAAAATACGCGCTGCCACGTCCCCAGATCGAGTTTGCCGTCGGTGACGGGCAATGTTGTTTCGTGGTGGAGCAACAGCGATTTGAGGTGCGCGTCGCCGTTGTCCTCTCCGGTGCGGTGGTGCTTGTAGTCGGGGCGCGCCGGGGCAAGCTCTTCAAGCCACTTGCCGATATCTTCGATGAGGCCGCTCTCGAGGTCGTTGACGTAGACGGCCGCGGTGATGTGCATGGGCGAGACAAAGCACAGGCCGTCCTTGACGCCGCTGCGCGCGACGATCTTCTCGACCTGGTCGGTGATGTGCACCATCTCGCGCGGAAGGCGCGTTTCAAAAACCAGGTATTCAGTGTGACTTTTCATGGAAGGCTCCCTCGATAGGCCGGGCGGCGCGAAGTGATCGCGATCCTCTCGCCCTTATCCTAAAGGAGCCGTGAACCAACGTCGCCGACCCGATGCCGCCAAGCGCCTGCGCAAGATGCACGAAGAATTGCTGGCCGCGTATGGCCCGCAGCACTGGTGGCCGGCAAAGACGGCGTTCGAGGTGATCGTCGGCGCGTATTTGACGCAGAGTACCGCGTGGAAGGCCGTTGAGCGGTCGCTTGAAAATCTTCGCTCGGCGGGCGGACTGACACCTGACGGATTGCGCGCGATTCCGCTGGCCAAGTTGCGTCGGCTCATTCGTCCGTCGGGATTCATCATGCGCAAGGCTCCGGCGCTGAAGGCATTTGTGGCCGCACTCGACAAGGAGTTTGGCGGCTCGCTGGAAGCGATGGCCGCAATGCCGACCGCTTCGCTTCGCCAACGACTGCTCGAATTGCCCGGCGTAGGCGATGAGACAGCGGACGCGATCTTGCTTTACGCGCTCGGGCACGCGGTTCCGGTGGCCGACGAGTATCTACGGCGAATTGCGGAGCGGCACGGACTTTTGGCGCCGCCGGAAGGCCGCAATCGAATTTCGTACGATGCGCTCGCGGAGGTCACGCGGAGGGCCTTTGCGGGCGATCCGGTGGAGAGCCGCGCACAACTGTTCAACGAGTTTCACGCTCTGACGGTGGCCGTCGGCAAGGCGCACTGCGGGCGAACGGCGCGGTGCGAGAGCTGCCCGCTGGCTGCTGATCTGAGAAACAGCAGCTCCCAGCTGCTAGCTTCCAGCCGCTAGCTCGTCGTGCTGGGCGAGGTTCATCAACTTTTCGCAAAAGAGCTGGAAAATCCAAACCCGAAACGCCGCAGGCCTGTAGCCAGGCGCGAGAAGCTGGCGGCTGAAGGCTGGGAGCTGAAAGCTGTAATCTGGTTGCATCATGAGCCCAACTCCGCAGCAACCCCAACTGAATCTCGCCCAGACCGCGGACTACCGCGAGTCTTACGCCAACAGCGTGCAAGTGCGTGTGAGCGTGTGGGACTTTCAACTGGTCTTCGGCCTTGCCTCGAGCGAAAGTCCGGACCAGGTGACTATCCGCAACCACCAGGCCATTTTTTTGAGCCCGCAGCAGGCCAAGGCCTTGATGAACGTGCTGGGCCAGAACATTGCGCAATACGAACAGGCATTCGGCACGCTCAACCTGGAGCCGCAGACGCAGAACTTCCCGCGCGGGCCGGTGAATTAGGCGGGGAACAAGGGAACAAGCGAGCGAGGGACCAAGGGACTGGCTATCCAGCCGCGCGCTGCGCCGGGAACAGTTCGCCGCGGTCCGGCGTCAAATGACAAAAGTAGGGAAAAGATGCTGAGTGGTGAGCGAATCGCCCGGAGCAGACCGGGGAATGGGCCAATCCAAGTGATGGCGACCGGCGAGGGAGCGAGCCCTTGCGCCTGAAAGGCATTCTGAACCCGCGGCTGGACGCACCGCTGCCCATCTGGATGATTTTTCCGGTCATCTTCATGGCGCTGTATGCCAGCCACTTTACGCTGCTGCGCGTCCCTTACTTCTGGGACGAGGCGGGATACTACATCCCCGCAGCTTGGGATTTCTTCCGTACCGGCTCGCTGATTCCGACGACGACGCTCAGCAACGCACATCCTCCGCTGCCCAGCATCTACCTGGCGCTGTGGTGTAAGATTTGCGGCTATTATCCCGAGGTGACGCGCGAGGCCGTGCTGATGGTGGCTTCGCTGGGGCTCCTCGCCGTGTGGCGGCTGGCAATGCGGCTTGTGGGCGTGGGTTCGGTCGCGTTCTGGACGACGCTGCTGACGGGAATTTATCCGATCTGGTTCGCGCAGAGTTCGCTGGCCCAGGCTGACATTTTTGCCGCCGCGTGCTCGCTTTGGGGACTGGTGTACGCACTGCCCAGCCGCGGCCCAGGTCCCAACCTTGTCCCTTGGGCTGCCGCGCTGTGGTTCTCCGGCGCGGCGCTATGCAAGGAGACGGCTGTCGTGATTCCGCTGACGCTGGCGGCGGTGAACATTGTGGAGGGTTTCAGGCTTGGCGGCACGGCGCGCGGCAAACTGTGGCGCGAGGCGGCGTGGCTCGCGAGCTGCGTTCTTCCATTGGCCGGCTGGTATGCGTATCACTACGCCAAAACCGGATTTCTTTTTGGCAATCCCGAGTACCTGCGCTACAACGCTGAGGCCACAATGACGCCGGTGCGCATGCTGGCAGCATTCGGGCATCGCATTCTGCACCTGACTGCGCACATGAATCTTTTTGTGCCGGTGGGGATGGCTTTTGCCTCGCTGCTTCTGAGCCCTCGGCCCGACCGCGACGGCCACGATCGCGCAAAGCTTGCGCCGGCGGCGCAGATGCGGATCTTTTTTCTGCTGTTGGCCAACGCAGTGCTCTTCAGCGTGCTAGGCGGCGCGTTGCTGACGCGCTACCTGCTGCCGATGTACCCGCTGGTGCTGCTTGTCGCGGTGACTACGATTTATCGGCGCGTGCCCTATTGGCAAGGCCTGGCGCTGATTTCTGCCGCGGCGTTCTTCGTTGGTCTGTTCATCAACCCGCCATATGGATTTGCTCCGGAAGACAATTTGGCGTACGCGCGCGTGGTGCGAATGCATGAATCGGCCATCACGGAGCTGGCGAAGCAGTACCCCGGCGCCACGGTGCTGAGCGCATGGCCGGCGACCGATGAGTTGACGCACCCCGAACTGGGCTACGTGAAGCACCCGTGGGATGTGGTCGCGATCGACGATTTTTCAGCCGGACAAATTGCCCGCGCCGCCCAGGAGCCACAAGCGTATTCGGCCGCGCTGGTCTTCTCAACCAAATACGATCCGGACTCGCCGTTGGAGAGGCTGAGCGGCGAGGCACTCGACGAACGCTACTTCGGCCTGCACCACGATCTGACACCAGAGGTGATCGCCCGGGATTTGGGCGGAGACCTAGTGTGGAAGCGCGACGACGACGGTATGTGGATCGCGCTGATCCACTTCAACCACCCGGTTGAAGCGCGACTGGAGCCGGGAACAAATGGCCGGCGAAGCGAGTAAACGCAGAGAATTCGATCGGCAAACGTGTGCAGAAAATTTCCTTGCGCAATGCGGGAACAGTTTGTCAAAACGTGGTGTCTACACAAGCACAGTGGTACCGAATGGGATGATCGGAAGCCCGTGAATCCCCGCTCCACGCGCCAAGCGCGCAGAGCGGGCTGCCCCGCTACGCTCTGCGGAAAGCTTCCGTCTCCCGTCCGGCGCGACTGAATTGAAGTTGGGGGAGGCGGCCATGTTCGAAGACTCGACGTTTGAAACCATGGGCAGAATCCACACCCGGAGCCGGGGATGGATGATGGCGACGTTTGCCTTCAACTCGTCCATTCTGCTGGCGCTGGTGATTATCCCGATCATCCACCCGGAGATGCTGCCGCAGATCACGAATGCAATCCGGATGGTGGCGCCGGCGCCGGTCGAGGAGCAGAGGCCGGTGGTGCGGACGCAGCAGATACCGGCCACGCAGAGGGAACTGCCGAGTGGGGTCACGCAGGTACAGCGGCAAATTACGGGCAGGCCCTGGAATCCTGGCCCTGGCGGAGATCCCGGGACCATCGGGCCTGTTGATTTCAGCGGGCCCCCGAGCGGAATGGTTGGCCCGGACAATCCGTTCGGGCGCGGAACGCATCCCGATGTGCGGCTGGCGGCGCCGGCAGCGACGCAGCACGTATCGTCAGGCGTGATGCAGGGGATGCTGATCTACAAAGTGATTCCGACTTACCCGATGGTGGCGCAGGCGATACACGCGTCGGGTACGGTGATTCTGCAGGCGACCATTTCGCGCACGGGGACCATTGAGAATTTGCACGTGGTAAGCGGGCCCGCGCTGTTGCGGCAGGCGGCGCTCGATGCGGTGAAGCAATGGCTCTACCGGCCTTATCTGCTGAATGGCCAGCCGGTGGAGGTGGAGACGGCGGTGAGCGTGGAGTTCAAGCTGGATTGAATTCCGGCGGGCTGGCGCGGGGCGAGTGTCGTCGGCGACAATGGCTTCTGCCATGACAATGACCACGCGCCGCGATTTCCTGATTCTTGCCCCGACTGTAACTCTTGGAGCTTTTGCCATGCCCGCCGCAATGCGAGCTGCCGGACCTGTTTCCGCACGGCGAAGGCGTGTCTTCGTTGGGTCGCACGCCCCTGATGGGATTCTGGCATTCGACTGGGACGAGGCGAGCGGATCGCTGACGCAAGTGGGCGTGGCAGCCAAAGTTCCGAATGTAGCCTGGCTGGCGCTTTCAGGCGGGTTCGTTTATTCGGCGTCAGAGTTGGATACGTTCGAAGGCAGGCCGACCGGGGAAGTGGCGAGCTTTCGCGTGGCGGGCGGAGAGCTGCAGCCGCTCTCGGCGCGCAACTCTGCCGGCACGGGCACTTGCCACGTGGCTGTGGATGCGACCGGCCGCATGTTGCTCGCCGCGGACTACACCGGCGCGAGTGCGGCCAGCTTTCGCATTGAAGATGGCAAGCTGAGCGAGGCCGTGTGGACCGAGCACTACACCGAGCACGGCCCGAACACTGACCGGCAGCAGACCGCCCACGCACACTTCGCGTCGTTCTCGCCGGATAATCGGTTCGCCTACATAAACGACCTGGGCGGAGATTGCATTCATATTTACAAGGCCGATGCGGCAACGGCGCGGATGGCGGCGGCCGGGACGTATCGCGGCGCTCCCGGCTCCGGTGCGCGCACGCTGCATTTTCATCCCAATGGCCGCACCGCCTATTGCATGAACGAGCTGGTTTCGACGGTGGACGTGCTGGATTGGCACAAGGCCGACGGGTACCTGAAGCTCGTCGATCGCATTGATTTGCTGCCCTCGGATTATCACGGACCGACGCGCGGCTGCGACACGGTCATCAGCCGCGACGGCCGCTTCGTTTACTTCGCCAACCGCGACGACGATTTTCTGTATGCCTTCCACGCGGACGCGAAGACAGGCAAGTTGACGCCGATGAAGCGGTCGAATTGCGGAGGAAAGACGCCGCGGAATTTCACGCTCGATCCCACGGAGCGATGGATGCTCGTAGCGAATCAGGATTCGAATCTGATCAGCGTGTTCGCGCGCGATCCCGCGACCGGCGAACTGGCCGATGAGGTGAAGAGCAGCGTCGCGGTGGAAGCGCCGATGCGGATTCTGTTCGTCTGAATTACGCGGCCTGCGTTTCGCCTTTCAATAGCTCGGCCTGGTAGTGGGCGATGAGCGCGTCGACGATGGGCTGCAGGCGGCCCTGCATCGCCAGGTCGAGCTGGTGCAGCGTGAGTCCGATGCGGTGGTCGGTAACGCGGTTCTGCGGGAAGTTGTAGGTGCGAATCTTCTCGCTGCGGTCACCGGAGCCGACCTGCTGCTTGCGGGCCTGTGCGAGTTCGGCGTTCTGCTTTTCCATTTCCATCTCATATAAACGCGAGCGAAGCACGCGCATGCCCTTTTCGCGGTTCTTGATCTGCGACTTCTCGTCCTGGCAGCTGACCACGGTGTTGGTGGGCAGGTGCGTGATGCGCACGGCGGAGTAAGTGGTGTTGACGGATTGACCGCCCGGGCCGGAGGAGCAGAAGGTGTCAATGCGAATGTCCTTGGCCTCGATCTTGATGTCGACTTCCTCGGCTTCGGGCAGGACGGCGACGGTGACCGCCGAGGTGTGCACGCGGCCCTGCTGCTCGGTCTCGGGCACGCGCTGCACGCGGTGGACGCCCGACTCCCACTTGAGCTGCGAGTAGACGCGCTCGCCTTCGACGATTGCGATGACTTCCTTGTAGCCGCCGATGCCGGATTCCGAGATTGACATCACCTCGACCTTCCAGCGCTTCTGCTCGGCAAAGCGCGTGTACATGCGGAAGATTTCGGCGGCAAAGAGCGAGGCCTCGTCGCCGCCGGTGCCGGCGCGGATTTCGAGGATGACGTTCTTCTCGTCGTTGGGGTCCTTGGGCAGCAGCAGAACTTTGAGCTCTTCTTCAAGGGCCTGTTCGCGCGGCTCGAGCGCGGCGATCTCCTCCTGCGCCATGGCGCGCAGATCGGCGTCGCTTTCGGCGAGCATGGCGCGCGCGTCGGCGAGGCCCTGTCGAACCTGCTTCAGCTCGCGATACTTTTCGACGGGAACCTCGATTTCGCGCAGCGCTTTGGCAGTCTTCGAATACTTCTCGTGGTCGTTGAGGACCTCGGGCAGGGAGAACTGCGCCTGCATTTCGTTGTAGCGCTGCTCTATTTGTTCCAGGCGATCAAAGATCATGACGGTTCTCCCGTGGAACGAAGTGAATCAGTGAAAAAAAAGAAGTGAACAAGTGAATAAGTGAATGAGTGAGCGAGTGAATGAGTAAAAGGGTGCAGCAGGAGTGTAGGCGGCGGGAGCCGCTAGAGGAGCGCCGGGATGGGCTCGCGGAGATTCATACCAGTTCTTATTTTAGCGCGAAACTGGTGTATTTACCCGAGTCTGTAGATTTCTTCCCGGAGCGTTCTGCGTCCAGAAGCCACCCCGACTCGCTCGGGTTTCTCGGCCAACAAGCGGACATAGTCTTCGAGAGCGTGTTCCAGAGTTTCGCCCATCTCGGCGGCACTCTGGCGCGCGCGTTCGGCGACCTGATCCTCGACAGAAAGAGTGATGTTCATTGGCAAAGTATGGGGGTGTGCCCGTGCTGTGTCAATGTCGCGAATCGGTGCAATCTCGGCCGCTTGCAGACGAGTGAGCTCACACCCCACCCTTGCCCAGCAAAATTCCGATCCCGTATGTGACCGCGCCCTCCACCGCGCCAACGACGGTCATTTCAAGGCCGGAGGACCACCAGGAGCGGACGGTGATAAGGGACTTGGCGGCGCCTACGGCGAAGTGCGCGGCAAGCGAGACGACGGCTGCCGCAATGACGGCGGGAATTCCCTGCATGAAGAAGAAGGGAATGACGGGGATGATGGCGCCGACGGCCGTGGACAACGCGCCGGAGCTGGCAGAAACAAGAGGGTTGGCCAAAGCCTCTTCGCTGGAGCCGAGTCGCTCGGCGGAAAGCGCGCGCAGCAATTGCTCGGGGTCGCTGGCGATGTGATTCACCATGTGAATGGCGTCTTCCTCGGGCAGGCCCTTCACCTGGTAGTAGAGCGAGAGCAGCTCGCGGGCTTCCGGGCCGTTCATCTGGATGGCTTCGCGCTCGCGGGCGATTTCGGCGTGGTAGATTTCGCGCTCGCTTTTTGCGGCGAGGTAGGCGCCGGAGCCCATGGAAAGCGCAGACGCGATCATGCCGGAGAGGCCTGCGAGAAGAACGTACTTGGAGTCGCCGGAAGTTGCGCCGGAGACTCCGGAGACGATGCCGAAGATTGCGCCGAGGCCGTCATTGACGCCGTAGATGGCGTCGCCGATCCAGGCGCCGGGCTGCTTGCGCCCCTGGCTACGCTTGGCCAGCATCTCTTCGAGCACGGCTTTGGCCTCGATTTTGGGTGCGCCGCCGGGCGCGGTGTAATGACCGCGGATGAGCGAACCCAGCTCGCGGTAATGGTCCCTTTCGTCCTGAATGACGTGCTCGAGGATGGCGACAGAGCCTTCGTCGCCGAGGGCTTTCAACTGCTCGCCGTAGCGGGCGATGTCGCGGCTCTCTTCAATCTCAAGGCGGCGCAAGGCCATGCGCATGCCGCCGGCGCGATTGGCCAGCGAGTCGGCCTGACCGCCGGGGCCACCCGAGTAGACCGGCTCGGGGCCGCCGAGCTCCTTGATGCGGCCTTCCCAGAGCGTGGCGTGCTCGATCTCGGCCTGGGCCAAATGGCGCAGCACCTGCGCGCGGACCGGATCGGAGTCGCGATCAGCAAGGGTGTTGTAGGTGTGGTAGCCCTCCATCTCGGCTTGCCAGTTGCCTTCGAGGGCGGCGAGGATCTTCTTGTTTCTTTGGCCGCTGAGGATGGCGATGGGCATGGGGCGTACCTCGCTTTGAGGATAACGGATCGCGCGGCTGCGAGGCGGATAAACATCCGGAGCGCATTGGCGCGCTGAGCCAGCCCGCTGCTGTCTCCCGTATAGTGTTGTGTGGGCTGGGGAAGGTGAGCTTCCGAGTCGCCGCCGATGTGGTCGCGCCGGCGGAGAAAAGGCGCCGAACTCGAAAGCGGCCCACGGGCGAGAGAATCACAGATCTGAATTCGCCGATCAAGAATCGCCAATACAGGGAAAGCAGGAAACACCGTCTATGGCAGACAACTCGAGACCCTCCGGTTCGAAACCGTCAGCGCCGCTCACGTCGCCGGGCTACTTTGTTCCCTTCGTCACCGTCACGGCGCTGTTCCTGACGTTCGGGTTCATCACCACGCTGAACATGTCGCTGGTGCCGCACCTGCGGTCGATCTTCAACGTTGGCTACAAGTCGGCGATGCTCGCCGAGTCGGCGTTCTTCCTCGCCTACTTTGTTTTTTCCGCGCCAACATCAAAGCTGATCGAGTGGGTTGGCTACAAAAAGACGATGGTGATCTCGCTCTTCATTCAGGTGGTGGGCTGCCTGCTCTTCATTCCGGCGGCCAGGCTGGTGAATTTCCCGCTCTTCCTCACCGCATGTTTTGTTGTGGGCGCGGGCGTAACGGCGCTGCAGACTTCGGTGAACCCGTATGCCGCGATTCTAGGCCCGGAGGCGAGCGCACCTGTGCGGCTGACGCTGGCGCAGGCATTCAACTCAATCGGCACAACGGTTGCGCCACTCTTCGCGGGCGCATTTATCCTCACGGACCCGACGAAGTTTGCCACGCCCGCGGCCATTGCGAACACGGTTCGCGGGCCTTACGTTGCCATTGCGGGCGCGCTGCTGCTGCTCGGCGTCGCCGTGGCGTTTTCTCACTTGCCGCACATTGACCAACCGCAAGGGGCGAACCCGGCGAAGGCAGGCGGCCCGGCAGCGAGTCGCAGCGTCTGGAGCTATCGGCACACGGTGCTCGGCGCGCTAGGAATCTTTTTCTATGTTGGCGTGGAAGTGGGACTCGCGTCGATTGCGGTGAACTTCTTCAAGACGCAGGGCATGAGCTCGCTCGAGACGGCGTCGGATGTGGCGGCGCTCTACTGGTTTGGTGCACTGGTGGGCCGCTTGCTCGGGTCATGGATCCTGACCAGGGTGAAGTCGGGCACACTGCTGGGCATCTTCGGATTTGCCGCGGTTGCGCTGGTGCTGATCGCCATGCTTGGCTCGGGCCATGTGGCCATTGGGGCAGTCGTACTGTGCGGATTCTTCAACTCCATCATGTTCCCGAACATCTTTACGCTGGGCATCGCGGGTTTGGGACCGATGACGAGCAAAGGCTCGGGACTGATTATGACCGCGATTGTGGGCGGCGCGGTGATTCCTGCGCTGCTGGGTTGGGCGGCCGACAGGTACGGCATCCAGCGCGCGTTCGTAATCCCGCTCTTCTGCTATCTATACATCGCTTGGTATGGGCTGTGGGGATCGAAGCCGAGAGAAACAGCTACGAGCACCTAGCCTCTAGCTTCCAGCTGGGGCGTGCGAGGCCCTTCGGCGATCGCCGAGGGGCCGTCGTGTTTTCGGTGTGCAGGATTTGAGCGTAGGATGAGGTTCGATTCCGAGCGGAGCGGCGATGAAGGGCAAAGCAAAACAGCGCGCGGGGAAACCGGGCGGTGGAACATTGCTGCTGGCTTTCGCCGCAGTGCTCTTCATCCTGATTCTGCTATTGCGGCTGCTGGTGTTTGTGACGCCGCATGGACGGCCTCACTTCTGACGCGAGGAGAATGACCGGGAGCGCCGCCTCCGTCTTCCTCTAGCGCGCGCCGCTGGCCGCGATTTCCACTTCGCGCCACTCTTCTTGCGAGAGCTTGATCTCGGCCGCGGCGATATTTTCTTCAAGGTGCGCAACCTTCGACGTGCCCGGAATGGGAAGCATAACCGGCGAGCGTTGCAACAGCCAGGCAAGCGAAAGCTGC
>Ga0181523_10002974_pt1 | contig 15835 bp, 18 predicted proteins | sample PEATcosm2014_Bin_43_FD_119752 | JGI IMG/M metagenome (GOLD analysis project Ga0181523, IMG submission 119752) | Peatland microbial communities from MTU Mesocosm Facility, Houghton, MI, USA - PEATcosm2014_Bin05_30_metaG | ecosystem: Environmental > Terrestrial > Soil > Wetlands > Peat | place...
AGACGCCAAGCAGACCGGTCCGAACCGCGCCCGTTTTGTCGCGCAGTTTCAGATCGCTCAAAACGGCAACCCTACCAATGGTTTGCTTGGTGGATACCTGACCGTTTCCGGACAAATTCGTCTCAATCCCACGAACAGCTGCCCTGAAACCGTGTCGGTGGGGCTCGACTGCGATTCCTTGGACAGCCTCACCGGTAATATGGAAGTTCCGGCCAAGTGTGACCGGGATTGGGGAAAATTCACTGTCCGCGCAGGTCTGACCCATTTAATTGGCGGCGTGGACGCGATTGATAGTGGCAACACCAACAGCATCCTCGTCCAGAACGGCAGCCTGAGCATCCGCAACGAGTTGTCGGTGCCGCCCCCCGTCACTCCGGATTTGAAATAGGTGTGGAAGGATTCGGAAGAATTCCGGGAGTGCGTCCGTAGCGGGCGCACTCCCGTTTGATTTTGTCATTGAGTTCCAAAATTACCTGGAAAAACCGCAAAAGGCATATGATGTCCGCGCTTGAACGGCAGCGGGAAGGCAGCGGAAAAGGGAAACTGCGGAATTTAATGGGTTCTGACGCTTTCGAACAGTTCTTCAAATCCTGTCGCGGGTATCAGCCTCATTAGGCTCCTGTGAAATTGTTGGTTTTCTGGAGGAAAGTGTTGGACTGGCCTTCCAGCCCTTGCCTGAGACCTCGGTTTTGGGATTGGTGGCCGTCGGTGCGACTGCACTCCTTGTCCGCCGCCGCTTTTTGAGTTTTTGTCTCGGTGTTAATCCTTGATTGAAATTCGCAAGACTTGGCAAGCAGTTTGGCTTGTCACCGTTATATGTGACTATTAGCTTTTAACAAAAGGTGTTAGGATGGGAAGAACGGACGCCCTTGGCAAACCCAGCGGATTCGAGGTCATGCTTTATTCAGCAACCCTATGAAAACAAAATGCAAATCCATCATTCGCACCGCGTGTCCTCCATTTGTCGGCGCGGTCTGTACGGGCTCGGTCCTGCTGATTGCCTCCAGCGCGCAGGCGCAAAATCTGTTTGTGTTGGATTTTAGTGGCAACGTTTACGAATACACGCCGGGTGGAACGCGAAGCACCTTTGCCCCCGGGATCTTTGCTGGTGCACTGGCCTTTAACAGCGCGGGCGATTTGTTTGTGACGGAGGGCAGCTCCATCGCCGAAATCACGCCGGGCGGAGTGGAAAGCACCTTTGCCTCCGGTTTGGATAATCCTTATGCGCTGGCTTTCAACGGCGCGGGCGATCTCCTTGAGTCGGATCAAGGCAGCGGCAACATATATGAATTCACGCCGGGTGGGGTGAGAAGCACCTTTGCTTCCGGGTTGAATACTCCTTATGGACTGGCCTTTAACAGCGCAGGTGATTTGTTTGAGGTGGACGACGGCAGCGGCAGCATCAATGAGTTCACACCGGGCGGAGTGCGAAGCACCTTTGCCTCCAAGTTGTCTTTTGATTTTGGACCGGCCATTAATAACGCGGGCGATCTGTTTGTGACGGAAGGGAGCTACATCGCGGAATTCACGCCGGGCGGAGTGAAAAGCACCTTTGCCTCCGGGTTGAATGAAACTCATGGACTTGCCTTTAACAGCGCGGGCGATCTGTTTGAAGCAGATCAAGGCAGCGGCAACATTTATGAATTCACACCGGGCGGGGTGAAAAGCACCTTTGCTTCCGGGTTGTCTGACCCATACTCTCTTGCCATTGACCCCGTGCCTGAACCTTCAGTTTAGGGTTGCTGGCCGTCGGTGCCACCGCACTCCTCGTCCGCTGCCGCCGCTGAGCTATCGCCACGCTCACCCTTTGAAAACGAAATTCAAATCCACCATTCGTGCCGCGTGTCATTCATTCGGCGGAGCGGTCTGCGCGGGAGCGGTCATGCTGATTACCTCCAGCGCGCAGGCGCAAAATCTGTTTGTATCGGATACCGACGGCAACATCAATGAATACACGCCGGGAGGAGTGCAAAGCACCTTCGCCACTGGGTTAGAAACCCCTCTTGGACTGGCCTGTAACAGCGCGGGTGATCTATTCGCGGCGGATGACGGCAGCGACAACATTTATGAATACACACCGGGCGGAGTGCGAAGCACTTTTGCCACTGGCTTACATACCCCTCTTGGACTGGCCTGTAACAGCGCGGGTGATCTGTTTGCGGCGGATTTGGGTAGCGACAACATTTATAAATTCACACCGGGCGGAGTGCAAAGCACCTTTGCTTCCAAGTTAGGTGGTCCTACAGGACTGGCCTTTAACAGCGCGGGCGATCTGTTTGCGGCGGATTCCTCCGGCAACATCAATGAATTCACGCCGGATGGGGTGGAAAGCACCTTTGCCACTGGTTTAAATAACACTTATGCACTGGCCTTTAACGACGCGGGTGACCTGTTTGCGGTGGATTCCTCCGGCAATATCAATGAATTCACGCCGGATGGGGTGGAAAGCACCTTTGCCACTGGATTAGGAAATAACACTATAGCATTGGCCTTTAACGGCGCGAGTGACCTGTTTGCGGCGGATTACACCGGCGGCAACATTTATGAATTCACACCGGGCGGAGTGCAAAGCACCTTTGCCTCCGGAGGTAACCCTGGGGGACTGGCTTTCCAGCCCGTGCCTGAACCCTCGGCTTTGGGGTTGCTGGCCCTCGGAGTCACCGCACTCCTCGTCCACCGCCGCCCCGCTTCGTTTGCGTTCAACGCGATTGGGGGAGAGTAATCCCACTCAAAAAGTTTCTTGAACAAAGGCGTAAATGAAGTATTGTGCGCTTGCAAGAAAGGCACCGGGAAGGCAGCGGAAAAGGGAAACCGCGGAATTTAATGGGTTCTGACGATTTCGAGTAGTCCTTCAAGTCCTGACACGGGCACCAGTTTTTCCGGGGGTTTTGTAAACATTCTTGTTTTCCTGACAACTTCCTGACCGTGAGAGAATAATTTGAGCCGCTTTCGGCACCCAAGCCATTCGCGAGCGGTGCTAAATTTCTCGTATGACCGTTGCAAATGACACACGACACTTTCAAATTTAACCGTGACTTAAACCGAACTTTTCCTAAGTTCGTCCTGGATGAAGCGACAGCGAAAACGCCCTGCTGACGAACCTGTTTTAGCCGTCGGTTCACCTCTACCAAGCGTGAAAGACCAGCCGCCGGACTGCGGTGCACCCAATCCACAAACTTCAAGATATTGGCCTTGGTTTCCTGGCCTCTTCCTGATCGCCGCCACGTTCCTGGCCTACCTGCCGGCCTTGCGCGGCGGTTTCGTATGGGACGACGACTCCTGGACCACGCGAATATCCGGCTTGTTGCAGGGTCTTTCGGGGTTGCGCACGATGTGGTTTCATCCAACGGCATTGCAACAATATTACCCGCTCTCGGGCACGACCTTTTGGCTGGACTATCAACTCTGGAATTTCTGGACGCTGCCCTATCACGTGGAGAACGTCCTGCTCCATGCCTTGTCTGCCCTGCTCTTCTGGCGGCTGTTGCTCCGGCTCCAACTGCCGGGCACCTGGCTGGCCGCGGCCCTCTTCGCCCTTCACCCGGTCATGGTCGAATCCGCCGCTTGGATAACCGAACGCAAGAACGTGCTTTCCCTGGCTCTTTACCTGGCAGCGCTCCTGGCTTACGAACGGTTTGCGCCTTGGGTGACCAATGACCGGCGGCCAGAAACGGGAATCGCAGCCATCGCTCCGGCTCCTGACCCGGCACGTCACCGGCGGCACGCGGCGCTTTTTTACGGTCTGGCATTTGTCCTCTTTCTGGGGGCGCTGTTGGCCAAGACCACGACCTTTTCCCTGCCGGCGGCCATTTTGCTGATTGGTTGGTGGAAGCGCGGACAAATCCGCTGGCGGGCGGACGTGTTACCGACCCTGCCCTTTTTCGCCCTGGCCCTCGGCCTGTGTGCCCTGACGGCCTGGCTGGAAAAAAACCACGTGGGGGCCCGAGGACCGGATTTTGCCCTGACCCTCCCGCAACGCTGCCTGGTTGCAGGCCGGGCCTTCTGGTTTTACCTCGGTAAACTGTGCTGGCCAGCCCATCTCTGTTTTGTTTACCCACGCTGGCAACTCAATCCCGGCGTGTGGTGGCAATGGCTCTTTCCGGTGACGGCGGTGGGGACAATCCTGGGGCTCTGGCTGGCGCGAGCGCGCCTTGGGCGTGGGCCTATAACAGCGGTGTTCTTTTTTGTCGGCACGTTGTTTCCGGTGCTGGGGTTTATGGACACGTATTTCATGCGTTACTCGTTTGTGTGCGATCACTGGGTTTATCTTCCCAGTCTGGGGCCGCTGGCGCTGGCAGCGGCGCTGTGCAGTGGGGCGGCCGAACAGTTGCGGCTGCGGTGGGTGATTTATGGGTTTGCAGCCGTGGCATTGGCGGTATTGGGCATCCTGACCTGGCGGCAGTGCGGCACGTATGCCGACCTTGAAACCCTTTGGCGCACAACCATCGCTCGGAATCCAAATTGTTGGTTGGCGCACAACAACCTGGGGACGAGTCTCTTAAACCAGGGTAATCTGAATGAAGCCATCCAACATTTTGAGCGGGCGCTCCAACTCAAACCGGATTCCGCGGATGCCTTCAATAATTTAGGGGGCGCGTTGTCCAAACAAGGGAAATTGGATGAAGCCATTCAATATTACGAGCGCGCGCTTCAACTCAAACCGGATGACGCCGAAGCCCATAATAATTTAGGTGTCGCGCTGGCCGACCAGGGGAAGCCGAATGAAGCCATTCAGCATTACGAGCGGGCGCTCCAGCTCGACCCGGATTACACCGAAGCTCACAATAATTTAGGCATCACGCTGGCCGACGAGGGGAAATTGGATGAAGCCATCCAGCATTATGAGCGGGTGCTCAAACTCAAACCCGATTACCCCGAAGCCCATAATAATTTAGGGATCGCGTTGGCCAACCAGGGGAAGTCAAATGAAGCCATTCAACATTTCGAGCGGGCGCTCCAACTCAAACCCGATTATGTCGAAGCCCACTATAATTTAGGGGTCGCGCTGGCCGACCAGGGAAAGTGGGATGAGGCTATTCAGCATTATGAGCGGGCGCTCCAACTCAAACCCGACTATGCCGAAGCCCTTTGTAATTTAGGCTTCGCGCTGGCCAACCAAGGGAAGTTGAATGAAGCCATTCAGCATTATGAGCGGGCGCTTCAACTCAAACCCGATTACGCGGATGCCCTCATTAATCTAGGCAACGCGCTGGCCGGCCAAGGGAAACTCGGTGAAGCGATTCAACATTACGAGCGGGCACTCCAATTCAAACCCGATTACCCCGAACCCCATAATAATTTGGGCGTCGCGTTGGCCAAACAAGGGAAATTGGGTGAGGCCATTCAACATTACGAGCGGGCGCTCCAACTCAAACCCGATTACGCCGAAGCTCACTGTAATTTGGCGATCGCGCTGGCCGGCCAAGGGAAATCGGCTGAAGCCATCCCCCAGTTCCAAGAAGCCTTGGCTCTGGCCACGGCCCAGGGCAATACCGCGCTTGCAGAATCCATTCGCGCGCGGCTCAAGTCTTATCAGCCCGCTTTGCTCCAACCGCAAACACCGTGATGGCGCAGACTGGCCTCCGACGATATTTTCGCTGCCCCAACTCAGCTTTTAGACGGCAGTTATTGCAAAACGGAAACGCAATACGGTCTTTGATGAACAGAATTCAACAAATGGCAGTTGTCCTCTATTTTTGCAGTTAAATCGCACGAAGCGCTGTAACGCTTGAAGGCTTGAACCTCACCAACTCACCGGCACGGTCATCTTTTTGCCGAAACGATTGTGGTAGTGCAGTTGTTTGTGACGCTGGCCGTATTCGTGGACGAGCTTTGTCAGTTTCACGTCGTAACAGCAATACTCCGCGATTTCCGCGAGCCTGCCGTCTTTGAACCAGCGGATGGCCTGCATGCCCTCCGCCGTCTTTTCCACGCCGAACGTCGCCTTGGCGATGGAATCCAGCGAGAGCCGGTGCTGCAATTTGTTTTGCAGTTCCACCATCATGTCCAGCGTCGGCAATTGGCGCAGGTCAAACGGCGTGTAACCGTGCAACACCTCGTAATCGAACCGCAAAATGTTGAAGCCCACAACGAGGTCGGCCCGCTGCAAATCCGTCAGCAAATCATTGACCTGTTTCTCATCGTAAATTTTGTAATCGCCGCGCGCCGTGCTGAACGTCACGCCGATGCTCATACCCATGCGGGCAATGTGGTTCCAGCCGCCCACCTCCTCGGCGGACTTCTGGGTTTCCAGATCGAAATAGACAATGCTTTTCAAAGTGCTCCCAACATAAAAACCGCATTTGCGGCTGAAAACAATTTCAAACTGCCGCCCGTGCGGAAAAATGACTAATACCTGAGTCCGAATGACTAAAGAATGTCCCAATAACCCACTAACCAACGCTGGCCAGGCTGCTCTTTTGAGCTTCGGGCTTATTTCATCATTAGGGTTTTGGAATTAGTCATTCCGCTCAGCAGCATGGTTTGGTCATTCATCATTCATTTCGCGGCTTGAAGAATTCCACGAATGGATTCACATTCCCCGCATGGCCTTGACACCCTCCACCATGCTGCCGCTCGGCACGACAGCGCCCGAATTCAATTTGCCGGACACGAACGGAAAAACCGTCTCACTCACGGACTTCCAGGACAAGCCCGCGCTGCTGGTTTTGTTTATATGCAACCATTGTCCCTACGTGAAGCACATCCGCGCCGGCCTGGCGCAGCTCGCCCGCGATTACCTGCCGAAGCGCGTCGCCATCGTCGGCATCAATTCCAATGACGTGGAGAATTATCCCGACGACAGTCCGGCCAGGATGAAGGAGGAAGTGAAGTCCGCCGGTTATTTGTTCCCGTATCTTTACGACGAAACCCAGGCGGTTGCCGAAGCCTACCGTGCCGCCTGCACGCCGGACATTTACCTGTTCGACAAAAATCGCAAGCTTGTCTATCGCGGCCAGCTTGATGACAGCCGCCCCGGCAACGGCATTCCCGTGACTGGAAAAGATTTGCGCGCCGCGCTCGACGCCGTGCTGGCCGGCAAACCCGTTTCGGCGAAGCAAAAGGCCAGCATGGGTTGCAATATCAAATGGAAGACCGGCAACGAACCGGATTATTTTTAATGAATTTGCGATTTGCGATTTACGATTTACGACCAGGTCCGCGATGCAAAAGCGGCGCGTAAATCGTCAATCCTAAATCGTAAATCAGATGACATCTTTTACGCTGCCAATCTCCAACGGCAGCGCTGTCAAAACCTCCGCTTCCGATGGCGGCGGAAAAATAATTCAAAGGATCCGGCGCGCCGCGGGTTCAAATCAGTCAAAAGCACGCTGCATGGCTGACGCCGATGAAGATTTGGTGTTGCAAAGTCAAAATGGCAGCCCGGCGGCTTTTGAATCGCTGATACGCCAGCATCAACACATGGTTCATTCGCTGACATTTCGCATGACGGGGGCGGCCGCCGACGCCGAGGACCTGGCGCAGGAGACGTTCATTCGCGCCTACGAACAAATCAATTCGTTCAATGGCCGCGCGAAATTTTCCACGTGGCTTTGCAGCATTGCCGTTCATGCGTGTTTGAACTGGCGGCGGAACGAGGCGCGCCGTTTTCAGGCCCACGCCAACTGCGCCGAGGAGATGATTGGCCAACAGGCCCAAACGGGAATTCCGCCGGCTGAAAATGAAATGGCCCGGGAGGCGCAGGCGGCGCTGATGAAATTGCCGGCCAAACAGCGCGCGGCGGTGGTGCTCACAATTTACGACGGTCTGAATCATGCGGAGGCGGCAAAGGTCCTGCGTTGTTCGGAAACGACGGTCTCCTGGCGCGTGTTCGCCGCCAAACGGAAATTAAAACGCTGGCTGACCGCCAACGGAGCAAGGCGATGAACGATTTTGAACTCGAATCGAAATTGAAAGCCATCCGCCTTCCGGCGCGGACGGAAGATTATTGGGAAAATTTTCCGGCGCAGGTGCGCGCGAAATTGCGCCCGGGTCGGGCGGATTGGGCGCCGCGAAACAATTCGTCGCCCTGGCTGGCGTGGGCGGGTGGCCTCGCCTATGCGTGCCTGCTCATCAGCCTGTCGGTCTGGTGCGAGCGGCATCCGCGCCAAAACCCGGTTTACGCCCTGTTTCAAAACGAACGGGCCATTCGGAAGGAACTGGCCCAGTTCCCCGGCCACCTCCGCGTGTTCATGCAGGACGAACATGGGATGCACCATTTGATCGCGGACCAGGAATGACGCGGCGGCTCCCGGCATCCGGCGATGCGGGACGGCCAGTTCGATTGATTGGAAAAGGCGGCGGTCTGCCGGCACCCCGCCATGGCGAAAATTTTATATTATGATTTCAGAAGACATCCGGACAACGAACGGCGAAAACGCGACGGAAACGTCCGCGCCGAAGATTTTGGAACAGCTGGTTGGTCAGGCCGAACGCGCCGGGGCCAGCGACATCCACCTGCAAATGCGCGGCAAATCCGCCGAGGTCGGCTTCCGGCTCGACGGCATCATCACGCCGAGTCGCGAGTTGCCCGCCGACGTGGCCGAACGCGTTTTTGGCCGGATCAAATTCCTGGCACGGCTGAAGACGTATCAGGAATCGCTGCCGCAGGACGGCCGCATCTCGCACGACGAACTCGGCATCCAAAACGACATCCGCGTCGCCACTTACCCGACCGTGACCGGAGAAAAAATTGTCCTGCGACTTTTCGATTCAGCCTCGGCAAAATCACTCCGCGAACTGGCGTTGCCCGATTCCGCCAACGCCGAACTCGAACATTTTCTCCGGCAATCCACCGGCCTGCTGTTGCTCACCGGCCCGGCGGGCAGCGGCAAGACGACTACAATTTACGCCTGTCTCCGCCATCTGGCCGAACTCGGCGGACGCCACATCATCACCGTCGAGGACCCGGTCGAACAGATTGTTCCCGGCACGATGCAGACTGAAGTCAACGAAGCCATCGGCCTTGATTTCGCCCGCGCCGCGCGGCATTTGCTGCGGCAGGACCCGCAGGTGCTCATCATCGGTGAAATCCGCGACGAAGCCACCGCCCAACTCGCCGTCCGCGCCGGGCTGACCGGGCATCTTGTGATTTCGACGCTGCACGCCGGTTCGTGCCGCGGCGTTTTCGAGCGCCTGCTTGTGATGTGCGCCGACCATTCCGCCGTGGCGAGCGCGGTTGAACTGGTTTTGAACCAGCGGCTCATCCGCAAACTTTGTTCGGCGTGCAGCGGCAAGGGTTGCGAATCCTGCCTGCGCACCGGTTATTGCGGTCGCGTGCCGCTCGTCGAATGGTTGCGCGTGAACGAAGCCATCCGCGAAAAAATCCGCCGGCGCGAATTGACCTCGCTCGTTTCGGCGCAAACCCTGGAGGCCTCGGCCCGCGCCCTCGTGGAAAAGGGCGTGACCAACGAGGCGGAATTCCAACGAATTTTTGGCCTATGAACGCGGCGAACGTAGTGGCACGGGCGTCCCGCCCGTGCGTTTCTGAAAAAACGATTTGCAACGCCAGCAACTCACGGGCGAGACGCCCGTGCCACTAAGAATATGAAAGACGACGAATTGGCCTTCTTCAACCAACAGCTCGCCGCGATGCTGCGTGACGGCATCCCGCTCGAAGGCGCGCTGCGGCGGCTGTGCGATGAAATGCGCCGCGGAAAATTGCGCGACGAATTGCAGGCGCTCGAAGCCGACCTCGCCAAAGGCACGCCGCTCGCCGACGCGTTGAAAGCGCGCCAGCTTCCCGAACTTTACAAGCGGATGATTTTGGTCGGCGTCAAAAGCGGCGACCTGCCCGGGGCGCTGACCATGCTCGCGGATTATTTCCAACGGCGGCACATGCTGGGGACGCGATTGAAAGGACTGATGGTTTATCCGCTCATCGTTTTGTCCGCGGCCTTTTTGCTGTCGTGCTTCTTGTCGTTCATCCTGGGCACATTCATTTGGAACAATCTGACTTCCCTCGTTGGCAATCCTTCGCTTCCGGTGGTTTCCGCGGGTTTGTGGATGTCGCCGGTGTTCATCGGCCTGGCCCTGGTCGCGACGCTGATCGCCCTGGTCACTTCGCCCGCCCGCCGGATATTGCGCTGGCGGTTGCCGGCCTTCAGGGAGGCGAGCCTGGCGGAAGTCGCATCTGCCCTGTGGCTACTGCTCAAGAACGGCGTGCCGCTCGACGACGCATTGGCGCTCGTGGAGCAACTGGAAACCGGGACGGGCGCAGAACTGGAAATTGCGCAATGGCGCCACCGGCTGGCGGCAGGCCGGGGAAAATTTTCTGAAATGGTGGTTCCCAGCCGGGCATTTCCGCCGCTCTTCATCTGGACCGTGGCGCAATCAGGCGAGGATTTGACCGCCGGATTCCAGCGGGCGGCGGAGCTGTTCCATGCCCGCGCCATGTATCGTTCCGACTTGCTGCTTTATTCGGCGCTGCCGTGCTCCATTCTAGCGCTGGCGGCCATGATCATGTCCCAAATTCAACCCGTGTTCGCGGCTTTGATGACGTTTCTCAACGCGCTGGGCAATATGGATTAAGGCAATGGCGATGAATGCTGATTTAATTTATTTACCGCTGCTGGGGCAGATAATCGCGAATCCTGTCACCACTTTCCCGGTCAATGAGCAGTTCAGGCTGCTATCGGGCGTCATCTTCTTTCTTTTCGGGGTGGTTAGCACGGCCAGCACGATTTTTTTGATTCACTATTTGCTCACCCTGCCGATGCGCCGGGCGGAACGCGCCCGCCTCTTTCTCGATTTGCTGGCAGGCGCGCTGAACCGGGGCCAGTCCGTCGAGGCAATGATTCTCTCCCTCGCGCAAAGCCGCGATCGGATGTTAGGCGCGCGTTTTCATCTGCTCGCGGCCTACATCGAAGGCGGCCTGCGTTTCGGCGCCGCGCTGGAAAAGGTGCCGCGCTTTCTGCCGCCGCAAATCACCGCCATGCTCCGCGCCGGAGAAAAACTCGGCGACCTCCGGCGTGTCCTGCCGGCCTGCCGCGAAATCCTGCGGGACCGCCCCGCCGCCGTCCGCAGCGCCGTGCATTACATGATCGTCGTCATCCTGTTTTTTTCACCCGTCGCCGTCGGGGTAATCATGGCCACGATGATTTTTGTGGTTCCCCGGTTCAAGGAAGTCGCCGCCGGCATGGACGCTCCGGTGTGGCCGTTGGCGCAATTTGTTTTTGCCTACATCGGTTGGCTGATTGGTTTTGAAATCGTCCTCTCCCTGCTGCTGGTTTCCACGACGGCGCTTTACGTCGGCGGCCCGCTATTCGCGCGCTGGTTCCAATTTCGCGGTTTTCCGTTTGTGGACTGGATGGCGTGGTGCGTTCCATGGAAACAAAAACGGTTGCAACGGACGTTTTCGGCCATGCTCGCCGTGCTGCTCGACAGCGGCGTGCCGGACGCCGAGGCCGTCCGGCTGGCCGGCGACTGCACCGCCAACGAAATCGGCCGCCATCGCGCCCAACGCGTGGTCGCCGCGTTGGAACGGGGAGTGAAACTCGATGACGCGGCCCGGGCGTTTGACGACAGCGGCGAATTCCACTGGCGACTGACGAACCTCACGCATGCCCGCCGCGGATTCTTGGACGCGCTGCGCGGCTGGCACGAGACGCTCGATGCGAAGGCGTTCCAGCAGGAGGAGGCCACCGCGCATGTCGTCACCAGTGGGCTGGTGGTTTTGAATGGTTTGGTCGTCGCGCTGATTACCACGGCCATGTTTGGCCTGATTGTGGGCATCTTAAAAGCAATGCTGGCAACGATGTGAAAACTAAAACACTTCAAGCACTCTGTGACTCGCCTCACCGCGAGCGCGGTTACTTTTTGATGACGGATCTGATCATCGGCATGGCAATTCTCACGCTGGCCATCATGCCCCTCACGTATTCATTCATTCACGACCGGCAACTGCTGCGCGCCGAATATTTTCGCGCCGTCGCCGTGGAAATCGTGGACGGCGAAATGGAGGTTCTGGCCGCCGGCGCCGGGCAGAACTTTCCGGACGGCCAGCAGGCTTACACCGTTCATGCCAACGCGGCTGCTCATCTGCCGCCGGGCCATTTTGAACTGACCAAAGCCGGCAAACATCTGCGCCTGGAATGGAAATCCGACAAACGGCAGGGCATCGGCTCGGTCGTCCGTGAAATCACCGTCAAATGAAACTGCCAACGCCCATCTCCCACACCCGTTCGCAAACCGGCGTTCTTTTGATAGAATGTATCGTTTATATCGGCTTGTTCGCCATCATCGTCGGCTTGGGCCTGGCAACCTTCTTCCTGTGCTGGGACAACTCGAAGGCGCTGCTCTACGCCACCGATGACATTGCCGCCGCGTTGCGCGCCGGCGAACGCTGGCGCGCGGATGTCCGCAGCGCCACGGGGGAAGTCACCGTCGAGACCACGGCCGCCGGCGAGCTTCTGCGGGTTCCCTGCGGGACCAACGCAGTCCTTTACCGTTTCAACGCCGGCGAAATCCGCCGTCAACTGGCGTCATCGAGTTTTTCGGAATCGCTGTTGCCAACCGTCGAGTCGTCGCAAATGGTGATGGACAAGCGTGGGCCGGTCAGGGCATGGCGCTGGGAGCTGGAATTGAAATCACGCCGCAAGGAAACCCACATGCCGCTGCTGTTCACGTTTGAGGCGGCGGCCAAAACCACGCCATGAAAATCTTTCCCGCTCATTTCACCGGACGCCGCCGGCAGAACGGTTCGGTTGTTTTCGTGTTCATCTCGCTGCTGGCGATCATGATGATTTTGGTCGCGGCCAACAGCAGGGCCCTTCTGGATTTGCACCTGCAAACGAAACTGCTGGAGCACCGGCAAATTGAACGGCTGAATGCGTCGCAAACCAACAGTACCGGGAGGGCCGAGCTGCCGCTCGGCGTGGATGCGCAGGAGCGCGTCCCTACCGAATCCAATGGCACGAAATGAACGACGACATTCCCAGCGCCAAAATCCGGATGCTCAAAAACTCGCTCCAATGTTTTGTCTTCGGGCTGCTTGGATTTTTGCCGGGGATCGGCCTTCCGTTCGCGCTCTCCGCGCTGTGGATTTCAGGCCGTGTGCGTGTCAAAGAAAAACAAATATGGAATGCGGCGCGGCCTTATCGGACTTGGGGCGTGATCTGTGCGGCGGTCGGAACGATTTTTTGGTTTTCCATTCTATCGCTGATTATTTACAACTCGACTCTCAATTGAAACGGTTCTGGAAATCAGGGCGACAGCGACGAATAAATTCTTCAGACCTTCGGCAATTTTTCCTCGACCCTTTCGCACAGCACGTGGAAGAGCAGTTTTTGACCTTCCTGGATGCGCGTTGTCACAGTGCCCGGCACCAGCAAATCGAGCGTCGCCGCGCCTTTGGTGAATCCGCCATCGCGACCGAGGAAGCAAATGCTTTCGATGCCTTTGCGTTTGGCCTCTTCGAGGGCGCGCAGAACATTTTTTGATTTGCCGCTGGTCGTGAACGCGACAAGCACGTCGCCTTTTTCGCCCAGGCCCCGGACCTGCCGGGCGAAAATCTCATCGGCCCCGTAATCGTTGCAGATGGCGGTCATGAGTTCGCCGTTGGCGGTCAGTGAAATGGCCGGATACGGCCGCCGGTCTTCCACAAAGCGGCAGAGAAATTCCGTGGCCAGATGCGTGGCGTCCGATGCGCTGCCGCCGTTGCCGCAGACGAGCAGCTTGTGGCCGGAAGTCAGACCGCGCAGGACCATTTGCGTCGCGCGGTCCAACGGTTCTTCAAAGGCAGCCAGCGCGCGCAGCGTCGTGACGGAATCTTCAATCGCCCGTTGCAAGAAAGTCATGCGCGGAAGGTTAATTGTTGGCCGTTGAAAGAAAAGGCGAAATCGGGTATTGCTTTGGTATGTCTTCGAGACGCAGCAACGAAGATTCAGCGTTCACCTTGATCGAACTCCTGACGCTCGCCGCCATTATTGGAATTTTGGCCGCGCTTTTGCTGGCGGCCATTACCCGTGGCAAAGGACCGGCGCAACGCATCCAGTGCGCCAATAACGTGCGGCATCTGGGACTCGCTTTGCAGGAATTCGTCGCGGACAATCACGTTTATCCTTTGTTTGCAAATGTGGATTTTCATAAAGGCGGCTATCCGGAACATCATGGGAACTGGGTTGACGCCCTGGAGCACGAAAAAATTGCCTCCCAACCCGGCAAAACTTTTTTTGAAACGGGCGTGTGGCGTTGCCCGGCAGCTCGACGTCCATCCAACTATCCCACGAATGCGGTTTATATGTCTTATGGCTACAATGCCTACGGCCTGGACGTAATCGGAAAGCCCGTCTCGCTTGGGCTTGGCGGACATAAAGTGGGAATGTTCGCGCAAACGCTCGCCCCGCCGGTCAATCAATCCGAAGTGGCGGCTCCGAACGATATGATGGCGATTGGTGACGTATTTGATGGCGGGGCCGTATTTTGGCGCGAGGTCAAGGCGACGAACTCGGGAATTGCCTATTCCCGGCATCAAGGAGAAGCCAACGTGGTGTTTTGCGACGGCCATGTCGAATCGCCAACACTGAAATTTCTTTTTGAAGAGACCAACGACGCCGCTTTGGTCCGCTGGAACCGCGATCACCGGCCGCACCGCGAAAAACTCATACCATGAACAGCCAGCGGCAGAACAAAAATTCTGCGCTCACGCTGATGGAACTTCTGGTCGTCATTGGAATAATTGCCATTCTCGCCGCGCTTTTGTTGGCGGCGGTTTCTCAAGCTAGAGCACGAGCGCAACGGATTCAATGTGCGAACAATGTGCGTCAGCTCGGATTCGCAATGCAAGCGTTCGTTACTGATAACAGTGTCTATCCGTTATTTGTAAGTCCAACCTTTGGGGGTCAGATTACAAGTTGGTTTTCCAGCCTGCAACACACCGAACTCTCACAAATGACAAATCACGTTAGCGCCGGCGTGTATTTGAGCCAGGGTGTTTGGAATTGCCCTGCCGCCAGGAAACCATCCGGCTGGCCTCAACATGTAATGTACGACAGTTATGGCTACAACACTTACGGCATGAGTGCCCAGACGGACACAAATTCACTCGGACTGGGAGGACATTATGTTTGGGATTTCCCGAAGAATACACGCTACACCGCCCCACCAGTGAGGGAAACAGAAGTTGTGGCTCCAAGTGAGATGATGGCCATCGGCGATGGGTTTGAACGTGGCAGCGGTATCATCCGGGATGGAGTAAGTGTTCTATGGCGAAATGATAACGTAAACAACTATCTTGGAAGCGCACTCGGAAGCACACAAAGAGCGTATGCGCGTCATCAAAGCCGCGCCAATGTGGTTTTTTGCGACGGCCACGTCGAATCGCCGACGCTAAAATTTCTGTTTGAAGACACCAACGACTCGGCTTTGGTCCGCTGGAACCGCGACCACCGGCCGCACCGTGAGAAATTGTCGCCGTGAAATTTTTTGGCGGGGCGAGCGTCCTCCCGCGCCGTTCGTAGCCGCAACCTTCAGGTTGCGCCCGACGCGAGCCGTTTGCAGTCGCAACCTTCAGTTTGCGTCCGACGCGACTTGAAAGTCGCGGCTACAGGCTTGCGATTTTTGTCGCACCGGTTATTATCTCTCAATGCCGATTTACGAATTCCATTGCGAAAAGTGCGGACGCGACAGCGAAATCCTGGTTCGCTCTACGGATTGGAAGGGCACAGCCTGCCCGCATTGCGGCTCGGCGAAATTGGCCAAGAAGTTTTCAGTCTTCGCCCCGGCCAACGCCGGTCCCGCCAGCGCGGGATCGGGAAACGGCGGCGGTGGCGGTTGCTGCGGCGGCCATTGCCACGGACATTGAATTGCAGCCGCAAACTTCAGTTCGCTTTCACGC
>Ga0181523_10002975_pt1 | contig 15835 bp, 15 predicted proteins | sample PEATcosm2014_Bin_43_FD_119752 | JGI IMG/M metagenome (GOLD analysis project Ga0181523, IMG submission 119752) | Peatland microbial communities from MTU Mesocosm Facility, Houghton, MI, USA - PEATcosm2014_Bin05_30_metaG | ecosystem: Environmental > Terrestrial > Soil > Wetlands > Peat | place...
CTGCTGACTCAGCCCATGTTTTTTGAGGTGCACCGGCTGAGCGTGTTTACTCCGCGGTCACTCGATGTGGATGTGGTGCTTGACCTGATGATCCACGATCTTGACATTGTGCTGGCGTTCGCGAAATCGCCGGTCAAGGAAGTGCGGGCGGTCGGATTGCCGATTTTGTCGGGGAAAGTGGACATTGCGAATGTGCGGCTGGAGTTCGAGTCGGGGTGCATTGCGAACTTCACGGCCAGCCGGGTTTCGACCGAGCGGGTGCGCAAGCTGCGCTTTTTTCAGCCGCGGCAGTATGTGTCGCTCGACTACGGACGGCAGGAAGTGCTGGTGTTTACTGTCGAGCAGGATGAGGCGGTGGCGAACCCTACGGTGAATCCGCAGATCGGCGTGACCAAGGTTCCGGTGGCGTCGGAGGAGCCGCTGCACGCGGAGTTGAAGTCGTTTCTGCGGGCGGTGCGGGAGCGCTCGCAGCCAGTGGTTCCGCTGGAAGATGGGCGGCGCGCGCTAGCGCTGGCGCTGGAGATTGTCGCCGCGATTCGCGAGCATGGGAAGAAAGTGGATTTGGCGGGGCTCGCGAAAACGAAGCATTGAACACGGCGCGCAAATCGTGCGCCAACTTCTAGAAACTTCCCAACCTTTCGAAAATCCCCACTTCTCGCGCACAGGGCGCGCGAGAAATGGGGCACCCGGCGCGGTCTAGGCTGCGCAATATCTCCCATTTACATATGTTTACAGAGGGAAGGCGCGGGCGATTTGTGGATGGGCAGAAGCCGGTAAAGATGCGAAAATAGAGAGAAGAGAAGAGAAGTTGGTTGTACAGTGCTGCGCGCTGCTTGGCTTCCACGAAGGCCGGATGCAACGGCGCGGGTGTATTCGGTGTCTAACTTACTTCTTGTCTACGTTAGCGTTGACGTTATTCATAACGTCATTCGTAACGACAGGCGGATGCATCTAACGTTCTTGGAGCGAAGCGTCTACAGTCAAAGCGTCAAAGCATCTATAACTAAGCCCAGCGCATGCCGATTACGCAAATTCCATTCCAGGATCCGGTAGCTCCCGAGAAGCCGCAACCGGAGCAGCTGGGGCTGTACGATGGGCAGGACTGGGAAACCGCATACCGGGATCTGGATGCGCATGTGCCGCACCTGCTGATCCAGTTGCAGGACGATCTGCAGCGATCGCGAAAGCGGGAAGCGGCGTGGATCTCGATTATCGTCCACCTGGTATTGTTCATGATTCTGGTGTACCTGCCGTGGATCGAGAAGAATGTGTGGCACCACGTGGTGGTAGTTCCGGTGGATGCGACTCAGGATAAGAACCTGACATTTCTGGCGCTGCCGCCGGACGCGCAGAAAGTGACGCGGAAACCCAACACGAATATTGCGTCGGATAAGGACCGGATCGCGATGTCGCGTCATCCCGAGCTTGATCCGAAGGACCTGCAGAAGATTCTGGCTCCGCCACCAGGGGCTCCGGGAATGGCGGGTCCGCGGGCGACGCAAACGGCGCCGCAAGCTTTATCGCAGAACCAGGCGCAGAATCAACAGCCGGCCACGCAGCAGCAACAGACGACGCGTCCGCAATTCCAAAGCGACCAGACGGCACAGTTGCAGACGCCTCCACGCCCCAACAACGCATTCAGTAAGTATGGGACGGCGATGACGCCGGGCGAGGCTATTCAGCAGGCGACGCAAGGGGCTGCCGCCAGCCGCTCGGCCGGCGGAGGGCAGGAGGGCAATTTCGGCCTGAATACTGGGGCGCGCGGCCGCTCGTTCGGCAATGGCGAGATTATCAGCGATACCCAGGGCGTAGATTTCGGTCCTTACCTGGAGCGGGTGGTGCAGGAAGTGCGGGAGCATTGGTACCTGGCGATTCCGGAATCCGCCGAAATGAAAAAAGGGAAACTGGCCATTGAGTTCGCCATAACCCGAGACGGTCAGGTTGCGGACATGAAGTTGACGTTCCCCTCCGGCGACGTTGCGCTGGATCGTGCGGCCTGGGCGGGCATCTCGGGTTCGAACCCGTTTCCACCGCTGCCCAGCGAATTCACCGGGCCTTATCTGGCGCTGCGTTTCCGCTTCTACTACAACCCGGACAAGGGTGATCTGCAGTAACACGCGCGAGCGAGCTCTCCGAATCGTTTTTCGCTGCCCGATAATCAAATAGTTAACATCAAATAATAGATGAAGGTTAGTTGGCCCGGAGTCTGCTCTATTTTTCGCTCCGGCAGAGAGAGTTCGGCACAGAGAGGAAGAGAGCGTTGGAGAAGATGCCAGTTCTGTTCGTCGGCCATGGATCGCCGATGAACGCCATCGAGCACAATGCGTTTACCCAGACGCTGCGTGGGGTGAGCGCGCGGCTGCCGAGGCCCAAGGCTGTGTGCGTGGTCTCGGCGCATTGGGTGACGCCGGGGTCGCGCGTGCTGGCTTCCGCGCATCCGAAGACCATCCACGATTTCTACGGATTTCCGCGACCTTTGTATGAAGTGGAGTATCCCGCGCCGGGGGCTCCGGAAGAAGCGAGGAAGCTGGCCAGCGATCGTGAGATTGTGCCGGAGATCGTCCCCGATCAGGAGTGGGGGCTGGATCACGGATCGTGGAGCGTGTTGCGGCACATGTATCCGCAGGCGGACGTGCCGGCGTTTCAACTAAGTCTGAGTGAGCGGCGCAGTTTCAAAGAGCATCTTGAGTTAGGGCGCGAGATTCAGGCGCTGCGCGAGCGCGGAGTGCTGATTGTGGGCAGTGGCAACATCGTGCATAACCTGGGCCGCATGGATTGGAACGATCCACACGGCGCGTATGACTGGGCGGTGGAGTTTGACGCGCGGGTCAAGCAGGCTGTCGATGCCCATGATGCGAAGTCGCTGGCCGAGCCGCAGAAGTGGGGCGAAGCGCTGCTGGCCAAGGCGCATCCGACGGTCGAACATTATCTGCCGTTGTTGTACTGCATGGGCTCGACGGATGAACGTGATGCGGTGTCGTATCCGTATGAAGGATTCGATTTTGGGAGCATCTCGATGCGGATGATTTTGTTCGGGGATGCGCCGAGGGTGTAGACGCGACTTCTATTGCGTCTCCGGAATAACCCGGAATGCGCTTTTCCGCCCAGATCGGTAGATGGAGAAATCACGCTGGTCGAGGGTGAAGATGGTGTCGATCTTTTCGCGGCTGGCAAGATACACCAAGGCTACATCTGCCAGTTGAGGGTGGATATCCTCGTAACGCTTCATGAGCGACGCGATGGCATCGGCCTCCGCGCCTGCCAGAGGCAGCAATTCAAGAAAGCCGCCATCGATGCTGCGCAACAGTTGCTGAACCGCCCGCGGCGATTTTCGCAGGAGCCAGGCCGCTTCGGTTATCACGGGCCAGCAGGAGAGGAGCGGACCCGGCATGTCGCGCAGCGCGCTGACGCAAGCGGCATGGTGTTCGTCTTGGCGGGAGAGAATGGCGACCAAAGGGCCTGTGTCTATCAGAACCCGCTTCATTTCTTTTTCCCGAAGCCTTCAAAATGGCGGCGATTCGTACTTAGGTCTTTCGGGGCACGACCCACGCAGACAATCAATCCCGCTTCCTGCGCCAGTTCATAGGCCGAAGGAACGGCGCGTCCGCGGCCGAGATAGGTCTCCAGCGCATCGCGCACGATGTCGGAGGGAGTCTGCCCCTTGGCGCGGGAGCGGTCGCGAAGGAGGGCACCAAGCGTCTTGGGGACGCGAACTGTAATACGGTGCGAGCCCATGATGTCTGACATTGTACTACGAGTGTCAGACACTAGCCTAACCGGCTGCTGCGGTTTGCGCGCGAGATCCCTCCCTCCGCCTGAAAAGCGGCTCCGGTCGGGATGACGCCGTAGGAGTGGAGAGCGGAGGGTCTTACTCCACTGCTGTCTAAGCCCTCGTATCTAGCCCTTGCGCAAGTGAATCGATCCGTCGCCAGTGCGGATGATCAGCGGGGTGCCACCGCCGTTGAGCTTGCCATGGATTTCGCCCTCGCGAATCTTGCCTTCGGTGGTGATGGGCATGTCGAGATCGATATGGCCGTCGCTGGTGTGGAGGTCGACGTCGGCCGCGAGTTCACCGGGGACTTCGAGGGAGACGCTGCCGTCGCCGGTCTCGAGGCGCCAGGTCGTGGATAGCGTAGAACCGGAAGTGGCGCGCGCGTCGACGTGGCCATCGCCGGTCTTGAGTTCGAGCTCGTCGAAGCGACCCTGGGCGTTGATGTGTCCGTCTCCGGTGGAGGCGTGGAGATTGCCGTCGACTTCTTCCAGGTTCACGGAGCCGTCGCCGGTGTGCATCTCCATCTCACCCTTGAGTCCGGCGAGCTCGATTTTGCCGTCGCCAGTTTCCAGGTTGACTTTGCCCTCGCGCGGCATCTGGATGATGATGTCGACCTTGTGGCCCCAGTCGACGTGCATGAATCCCACGCTGAGGTTGTGCGGAAAGCGCACGTTGATTTCGACCGAGTCGCCCGACTGATGCTCCTCGATGCGGATGCCGCCCTCGCCGATTTTGGTGCGCGAGGTGACGACCTTGGCTTCAATGGTGTTCTGGTCCGAGGTGGTGACTCGAATGTTAGCGTCGGAGGTTTCAATGCGCAGGTTGGGCTTGCCGGTGAGATTGTAGGTCTTCGACCATTCGTCGGCGCGGGCAGACGCGGCGGAAAGAACGGCAACGACGGCGACGGCCAGGGCAGCAAGATACAGGCGCTTCATCTTCATCGCAACGAGACTCATACGATCCTCTTTCATAAGACCCATTTCTTCGTCAACCCAGCGGGCACAAGTCCGCCCGCCCTCTTAGACGGTGGTACGGGCGATGGGTGAGGCTGGTTCCACAGAAATTATTGGCTAACGTGCCCGGGGCCCGAGATAGGCCATGCGAATGAGGGTGCGCTCGGAAAACGGGAGATACAGCAGGGCTGCGCTGACGGCGAAGGCTGCGCCCAGGCCAATTTGTTCGATGAGCAGGAACGGGGCGACGGCCCATAATTGGTCGAGGGCGAGGATGAAAGGAAACATCTGGCGGAACTTTTCGCCGAGCCGCTGGTAGTCGAAGCTGATGGCCGAGAGCAGGTACAGGCGCAGAGGGATGCCGACGCCGGCGGTGATCAGCACGGCCGCGGTGAGAACCCCGCCCCAAGGGCGGCGAAACGAGTCGCCAATCTCCTGCACGTAACGCAGAAGAAACAGGGCGGCGAGATAAAAACACAGGTACATGATCTGAGTCAGCGCGAAGAGGCCGCGGGTGAGCGCGCGGCGGGGGATGGGAACTTCGAGTTCGGGATGCAGCGGGATTGGGGGATCTGGCGGGGTCGCGGCTTCACTTTGAGCAAAGGTGCTGTTTCCGGCTGCAGGCGGACCTTCGGCTGCGGCGTTAGCCTCACCATCGGCATGCGCGTCGGCATGAGAATCGACATGGACTTCCGCGATGAAGCGGTAGCCGCGGCGGGCCAGGGTTTCGACGTAGCGGGGGCTGGAGGCGGAGTCTCCGAGGGCCTCGCGGACCTTGTTGACGGCGGTGTTGAGGCTGTGATCAAAGTCGACGAAGGTGTCGGAGGGCCAAAGCTTCTGCTGTAACTCTTCGCGCGTGACCACGTCGCCGGCGCGCTCGAGCAGCAGAGCGAGCACCTGGAAGGGTTGGCCCTGCAGGCGGAGCTTGACTCCGCTCTTGCGCAGTTCGCCTGCGCTGAGGTCGAGTTCAAAGACTCCAAAGCGCGTTACGCGGGTGCGATTTTGCGGCACGACGCCGTAGTTTAGCAGGAAGGTGGCGGGTTCTGGGATTGGGACTTCGGACCTCAGACCTGGGACCTAATATCCGGACACCGCCCGGCGTACAATATGCGCGTGGCCAACAGCGATCCCCAGGACGATCACAAGCATCGCCGGCATGCGGTCTACGCGTCGGAAACTACCGGCTTGCTGCTGATTGCATTTCTGCTGCTGATGCTAACGCTGCTTCGCTACTGGCACGACCTGCACTGGAGCCTGCGCTGAGCTTTGAATTCAGGCCCGGACCAACCCGATCGTCGTCACGACTACGATCACGACGACCATGCTGAGATCGCCGCGGCGCAGCCTGTGCTGGTGGTGATTCTTGGGCCTACGGCGAGCGGAAAGACGGCCTTGTCGCTGGCGCTGGCGGAAAAGTTTTCAGGCGAGATCGTGAACTGCGATTCGGTGGCGATGGTCCGCGAGTTTGACATCGGCACCGCCAAGCCCACGGCCGAGGAGCGTGGGCGAGCGCCGCATCATTTTTTCGATTGTGTCGATCCGGCGGAGTACATCACGGCGGGCGAATATGCGCGGCAGGCGCGGCCCGTGCTTACCAAAATCGGCGGACGGCATCATTTGCCCATCGTGGTGGGCGGTACTGGCCTGTACTTGCGGGCGCTGCTCGAAGGACTTTTTCCCGGGCCGCAACGCTCGGAAGAATTGCGCGAGCGCTTGCGGGAAAGCGCGGCTAGGCGCGGCGCGGGTCATCTGCATCGAATTTTGCGGCGTCTTGATCGCGACGCCGCCGGCAAAATTCATGCCAACGACACGCCGAAGCTGATTCGCGCCATCGAGGTGTGCCTGGTGTCCCGGAAGAATGGCTCACGTGGGAAGATGTCGGAACTCTGGCAGCAGGGGCGCGCTGCGCTGCAGGGTTTCCGCGTGGTGCGCGTGGGGCTCGATCCTGATCGCGGGGCTCTTTACGAGCGCATCAACCAGCGCGCCCGGCAGATGTTCGAAACCGGGCTGATCGAAGAGACGAAGAGCCTGGTCGAGAAATATGGCGCAGCGGCGCGGCCACTGACTTCTCTGGGGTACAAGCAGGCGGTGCAGTTTCTGCGTGGTGAACTCACGCGCGAGCAGGCAGTGCAGGCCGCGCAGCAGACGCATCGCAACTACGCCAAACGGCAGATGACATGGTTCCGGCGAGAGCCGGAGGTTTGCTGGCTAAAGGGATTTGGTGATGATGTGGGGATTCAGCTGCAAGCTGTTCGGGCGATGGCGGAGCTGGGTGTTGGGTCTTAGGTCGCCCTCTGCTATCGTTCCAGCTATGCTGCGAATACTCTTTATCTTATTTCTTGCCCTGCTCCTGGCTGTACCAACATTCGCTAAAAACAAAACGTCGCACCCCGCTCCAGTCAATGCCGCGCGCGGCGACAAGTGGGCGGAGAGGACGCTGCGACGGCTTTCGATCGAAGAAAAAGTTGGGCAAGTGTTCATGATCTGGTGCCGCGCCAGCTTTCTCAATGTGGAGAGTCCGGAATACCTGCAATGGCTGGAGGCCATGCAGAAATATCACGTGGGCGGGTTCGCCATGTCGGTGCACGTGGATGGGCCGTTTTTGTTGCGCACCGAGCCGTATGAGGCTGCGGAATTGCTGAACCGGCTGCAGCGCGAATCGAAGCTGCCGTTGCTGGTTGCGGCTGATTTTGAGCGTGGAACCGCGACGCGGCTGATGGGGACGACTAACTTTCCTCACGCCATGGCTTTCGGCGCCGATGGCAGCCTGGAAGATGCCGAAATGTTTGGCCGCATTACCGCCCAGGAGGCCCGCGCGGTCGGCGTGCACTGGAACTTCTTTCCGGATGCGGACGTGAATTCGAATCCCGCCAATCCCATCATTAATACGCGCTCGTTCGGCGAAGATCCGAAACAAGTCGGCGATCTGGTTACGGCCTACATCAAGGGCGCGCATGAGGCTGGAATGCTGACCACGGTGAAACATTTTCCTGGGCACGGCGACACCGCGACGGATTCGCATCTGGGCGTGGCCAGCGTGAACGGCGACCGCGCGCATTTGGATTCGATTGAACTTCCGCCGTTTCGTGCGGCGATTGCTGCGGGCGTGGACTCGGTGATGGTGGCACACGTGACGGTTCCGGCGCTCGATGCCGACCCCAATCACGTGGCTACGATTTCGCCTGCGGTGGTTTCCGATTTGCTCGAAAAACAGATGGGATTCAAAGGGCTGATCGTAACCGATGCACTCGACATGGCTGGGCTGACCCATCTTTTTGCCAACAACATTGGGCGGGCCGCTGTCGAGGCGTTTAGGGCGGGAAACGATTTGTTGCTCATCCCGGCGGACCTGGCGGCGTCGTACGAGGCGATGGTGAAGGCGGTGCGCTCGGGCGAGATTTCGCCGCAGCGGCTCGACCATTCCGTGCTCAAGATTCTGAAAATAAAGGGGCGGCTGGGGCTGAACGATTCGCGTACGGTCGATCCGAGCGCGGTTGCGACGGCGGTGGGCAAGCCGGAAAACATAACATTCGGCCAGCAGGTGGCTGATGCCGCCATCACCCTGGTACGCGACAGCGGCAAGGTGCTGCCCCTGAAATCAAGGGGAACCGCCAAGGCCGGGCTGCCGTATATGACGAGAGAGGAGACCCACAACCAGGTGGTGGCCGTGCTTTTTTCGGACGACGTCCGGACCGACTCCGGGCGTGCGTTCGGGCGCGAGTTTCACGCGCGCATTCCGGACGCGCGCGTGATTTATGTGGATCCTCGCATCGCCGCGGGCATGAGCGATGAAGTCCTGAAGGCAGTGGACGACGCGCAAACCGTGGTCGCTGCGGTGTATGTGATTCCGACCGCGGGCAAGGTGGGCAATTCGATGGCGATGGCCGACGCGACCGGCACGTTGCTGCAGCAGGTGCTGGATCATGCGGCGGAAAAGACGGCGGTCGTTGCCATGGGGAATCCTTACCTGGCCAGCGATTTTCCGAAGATCGAGAATTATATGTGCACGTTTTCGAACGCGTCGGTTTCGGAAGTGGCCGCGATCAAGGCGCTGTTTGGCGAGATTGCGATTCGCGGGCATCTCCCGGTCACGATTCCGAATGTCGCCCAGCGCGGGGCCGGGATCGAACGGCCGGCGCAAGTGGCTAGTGGAGGGTCTTCGCATGGGCAGAACTAGATTTCAAGATCGGTTTCAAATCTCCGCCTTGCTGGCGTTAGGGTTCGCGACCGTGGCCGCGTTGCTGCTGCCGGGTTGCAGCGTGAACGTAAAGAAAGAGCAGAACGGAGCAGACAAGCAGGTCGACATCACCACGCCCGTGGGCGGCATTCACGTCAGCAAAGACGCCAAGGCGGCCGATGTGGGCCTGGCGCTGTATCCTGGCGCGCGGCTGAAACAGAGAGATTCCGGCGGCGACGACAAAAGCGCCAACGTGAATATTTCTGGCTTCGGCTATGGCGTGAAGGTCGTAGCCTTGGAATATGAGTCGGACGATTCGCCGGCCAAGCTTATAGCCTTCTACCGCGATCAGCTCAAGAGATATGGCAACAACGTGCTCGAATGTCACACTGCTCACCTGGATGTGAATGCGGACATGAAAGACTCGGATCACAATTCGCATGATCTGACCTGCGACGGCGCGAGCGGCAGCAACGTTGAACTGAAAGTCGGCACGAAAGAGAACCAGCACATCGTCGCGGTTGAGCCGGAAGGAAAAGGCTCCAGCTTTTCACTGGTGTACGTACGCACTCACGGCAAAGAAGCCGAGATCTAGAGTTTCTCGCAGAGACGCAGTTGGATACTCTCGGTAGGCGTTGAGGAGGACAATTATGTTTCGTCATCTGAGCTTCGCGCTGGTTTTATCGGCGGCACTGGGGCTGCCCGGGTGGGCGCAGGATTCCGGGACGCAGAACAAGAATCTCGACGTGCGCAGCCCGGTTGGAGACTTGCATGTGGGCAGCGATGCGGACGCGCACAAGGTGGGCCTGCCCCTTTATCCCGGTGCGCGACTCAAGTCGGGCGATGACAACAACAAGAACCAAGCCAATCTGAGCCTGCTGACCGATGCCTTTGGCATGAAACTGGTGGTCGCCAGCTACGAGTCCGACGACGCGCCGGGAAAAGTCATCGAGTTTTATCGCGACAAACTAAGGAAGTACGGCAAGGTTCTGGAGTGCCATTCTCACAAGCATGGCGGCGATGTGGAAATGCACGACGACGACGCGGATTCCGACGACGACAAGGCTGATGACAAGAACGCCAACAAGAAACAAGAGAGCAAGGCATTGAAGTGCGACGAAAACTCGGGCCCGGTCATTGAACTGAAAGCGGGCACCGAGGACAACCTGCACGTCGTGTCGGTCGAACCCCATGACGCGGGCAAGGGATCGACTTTCGCTCTGGTCTACGTCCACACCCGCGGCAAGCGTGGGGAAATCTAGCAGCGATCCAGACCCAAGGCATTTACCCGAAGGACACGAAGTCACACGAAGGAAATGTTGCTGACGAATCCTTCCTGTGACTTCGTGTCGTTTGTGGCGCCAGCATTTGGCGGTCCCAGCGAGGCGAGGTTGCGTTTCCTGCGTGCCTGCGCCAACGGGACACTTCTGCGATACTTTCAGTAACAATATTCTTTTATCCCGATGGAACAGCCTTGCTACAAGTGCGGACAGACCGTAGAAGAGGGTGTTGCTTTCTGCCCGCATTGCGCGGCGCCGCAGATTCGAGTGGTGATGGCTGAACCTGCCCCGACGCCGTTCGCTGCCGCCAGCGCGCAAGGGGCGGATGCGCTCCCGGCATCGCAAACGCTTCCGGTTCTCGCCCTGCCGATGCAGTGGTCGCAGGTGCTCAGGGCGTGCGCACTGGCGGCTCTGGTCGCTTTCTTGCTGGTGCGGCTAAGTGTCGTCGTAGCAATGTTAGCCGCCGGGATCCTTGCCGTCGCTTTCTACCGTCAGCGCAGGCCAGGAATTGCACTGCGGGCTTCAGAGGCCGCCAAGCTTGGCGCGTTGGCCGGAGTTTTCTGTTGCTGCATCATCTCATTGGTCACCGCCGTTGCGGCTACGGTCCCTGATGTAAGAACGAAGATGCAGGATCAATACATCGAGAGTGTTCAGAAGGTGGCTGCGTGGTTCCCCCCGAATCCGGACATGCAGGCTTCGGTCGAGGCCTCGATCAACCAACTCAGAACGCCCCGAGGCTTCGCTACGGCCCTGATTGAGGCGTGCATAGTTCTTTTGCTGCTTTCCATCGTCCTGGGAGGCCTGGGCGGGGCGCTGGGGAGCGCGATCTTTGGCCGCCGCGGCAAATCCTAAGTTTCCGGGGCTATCCAGCGCAAATCTGTGCCCTTGCCGTGCCGCCGCTGCCCGCGTATGATGCACCGTTCGTTCTCTTGAATCCTTAGACGATGAATAAGCCCGCACGCGGTTCGCTCCTCGGGATCGAACACCTCGACGCGAAGGAAATCCTGGGTCTGCTCACGCTGGCCCGCCGCATGAATCCGCAGAAGGCCCGGCCGCTGCTGCGCGGTAAGCGGGTGGTGCTGCTGTTTTACGAAGCTTCTACCCGTACGCGCTCTTCGTTCGAATTCGCTGCGAAATCGCTGGGCGCGACGACCACGCTGGTGCAATCCTCGGGATCGAGCATTGAAAAAGGCGAATCCGTGCTCGACACCGGATACACGCTGCGGGCGGTGGGCGCCGACTGCATTGTGATGCGGCATCCTTCGGCGGGCGCGCCGCACCTGATGGCGACGCATCTCGATATTCCTGTTATCAATGCAGGGGACGGCATGCACGAACATCCTTCGCAGGCGCTGCTCGATGCCGTCACCATCCTGAAACACAAGAAGTCGCTCAAGGGACTGCAGGCGACCATCATTGGCGACATTTTTCACAGCCGCGTGGCCCGCAGCGCTTGCCATCTGCTGACTAAATTTGGGGTGAAGCTTACGCTGTGCGGGCCGCCGGAGTTCGTGCCCGACGTGGCCGCGACGCTGGCGCCCGGTTTGCGAATCACGCGACATATTGAAGAGGCGCTGCGCGGCACCGACGTGATCATGCTGCTGCGGGTGCAAACAGAGCGGCTGGCCGGACAGAAAATCCGCTTGCAGGATTACATTGCGCGCTACCAGATGACGGCGGCGCGGCTCAAGCTGGCGAAACGCGATGCGATCGTGATGCATCCGGGGCCGATCATCCGCGGGCTTGAGCTGACCGCGGAAGTGGCGGACGGGCCGCAGTCGGTGATTGTCGATGAAGTCCATAACGGCGTGCCGACGCGCATGGCGATTCTGGCGCGGGCGTTGGGGAAGGCGAAATGACGCACGTCCTCCGTGGTCATCAGCGGCCTTGTCATCCTGAGCGAAGCGAAGGATCTGTGCACTTTTTCGGCAGCCGCGAGAATTACATAGGTCCTTCGCGCAAAGAGCGCGCTCAGGATGACAAGCGGAGTCTTGTGGAGTCAGTCCGATGACCCGCCAGGAGAACGAGAGCCTGCTGATCAAGGGCGGACACGTCATCGATCCGGCGGGGAAGGTCAACGCGCCGATGGACCTGCTGCTGCGCGATGGGCGTGTGGCGGAAGTCGCTCTGCCTAATAAAATCCGCGGCGGGGCTGACGAAAAGTTCGACGCGCGCGGGCTCATCATCGCGCCGGGGTTCATCGATCTGCATGTTCACTTGCGCGAACCGGGGCAAAGTTACAAGGAGACGATCGCAAGCGGAACCGCTGCTGCTGCGGCGGGAGGGTTCACCTCGGTGTGCACCATGCCCAATACCGCACCGGTGGTCGATACCGCGGAGTGGGTGGCGTGGCAGCGGAATCCGGAGCGGGGGGCGGTGGTGAACGTGTTTCCGATTGCGGCGGCCACGCGCGGCAGCAAAGGCGGGACGCTCACCGACTTCAGCGCGCTGCAGCGCGCGGGGGCCGTCGCCGTGACCGACGATGGCAAGCCCATCCTTGACGACGACGTGATGCGCATGGCGTTGCGGTTGGGCGCGGAATTGAATTTTCCGGTGGTGCAGCATGCGGAAAATACGCGGCTCACCGAAAATTGCTCGATGCACGCCGGGCCGACCAGTTTCCGACTGGGGCTGCGGGCCATGCCGGCCGCGGCCGAAGCTGCTATTGTGGACCGCGACGTGACGCTGGCGCAGCAGATTCGCGAATCGCGACTGCACGTGGCGCATCTTTCAACTTCGGACGCGCTCAAGGCCGTGCGGCGCGGCAAGCGGGGGCGGGCTCGCGTGACCTGCGAAGTCACGCCGCACCACTTCACGCTGATCGACGAGAACGTGGGCGAATACGACACCAACTTTAAGATGAACCCGCCACTGCGGTCGGCGACCGACCGCGAGGCGATTGTGGTTGCGCTGGCCGATGGCACCGTGGACGCCATCGCCACCGACCACGCCCCGCACGCCGCCCACGAGAAGGAAGTCGAATTCGAGCGGGCTTCTTTTGGCATCACGGGGCTGGAAACGGCGCTGGGGTTGGCCATCACGAAACTTCATCGCGAGCACAAGATTCCCCTGACACGCATCGTCGAACTTTTCACCGCGGGTCCGGCCCGAGTATTCGACCTGCCGGGACGCGGATCGCTGGCGCGGGGCAGCCATGCCGACGTGACCGTTTTCGATCCGAAGAAACGCTGGACGTTCGAAGCGGCCAAGTCGCTCTCGCTCTCGCACAACTCTCCGTTTGATGGCTGGCAGTTCACAGGGAAAGTGGTGGCGACGATTGTCGGTGGGAAGATCGTGCACCGCGCGGATTGAAGTGGGTTGTGTGGGGACGGGTGCCCTCGCCCGTCCAGCCGAGCAAAGCTCGCGGAGTCCCTCAGTTCCCCAGGATCCCCATGCGCTTGCCGACGCTCTTCAGCACGGTTAGTGCCTGCTCTAATTCTTCTTTGGTGTGCGTGGCGGTCATGATGGTGCGGATGCGGGCTTTGCCTTCGGGAACCGTAGGGAAGGCGATGCCGGTGCCGAGGACTCCTTCTTTGAAGAGTTCGCGGGAGAAGTCCATGGTGAGTTTGCCGTCGCCGATGATGATGGGCGTGATGGGAGTTTCGCTGGCCGGAGTGGCGCGGCCGCCGATGTCGAAGCCGAGCAGGCCCAACTCTTTCTTCCAGAAGCGAGTGTTCTCCCAGAGTTTTTCCATGCGCTCGGGTTCGTTTTCTAGAACGTCGAAAGCGGCGATGCAGGTGGCCGCTACCGAGGGTGGATGCGACGTCGAAAACAGGAACGGGCGCGCGCGATGATAGAGAAAGTCGATAAGATCGTGGGTGCCACAGACGTAGCCGCCGAGGGCGCCGATGGCTTTTGACAGCGTGCCAACCTGGATATCGACGCGCCCGTGCATCTTGAAATGATCGATGGTGCCGCGGCCGTTGCGGCCGAGCACGCCGGAAGCGTGGGCGTCGTCGACCATCATGATGGCGCCGTATTTTTCGGCCAGATCGCAGAGCGCGGGGAGCGGGCCGATGTCGCCGTCCATGGAGAAGACGCCGTCGGTGATCAGCAGTTTCTTGCCGGGCTCGTTCTTAATGCTGGTTAACTGCTCTTCGGCGTGGGCGATATCTTTGTGGCGGAAGACTAGGATTTTTGCTTTCGAGAGGCGCGCGCCGTCGATGATGGAAGCGTGGTTCAGGGCGTCGGAGATGATGAAATCATCTTTGCCGAGCACGGCCGAGACCGTGCCGGCATTGGCTGCAAAGCCGGACTGGAAGACGACGCAGGCTTCGACGTTCTTAAAGCGCGCGATCTTTTCTTCGAGCTCTATGTGAATTTTCATGGTGCCGGCGATGGTGCGCACGGCGCCGGAGCCCACGCCGAATCTGCGGGTGGCTTCAAGCGCGGCCTCGCGCAGCTTGGGGTGTGTGGTCAGGCCGAGATAATTGTTCGAGGCCAGGTTGATGACTTTCTTGCCGTCGAAGGTGCAGACGGGGGCCTGCTCGTCGTCGAGCACGCGTAGCTTGAAGTGCGTGCCTTTGGCCTTGAGTTCGTTGAGCTGGTCGGTGAGGTAGGAGAGCGGGTTGGTGCGGGGTGCCGTAGTCATGGGTGCCTCGGGGATTTCTTTGCCACGGATTTGCGCGCATGAACGCGGATTGAAGACAAATCAGTCTAATACCAGGGAGACGAGTAAGGGAACGGAGCGCAACGGGGAGCAGGGATCAGTTTGAGAATCTGCGAATCGCGGATTGAACCACGAACGCAGCCAGCGCCCATTCGACGGCGCTGCTTAAAACCAGCCAAGAATTGAAGATCCAGAAATCTTGCCAAACCGGGACCTCCCGCCCGATCTGAGGAATCATCATTCCGGTACGGAGGCCAACATAGTTTGTGATGAAGATTGCTCGCAGAGCTACTCTCTCGATCGCAATCACCATCCACACGGCCCCAAGGAGCCCTGCCCAAAGAGGCAACCGCTTCATAACATACCCCTATGCAATTAGACACCGACGGGTCATTCCAAGACCGAAGGACAAATTACCGGCTTCAATCCGGGTTGATCCGCGTGAAGAAGTTAGCGGACTCCGTTCGGGTAGACCAGAATCTTGCTGGCTTCGCCGGTTTTCAAGCGCTCCATGGCTTTCGAAAAATCTTTCATGGGGATGCGGTCGGTGATGACTGGGTGCAGGTTGAGTTTGCCGCTCTTGAGCAGCGCCGTCATTTGATACCAGGTTTGGTACATGCGGCGGCCGTTGATGCCCTGGACGGTGATGCCTTTGAAAATGATGTCCTCGGAAAAGTTGACGGAGATGGGCTTCGAGGTCAGGCCGAGCAGGGAGATTCTTCCGCCGCGGCGGACGATGTCGAAGGCGGTGCGAATGGAATCAGGATGGCCCGCCATTTCGAGGACGACGTCGACGCCGAGGCCTCCGGTTTTTTCCATGATGATGTCGTGAACATTTTCTTTGGCGGGATTGAGGACGTAGTCGGCGTGCATCTCGCGGGCGATGCGGGCGCGGTGTTCGTTGACTTCAATGGCGAAGACCGAGGTTGCGCCGACGGCTTTGGCGACGGCAATCGAGAACAGACCGATCGGGCCGCAGCCGGTGACGGCCACGCTCTTGGCGGCGATCTCCCCGGCCAGGACGGTGTGGACGGCGTTGCCCAG
>Ga0181523_10002978_pt1 | contig 15813 bp, 13 predicted proteins | sample PEATcosm2014_Bin_43_FD_119752 | JGI IMG/M metagenome (GOLD analysis project Ga0181523, IMG submission 119752) | Peatland microbial communities from MTU Mesocosm Facility, Houghton, MI, USA - PEATcosm2014_Bin05_30_metaG | ecosystem: Environmental > Terrestrial > Soil > Wetlands > Peat | place...
AAGCAAGCAGAGCCTGCGAATGCGAAAATAGGAGTCTACTGCGGAAGAGCTACCAACGGTGACAAAAGAAAGCTCTGATGGAGAAGGAATAGGCTAACCTATGTCGATCTTCCGAAACGGCTGAGCCCCTTTGAGCCCCTTTTGAAGCTGCATCGTCAATGGTTCCGGAAGGACTTGCGGGCGTGAGGGTTTGATTATTGCGGGATGACAACGGAGGCGGGCTTTGCCGACGAAACACGGCAGCCGCCGGTCGTCTCATTCCCTCGATGCCCGGCGGTGAAGCGGCTGGATTCACGGATGCGCGTGCGCAGGCCATCGATGGCCACGGGAAATGTGTTTCGAGGAAAGCCGCGTATGACAAAGATCATCAATGCGGCCTCGCCTGGTGCGTTTGCACTCGAAGTGATACCTACTCCTTGGACGCCGGGCTCCTTCATGAGCGCAATTGCATGGGCGGAATGCACGGTTTTGGCGCGCATCAGTTCCGCTTTGGAGATGGAATTGACCGCGAATGGATCAAGAACCGGCGCGATTCGTGCCGCTGTTTGCACATCGAAAACTCCATTCGGCGCCGAGGGACTGCCCGGCACGATACGCGTCGCGATACCGTCCAGTTCCCCAGGAATTGCCGTCGGCGCTTGAGCAGGATTGACGACCAAAATGATAGCCGGCTCACCTGGATGATCGATGCTCAGGCCGACGCCAACACCTTGGATAGAGAGGCTGGAAAGCAGCTCCGGCGCGTGCATGTCGCGCACATGCTGGGCTTGCGTCAGTTGGGCGGCGGAAAGGGTCGCCATGGATTGAGATTGGGCGGTTTTGACGATGTTCGCGGCAAGCGTGCAGCCAATAACGCTGTGCGTGCTCGCACTGCCCACAAACGTCGGCAGATTACCTTGGTTATCCTGCAAGGCATTTAAAACGTCAGCGACCGGATTGCCGACCGTGTCAGTATCGGAACCCCCGTAGAGGAGAGCCACAGGATCGGCGCTATTCTCATCGACAATGAGCGAGCCGGAATCTCCGGCAGCGCTGAAGCTCCCTCCAGCCACTGAGACTTGGCCCGTATAGGTCACGCTGAAGTTCGCGCCTGTGTCGCAGCCTTTCTGATAGCTGACCGAAGCTTGAATCTCAATGGCATCCACGGTGGAGCACGTCAGACTAGAGCTTCGGCCGCTTTTTGCGACGTTTTCGCCAATGCTGGCGGCGATGCCGCTCCCCGCATGCGGTGGCCCGGGGTCGGGCGTGCTGCCCGTAGCTGTGGCACCGAGGGACAAGATGTTGCCGGTCGTATCTACCGTTCCGGTGACGATTTTCGCGATAGCCGCATCGACGTTTGTCCCGGTCGCTTCCAGATTTACGTATTGAGTCAAGTTGCCGACTGTGGTTGTGCCAGTTGCAGAACAATTCGCGTCAATCAATCCCGGCTGCATGATGGGGTCGTCTATGCTGGCGGAATCGCTGCGAGCGAGCACATGATTGTTGCTAAGGATGTAGAAAACGCCGTCCCGCAGGAGAAGCGAGCCTAGCGTTCCGCCACAGCAATGAATCAGGTTCCCCTGCACGCTGGAGTCGTTCGCGTTTCCTCCTGAAGTGCCGAGCTTCACAGGAATGCTCTGCGCGGCCTGGTTCGAGTTCGATGAAACAATGAGAACAGAAGCGGATTGTGATGCCGCGGCATTCGCTTGCGCGATCGCAGTGACCGCGACAGCTGCGGGACTCGGTACACTCATAGGAGCGGTATAGACGCCTGCCGCAATCGTACCGACAGTTGAATTTCCACCGATAGTTCCGTTCACTGCCCAAGTGACCGAGGTATTTGTTGACCCGCTCACGGTGGCCTGAAAGGCCGTGCTTTGACTCACAGTAACGGTTGCGCGGGTTGGGGTGAGGCTTAACGTGACCCCCGAAGAGCTTCCACCACCGCCGCTGTTCTTGCTCGCATCTCCGAGGCCGCTACAGCCTGCAAGGAGAATCCCGGTAACTAACACCATGAAGAGGATCTTGGCTCGACGCATACACCCCATCCATTCCACTTCCACTTCCACTTTAGGCTAGCACGCACTTCCAAGGGGCTGGGAGGCGGTAATTTCTTTGTGACCAATCTGTTGCCTGTACGGCTGGACAATCTCTCGAGGGCTCTTCCTAGGATGGCATGGCGATTGTGGAGGATGCCTAACGGCTTGCGAATAGCAAAGTCGTTTCAGTCCAGGTCGCGCCAGTTTGGCCCTGTGCCGATTTCCACCACAAGGGGAACAGCGAGCTTCTGCACGCCTTCCATCTCTTCGCGGACCAACTTCTCGAGCACTTCCTTTTCCTTTACGGGCACCTCAAAGAGCAATTCATCGTGCACCTGCAGGATCATACGGGTGGCGAGTTTCTTTTCCCTAATGCGCTGATCAATGGAAATCATGGCCAGTTTGATCAGGTCAGCGGCGGTGCCCTGCAGCGGGGAATTCAGCGCGGTGCGTTCCGCGAAATTTCGCAATTGCATTTGCGGGGCATTGATTTCGGGAATCGGGCGAATCCTCCCGAACAGCGTTTTGGCCATGCCGGTCTTGCGCGTTTCCACCAGCACATTGTCGAGATATTCTTTGACGCCGCGATAACGGGTGAAATACGCGTTGATAAATTGTGCGGCTTCTTTCTGCTCGATCCCCAATTGTTTCGCCAAGCCGAAAGCCGATAGCCCATAGATGATCCCGAAGTTAATGGCTTTCGCGGCGCGGCGATGTTCGGCGGTCTGAGCAAGGGGCCCCACTCCAAAGACTTCCTGAGCGGTGCGCGCGTGAACGTCTTCGCCATGGCGGAATGCCTCGACCAGCACCGGGTCGCGCGAAAAATGAGCCATGATGCGCAGTTCGATCTGGGAATAATCGGCGGATAGCAGGATTTTTCCTTTTTCGGCCACAAACGCAGCACGAATTTCGCGGCCCAATTCGCTGCGTATCGGAATGTTCTGGAGATTCGGATCGCTGGAGCTGAGCCGGCCGGTGGCTGTGCCCGTCTGAGAAAAACTGGTGTGCAGCCGGCCGGTTTCCGGATGAATCAACTTTGGAAGCGCATCCACATAGGTGGATTTAAGCTTGGCGATTTCGCGGTACTCAATCACTTTTGCGGGCAGCTCGTGCTGGTTTGCCATTTCTTCCAGAACGTCCGCGGCAGTCGAGCGCTCTTTCCCTTTGCCGCGCCGGGATGGCGGCTGGAGATTCAGCTTGTCGAAAAGGATTTCCGCAAGTTGCGCGGGGGAGTTCACATTGAAGTCCGAGCCCGCCAGTTTCCAAATGTCCTTCTCCAGGCGGCGAACTTCCCTTTCCATGGACTCGGACATTTTTTCGAGCGCCTTGGGATCGACGCGAATTCCGTTTCGCTCGATCTCCGCGAGCACTGCGGCCAGCGGGAGATCGATTTTTTCGTAGACCTCCGCGAGCCCTTGCTCTTCCACTTGCTTGCGCAGCACGGGGGCAAGCCGCTGCAAGCAGTCGGCACGCTCTCCTGCTCCGCCACCTATCGGGGTGTTAAAGTTGCGGAAGATCACGTCGGCGAATTCGTGCTTGGCGGTGGTAGGGCGCAGCAAGTAGTCGTAGAGCTGCGTGGCGTGCTCGATCCTTTCCGCTCTGCCAGCCAACAGTTGAAACAACTTCGGGTCGTGCACGATCTTGCTGCGCTTTTCGTCGCCGAGCACCGCTTGCAGGACTTTGAGCGCGTCGCCCTTTTCATCGGCCCAGATGGCGCGGCCCTCGCCTGCCTTCGAAGAAAGCTCAATCCCGGCCAGGCGGGTTCCGAAACCTTCCGACTCGCGCTCGCCCAGATCGAGATTCAGCCATAAGGAAAGGGGCGCTTTGGCCGGGAGTTTTTGCAAGTAGCCGCTTAACTCGTCCGCGTTTGCGAGCTGGAGATAGTCTCTTTTCTCCCCCGTGGCACCGGTCGAAGCACCCGCTTCCTCATCACCAGCAACCCCAGCGATTTTCTCGGTCGCTCCTCTCGCGAGCAGTTCCTTCAGCAGAGAATTGAAGCCCAATTCGCGATAGAGTTCCATAAGGGCAGCGGGATCAGAATCACGCACCTTGAGTTTGTCGAGGTCCAGTTCCAGAGGCACTTCGGTTTCGATAGCAGCAAGCTGCTTGCTCATCATCACTTGCTCTTTCTGTTGCTGGAGAGCTTCGCGGTAGCGTTTGTTGGTTACTTCGTCCGCGTGAGCCAGTGCGTTTTCCACGCTGTTGTATTTCTGGATGAGTTCGGCGGCTCCTTTTTCGCCGATCCCTTTTGCGCCGGGGATGTTGTCAACCGTATCGCCCAGCAGAGCCATCAGGTCAATGACTTTGTGGGGGGGCACGCCGAGAATTTCTTCCACCTTTTTTGCGTCGACGATGGTGTCGGCTTTTGCGCCACCAGAGCCGGTACGCAGAATGCGCACGCCGGAGTTGACCAGTTGCATCATGTCTTTGTCGTTGGAAATTACCAGGACATCGAGGTTTTTCTTCACGCCCTGCTTGGCTACCGTTCCGATCACGTCGTCGGCTTCATAGCCGTCCAATTCCAGGATTGGCAGCCGCATCGCTTCGCACAGCCTCCGCACGTAAGGAAGTTGGACGCTCATTTCGTCCGGCATGGGAGGACGTTGCGCCTTGTAGGCTTCAAAAAGTTTGTCGCGAAAGGTGGGCTTGCGGGTATCAAACACGATGGCGACGTAATCCGGTTTGTAATCCTTGATCAGCCGCCGCACGATGTTGGCGAACAGGAACGGCACTTTCGTGGGGATGCCGCTGGGGGCATTCATACGCACCATCGGCGCATAGAAAGCCCGGTAGATGTGCGCCATCGCATCGACCAGGAAGAGTTTCTTCGCGGCTTCTTGTTTTGGCGCCATCGCGCGAGTATAGCAGAGGGCGCAGTCCCCTTCTTTCGCGCGCGCATGCCAATCAAAAGCGCGCCTACACCGATCGCTAAGAGCGAATCCGCCTTATGGCTTGGCAGCCGCTGAGGAAGTCACGGGCTCGGTCACCAGCAGCAGTTGAGTGCCGCTGTCCAAATGAACGTCTTTGCCTGTCGAAGTAATGATGGCGGCTTGCTCCGTGCCCTCCGTCGCCCCGGTTAACCCGATGCCTTACAGACCGAAAACACCGCGGCTATTGGAGCTCAATTGGCCGGCGGCGTTCAGACCACCAACCGCTCCCTTTCCTGATATGGCGTTGTTCGCGTCTGTGTTCGCAACCGTGTTGGCCACGTTGTCAACCGTGTTGCTTGGTGCCGAAGCCATTCCACCCGGCGCTCCGGCGGCGCCTGCAGTTCTACCCGGGCCGGCGGGGCTAGCACCGCCGGCGCCCATGGGCGCCCTGTTCATGTCAGGACCAGCTGACGCGGACAATTCACTTTGTGGAGGCGCTATGGCCTGTACCGCCACGTGCAGTGGAATTTCCTGGTCACGCTTAAGGACGGCTTTGTCAAAGACGATTCCCAAAGAAGAATAGGCATCCCCTTTTGAGCGAGAGGAGGCCTGTGTCACATGGCCCACGAGCGTCGCTCCACTGGGAAGTACGGGCTTGCCATTCTCCTTTATGGCTTCTGTAGTGCGCGCGGTAATCGGGTCGCCTTGCTTCGCCTTTCTCGAGTCAATCGCTTTCGTCAGAGCAGCATCGATGGGCGAGCCACTTGGCAGGGAACCGTTGACTTCCTGATTCTGTGGAACTGCAGAAGCTGATGACTGCTCGCTCGCTTGTGTGTCCTTATCGGACTGGCCCGCGGCAGTTCCAACAGACAGGATTCCGATGATGATCACAATTGCCCATCGATTCATGTTGCGTACCTCCTGCAATCAATCTATGCATCGAGGGCTGGACTGACGCGCTCCATAAGACGAACCAGAGCAGCGGGACAATCTCTTCGAAAGGGCAAGACGCTTGCCAAATCTAAAACAGTGCCCGCAAACAAGTTAGACGCACAAACCAAAACACGCGTTCTAGGAAAAACACCTCGATTCTGGAAAAATTACTTGCGAAACACTAAGGTTATCCGTGTAGAAGCGCTTCCAACATACTTCACCACCGTGACTTGGAGGGGGCGATCGCGCAATCGGCACCAGCTTATTTCCTAAAGACACCGCGCTTGGGCTTCCGGTTATGGTCCCTCGACGATCTTCCGTTGGCGCTTTCGTTGTGGGGAGACACGCGCGTGACTGGCCTGATCGGCGGCCCCTTTTCGGAGAGACAAATTCAGGAACGATTAGGGGGCGAAATTACGTCCATGGACGTGCAGCACGTTCAGTATTGGCCGATTTTCTCGCTTGTGGACGGCGATTTTGCGGGTTGTTGCGGCTTGCGCCCCTACAAGTCCGAAGAAAGGATCTACGAGTTGGGATTCCATCTGCGACCAGCCCACTGGGGGAAGGGTTTTGCCGCGGAATCGGCGCAGGGCGTAATTGCGCACGCTTTCGGTTCTCTGAAGGCCCAGAAACTATTTGCCGGCCACCATCCGAACAATGTGGCTTCCCGCCACGTTTTGGAAAAACTGGGATTCCGTTTCACCCATGAAGAACTCTATGCGCCAACAGGAAAACTGCACCGCTGTTATCTTCTGTAATCTTCGACGTAGCCGCCCGCTACACAATACCGAGCGGCTTTGCGACTTCCGCAAGAGTGTCGGCGGCTTTTAACAGATGTTCGCGCTTGTGGGTCGCGCTGACGATCGCGCGTAAACGTGCCTTTCCTTCCGCCACGGTAGGATAGCCAACTGCAGGCGCGAACACGCCGGCATCGAACAGTTTGCGGGAAAATTCAAACGCCTTCGCCGCGTCGCCCACATGGATAGGAATGATCGGCGTCTCGCTGGCCTTGAATTGGAAACCACGCTTCTTCAACTCGCGCTTGAAAAATTTCGTATTGGCCCACAGCCTCTTGACCAACTTCTCGCCCTCGACGGAATCCAGAAGGGTGAAGGCCGCTTGGCATGCCGCGGCGGTGGCCGGGGGATGCGAGGTGGAAAAAAGGAAGGGACGAGCGCGCAAATAGAGAAAATCGATGAGGTCGCGTGATCCGCAAACATAGCCGCCCATCGAACCAATCGCCTTGCTGAGCGTGCCGACCTGGATGTGCACGCGGCCGTGGCATTGGAAATGGTCGACGGAGCCACGGCCACCCCGGCCGAGGACACCGCTGGCATGCGCGTCGTCCACCATCATGATGCAGCCGTATTTTTCCGCCAGAGCGCAGAGTTGCGGAAGGGGGGCGATGTCTCCATCCATGGAGAAAACGCCGTCGGTAATCATCAGCTTCTTGCCGGGAAAGCTCGCGTGTTCCTGCAGAATCCGTTCGCAGTCGGCCACGTCCTTGTGCTTGAAAACTTTGATGGTGGCTTTCGAAAGGCGCGCGCCATCGATAATCGATGCGTGATTCAACTCATCGGAGATAATCAAATCGTCTTTTCCGAGAACGGCGGAAACGGTGCCAGCGTTCGCCGTGAAGCCGGACTGAAACACCACACACGCTTCGACGTGTTTGAACTTCGCGATCTGCTCCTCCAAATCCATATGAATCTTCATGGTTCCGGCGATGGTGCGCACGGCGCCCGCGCCCACACCCAATTTACGTACGGCTTCGAGCGAGGCCCTGCGCAGCGCCTTGTGCGAGGTTAATCCCAGATAATTGTTGGAGGCGAGATTGATGACCTCGCGCCCGTCGAACAGGCAAACAGGTTTTTGCTCTCCCTCGAGCACCCGGAGCTTCGGCGCCACGCCTTTCGAGCGCAAATCTTGCAGAGTCTCACTTACATAGTGAAGGGGGTTATCTTTTGTGGCTTGTGTTGCAATCTCGCTCATGTCGTCCTCTTTTCGCTTAGATCCCATGCACCAGGTCTATTTCTGTATCCCGTTCGGGTACATCAGAATTTTTCCGGCCAGCCCGCTCTGCAGCTTCGCAAAGGCGGCTTCGAAATTTTCAAGCGCCATGCGCTCTCCAAAGAGCGGGTCCAAATTTACACGTCCGGCTTTTAGCAAAGCCGTCATTTGCACCCAAGTTTCATACATCCGGCGGCCGTAAATTCCCTGCACGGTCGCTCCTTTGAAAATGACGTCCTGCACGAGATCCAGAGGCACATTTTCCGTGGGAATGCCGAGGAGGGAGGCCCTCCCCCCGGCGCGCAGGGCCTTGAATCCCTGTTGAATCGCCGCGGGATGGCCACTCATTTCGAGAAGAACGTCTACGCCGGTTCCGCCGGTGCCTTCCAGGATTTTTTTCACGGGATCTTCCGTGAGAGGGTTGAGCACAAAATTCGCGCCCATCTCCTTCGCCAATTTGCGCCGGTGTTCGTTCGTTTCCGTAGCGAAGACGGTGGAACTTCCACAGGCTCTGGCCAACGCGATGGACATCAGTCCGATCGGCCCGCAACCAGTGACCAGGACGGTTTGACCTGCGATGGCACCCGCCAAAACGGTATGAACGGCGTTCCCGAGGGGATCGAGAATGGCTCCGTAGTGTTCCGGGATGGCCGAATCCAATTTCCAGATATTTGTTGCTGGGATTCTCACGAATTCCGCGAACGCGCCATCGATGTCGATTCCAATAATCCTGAGGTTCTGACAGATGTGCGCCTGGCCAAGGCGGCACTGCTGGCAGTGGCCGCAATTCAGGTGCATCTCCGCGCTCACAAAATCGCCTGGCTTTACGGCGGTGACTTCGTCCCCAACGCGCTCGACCATGCCGCAAAATTCGTGACCCAGGGTAACGGGGGGCTTGATGCGTTCTTGCGACCAGCGATCCCAGCCATAAATGTGAAGGTCCGTTCCGCAGATGGAGGTAGCTTTCACACGTACCAAAACGTCGGTCGGACCCGTCGACGGTACCGGTATCGTTTCGATATGCAGGCCTTTCCCTGCTTGCGTTTTTCGCAGGGCCTTCATTGTCGCAGGCATTCAGGTAGGCTCCTCGTTCAGGCAGGATGCTATTGCGCAGGTACAAATGCTAGCACAGCCGCCGTACGTACTTCAGTGTACGCCGTCACCGCCGCAGGTATTCACGAAGCGACAATTTTTCTTACGGGTTGCGTCTATTCTGCTTTTTCTTCGGTTTCATGCCTTCCATGGGCTGTTTCCTGTTCAAGCGCGAGGCTGCCTGAATCAGTTTCTTCAATGCCGGTTTCCGCAAATCTTCGATCGCGCGTAATTTGACGTGACGCAGGTGCTTGCCGGTCCCTTCCAGTAGTTTCGCGGAATCGGGTAGAGAGGTGCCGCGCAGAAATCCGAAGGTCACATGACTTTTCCCAATCGTGAAATAGCACATCGGTCCGTGCAATTCGAAGGTGGGAATCTTCCAGGGATTCACCGATTCCCTGGCGCCCGGCGCTGTCGCCTTCATCAAGCGGCGCAATGCTTGCGCCAGTTCGGTTAGCTTTGCCCCTTTTTGCGCAACGTATGCATCGATCCACTCACTTCCGTCAGCGATGGCCTTCATGAAGCCCTCCGTTTCATCACTTCTCTGCGCCGCAGGCATTCTATGCTCATTTCGTTTTGGCCTCACCTTCTCGAGCTTGTCCGCATCCAACCGGAATGAAAGATCCTGGCGCCTCTGGACGTATCATTAAGCGAGCCTATGCCCGATACACAACCTGCCGTCCAGTTGGAGCATATTTCCCGCTACTACCAAATGGGGGAAACCAGCGTGCGAGCCGTTGACGACGTCTCGTTCTCCGTTGCTGGCGGCGAATATCTAGCTCTTCTCGGATCGTCCGGATCAGGAAAATCCACACTGCTGAATCTGATGGCCGGGCTGGACCGGCCCACCTCCGGCGCGATTCTGTCAAATGGAACAAATCTCGCCGGACTTTCGCCTCTTGAACTCGCACGCTACCGGCGCAATACCATCGGCATGATTTTTCAGTCCTTCAACCTTCTTCCGCGCATGACGCTGGAAGAAAATGTGGAGCTTCCGCTGCGTCTGGCGGAGGTGGAACGTTCCGAGCGCGCCGGCCGTGTGCAGGAAGCACTGGAGAGAGTGCGGCTGACCCATCGCGTGGGCCACCGTCCCTCCGAGCTTTCCGGCGGTGAACAGCAGCGCGTGGCGATCGCCCGAGCCCTGGTCAATCGCCCGAAAATCCTCCTTGCCGATGAGCCGACTGGCAATCTGGACTCCGCGACCGGGGAAGCAATTCTCTCGCTTTTGCGCGACCTGCAAACCCAGCTGGGCATGACCATCGTCATGGTGACGCACGAACGACCACTCGCCGAACGTTTTGCGGATCGACTGGCCACCATGGGCGACGGCAAACTATTGGGAATTTCTGCGGCGACGCGGGGTGCAGCGCAATGAAGCTCTCCGACCTGACCGACATGGCGCTGCGCAATCTGCGTGAGGCAATTCTTCGCAATGCTCTCACCACGCTTGGCGTTGCTGTTGGTGTCGCATCTCTCGTTGCCATGCTATCGCTTGGCATCAGCCTGCAGCAGCTTGCGTCCAAGCGGCTTTCCCAGAGCGGCTTGTTCGATACGATTTTCGTTACAGCGAAAAATACTTTCCGTGGAATGGGGCGCCCGCAACGCGAAGCGGCATCCGACAAGCCGATTCGCTCCTTGGATGAGGACGCACGCCACGAACTGGAAAAACTGCCGAACGTGATGGAGGTCTATCCGCAAGTGCGCTTTTACACGGAAGTTCGCTTCGAGGACAAGCCTTTTGCTACCGTCGTCGCGGGGATGCCGGACTCCTCGCGCAATTCCGGTGCATTTGACGGCATGCAAGGAAACTTCTTTTCTTCGACCACCGCCGACGAAGCGATTCTTCAGATTGAATTTGCAAAAGATCTCTCGACCAACCCGCCGTCTTTAATCGGCCAAGAGCTGACTCTTCGATATGCAGAGCGCCAAGCGATTCCGGCTGCGGGCAGCGAAGCGTCCTCGAACGGGGGTGAAGCTTCTGGTGGCTTTTCCGTGGTCCCGAAACAGTTACGCCTAAAAATTGTCGGCATCGTGGAAACTGAGCCCGCAGCGGGTTATGGAGGCATCGGAAACGCGCGCTTGCTCATGCCCCTGGACACCGCCTCGACGCTACGCGCGGCGCAAGTCAATGATCTGCGCGACATCGTGCGTGGGAGTTCGGCCGCCAAGACCACTTATCCGTCGCTTTCTGTGCGCGCCAAATCTCCATCTCAAGTCGAAGCCTTGGAAGCATCCATCAAGAATCTCGGCTTCAACGCCTTTTCGCTACTCGACGCTTCCAAATCCCTGCGCACCTTCTTCTCGGTCTTTGATTCCTTACTGGGCATCTTCGGAAGTCTGGCTCTAGCGGTGGCCACTCTTGGTATCGTCAATACCTTAGTTATGGCCATTCTCGAGCGCCGCCGCGAAATCGGAGTCTTAAAAGCTCTGGGGGCGTCAGATTCGGATGTTCAGCAACTCTTCTTCATCGAAGCCGGTGTGATGGGATTCCTCGGCGGAATTCTGGGAGTCGGATTTGGCTGGTTCCTCGGCCGCGCCATCACTTTTGGAACCAACGTTTATCTGAAGCGGCAGAATCTGAATCCTATCGAGCTTTCTTCCGTGCCCTGGTGGCTGGTGATTCTCGCGCTGGCCTTCGCGGTTGTTGTCAGCCTGGCCGCGGGACTCTATCCTGCTTCCCGTGCCGCCAAGCTCAACCCCGTTGATGCGCTTCGCTATGAATAGCCGCTTGGTTCGTCAAATACTCTGCGAAGCTTCCGCCCTTTGCTTCCTTTATCTCTTTTGCTTCATTGCTTCGTCCTTTGCCGCCACGGGCCGCGTCGAGTGCAACACACTGCCGAGTAAGGTTCTCTCCCACGCGGTGCCGTACTGTGTCGTCCTTCCCCCCTCGTTTGACGCAGACAAAACGCGGCATTTCTCTATCCTGTACTTCCTGCACGGTCTCGGCGACAACGAGCAGTTCTTTGTGCATTCCGGCGCATGGAATCTGACCGAAGACATGCGCGAGAAGGGAGAGCTGAAGGACTTCCTGGTCGCTACGCCGGACGGCGGCGAGAGCTTCTATATCAATTCCAAAGATGGCAAGGACCGCTACGAGGATTTTCTGCTGCAGGAGTTTTTTCCGTTCATCGAAAGGCACTATCGAGCCGCGCCGGGACGCAGTCACCGAGCCATCGCCGGTATTTCCATGGGAGGTTACGGGGCATTGCATTTGGCGTTCCGTCATCCGCAACTTTTTGTTTCCGTAAGTGCCCACAGCGCGGCGCTGATCGAAAAGCTCCCTGCGTTTCTAGGACCGGCCCCCAATTCGCCACGTTCTCGCGTGCTTGGCGCGGTCTTCGGAAGCCCGCCAGATCAAGCGTTCTGGGAGCATAACAGCCCAATCGCCCTCGCGCGCACCGCCGATCTAGCGGGGCTGAAAATCTATTTCGACTGTGGCGCTCAGGACGATTTCGGCTTTGCAGCAGGGGCAAGCGCTCTCGACAAGGTCCTCGGGTATCGGCATATCCCACACGAATTTCACATTTATCCGGGTCGCCACGACGCCAGCTATTTTGCGGAACATCTTCCGGCTTCGTTACTGTTCGCCTCTCATGCGTTTTCCGACCTGCGCTGAGTTTCTTTCGTTATAGAATATTTCTGGTTTCTTCTGGTTGGCCAATGGGGGGCACCATGCGCAGAATCGGGCTGTTCTTTTTGTGTCTGTCATTCACCTCAGGTACCTACACGCGAGCTCAGCAAAAGCCTGGTGAAAAGCCGGCGGTTGCACCCACAGCACCGACCTCAGGCGCGCGGCTGGAATTTCTCGATGAAGTTTCCTACTACGAACAACGCTTCGAGCGCTTGGCCGATGCCATTCCCGCCGAAAAATATAGCTGGCGTCCCGAGGAAGGCGTTCGCACGATTGGCGAAGTTTATATGCACGTGGTCACGGCGAACTACGGCTTTGCCAAGATGCTCGGCACACCCTACCCGGCCGGAATTGATCCTAAGGCATTAATTGCCTCGTCAAACGACAAAGCCAAAGTCATCCAGGCGCTGAAAGATTCGTTCGCGCATTTTCGCACGGCAATACTGGATATCAAGGATTCCGACTTGGACAGAGAGATCAAAACACCTCGCGGACAAACTACAGTTCGAGGATCCTTCTTCCTGATGTCCGGCCATTACGGGGAGCACCTCGGGCAATCCATCGCTTATTCGCGCTCGATCGGAATTGTCCCTCCGTGGACAGAGGAGCGCCAACGCCAGGAAGCCGAAAAGCCCAAGCCGTGATTTGTCACCACGATTTGTAGCGTGCAGAGGGAGCCGAGGTGGGACGGCGAGGCAAAGAGTGACTGGAAGCGGAGGCGTATTTTTTTGGGCGCGCCAGCCAGAAGCGCTGGAGTCATGGTATCGGTTGAGCAAACTCGAGTTGCCGGAATTTCCTATCGAAGTGGACTTCTGAACTTCATCCGCATGGCCGCTTCACCGGCTGAACGACCCAGAAGGCACTGCCATTGAGTTGTGGGAACCAGCGGACCGTGACAGCATGCAGTGGGATCAGGCGAGAAAATAAATATCGGGCTTGTCCACGACGCCAGATTCTGCCTGCGAGTTGGGCACTTCGGGAGCAAACACAAAGCCTCGTGCCTTGGCGAGGTCGGTCACCTCAAAAAACAGGAAGACCTCGTTCGGCTCATATAAATTGCGCATGACCTTTTCGATGCGCAGGCCGGCCTCGCGTTGCGCATCCTTGTGTGTGTCGAATACGTGTTTCCACTCATGGAACTCCTTGACCTTGTGACGTACCAACAGGTACCCCATCGTGCGCCTCCCTGCTATGTCACGGAGATAGCTGAACCGGGCTGTTTCCGCGTTGAGGAAACCTTACCCCGCCGGGTAACCGTCCGCAATGCCTGTCTTCTGCCTCGCAGCGACTCGTGAGAGCGGGGTGAAGCTCGCGGTGCTATGATGTGCGGCGATTGCGAGCGGAGGGCGGATGGGTTTTGCGGAGCGGCTGGAGGACGTGAAGGGCGGTTTCGAGCGGGCGTTCTGGGTTGCCAACATCAGCGAGCTGTTTGAGCGGCTGTCCTATTACGCGGCATTCGCTGTGCTCGCGAGGTATCTGCACGAATCGCTGAATTTTCCGACGGAGCGGGCCGCCGGGCTCTCCGGGTTGTTTGGGGGACTGGTATGGTTTCTGGCGATTTTTGGGGGAGCGGTCGCAGACCGTTTGGGATTCCGGCGAGCGCTTTCGCTCGCGTACCTGATTCTGGCCGTCGCGTATTTCCTGATGGGATCGCTCGGAGCAAGCTGGCTGGCACCGGTCCGGAACGTGGTACCACTGTTCGGACTCGTGGCGTTTGTCCTGATGCTGCCGGCGCTCGGCGTCTCGATGGTAAAGCCGTGCGTGGTGGGGACCACGGCCCGGGCGTCGAGCGACAACGTGCGGTCCCTCGGCTATTCGATCTACTACACGCTGGTGAACATCGGGGGTTTCTTCGGGCCGCTCATGGCATCTCGCGTGAAGCAGCACCTCAGCGCGGAAAACGTGTTCCGAGCTTCCGCGGTGAGCGTGCTGCTGATGTTCTTCGCGGTATTGCTTTTCTTCCGCGAGCCGAGGAAATCGGGCGAAGTGCGCACGGAAAGCCTGGCGGCAACCATGCGGAACTTCTGGAAAGTGCTGACAAACCCGAAATTCATGACCTTCCTGCTTATTTTTACGGGCTACTGGATTGTGTATTGGCAGGAGTTCATCACGCTCCCGTTGTACGTGCACGACTACGTAGACCCGAAGGCGGACACGGAGCGAATGCTCTCGACCGGACCATTGATCGTGATTGCGTTTACCGTGATGTTCAGCGTGTTGACGCAGAAAATGACGGCATTTCGCGCAGTGGTGCTGGGAACGCTGATTGCCATGATGGCGTTTGCCATCCTCGCGGTGCACTCCACGATTTATGCGGTGTACGCGACCCTGGTGGTCGTGGCGGTGGGCGAATTGATTCAGTCGCCGCGGTATTACGATTACATTTCGCGGCTGGCGCCGCCGGGGCAGCAGGGGACGTACATGGGCTTTGCGTTTTTGCCTCTGGGAATCGGGTCGTTTATAGGCGGGCCCATTGGCGGCGCGTTGCTGCATCATTTTGGAGAAGTGCAACATAGGCCCAAATTGTTCTTGTGGGCGCTGACAGCGATCGGGTTGGGAACGACGCTGCTGTTGTGGATTTATGATCGACTCGTCAAACCATCCGAGGCATCACCCGCGGCATGAGAAATGGAACTTGCCTCAATTTTAAGCAGGGTTGACTTAAAGCTGAAAACAGGGCACGGAGAGCTAGTTGACCATGCGGCGGAGAGATTCGAGGGCCTGGCGGGCAAGGGAATAGCGCGGTTCGACGTTGAGCGCTTCCTGGAAGCAGCGCATGGCCTGGCCGTACATTTCCTTGCCGAGATAAGCGCGGCCCAGATTGTAATGCGGGAAGTGGCGCGGCTCGTAGCGGCGCGCTTCGACAGCTTGCTGGAGCCAGGGAACGGCTTCGTCGAACTGGCCGAGTTCAATCAGGTAGGCGCCAATATCGTTGTAGGGATTGCCGAAATCGGGATCAAGTTCGATGGCGCGCTTGCACTCCGCGATAGCATCCAGCAGCTTGCCTTGAAAGTGATAGGTCCAACCGAGGAAGGTGTGGGCCTCGGCGGTGGGATGAAGATCTAGCGACGACTGGTAGAGTTCGACCGCACGGTCGTAATCGCCTTCCATTTGCGCTTGATAGGCATCCTGCAACACTTCCCAGGCGCGAGTCAGGGTCTCCTGATTCATGAAGCCATTGTGGAGGGGAAAAGTGTGGGAGGTCAAAGGTACGAAGGTTCTAGCTGTGCAAAAGCACAACCTGTCCCTATTGACGGGG
>Ga0181523_10002979_pt1 | contig 15812 bp, 12 predicted proteins | sample PEATcosm2014_Bin_43_FD_119752 | JGI IMG/M metagenome (GOLD analysis project Ga0181523, IMG submission 119752) | Peatland microbial communities from MTU Mesocosm Facility, Houghton, MI, USA - PEATcosm2014_Bin05_30_metaG | ecosystem: Environmental > Terrestrial > Soil > Wetlands > Peat | place...
AGCGTCACGATCCCCAGATACCCGAGGCGCGGAACCGTCTTGGGGTAGCTGTAGAGCTGCCGCTTACCCAGACCGCTCAGGAACCCACCGGGGTTCGGAACTGGTGCCTCTGCCGTGGCCACCACCATGGTCGCCCTCCCCTGGCCTTCACTACCTGCCACCCAATATCCGGCGCTCTTGCGCTCGAGCTCCCCCCCCGAAAGCAGTGAAGCTGGACCTCGGACCTACACGGATGGTACGACCGCAATGGCTGACGAACCAGGGCCAAAAGGCACATCTCTCGCCAGCGCCAGGCGGGACCTTCGACCCTACCGGCACCGGCCACTGAGCGCGACGATCTGAATGGTGCGCACGGCGCGAGTCAGGAGATGAGTGGAGCCCGGCGGCGGTTCGGTGCAGCAGCGCTCGCTGCGGCGCTCGCCACAGCGTTGCTCGCGGCCTGCACTTCGAGTTCGAGCACGCCGACGACGACGTCGGCCCCGGTGACGAATTACCGGTACACGATCCCCGTCGAGCCGACCTCACCGTGGCCGGAGATGCGCCACGACGAACGGAACACTGGCGCCAGCCCGATCGTCGCCCACTACCACGGCGACGCGCCGTGGTCGTTCCCGACCGGCAAGGGCATCTTCCTCACAGCGGTGATCGGCGGAGGCGGCACGGTCTACTTCGGCTCCGCGGATACGTACTTCTATGCCGTCTCGCCATCGGGACAGCCCGTCTGGAGATTCAAGACCGGCAACATCATCGACTCCGCCGCCGTACTAGGCCGAAGCTCCACCGGGGCGACGACGGTCACCTTCGGCTCCGCCGACGGCAACCTGTACCAGTTGCGGACCGGGCCGGCGGCCCAAGCCTCCGACCGTGTCCTCTGGCGTTACCAGGCCCCGGGGTCCCACTCGGCCGGCCAGCAGGTGTCGTGGTGGGAAGGCAATGTGGAGCTGGCCCCCGACGGCACCCTGCTCGCCGGCAACACAGGCGGAGACGCCTTCGCTTTCCATCCGAACGGGACGCTGCGCTTCGAGTACCGCGCCGGCAACTCCGTGTGGACCGCCGCCGCCGTTTCCCCCGACGGCACCTCGTACTGGGGGTCGCTCAAGGCCTCGATCTTCGCCCTCGACGCCAGCGGGAAGCTCAAGTGGTCCGTTCCCACGGGAAACTTCGTCGTCGCGTCGCCAGCCCTCGGGAGCGACGGCACGCTCTACGGTGCCTCCTTCGACGGCAAGGTCTACGCGATCAACCAACAGACCGGCGCCGTCGAGTGGACCTTCCAGACGGCGGACGCCATCTACAGCTCCCCCGCGCTCGTGAGCGACGCCAGTGGGCGCACCACCGCAGTCATCGTGGCCTCTACCGACGGCTCCGTCTACTCGTTGAGCCCTTCCGGGCACCTCAACTGGCGGTACGACACGGGGGATGTCGTCCGCTCCTCACCCGTCATCGGCCTGGCGCCAGCGGGTGATTCGGCGGGACACATCGTCTACGTCGGATCGGGCGACGGGCGGCTGTATGCCCTCGATGCCGCGACGGGTCAGCGCCGCTGGTCCTTCGACACAACCTCCAACGAGCCGTCGCTCAGGGACCGAAACGACCTCAACAGCTCCCCGGCACTCGGGACGACCGGCATCTACATCGGGAGCGAGGACGGCTCGATGTGGTACGTGCCGTACGACTACTGCCTCCACCGAACCGACAGCCGCTGTGCGACGGGGCCTGGCGGGACCTTCGCCCCGACGGTCACTGCGGCCTACCTCGTCACCCCCGGGGGCTCGACCGTCACGTCGGCCACAGCGGGGGTCTCGCCCGTGTCAGTGCTTTCGTTCCGCCTCGTCGCCCGCCGAAACGGGGTCTCGATCGACGCCGCCTTCGACGCCGCCAGCCCACCCACCGTGACGATCACCCCAACCGTGCCGCTGACGACGTCGCTGTCGGGAGACGGGCACTATCTGTTCGCGGTGCCGGAGCACTTCCTCCAGCCCGGAACGCGGTACCAAGTGGCGATCGCCGGGAATTACGAGGTCGCGGCGCCCCCGCTTGGAGACGGATCGTCCGGTACCGTGCGAACGCAATTGACGCTCATGACGCCGCCGGGGGTCTCGAACAAGTTGCCGCTCGCCGGCGGCGCTCGCCAGGTGACCGCCCTCCACATCACGCGCCTCGCCTTTCCGCTGCCGTCGTTCCTCCCGAGCGTCAACCAGATCGGCTTCGACAGCTACGACTGGATTGCGTCCACGCTGCAGGTGTCGCCTCCCGACGCGAAGGGCGATGGCACGGTGCTCCTGTTCGTCGTCGGTGCCACCCGCCGCTCGGACGGCCTACTGGCTGCCGACCCGGCGACGCCTTTCGCTTTCCCACTCGAGGGCACCTACCACGGCGACCTGCTGTCAGTGTCGGCCGCCAACGTGACCCTCCCGTTCAGCTTCGGCCCGGTCCCGCTACGCCAGCTGACGTTCCGGATGCAGCTCGGACGCGATCTCGTAGCCCAGCCGGGCGCTAGCGTCTTCGCCGTCGTTCACTGCAACGACGTCCCGTTCTACGGCCCACTGCTCGAAAATGCGACCACCCTTTGCAATCGCTCCGGTGACCTCCCGGTCAGCGGCACGTTCCTCGCCTCGGGCTACGACCCGGCCGGCGGTGCCACCACCTCGCCGGCCGGGTTGTCCGTCGGTTCCATCGAGCTGCAGCGCTCCTCCGCGAGTACTGCGGGGTCGGTGACGGCGAGCTTCGTACTGTCGGCGGGAGCGCACTACCGACCGGGCTCCCATGTCGTCTCCCTCGTGCTGACCAACACTGTCACCGGTGCAGTCGTGCCGCTCGACTACCGGGCCTCGACAGCCTCTTTCGCCGGGCCGAACGGGGACCTCGAGCGCACTACCCTCCAGATCCCCGCCGGCACGGTCCTGCCGGCCCTGCTACGGGTGTACGTCGTGACCGACGCCTTCCCGATCGCGGCGCGGAGCTTCTGAAGCGTGGGCGGTGAAGGTAGGCGCCAGTTCGGGTCCCCTTCCACCATGGCTGAGACTCGGTGCCATCGTTATCGGCCTTGATGACCGAGGTCCGAACTTCCAGTCTCAGCTGTGAAGGCTGAGATCCCGAGTCAGTCTTCTCAACTGCAGAGCCCTGCGACGCATGATATCCCCAGTTTGCATGACTCGGGACGTGGAATCTGAATCTCCGCGGGCTGCATCGGAAGTCTTAGGCATTCCCAGCACTTCGGACTTGAGTGGGATGCGGGCGTCATGGGAGCCCGGTTCCGTCCCCGCGGGCCAGCGCGTCTTGCGCCTGAGCGAAACGCGCCCGAACCTTTTCGTGCCGCCTGGCACACGGCGCTGAGCAGGCACCCGCTCCTACAGGAGGTCGCTGCGGAGGGAGAAGAACTTGGCACTCACCTGGACGTTCAACGCGGCGGCTTGGGCAGAGTCTCCGTGCGTCCAATGCCAGTGCCGTGTCACGCAACGTTTGCGTGCAAGCTGTAGCAAGCGGGGAACGCTCTCACGCGTCGGGCTGGAGCACACGATCGAGCCATCCGAAGGACAGGGCGTGGTAGAGGGTGCGGGCGCCGGCCTCGCAGTGGTCGCCGGCACCGTCGACCGCTCTGAACAGGACGTACTCCTTCTCGGCCGTCAGTGTGTCGAAGAGGCGAGGTGCTGATGTGCTGATGTCGTCCCCTTCGGCGTTGCACACAAAGGTGGGGCACGTGATCATCTCGGCGCGACTCTTCAGGGAGTAGTCGCGTAAGGCGAGCAGGTACTGGATCGAGTCGTCAACGCCGTGTACGAGTTGTCCTCGTCTGAGCGCCCAGTCCGCCGTCGGCTTGGCTGCCAGAACCTGCATGATCCGTCGCAGCACGCGCAACGAGATCTTCTTGTCTTCGCGCAGGCCGCACGCCAGCGGTCCTGGGATGCGCTCGAGGGCAGACTCGAACAGGTCGTAGGAACCGCAGTCGGCGATGCACGCCGCGACCCGACGCTCGCCGCTCACGGCCCTGGGGGCCAGGTGCGCGCCGAGGCTCAGGCCGATGAGAGCGACTCTCTGCCCGTCGGTGTCGGAGCGTCCGGCGAGGAAGTCGACGACCGCGGCGACGACTGTCTCGAAATCCGGCCGCAGCACCAGTTCCTGCTGCAGAAGCGCAGCTCCTTGCCCCGGACCGTCGAACGCGAGCACGTTGTAGTCACGGTCGAGCGCCGCCCGGCCGTTCAGGAAGTACAACTCCTCCGACGTCCCGTCGTACCCCCCGACCAGCACGACGGTGGGCCGAGGACGTTCGTCGCCATCGACGCGGAAGTGATAGCCGGGCAAGGTGGTGCCCGCATACGGAATGGCGAGGATCTCCGGCGGCTGCGCGAGCAACGCCGCGCTCCTCTGGAACACCTCCGTCTGGCGAGCGTTACTGACCCGCAGCCGCTCGTCAAAGGGCGCGCCCATGAGCATCACGCCAGCGGTGCGGAAGTAGTTCGAGGCTCGGAAGAAGGCGCCTCTCGCGGTCCCTAACCGACCGGCAGCCAGTTCGGTCTCTGCCAGAGCGCACACCCGCTCCGCCGTCGAGACCCACGCGTCATGCCAGCTCGTCAGTTTCGTCCCATCGACCCGTGCCGCGGTCGCAAGGCATTCACCCAGGTCGGCCCCGCCGTAGGGCGCGGTCCCGACCGTGCGCAGGAGCTGAGCGTCGAGCAGTTCGTCCTTCAAGAACAGATGTGTCATCGTGCCACCGACCCAATGATTCGTCGTCAAGACCGAACCAGGCAAACGTTGCCTGTCGGGGTACCAGCGGTTGCTGAGGGTGGCGAAGCCGCCGAAATGGGGGCTGACCGGACCTTCAGCGTTTACGCCGGCATGAGACGACCCATCGACCTACGGGACGGGCCGGCGGAACAGCGACCAGGCGCTGTTCGGGTCCCGGCACAGGACAATGGTTTCGCGAAAGCCCAGGTCCAAGAGGCAGAAGGGACTCTCGGCACCCCGGTAGGGTCCGTCGACTTGGTTCAAACTCTTAGGGATATCTGATCAAGGGCACTTCTAACGGGATATGTCCGCTTCACGAGCGTATGGAGCTTTCCAAGAGGCACGGCGTCCGACCAAAGGTAACCCTGGGCGCGGTGGCAATGGAGGTTCCCAAGATGTCCGGCCTGCGCCAGAGTCTCAACGCCTTCTGCCACGACACGCAGTCCGAGGTCCCTTCCGAGCGCGGTCGTTGCACGGATGATCGCGGTGTCGCAGATGTCGGTGCCGATGCCAGAGACGAAGCTCTTGTCCACTTTCAATTCGTCAACTGGGATCGACCTGAGGAGCGCGAGTGAAGAGTGGCCAGTTCCGAAATCATCCAGGGCAACTCGGATGCTCGAACGACGAACACCCTCGAGATGACGAGTCGCTGCGGTGACATCGGTCAACACTGCTGATTCGGTCAGCTCGATGCCGATGCCGGACGGATCACAGCCAGCTCGCCACAGTTCATCCATGAGATCGGTGAAAGGGTCGGTCGTCGTGAATTGGCGCGCTGAGACATTGCACCAGATGCGAAAATCCGGGCTGCATCCCGTGTGAGTGAGCGACACCCGGGCTTCTATGGCACTGCGACGGACCACGGCGTCGATTTCGAGCACCAGGTCAGACTCTTCCGCTAGGGGCATGAACTCAGCGGCAATCAGCATGCCGAGCTGAGGGTGATTCCAACGCGCCAAAGCTTCGGCTCCGACGATGCACCCTGTCTTCAGATCGACCTGCGGTTGGAAGTGGGCGATGATCTGGCCGTTGACGAGGGCTTCGCGCAGGGCCACTTCGTGGTCGACACGCCGACGAGAGGCTTGCTGCAGGGCCGGAACGTATAGTTCGACTCGACTCCGGCCACTCTCCTTGGTCAGATACCTGGCCGTGTCGGCCTGGCGAAGGAGGTGTTCCGGGCCTTCATCGGCGCCACTGCTGACTGTCACCCCGATACTGGCGGAGACCGGAATGCGCCGACCGGAGAGTACGAAAGGCGACTCAAAGACCTGGTGAATGCGTTGCGCTGCCCGGACGGCCTCTCCGGCCTCGTGGAGGCCGCGGAGCAGCACCGTGAACTCATCTCCATCCAGTCGGGCCAGCAAGTCACCACTGCGCAGCACCCCCCGAATGCGGTCGGCCACATGCACCAGGAGATCATCTCTCTGGTCGCGGCCCAACGTATCGTTCAGGCCCTTGAGCCCGTCGAGGTCAAGAAACACAACTCCGACGTTGGTGTCACTTCCCTGGACTTCCGCAGCAACTTGTCCCAGGGCGTCGACGAATGCGACCCGATTCGCCGATCCGGTGACGTCGTCTCGGAGAGCGATCCCACCTAGTTGGGCGTTCAGAGTGTGGAGCTGCGTGTTGGCGTCAGCGTTCCGCCTCCGAAGACAGAGTTCGCTCACCACGACCGTTTGCACTTCGTGATGCAAAACGAACATGACGACAAAGTAGAGCAGCATCGCCAGTCCCAAGATGTGGGCGGAGCGATCATGGGCCAAGAGGCACATCAGTTCGACGGGCAGAATTAGAGCGAGTTGGAACGGGACGAAGTATGAACGGCGGCTTGCGGATACGACAACGTTCGTTGCCGAAATTGCGCAAGTGAAGATGAGGTACAGCGCCCAAAGTTCATACCGGCCTGCCGGCGGGAACACGAAGAGTGGGAGTGAAGCCCAGGCAAAGCCACTCAATCCCGCCGTCACCGGCCCAATCATCCACTGACCCACGGGAGTCCCGCGGCGTCGCCGCTTCAAGTACAACGATGCGAACCACTCGGAAACCACAGTGGCGGCCATCACGGTCGCTACCCAAGCGAACATTCTCGGCATCGAAACGGAGTGTCCAAATGCGATGAACAGCAACACCGCTGCTACGGGAGCGGTAAAGCCTGACCGGCGCGTTGCACGATTGACCTGATCAAGACAGGCCAATCGAACCTCGTCATTGAGCTTATTGCCGCCAACGCCCACCCTGACACCATCGACAGGTTGGAACGGCACCTTGATTGTCGGGACCGGGGTTCTGGGTGGAGAGTCAAGAAGCTAGGTGCTGCCGAGGATGGACGGGGTGCCGTTGGCCGAGATCGCCGAGGCTCCCGAACAGAGGTCCTCGAACCGCTCAACGCGCCCGCAATAGGACGAGGACCCTGTCCGATTGCGTGACCAAGGTTCGACATACCGGCTGAACGGGATTCGAGCCATATGTTGGATCGCCAACAAGGGTCCTGCTCAGCTGATCCGGCATTCGCCAGGAGACCCTGGATTCGACACTCGTGGCGTTGGAGCACTGGTCCGTCTGATCCGATTACAGGTGAAACGTCGGTATCCCCGGTCTACCTGATATGCCTGTCCGAATTGCGAAGTGCGAGTCTGCTTGAGCTGATCAGCCCAGAGTCAGTGCACCGTCGGACCGGACAGGGCGAAGCCCGGGTGTGGGCTCATGGACGCCAACGCAAAGGCATCGTTGGCGGTCAGGGGCGGGGAGAAGAAGTAGCCCTGGGCAGCTTCGACTCCCAGTTCGCGCAGAATGGCCACCTGCTCGGCAGTCTCGACTGCCTCGGCCACCGTGCAGAGGCCGAGGGAGTAACTCAGCTTGACGATCGTTTCCACGATGGCCCGACTTTGTCCACCGGGGACTGTGAGACCTGCAACTAGCGCTCCGTCGATCTTTACCGTGTTGACGACGCAGCCGCGCAGATCCTCCAGGACAGACCAGTCCGACCCGACGTCATCAACCGTGAGCTGGATGCCCAGTCGGGTCATGACCTGGAGGTCCACCGCCGCCTCCTCATCCTCCACGGAGATCTCGGTGACCTCGATCGTCAGTCGATCAGGGTTGAGGCCGGATTGCTCAATGGCGGAAGCGGCCGCCATTGCCGCGTTTCCCCGGCGGAGTTGGAAGACCGAGCAGTTCACCGCTAGCTGGAAGTCCGAAGGCCACTTGGCGGCCTGCCTGCAGGCTTCGGTCAACACCCACTGATTCAGGGCGTTCATGCGTCCGTGCGCCTCGGCCCGCGGAATGAGGACGTCCGGTGGGATGTTTTCGCCAGAGGAGTCGCGCCACCGCAGAAGGGCTTCGAAGCCGAGCAGGCGTCCCGTGGCGAGGTCTACCGCCGGCTGGAACGCCAAACTAGGCGAGCCGTCCAGGCCCATATATGGAGCTGGAGTGGTCGAGACCACTTCTGGAGGTGAACTCGTCAGATCGGTCACGTTGGTGACATCGGCTAGCGCTGCCAATGCCTTGAGCGGGAATCTAGGCAGTCATAGAGCTGATACACCCCCATCGACGCGGCATCTGAACGCACCACTTGTTGTGTGCGTCCCCCTGAGTGGTGGGCATTGAAGTGAGTGGAGGTATCCACCAGTAGGTGGGCCATCGGCGTGATCCTCGGCGTGTTCCTAGCCGAACCCACCAAAGAAGATCACAACCGATGGCCCTTGATCAGTCCGTCCTGTCCGAGCTGCTCGATGCATTCCGAACCGGCAAAGGACTCGACCTCGTCCGTGGAGCGGTCACCCTGGTGCGCCAGGAGCTGATCGAGGTCGAGCTCACCGCCCAGATCGGCGCCGACCGCTACGAGCGCGCCGACACCCGGGTCACCGGGCGCATCGGGCACCGTCCCCGGGTGCTCTCGACCAAGGCCGGTGACGAGGAGCTGGCCATCCCCAAGCTCCAGAAGGGGAGCTCCTTCCCCTCGATCCTCGAGTCCCGGCGCCGGATCGACCAGGCCTTCTATGCCGTGGCCGTGGAGGCCTACGTGCACGGCGTCCCTACCCGGGCGGTCGTCGAGCTGGTAGCCGCCCTCGAGGTGTCGACCGGCATCAGCCGCTCGGAGATGTCCCGGATCTGTTCCGAGCTCGATGAGGTGGTCGACTCGCCCCGGGAGCGACTTTTGGACCAAGTGGCCTTCCCCTCCGAGCACCTGGACGCCACCTACCTCCACGTCCGCGAGAACCACCAGGTCACCTCCAAGTCGGTGGTCATCGCCACCGGGGTGGCGGCCATCAGGCGCTGCTTCCAGGGGGCCAAGGCGGAAGTCCTCGCCTTCACTGCCTTCCCCTCCGAGCACCGACGACAGATCTGGTCGACCAACCCGGTTAATCGAGCGGGTGAACAAGGAACCGAAGCGACGGTGCCGCGTCGTGGGCATCTTCCCGAACGAGGCCTCGGTCATCCGACCCGGCGGTGCTGTCCTCCTCGACGTCCACGACGAGTGGGTGACGGCCGAGCGGAGGTACTTCTCCGAAGCCTCTATGGCGAAGCTCTACAGAGGTGGGAATAATGGCGATGCGGCAGTCGGAGAGCTCACGCCTCTTGACTGATCGTCGCCGAGGATTGCGTGCTCAATCCCCACCGCTCGGCGGACGCGATACCACTGTTCATAAATCTCTCAAGGAAGCGGGAGCTGGTGACGATGAGTGGAGCATGGCACTACGACCCTCTTCACGTCAGTTGAGAAGGAAGGCGGAAGAAGAAGCCGCTCCGGACGGGCTTGACGAGGTAGCCCAGTTCTTCTCAAACGACCCTCGCCCAGACCATACGTCGCCGAATGACCCTCGACCGGATGAGGCGACCGTGCAGCAGTTGCCTGCCGTCACAATGCATGATCATTCGGAGGCCGGTTGGTACCCCGACGCGACCGACCCGCTTTTAATGCGGTACTGGGACGGCTTTCACTTGACCGGCCAAACCATGCAAGTTGAGCCGACCTCGTCGTCGGTAGATGAGCCGGTAGAAAGCACTCCGGACATGGCAACCATCGATGTCGAAGGGTCTCCGATGAATGACGATTCATGGTTCACCGATCCCCAAGCGGCAAGTCTGCCGCAGACCGCCCCTTTCGTGGGCGAATCGCCGGCTATTGCCGGACTCAACGAGAAGGGTGTTGCGACTCCCCCTCATCCTTCGGAGCAGCTCAGCCCTGGACCAGGTGTTCCACCAGCGGTAACGGTCACATCCCTCAGCCCCGATCATGGCCCGCCAGAGCCGCCTTTCAGTAACGGTGAGACCTGGACAGCCATGCGCGGCGTAGCAGGGGCAAAGGCCACGAGAGAAGAGGACGAGAGTAGCGCAGAAGTCGTCTCCTCGATCGCCGAAAGCGGCGAAGGCGGTAACCTGCGGGCCCCGCTCAGCAAGGTTGATTCACGTGCAGTGCCCGGCAGTCATGTGGAGGCAGACGTGGCCAGCAATTGGGCCGAAGAGACAGAAAAGGCCGTAGCAAGGGCGCGGGAAGTGGGGACGCCCGAGGCCTGGCAGGCAGCGGCACAGGCCGCCGTCGTCGTGTCCGAACTGGCTCGAACCATGGAGGCGGAAGTCAGCGCGCTGCAGACAGCTGAGCAAACCGCCACGACCGCCCAGGAAGCCGAAGAGGCAGCCAAGGTCGCGGCGCAGGCGGCGGCCGACGCGAAGCAGACAGTGCAGCAAACCGACCGGGCCGTCCAGGAAGCCGAAGAGGCAGCCAAGGTCGCGGCGCAGGCGGCAGCCGACGCGAAGCAGATGGCTGAGCAAACCGCCCAGGCGGCACCGCAGGTTGCAGAAGTTGCGAGGGTCGCGGCGCAGAGAGCAGGCGACGCGAAGCACAAGGCAGAGGGTTTGGAAGCGATCGTTGCAAAGGCGCGTGCAGCCAATACGCCGGCAGCTTGGAGGGAAGCCCTAGAGCTCGCAACCGTGGCGATGGAGACCCAAGAAGAGCTCGTCCCAGGTGCTTGAGCCTCAATCGACCGGGTGAATCCGGCAGCGCTCACCGGTCCGAGACGCCGGCGCGGTTGGTCGGAACCTGCTTGGCGGTAGGACTTCCGTCCACGGACCGGGTGGACCGGTGACTACTGCCTGGTGGGTGTGAGTCTCGAATCAGGGTTCTCAGCTGTCAGGGTTGAGGGCACGAGCCGGCGTTCCCACCCACTGAATTCGAGGCGGCCCCGCTCGCACGTCAAGAACTGGACCTGGATCGACGGCTACCCCACGCCAGTAGCCAGTCGCTCGAGCGGGACCGGCAACCTCTGTTACCGGCAAGACTCGCTCGGGATCCGCCGCCCGTCGGACCAATCTTGGACTAGGTCACGCACAATTGCAACCCCGAATTGCAACACTGGAGCTCGGCCACCAAGAAAGACGACGGACACCAGCTCACGAGCACATTCCGTGAGGCCGGTCGGCCCGGAGGAGGCTCTCGGTCACTGGCGCGAAAACCGAAGGGAAGATCTCGACTGCGGTGAGAAATCGGCACATGATTGCGTCATGAGCCCCTTCGGCAATTCGTCCACGGACCGGGTGGACCGAGCGCGGACCATTGACTGAACGGCGCCGGGCGAGACTGAACCGAGAGGAACTGCGCGCCATGCTCTTGGAAGAGGGGCGCGAGATCTTGTTCGAGGACGGACTCGAAGCCGGTTCCAGCAACCTCACTTTCAAGAGGGTCTTCGAGCGGGTGGCGGAGAAGACGGGCGTACGGCTCACCAATGCCTCGGTCATCAGGCGCGTGTGGGAAAACCAGGCGGACTTCCAGGCCGACGTGCTAGTCGCCATCGCCAAGGACGAGGGACGACAGGAGGCTGAGGGCGCGGTCCAGGCCGTCGCGGTCGTATTCGGTGGCTTCGACCTCTCGACGGCGGAATCCCGTGCTCGGGCCGTCCAGGAGGTGTGTCGGGTCGGCGGAGCTGCGAGTAGCGCCGCGATCGCCGGCTCGACGAGCTGGTCATTGTGGATCAGCGTCATTGCCATGGCGACCGCAACGACGACACCAGATCAGCAGCGGCGCATCAAGGCAGCCCTCAAGGACGGCTACGCGTCAGTCTCCAGGTTCTGGAGCGAGGCCTTCGCCGATTTCATGGAACTCCTCGGTCTTCAGATTCGCCAGCCCTGGACCATGGCGCAGTTCACGATGGCCGTGATCGCGTACTCGGAAGGGTGTTCGCTGCGACAGCACACAAGCGACAACATCGAGCTGATGATTCGTCCGACCGGTCCCAACGGTGAAGACCAGGAGTGGACACTCTTTGCGGTGGGATTGGAAGCACTCGTGAATCAATTCCTGGAGTTGGACACGGAATGCGCGCCGGCACCCACGTAGGGTGCTGAAGCATCAGTCGTGGTCGCCGATCGGACGCGTCAGCCTTGATGGCTGAGATCCGGGTCCAGCATTCTCAGCCGTCGGAGCCAATTCCCCGAATTGGCGTTGTCAGCGTGCGTAGCCGAGATCCCCAGGCGCGGTGAGCAGCTTCGGAGGCTGAGGCCACCTGAAACAGCATCCCGCAGCGTCATTGCCGGGGGATGTGTCAGTGCTGGCGGCATTGCCCAAGATTGCATGCACGGCGTTTTGTTTTGCGTTTGGTGATTCGGCGGCAGGTCGGGTCGATTGAGCGGCGCATACCCATTGCTTTGCGGGCATTTGTGGTGTCGAGCATTGTGGGCCGCCGGCGAGCCGTAGGCTCGGCTCATGGCCGACGATCGGTTTGCGCAGCAGGATACTTCCGATGGCGAACGCGGTTTGATACAGGCCAGCGCCGAACGGCTCTTGCGCGTCCTGACCGCTGCGCCCGGTCGGCGCGACGAGGCACTCGCAGTGGTCAACGGATTCTTCGGTGACAGGCTCGCCGATCAGGGTTCGACGTTGGCTATCCCCATGACCGTGCGCTCTGGAACCGAAGTTCTCTCAATCGATCGCGACAGCCTCGCTCACGCGTTGCCCCAGGCGACTGGCCGAATTGCCCTACTTGTCCATGGGTTGATGTCGACGGAATCGGTGTGGGACTTCCCCGGCGACCCCGACACTACGTACGGAAGCTTGCTCGCCCGCGACCACGGCGTCACACCCGTCTCGTTGCGCTACAACACCGGCAGGCACATCTCAGTCAACGGGCGGGAGTTCGCCCGATTGCTCCACTACCTCGTTGCGGCATGGCCCGTTCCCGTCAGCGACATCACACTGATCGGCCACAGCATGGGCGGCCTCGTGATCAGGTCAGCGTGCCACTACGCGTTCAGGACGCGCCCGTGGCACGGTTTCGCCCGTTTTCGGCGATCATGGACCTCGAAAACCCGGCGAGTGGTGCTCATCGGGGTGCCGAACACGGGAGCGCCACTCGAAGTGTTCGTTAGTCTGACCAGCGCCGCACTGTGGTCGCTGCCCATTCCTGCCACGCACATGGTCGGCCTGGGTCTCGACGCACGAAGTGCGGGAATCAAGGATCTCAAGTTCGGTGCTATCACTGATGAGGACTGGCTGGACCAGGACCTCGACGCCCGTGATGGACCGGTGGCGCATCATGTGGCAATGCTCAAGCGAGCCGCATACCTGATCATTGCCGGTGGCCTTACCGCCGACCCCGCTCATCCGCTGGCACGGGTGTTCGGCGACGCGCTGGTCACCGCATCAAGTGCGTCGGGAATACTCAGCGAGATGACAGGCGAGGGGCTCTTCCCTGGTTCGACTGTGCGCCAATTGCCGAGAGTGACACACATGGCGTTGGCCCACAGGTCACAGGTCTACGACGAAATCGACCGTTGGTGGCCCTGAATCCCCGTGCCTGAGCGCGTCGTTTCGAATCTGGCGACCCGACCTCCCCATACCGCTGTCGGGCTGGTAGGGCAGTCCGGCACTCCTGTCACAGTCCCGGTGGACGGTAGTGGCGGTCAGCTTGCGTGGCCGAGACTCCGACCCGGTCGCCACGCCGGCGTTCGGTCCCGAGGCCACAGGAGCCATCCCAGCCAGCAGCAGGACGCCGAGGCCACCGAGGGCCCCGGGGGATGACCTCGACGACATCGATGGTGCGGATCTGGCTCTGCGCGAAGTCGGCCATGTTCTGTGAAGAGGCCCGTGTCTGGATCCAGTCGTGGTCAATGGCCATCTGCGGCGGGTCGAACTCCGACAGCCCGGGGTCCGGGGACACCGCCAAAACCTCTCCCCACTGCGTGCACCAGATGCGACCGTCGGAGCGCACCAGGGAGGCCCGCACGTCGCTCGTGCCGACGTCGAGCACGAGCACACTCATGGTTGCTCCCCGCCGACGCCCTCCGTGGGATCACCGCCTGTGTCCACCTCCGCGGACGGGACCTCCGGCGCGGGCCATGGCGAAGGCCCGAACGGGTTGCACAGTCCTAGCTTCCCCGGATCGAGTAGGCCGACCGGATCGAGGGTCGCCTTGATGCCCTCGAGCACCGAGAATCCCTCTCCGAGGGCATCGGCCAGGTACCCCGAGCGCACCAGGCCGATGCCGTGGTGGTGGCTGATCGATCCGCGGTGCCGGCGGGTCGCCGCCATGACAGCCGACCACGAGCGACGGTAGAACTCCTCACGTGCCTCAACTTCGTCGGAGCCGGTTCCCTGGCCGGCGAAGGTGAAGTAGAGGTAGCCGCCGTCGGAGTGCGAGTGGGAGGCGTGGGCCGAGCTGAGGTTCTCCTCCTCGGAGTTGCGGGCCACGATCACGACCAGATGAAGGACAATGCGCTCAGGAGCCGGCCATCAGTGCCTCGATGCCAATACGTGGCAGACGCCCAGCTACATCTGTCGACTCTTTGCTCGGTGCACCTGCGATGGTGAACCGAGGCAGACTGTCCTGCGTGGGCAAGGACGAGACTGGCTTCACCCGCATCGCGACAGAGCCACCGGTCACCGACTTGACGCCTCTTGAGCACCTGATCGGTTCGTTCAATGAAAGCGCTCCTACTGCTCAGGAGCCGGAATCCGAATGGTGTCGACCAAACCTGGTCGATCAGATCGGGCTGAGTGGCCGGATTCCCCCGGGCGGTCTACTGCATCCGGCACTGCGACGCTCTCGACCGCAGAATACGGCCAACGGTGTACGCCGTGGTTCCTGACGACACGGCGTCGAACAGGGTGATCGTGGGTGGACGAGAGCTCACCATGTCCAATCTCGAGAAAGTGCTCTACCCGGCCACCGGCTTCACCAAAGGGCAGATTATCGACTACTACACACAGGTGTCCCAGGTCATGCTGCCGCACCTTCGAGATCGACCTCTGACCATGAAGCGGTGTCCCGACGGCGTCGACGAGCCCTCGTTCTTCGAGAAGCACGCGCCGGTACACACCCCCGAATGGGTGCGGCAGGTCAGTGTGCCGTCCACTGCCGATGGCGACGCCGACGAGTACCTCATGGTTTGCGATCTTCCGACACTGATCTGGGCCGTCAACTTGGCCACAATCGAGTTCCATGTTCCGCTTTGGCGAGTACCGATGTGGAGCACCGTTCCCGGTCCACCCGACCACCTGGTGTTCGACCTCGATCCGGGCGAAGGGGTGACGATCGTCGAATGTTGCAGTGTGGCGGCCCACGTTGCTCGAATTCTGACCGACCAAGGTCTCGAATGCATGGCGAAAACCAGCGGATCCAAGGGACTGCATCTCTACTCACCTCTGCGCGATCGACCGAGTTGGGATCTGGCGCGTGAACATGCGCGCAAGATCGCCATGGATCTGGAGCGGGAAGTTCCGGACCTGGTGGTCTCCAACATGCGCAAGGGCCATCGTCGGGGAAAAGTACTGATCGATTGGAGTCAGAACCATCCAGCCAAGACGACCGTCGCGCCATACTCTTTGCGGGCCCGCTCCGAGCCCACGGTCTCGACGCCTGTCACCTGGGAAGAAGTGGAACGATGTCACCAGTCGGGTGACCCCGCTTCACTTCGGTTCACCGCACCCGAGGTGCTGGATCGCATCGATAGCTACGGTGACCTGTTCGCCTCCGTCTAGGAGGCTGCTGAAGTAGGGGCAATCCTGGGGAGTGCTCCCCACGAGGCTCGCTCGGCATTGATCCGGGGGCGGTGAAAGCTCCTCTCGCGGTCGGATCCATCAGTCGGAGTTGGGATTC
>Ga0181523_10002980_pt1 | contig 15810 bp, 12 predicted proteins | sample PEATcosm2014_Bin_43_FD_119752 | JGI IMG/M metagenome (GOLD analysis project Ga0181523, IMG submission 119752) | Peatland microbial communities from MTU Mesocosm Facility, Houghton, MI, USA - PEATcosm2014_Bin05_30_metaG | ecosystem: Environmental > Terrestrial > Soil > Wetlands > Peat | place...
ACGATCGGTGTCGTCTACAGCCTAATGAAGTTTATGAACGAGGACGGATTACCGATCGAAAAGGAATTGACAGGGAAGTATTACACTCCTCGTTCTGGGTACGTGACTGATGCTCTTATTTTCGAGAACTTCATTCCATATTCGTCAACGGTGGTTCGTAAAGAATGTTTCGATAAATTCGGAATGTTCAATCCTGAATACAAGAACGGACTCGATTGGGATCTATGGTTGCGATTATCCAAAGAATATGAATTTGCCTTTGTTGATGAGCACCTGCTATCTTATCGAATAGGTCATGCGGGACAATTGATCTCTAATGTCGAGCGGAGTGTCCAGTGCTCCGATCTCATTTTCAACCGATTCATTGAAAACAACCCTGGAATTCTGCCAAAAAAGGTAATTAAGAAAGCTTTGGCTTATTCCTATTGCAGGCGTGGGAATATTCTCCGCGAAATTGATCGTAAGAGATCGACAAAACTATTTCTAAGCGCACTTGCAAATAATCCGGTGGAATTTGGGGCATTCGTTGGATTGGTAAGAAATGTGTTGAGTGTGTAGAGACAAGCATGTCCCCTGAATTGCAACTGCTTTATTGCCTGTAGATCTGAATTTCACAAGATACTATTTATGACAGACAAAACACGAATTGCATACCTTATAGATACCATTTGTTCCGATAATGCGGGGACTGAGAAACAATTACTCAACCTGATAGAACGTTTCGACAATAAACCGACCGTAATCTGTCTGCACGAGTCTCCATGGCTGACCCATAACAGTCTTTCATGTGATATGGTCAGCCTTGGATATCGGGGTTTTCTGGACCCTTCTTTTCCCTTGGTCATGGTACGATACCTCAAATGTTTGAAAGAAAGGAATATTGAGCTTGTCCAGACTTTTTTCGAAGACTCTATGTTTGTCGGTTCTCTGGGAAAGGTTCTGAGTGGGAAGCGCCACGCCTTAATTGTCAGTAGACGTGACTTAGGTCTCGGAAGTGACGAGCCCGCATATCATTGGCTTTACAAAAAGATTCAGCCGCTTGTTTATCAGGTCTGCGACGGAATAGCAGTTAACGCGCATGCAATTAAAACCTATATTATCGAGCATAAAAAAGTACCTCCTGAAAAAATCACAGTAATCGGTAATGGTATCGATCTCCCCAAGCCTCCACTTGCGCTGCCTGAGCTGTTCAGCAATTTTCAAGCAGACGCATGGATAGGTATAGTCGCTAACCTGAAACCGGTGAAGCGGATTGATCTATTATTGCGAGCCATTGCGCACTTGAAAGATAGTGGATCGAAAGAAGTGGTCAGAGCAGTAATCCTCGGGGAGGGCAGATTGAATGCAGAATTGCGCCAACTTGCGGTAGATATAGGAATCGACAACCGGGTGCATTTCGTAGGATCGGTTAATAATGTGAGTGATTACCTTCATGGTCTGGACATCGGTGTGCTTTGCTCCGACAAGGAGGGCCTCTCTAACGCAATACTCGAATACATGGCCTGTGGACTGCCTGTCGTAGTCACAGATGCTGGAGGGAACAGCGAACTAGTCGATGAGTCAAACGGAGCGTGTGTCCCAGCAGGAGATTATCTTTTTTTGGCACAAGCGCTTTCAAAACTGATTGAATCACCAAGCTTACGTAGGGAGTTGGGCGAACGTTCCCTGGAAAAGATTATGCAGAAATTCACCTGGAACAAGATAATACCCCAATGGGAGAGTTACTACGGCTCACTCACCAAAGGAAGAGCTGAATGGCTGCGACCCGACGGAGATTGCTCTTGCTAAAGCATAGAAACCTCGCAACGTTACGCAAAAACCTGTTCGAGCCTCTCGATGCCCTGCGGAGCGGAACTCCAAGATTGAGTTACTGGAAAGAGCTCGAACGTAGCCAGTATCTGTCTGAATCTAACCTACGACAGATTCAATGGAAAAAGCTAAAAGAGTTGCTGCAGTATATTTGGGACAACAACATTTTCTATCGTGAGCGTCTTGAACAGGCTGGAATGAGCCCAGACATGGTCCTCACGCCTGATGATTTCAAAAGATTGCCGGTGCTTTCAAAGGAAGATATCCGAACCAATACACGGCATATGATAAGCAAAGGGTATGACATCAAATCTCTCTTGAAGTTCAAAACCGGCGGATCCACTGGAAAATCTCTTGAAATATACATGACAGAAGAGTGCAGTGAGCTGCGCAATGCATGTGCGCGCCGGCATGACCGATGGACCGGTTGGGAGCCTGGTGAACCGATTGGAGCGGTGTGGGGAAACCCTGAAATTCCCCGTGACATGAAGAGCCTGCTCAAAGATTGGTTTCTCTATCCATTTATCTATCTCGACACTATGAGCTTGACTGACGAGTCTGTCAGGGCTTTTGCAACAGAGTGGCAACGGGTGAGGCCAACACTTCTTTTTGGTCATGCCCACTCGCTATTTGTTCTGGCGGAGTTTGTGGAGAAACTGAAGATTGACTGTATCAACCCTAGAGGTATCCTGTCAACATCCATGATGCTTATGCCCCACGAGCGCAGGACGATGGAATCTGTGTTTGGCGTTAAGGTTACAGACCGCTATGGCTGTGAGGAAGTTAGCCTCATTGCTTCGGAATGCGAGAAACATGAGGGAATGCACCTAAACATCGAGCACCTCTTTATTGAGTTTTTAAAAGACGATGGGACTACTAGCGCACCTGGAGAGCCTGGCCGAATCGTAGTAACGGATCTTATGAACAGAGCGATGCCGTTCATAAGATATGCGGTGGAGGATATGGGAGTGCCTTCTGATAGGAAATGTTCGTGTGGACGGGGATTGCCTATGATGGAGCATGTAACCGGACGTGTAGCGGATTTTTTGATAAAGAAAGATGGCTCTCGGGTTGCAGGGGTATCGTTAATCGAAAACACTTTGACGAAGATTCCAGGTATCAACCAGATGCAACTAGTTCAGGAATCTGTCGACTCGATAGTCGTCAAAGTAGTACCCGGACCGGACTTTCAGGAAACTACCAGAGTTGATTTAAGTAATTATTTCAGGAATCTGTTTGGGGAGGATGTTGATGTTGAACTCCAAATGGTGCATGCAATTCTACCGGAAGCATCAGGAAAGTATCGTTTTTCAATATGCAAAATATCACAATAAACCGCCAGACTAGTCAAGTTAAGAATGGAGAGATCTCAACCCTCGCACTATCGGTTGAGTATCCTCACGTTAGCAAAAAGCTTCTGTTAATGTTTTGCGGATATGTAATCATATGGTACCTGCAGCTTGGATATAGGTGGCCTTCACTTGGGGCAGTAAGATTCGAATTCATTTATGCTGCGGCTTTGACTGTACTTGCGTTTTTAGCCACCCCTAAATTTGATAATCAATGCCCTCTACTCCCTTATATTTTGCTCTATTTTATCGTTATCGTCATCCAGGTGCCCTTGTCGTCCGATTTCGATACATCATGGGAAGTTTTTGTCGATAGGATTATCAAATTTTCTTTTATGGCATTTTTCATAATGTCATTTGTTCGAAGTCCAACACATATGAAATATTTCCTTGCCGCTTTTTTGTTGGCATGTTTAAAAATGGGAGAAGAGGGACTTGTTGGAAAGATTACGGGAGGCCTTATTTGGATGAACCAGGGAATAATGAGGCTGCATGGAGCAACACCATTGTATGCCCACCCAAATTCATTTTCAGGCATGGCATTGGGAACGTTACCCTTCGTTTACTATTTTTGGCCGTTATCAAATAGATATATTAGGATTATTTTGTTAGCAATTGGCTTGTTATCTCTTAATATACTAATATTTACAGGATCAAGAACTGGATATGTAGGCTTTTTTGTATTCCTTCTCTGTATTATTAGTTCGTCTAAAAACAAAAAAATATTCATAATGTCGCTTTTAGTGGCAGGTATTTTAACGGTATCTATAATACCGTCTGATTATATCGGACGTTTTGATTCGATATTTACTGAACATGATAAAGAAGGTGCATCAATAGAAGCTAGGAAAGAAATATTAAGTGATGCCTGGCAGATATTTAAAGAACACCCTCTTGGGATAGGAGTTGCTGCATTCCCGAAAGTAAGGATGGAAAAGTTTGGTAGATACCAGGATACACATAATTTATATTTTGAAATAGCTACTAATTTAGGCATTCAAGGGTTAATAGTCGTATCATTATTAATTTATAAGATAATAACGACATTAAAACAGGTCAGAAAAAGTGCACGTGAATGTATTGACCTAACAATAAATGCCGGCAATGCTCGGTTCCAGTCTATCACGGAAGACCTCAAGTTTATTGAAGCAGTTGCCTCTGCAACAATAACATTTGTGATTATAAGATTGGCCTTGGGATTATTCGGAATGGACATGTACGAAATCTACTGGTGGTTTGCCATTGGCATTACATTTTCAACGTACTCAATGATGAGACGGATTCGGATTTATATGCAAAGTCAGTTAGCTGAATGAGCGCGCTGTAACCTTTATCTTTTAATAATCAAGGGAATAATATGTGCGGAATCGTCGGAAAATATTACACTGATACTAAAGATTTCAACTCAGAAGACCTGTCAAAGATGATGGGGGCGATATATCATCGGGGTCCGGATTCCTCAGGTTCTTTTCAGGATGGCAGGGTGGCTCTGGGGTTTCAACGATTGAGCATCATTGACACCGCTTCGGGACATCAGCCCCTTTATAACGAAACTAATGATATTGTATTGCTAGCAAACGGGGAGATCTATAATTACAAGGATCTGACCGCCATCCTGCAGGCCAAGGGTCACTTCTTCAAGACAAGAAGTGATTGCGAGGTCGTCGTTCACCTTTATGAAGAGTATGGAACGGAATTTGTCGAGAAGTTGAACGGTATGTTTGCCTTCACACTATACGACCGTAGAAAACAGCTGCTGTTAATTGCTCGTGATAGAGTTGGCATAAAACCGATGTATTTCTATCATGATTCAAAATTATTTGTTTTTGGTTCCGAAATAAAGGGGGTACTTGAGGCAAACGAAGTCCGAACCATCGAGGAAGAGAATGTATTGGCAGAATATCTTTGTTTTAGATATCTCGCCAACAGAAGGACTTTTTTTTCAGGCATTAAATCGCTGGACCCGGGGACATATATCGAACTCTCACCTGAGGGAAGCAAATTCGTAAAATATTCCAGCCCAGTTATCAACTATGGTGATCATGATGAAAAATACTATATAGAACAAATAGATGCTTCTTTATCTCATTCGGTTAACAGACAGCTGATGACAGATGTTCCTCTTGGCACGCAGTTGAGCGGTGGAGTTGATTCTAGTCTTGTCAGTGCTCTAGCGGCTAAAATGAACCCGGGTCTTAAGACGTTTACGGTCGGATTTCATGAGGCCGAATATGATGAAACACCTTTCGCGAAATTGCTTGCGGCAAAATCGGGACTCGAATATCATGAAGTCAAGATTGACAATGTCCAATTTTCGGATGTCCTGCCTCAAACAATCTGGTTTCATGACGAACCTCTTTGCCATGCGAACTCAGTTCAGATGTATTTATTGTGCAAATATGCCAGAGAGCACGTAAAAGTGATGCTGACAGGTGAGGGTGCGGATGAACTGTTTGCCGGGTATCCTCGTTATATGATTGTCAGGATGGGAGAGTTATATAACCATACTAGCGCGATACTTGCGAAACCTGTCAAAGCACTCCTTGGTGCAATTCCAGTGAGAAAAGCAAATAAAATCGCTGACAATTTCGGCCTGAGCGACCGAGATCTTGTTCTCTGGAATGCGGCCTTTGCTCATAGAGAAAAAGTGGCGCGACTTATTGCAAATGAGGAAATCGATCTCTCTGCCCGCTATGAATTGCTAGGAAAGGTGTGGAACAATAATCTGAGCCTTTTTGACAATCTCCTAATGTATGAACGAAAATCCTATCTGCAGCCAATTCTTATGCGCCAGGACAAGATGAGCATGGCGGCCTCAATTGAATCAAGGGTACCGATACTGGATAATGAAATGCTTGAAGTCGCTAACTGTATCCCCTATCGTTACAAGATTAGATATGCTTCACCAAAGCACATCTTCAAGAAGGTGGCAGTCCGACATATCCCGCCAAAGATAGTCTATAAGAAAAAAGTGGGCTTTGGAGTTCCTGTTGATGAGTGGCTTCGGGACAGAGCGGGACTTGGAAGATATCTTGACATGCTATTGGATATGTCCAATGACGTGCAGAATGTGAGCAAGGTCAATCTGGAGAGTATCGTTGATGAGCACAGAAAGAGGAAAATAAATCATGGCGATATCCTGTGGCCCATGGTCAACTATATCATATGGAAAGACAAATTCTTCGGATAGAAATTCTTTTCGCCGTATGAAAAAAGCTATTTGGATTACATGGGAAAATCAGATCCGGAATAGGTCGATGGCGACACTCCTCGGCGCCGACTTATTTGTATTTGCCCACAAAGGAAGCCGTTTGAAGAGATATATACGCTGTTCCAGTGATACAATAAAGGCAATATACAACAATCATCCAGATGTTGTTTTTGCCCAAAACCCTTCTATTTTTTTAAACTATCTCCTTATCTTTATTCGTCCTATCTTCAAGTTCAAACTGGTGAGCGATGCCCATTTTGGAGGCGTAATCGACTTTATTGGCAGTTCCCTGTTTCAGCGCGCTCTGGATACTTGCAACAGATTGGTTGACATGGTGATAGTCACAAACAAGGCGCATGAAGAGCATATACGCTCGATAGGTGGGAACGCATTAGTATGCGAGGATCCGCTCCCCGATTTGACGGATTATAATTCCAGTGTGACTGAAATAGATAAGATGATCTTATTTATCTGTTCATTCGATATTGATGAACCATACGCGTTGGTTCTTGACGCCGCTCCTTTACTGCAGAAGGATGGTTTTAAGATTCAGATTACTGGGAATTATTCAAAGATCAATATAGAGCCTGCAAACTATCCGTATGTACATTTTTTGGGTTATCTTCCTGAGGATGCCTTTTACGAAAAACTCTTCCAGGCTAGTGTCATACTGGACTTAACTAGTCATGAGAATTGCCTTGTTTGCGGCGCATATGAAGCCATGGCCGCGGAAAAACCACTTGTGACGTCAGACAGGCTTTGCCTGCGTGAATATTTCCAAGCGGGCACTGTTTTCACTGAACACGAAGACGACAAGTTAATCGATGCTATAAAGTCCGCTTACATAAACAGGGATAAAATGAAACTGGAAATTCGCAACTGGAAACATCGAATCATCATTGAGCAAACGCAAAAGGGCAAAGCTATACGCTCAACCCTGGAGTTGGAATAGCATTCATGGTCAAGAAGCACAAAGCACTTAAACTAATTTTAGTCGGGGATATTGCATTGGGGGACCATCCCAAATCAGTCGGATTTGGTTTTTATTCCAAATACAAAGAAGGGATACCTCTTTCTAAGGCTGAAACTTTGTTCCCAAAGGTACTTAAAGCTGATATCATATTTGGGAATCTTGAATTTAACATAGGCGGATCAGTCCTTTCAGGGGTTGACTTCAGTGATCTCAACTGCAGGGGGATTAGCCAATATGCTGATTTTCTTGTGAAGTCGGGCATCAATGTTTTAAATATGGCTAATAACCATATTTTTCAGCACGGCCGAGAAGAGTGTGACAATACTATCAAGCTGCTTTCAGACAGGGGCATATCATTGGTCGGATTGAAGGATGAGTACGGACATAACAAATTTATCAAAGTAGGCGATCAGATAATAGCCTTTTTAGGTTGGTCGGCGCGCCCACGTCAAGGCTTTGATGGTGTGCCACCTTATAAGGAGTTCGAGGAATCTGAGTGCTATAAAGAAATAGAGGAGACAAAATCATTTGCCGACTTTATCTGTGTGTCTTTCCACTGGGGTGAAGAATTCATTGAGATACCTAGCGATGAAGAAAAACGAATCGCCAAGGCAATGATTGACAAAGGAGCTAACGTAGTCGTAGGTCATCATCCCCACGTAATCAGGGAAGTCGAGGAGTACAACGGGGGGGTGATCGCTTACAGCCTGGGCAATTTCATTTGTGACATGACATGGAATAAAGCAACCGCCAATACTGGCCTTTTATATATAGACTTCTCAAACGGTCTCATACGTGATTGGAAATGGTTTCCTGGTTTCATCGGTAAAGATTATTTTCCCCATTGTGATAAAGCGAGCACGCGGAAGCCTGTCGATGGCAGTACGAAGAAATATTGTCTACTATATGATAAACTCAAACGCCAATCTTATAATGAACTCGCAGCAAAAGCCCTTAGCCGCCATAGAAGGCTAACTTTATTTCATATGGCCAAGAATTTCCACAAATATAGTCCTAAGATTGTGCTTGACATAATACTTAATGCTATTAAAGTGAGATTTTCCCAAAAAGATTGTAAGGATACGAAATGATTTCACTTTATTCATCAATATGTAAAAATATTCTCTTGCCTGTTGCCGACATTGCAAGCAGGAACAGTACAATGAAGTTATATGATTTCTACAGCAAAAGTCAGTGGTGGGATCTTAGGCAGTTAAATGATTATCAGGACGCATTGCTACGGGAAACCATCCGAACTGCTTATCAAGAAGTCCCATTTTATAGGGAACTTTATGATAACTGTAATGTTGATATAAAAGATGTAGTTACAACTAACGACCTGACTCAACTGCCGATTGTGACAAAAGATATGCTGCGAGCAGCTTATCCGTTCAAGTGCACGCGAGATTCCGGGTGGCCATGGCGCGAGTACTGTACCAGCGGCTCATCGGGCAAGCCGTTCGCGGTCCGTGTTGATAATCTTACCATGAGTGGGGCACGCGCCCTGATGCTTTTGAGAGCTGAATATTCCGGATGGAATATTGGGGATCCTTTCCTGCAGACTGGGATGACCCTAAACAGGGGACTTGTCAAGAAGGCTAAAGACATTCTCATGCGCGTCGAATATGTTTCTGCATTTAACTTATCTGACAGCATACTTGATAACTATCTCCGCTTGATTGAAGATAGAAAACTAGACTATGTAATGGGATATGCAGGCAGCCTGTTTTGCCTTGCGGAAAGAGCAGGGCAAGTTGGGTTTAACCGAAGTATGAAGGGCTTTGTGTCGTGGGGTGACAACCTTTACAGTCACTATCGCGAGAAGATAGAAGCGGTATTTCACTCGAGGGTCACGGATACCTATGGCTGTGGTGAAGGGGTGCAAATAGCAGCCCAATGTGGCATGAAAAACGGCGCGTATCACATCTTCATGCCCCATGTCGCGGTTGAAATAGTGGACGATGAAGGTTTTCCTGTCAAAACGGGGGAGATTGGAAATATAGTAATAACTCGCCTGGACGCAGGAGCCATGCCGCTACTCCGGTACAAGATCGGTGATATAGGACGAAAAGGCGCGGACGATTCCTGTCCATGCGGAAGAGGCCTGGAAACGCTTTCTAAAATAGAAGGACGCGATACTGATATAATTATAACGCCCAACGGAAACAGGCTTATAGTCCATTTTTTTACCGGCATTTTCGAGTATTACCAGAGTATCGATACCTTCAAAGTTACTCAGGAAAAACCAGGCGAAATAATTGTCGAACTCGTTATAAACTCGGATTTCAAGGAAGAGCATTGGACTGAATTAAAAAAGGAAATATTAGAAAAAGGTGATCCCGATTTAGAAATTCATTTGAAGCTGGTCAATGAAATTCCATTAGAAAAATCCAACAAAAGAAGGTTTGTCATATCTAAACTAAATAAAGCTAGATGAGACTAATATATCTATAAAATCAATTGGCAACTACCAATAAATCATGATTTGAGATGGAAAAGTAAGGATGACAGGGTAAGAGCAGTCTTCAATAACGAAGTGCTCATCAAGATCCCCAAGAGAGTTGCTTTCAGTAAGAAGTTAGCGCGTAGGGCCGGGACGGTCCGAACGGATGCCTCGGCATCTAAGCCTGCGGAGAGTATGTTAGTCGTATCTGCCCATAAAGCCGATATGCAGTCCTCGTTGAAACAGGAAACCCCCACTAGAACTGCTGCGACGGTTTAGTGGGGGGAGGGTTCATACTATCTTCGAATATTATATTGCAACCCATGATGTTTCAAGTGGCGCTATTAATGAAGAAAATTTAATTTTATCTTAATTGTATCCTAATTCTTGCGAAGTAGGATACTTTATTAACATTTAAAGAATATGTTTCATTTAAATTTTTTTGAAAAGGTGATTTGCAAAAAATGCTTCTATTATTAAGTTGATATCAAATAATAGATTGCTATCGCTGGCGGAAATGGAGGGGTTGTTTCATGAAAAAATACAGGTATCTTTCAGCTGGGCTGTCCATTACAGGTGCAACAATGTTGCTGATTTTTCTTTTCGGGTATGCATCAGCTGCCTCAGTCCCACGGAACGAGTGCGCAAATCCACCTGCAGGCACTATATTTTGCGAGGATTTCGAGGGCACAAACCCTAAGGCTGACTTTGACGACTACGACGGAAATCTCGACTCGGAAAATCAGATTATAACGGATAGCGGACCATCGGGAGATCCATCTAACAAGTTGATTCGACTACGGGTGCCCGCAGGTCAGTCAGGCACCTCCGATCTGTTCAAGGTATTGCCAGGCAGTTACGATAAACTTTACGCCCGTTGGTATTTTAAGTATGAAACGGGCTTTGACTTCACCGCGCGCAATCACGGTAGTGGTCTGGCTGCCGGGAACAGGGATCTTGTCGGACAGTCTGGAATACGACCGACAGGTAGCGATTGGGCAGGTTTTTTTGTTCAGTACCAGGAAAACACTGTTATACCATATGCCTATAGCTATTACCGCGGTATGTATCAGGACTGTAGTGACCCTAACGGAAGCTGTTGGGGCGATTCATTCCCCTGTGTCTATGACACTGGTGCGGCTTATTGCACGAAGCCACAAGATCGTCCTACTGTGACTATGCCAAACATGGTAGCTGGACAGTGGTACTGTGTTGAGGAGATGGTGGATATGGGAAATCCAAGCACTACTGGACAATCTGCCACTGGTCACCTTACGATTTCACTAGACTCAAAAGTGATTGGCGACATTCAGAATCTTTGGCTAAGGACAACTGCAGACCTTAAAATACAAAACCTGTGGTTGAGTCTATACTTCAATGATGCTACTCACTCCGCAGTCGGGGAACTTATCGACAATGTCGTGGTTTCGACGCAACCGATAGGGTGCGGAGCAGCAGTTATTCAGCCTTCTCCGCCCGAGAACCTTCAATGATATTTATATAATAACTATACTAAAAGGGTGATTAAGCTCACATACTTTATAATCGATCCAGAGATAATATAGTAGAAAATGTAGTTATGCTGTTAGCAAATATGTGTAGCAACACGGAGGGAATAAATGAAATTATCGACATTCACAAAGATTTTGCTGTTAACAACATTGACTAGTGTAGTTTTACCGCTAAGCGTTTACGCTGCTCCCGCTATCTCCTCAATAAGCGGTACGGTTACGCACGGATCGGCAGTTACAATAACAGGCTCTAGCTTTGGGACAAAGACTACCGCTGCTCCAAGTCTATGGGATACGGTAGATAATAACTATTCTCTATCCGATGGAGCATCCATCCCGACAGGCGGCAGTTACCCATGGGGAGGGCAACAAGGGACCACTTATGACACATCAGATGCCCAGAGAACTTCCCATAGTACGGCAATGTATAAGAGTACTGATGGTCATGTGGATTCGCACACAGTATCTCCTACAGGGCAATTGTATGTGAGTTGGTGGTTAAAGATGAGTGCCAATCCTATCCCTCCTGATGGTAACCATAGCAGTAAGTTCATTAGAGCTGGCAATTCAGCTCATCAGCAAGACCCAAATGTGGAAACATTCTCCTGGACACAACAACAGTCATATATTTACGACGGTAATTATCTTGCCGATGATTGGCTAAACAATGGACAGACTGATTGGGCAATAACTCCTAATCAGTGGAATTTCCTCGAGGTCTGGTTCGACAATACCGCAAAGACTTACACCATCAAAGTGGATGGGAATACCAAAGTTAATGCTAGTTCATGGGCTGGAGGAAACTTTAACTTTGATTATGTATGGCTAATAGGTTTTGATGCTGGAGGCAATGCCCCTCCCACACTTACATTGTGGACTGATGATATTTATATAGACAATACGTTTTCCAGAGTTATGATCGGCGATGCGTCAACTTATGCGTCCTCTACTCATTTTGAGATGCAGCCCCCTACTGCATGGAGTAGCTCTTCTATAACAGTTTCATTGAATCAAGGCAGTTTTGCTGACGGGTCAACTGCATACGTCTATGTAATTGACGCCAATGGCAATGTAAGTGCAGGAAATCCAATTACCTTCGGTGGTACATTTAGTACATCTGGTACATCAGGAACCAACCCGAAGCCATCTCCGCCGACTCTTGCGAATTAAGCAACAATAGGGTATCGGCGAAGAACGATAACCCAAAAGAGAAAGGACCTCGCAGGTAATCTGTGAGTCCTTTCTCTTTTGCCGTCCCTCATACTAATTCAGTTTTCTGAAATGTTTTGAGCAACGTCCTGTTGACAACCTTGTCAAGCATGCACGAAAGATCAATCGAAATTGACATGACAAAAGGAATCCTTACCACAGGTATGGTACTAGCTCATGTGGTGCAATTTCTTCATAGTGGCTCCAATGAAATCCTTAACTGGATATCACTTATAACGAACTTGGTATCTTTTTCTGGCTTCTTCTTTTGCTTCGGTTATGCCGTATGGATAGCATACTTGCAAAACAGAGCTCACATACCTTGGGCATCAGTTCTTAAAACGACGCTTAAGTGCTATTCCGCTTTTGTGATTTCAGGGGTAGGTTATTTGGCTCTAGTCAAAAGTCAGCCCTTAAGTCTCGATTTGATAATCAGGGTTTGTTTTCTCCGTCTAATTCCAGGCTATTCTGAGTTTCTAATTTCATTTAGTCTAATAACTTTATTTGCCTGTATCTTTTCTAAATCGTTTCATGCAGTGACAAATAATGCCAAAAATCTAGCAATAACGATAACGGTCTTACTTGGTTTTACTATCCTACCGAAGGAAATAGACATTGATCCAGTTATAGGGTTAATTATAGGAGGCTCCAAATTTGCGTATTTTCCAATCATCCAATACTCCCCTCTATTTCTGTTAGGGGTTTATTTCGCACGTCACGGTAAAAGCTATAACTGGAGATATATAGTATTATCATTCCTAGCTGCTATTGCGTTTTTATATGCAACGGCAACAAATCGGCATATCAGCCGATTTCCCCCGTCTGCAGCGTGGATTCTCTTTTCAGCAGGGATGGTCTACTTATATTATTGTGCTGGGTACGTATTGAGCAAATATTCGCCTTTTGCAATCAAAATATATTTTGTCCACGTTGGCCAAAACGTATTGAGTTATCTTATAATTAGCAGTATGGTGCTGTTTGTCAGTGCAGCTTTAGGACTTTCGCATTCTCTCGATTTTACAGGGGCAGCCATTTATTACGTCACTTTGATGATTGGTATTTTCTTTTTCCATTTCATTGTTACATCTTTTCCTCAAAGCCACAAAATAATCGATCGAGAAGCTTAACCATCCATTCTTCGTAAAGACCGTTACATATAAAATAGTTATTGGTCAGGCAATTAAGGCTAATTTGAATTGTAATAATGATAACACTGACATTCCATCGGCATCGCTGTGATTAATTCTGACCTGCTTTCTTTGAACCGGTCAAGTCAGAATTAAGTAAGTGGCGTACTTTGAGGCGAGTTGTTGAAAGTGAAGTGTTATCATGCCATCCTATCCGTAGTTGGCTGTCACCGCAAGGTGCTTGATAATATTGGTATCTTATCGTTTTCTCCTGTTGTTTCTCGCATGAACAGATGAGGTGAATAACATGTTTATTTATGCACCACTTATCAGATTTGGCCCTGCCTTATTATTTTGGTATGCTACAATAAGAAAGCATGTTGTCATTTGTGTCTTTCATAACTGTCTTGGATTGGATTATCTTCGCACGTGTTAGGCGCTAGTCTATGGATCCTGTAAGTCCTTTCCCAGCGATTGCCTCCGTGCTAATGGCAGTGGCCACATGCTTCTTTCTTGTGAATCGATTTGGGGCACCGACTGAACAAGAACGCTACGCTACAATTGATGGCTTGCGCGGTTATCTCGCTATTTTCGTGTTTTTATGTCACTCTAGCATGTTGTATTTCTATCTGCGAACAGGCCAGATGAAATTACCCCCTTCGAATCTGTATACGCAGTTTGGACAAGGCAGCGTTACTATTTTCTTCATGATTACCGGATTCTTATTCTTCTCCAAACTGATTGATGGAAGAGCACGAAAGATCGACTGGGGAAGGCTTTTCATTTCCAGATTTTTGCGGTTGGTACCACTCTACTTATTTGCAATGCTTCTGCTATTCCTTATCGTTGCCTATGTCTCGCATGGTGACTTGAACGAACCAATTTCAAAACTGTTAAAGGGAGCCGTCCGATGGTTAGGCTTCACGATTCTTGGTTTGCCTGACCTAAATGGTATCGAGAATACCTATATTATAGTTGCTGGGGTTACTTGGTCGCTACCCTACGAGTGGCTCTTTTATTTCGCACTACCCCTTCTTGCACTTACTGTTAGGGTAATGCCCCCATTGCCGTACGTTGCACTTGGTATCGCCAGCGTCGCAGGGTTTACCACCATCGCATGGCTGGGAATATGGCATCCTCAAATACACCATCTGATGTCGTTTCTCGGAGGGATAATGGCAAGCCTCCTTGTGCGATTTGAGTTTTTCCAGAAATTTGCAATCGGAAGGGTTTCCTCCGGTATCATACTTGTCTGTCTTGCAGTAGCTGTAGCTTTTTATCCATCACCGGACAAGGCTGTTCCACTTTTTCTACTATCTGTAGTTTTTGTGCTTGTTGCATGTGGAAATAACATGTTTGGTGTATTGACTCATCCAGTCTCTCGCACTCTCGGCCAAATGACATACAGCATATACCTGCTCCATGGTATAACGCTCTATGTTACTTTCAATTTCATTCTCGGTGTAACTGAAGCCAGGGCTCTCTCTTCTGTATCTCACTGGCTGTTAGTAATCGGAATTACACCTATTTTAGTATTTGTATGCTTCGTCACCTTTCGGTTGATTGAGAATCCGGCAATGCGGAGCACAACAAACGTCACTGCATGGTTACGCTCACGTCTAACCAACCATACGTCCTTGAGCTAGCATTTTTATTTCCGTTGTGTCGGTTTAAAGTGGAGTACTTGGTATATTGGCCAGAAGCCGGGGTGTGCGCTCCACCGCTTGATTTTGATGAGGGGTGGATTTCGCAAAAGAGTTCAGGGTTTTGTTTACACGAGGTACAGCAGTCGTCGAAGCTGCCGTTTTCTTCTTCCCAGATATCTTATGTATCAAACATATATGACTTCGCGATATTATTAGCTGCCTCGTGGACTTATAGCACATCCTTAAATATTCGCAAGCTGTTTCTCGCTGCCCTGTATTATGAGTCAACGATGCTTTGTTTCCCTCTGATAACATTTGATGTGAGTCAATTCGGGTAAAATTATCTATCTTGACAGATATAAATTATCTGCTTGACTTTACGATTGCTATGTGGGACAATTACGCGAGAGTTCTCTTATTTACTACAAGTCAGGCATTGATTGCATGAGTAAAATGTCGTCGTACGTCTTCAAAACTACAGCAGTTTGGTCACAATTAATGCAGGCAACCCCAAAAATACCCATACATGGTG
>Ga0181523_10002982_pt1 | contig 15805 bp, 22 predicted proteins | sample PEATcosm2014_Bin_43_FD_119752 | JGI IMG/M metagenome (GOLD analysis project Ga0181523, IMG submission 119752) | Peatland microbial communities from MTU Mesocosm Facility, Houghton, MI, USA - PEATcosm2014_Bin05_30_metaG | ecosystem: Environmental > Terrestrial > Soil > Wetlands > Peat | place...
ACGAGGATTGCGATTAGGATTAGGATTACGATTAGGATTAGGAGGGGAGACCGGGAGACCTCGACTTTCTCGGCGGGAGGGGCATATTCTCCGGGCATGGCGCAAAAATTAACGCTGGGGCATTCGCCTGATCCGGATGACGCTTTCATGTTTTATGGGCTGGCCAAGAATTTGATTCCGACCGGCGGCTTTCAGTTTGAACACGTTTTGCAGGACATCCAGACTCTGAACGAACGGGCCACCCGGGGGGAGTTGGATATTACGGCCATTAGCTTTCATGCCTACGCTTATGTGAGTTCGCAATATGCCTTGCTGCCGAGCGGGGCGAGCATGGGCGACGGCTATGGGCCGATGCTTGTGGCTAAAAAAGCGCTCAGCCGGACGGAACTGGCTCGAACAAAAATCGCGGTGCCAGGGACTATGACCAGCGCTTTTCTGGCGCTGCAACTCTGGCTGCAATTGCCGGCGGAGAAGATTAATTTTGTTGTTGTTCCTTTTGACCGGATTTTCCAGGCCGTGCATTCGGGTGAAGCGGAGGCGGGCTTGATCATCCATGAAGGACAACTGACCTGGCACGCGGAGGGACTCAAGGTTTGCCAGGACCTGGGCGCGTGGTGGAAGGGGGAAAACGACGGCCTGCCGTTGCCCTTGGGCGGGAACGTGATTCACAAGCGTATCCCGCCGGCGACACGCTCAGTCATTGCCCGGATACTGACCAACAGCATCCAATTCAGTCTTGACCACCGGGCGGAGGCGGTCGCGCACGCCTTGCAGTACGCCCGGGACATGGGACGCGAATTGGCGGATCAATTCGTCGGCATGTATGTCAATCATTGGACGCTGGATTACGGCGAGAAAGGCCGGGCCGCCATTGAACACTTCCTCGGCCAGGCATACGAGAGGGGGCTCATTCCATCCCGGCAGGAATTGGAATTTGTCACGCCGGCTGAATTTTAGGCCGCCGTGGAAGAACTGGGTCTCGTACCGGACCAATTCCTTGTTGAGTTTTTTGATGTCGGTGTCTTTGGGGAGGATGACTTCCGTCCAGGCTGGACGCCGGGGAAATCTGTCAATCGCCTCAAAGAGCGCCCTGACGCCTTCGGTGGCCAGGGCGCAATTGAGAGCGTCGGTGGCGCCGGCTCTGACGGACACTTCCCATTCCCCGGGCGTCAAAAACTCATTGATGGGGATCGTTTTGTTGCCAGGGCCGGCCATCTTGGGGGCGTATTTGTCGAAATGGCCCAGGTAGTGGTGGGACAAATTAATGGCGACCATCATGCCGATCATCTGGTTGAAATAACTGGCCTGATCGTTGAGGACGTCATCCTTCCAAAAGCGCGGGTCAGCCATCATGGGCAACTGGACGGGGGAATCGTCCGCCGCCGTTCGCGCGAGATTCTGCACGTATTGGTCGAAGAAGCCCGGCTGAAGGCGGTCAATGGCTTTGGCGTGGGAAAGATGGTTGATAAGGTCAATGAAACCGGCCGAGACGGAGACCTGGCGCAGGATCTTGGTTTCGTCCCTGCTGGCGATGGGCGTGATCTGCGGGAGATCCTGCGGTTGCAAGGCGACGGGCTGGGGGGCCAATTGGTTGCCGAATTTCGCCGGCAACCCTTCACACAGGTCGCCGCCCCGATCCAGCGCGACGCTGAAGCCGCTGGGATACGCCCGTGGTGAAGCGGCGTCGTCGGCGGACGCCGACAGGGCGGCGGCGAGAAAAGCGGCTGCAATTCTGGTGTTCATTTCAGCAAGCTGCCAAAAGCAAATATTAAGCCGGCGCCCGGACTTTTCAACCCGCGCCCGATCCGGGATATTGGTTCCAGCATCCACAAGGCGATAGCAACGACAGAAAGGATCATAATTTGATTCGCGCGCCTAATGCGAGAAGAAAATCGCGCCGAACATCCGCCCCGAAGGCCGGAGTTGCCGAAGAAGCGAAAGAATGAGATAAAGGCGGCATGAAATATCGGCGTTTTGGTCGAACGGAGCTGGCCATGCCCGTCATTTCCTGCGGCGGCATGCGGTATCAATACAAATGGCAGGACGTGCCGCCGGTGGCAATTCCGGCGGCCAATCAGGCCAATGTGGAGGCCACGATTCACCGCGCCGTGGAATTGGGCATCAACCACATTGAAACAGCCCGGGGCTACGGCACATCGGAAATGCAACTGGGCCGCGTCCTGCCGGAATTGCCGCGGGACAAGATCATCGTTCAAACCAAGGTCTCCCCGCAGGAAAACGCCGGGGAATTCGTCAAGATTTTTGAGAAGTCCATGAATTATTTGCGCCTGGATTTCGTGGATTTGCTGGCCATTCACGGCATTAACAACCGGCAGTTGCTGGACTGGGCGCTAAAGAAAAATGGCTGCGTCGCCGCCGCCCGGCGTTTGCAGAAGGCGGGGCGGATTCGGTTCCTTGGCTTTTCCACCCATGCGACCACCGATGTCATTCTGGAGACGGTCAACAGCGGCGAATTCGATTACCTGAATCTGCACTGGTATTTCGTCAACCCGCTCAACTGGCCGGCTATCGTGGCGGCGCGAAAACACGACATGGGCGTGTTCATCATCAGCCCGAATGACAAAGGCGGGAAACTCTACGAACCGCCGCCCAGGATGGTCGAGTTGTGCGCGCCGCTTTCGCCGATGCAGTTTAATGATCTTTACTGTCTGGCGCGCGCGGAGGTGCATACGCTCAGTTGCGGGGCGGCGCGGCCGGGGGATTTCGCCCCCCATGCGCGCGCCCTGGATTATTACGACAAGATCCCTGAAACCATCGCGCCAATTGAGCGCCGCCTTCGCGCCGAAATGGAGCGCGCCCTGGGCGCGGATTGGTGCAACAATTGGAGCCGGGGCCTGCCGAATTACGTCGATGTGCCGGGCGAGTTGAATGTCATGGAAATCCTGCGCCTGTGGACCTATGCCAAATCGCTCGGCCTGGTCTCGTGGGGAAAAATGCGCTACAATTTGATGGGGCAGGGGGACCACTGGTTTCCGGGCGCGAACGCGGCAAAAATCGACAGGGAAAAACTGCGGCCGGCGCTGGCCAAAAGTCCATTCGCGCAGCGAGTCCCGGACATCCTGACCGAAGCGCACTCGATGTTCTTCGACGCTCCGGTAACGCGATTAAGCCAGAGTGATTAATGCGCAGGAAATGGCGACCCTAAGGGGATGCTGTTGGCGCTGTCAAGGCAGGTCCGGCGGACTCCCTTTGGGAAATGCCCGCGCCGTCCTCGGCACACTTCTCAGCCGGGGACGGCGCTGCCTTGGCCCAGACGCCGGAAGAAGCCGAATTCTGGCGCATACTGCAATCCTTTGAGATTGTCCCGGTCAGGAATCGTCAAAAATTTCTTAATAGCTTGGCCCGCTGGGGATTTTACAAAGTTCAACAATCCACCCGCTAACCCTTTTGAATTTCAGCATTTCGCCTGATCATCCCTTATCCGTCCCCGTTACACCGCGCACAATTTCCGTAATCTGGCTCATTTGCGGAATCTCCGTGTCTGTCTTTAAATAGCCACTCGGTTGCGGTGTAAAAATGGCTTGGGTGGACTGCACCAGCACGGCGTTCCGTGTGCTTGGATCGTCTGTGCTGTTGACGAATGTCTTAAACGTCGTCAGCGCCGTTTGCCGGTGTCGATTCACAATGACATTGTGAAACAAGGCGGAGAAATTGCGGATACAGAAAATTAACGCCGTGGATAATAGCGTTATGATGACCAACCGAGGGAGAACTGTAGCCGCCAATAGAGCGGCACCTGCGTTTGTTGGCAAATCTAGGTTTAGGCCGTTCACATACTCATACAGCCCAACACCCGCACCAATCGAAACCAACAACCACAGGATTGCACCTGTTCTGTAATTGTCCGCCAGTTTCTTGAAATGCATAGTTTGTTCCGTCACCCCGGATTGCTGAGCGAGTTTTTCAACGTCCTTGGCCATTGTATTTATCCTGTTCAGCGCCTCTTCGGTAGCTTTCTCGGCACGCTCGGCATCAGCCATCGCGCTCTGCGCCCGTTTTTCAACTTCTTCCGTCGGCCGACTCATAATCTCTTGGACGCTGCGTGCGAGAGCTTTAATGTCCGCCTCGGCCTGAGCCACCGCTTTTGCAAGTGCATCCTTATTTTGATTCGCTTGGTTGTCCGTGATTTCCGCATAACAAAGATGCGGGGCAATCGTTGAATAAACATTTTGCCATTTGCTTAGGAAATCAAGCACTATCCTTTGTCTTTCGGTAACCAAATCAACGCCAGTGCGTATAACTGTAAATGCCTTTATCCTTAAAATAGGGTTGTTAAGCTCGCCCAATTTGCTGGCAACCTCCTGAATAATTTGGGCGGGAACCCCATTCCATGAACAAGTTGCGATGCGTCGCATAAACGCCTGCATTGTTGTGAATTCTGCCAACTCCGAGCCAAACCCGAGCTGACCTAATTCTCTTCTTGCCAATTCCTCTGGAACGAGAAGTGTGAAGGTTTTGGCCGTCTCTCGCAGGGCATTGGCGGCAGGATTAGTGGGATGTGCTTCTGGCATAAGATCGCCTTAATCGGTAGATGGTGTTTGAGCCGGAGTCGGAAGCTGCATATAGTTCTGAGTCACCAGAGGATTAGATGCAATTAAGACCGCATTTAATTGAAAAATAATAGGAACCGCTTTAGGATCATGAAAAATCGTTTGTTTCCGTCCCCAATAAAATACATATACAGGTTGTCCACTTTGGGCATGAGGAATTACGTCAAATGTGCCTTCTCCTGTAAACACAACAATCCAACTTGGCGTTGGAACTACGATTTCGCAAAACCAAAAAAAATGGTCATTAAGTGGAACGATGCTACCATTTTCGGTTTTATACCCAAGCAAAATGCCGAATTGAGCCAGATTAACCGATTCTGTTGGTCGGAGAACGATTCTCTCTTTTCCGGGATCACCGGCGTCGTAAAGTCCCAATAGGCTCAACTCCAATGGCGGTGGGAAAATCATCGGTTTTCCTCCTTGGAATCGGTTGGATAATACCAACCGGCTATCAGCAATACCAAGCCCAACACCGCCACAGCACAATATACCGCTGAGAAGGCCGCCAAAAGCGGTGCCAGTCCAGCCCCAAGCATTATGCCGCCAAGCGTAATCATCACGTTCTGCATTTTTTTTAACCTCAAGTCTCCACGCAACCTTTCTGTAAGCACAGCACTTTTTGTCCGCTCGTTGAAGAAGTCCTCTTTGTATTTCTCAACTTCCTCCCGTGCAAATCCTCTCTCTTTGCGAGCATCTGCCAAGTCCACCTCGCGCAATTGAACAAGAGATTGCAGGAGCAGCTTCGCCCCCTGATTCCGAATTAGTCCAGTTTCCGCCGCAATGCGAACCGCATCCGCAACAGGATATTGCTGAAGTCCACCACTGTTCATCTCGGCGACAACTGTTATTTCCAAAGGCGCTCCTGGTGGCGGAGACGTTTGTTTGGATTGAGGCAGAGATTCCGAAGCCAACTCTAATGGAATTTGCTCTGAATTTGAAGCCATAAATCGAAGCCAACTCTACCCGCATTTAGAATCAATGCAACGCGAAAAAACTCGGTGGAACGCGATTCTGGCACTTTCCCAAGCGTCCCCACGATGCTTTTTGCCGCGCCTGAGCCTCAAAACGCTTGCTGGACGCGATTGCCTTGGCGACATGATGTAAGCCATCAAATCCTCAACACAATCGCGTTACGACGAGTTTTGCGCGAGGCCACGGGCTTTTTTTGCCGTGCCTGAGCATAAAACCGCTCGTAGGGCGCGGTTACGCGCAAAGACAGCGTGTTTTCAAGGGCCGTGCTAAAATTTAGCACCCGGCGCGGGCCGATCATGCCTGGCTGGGTGAACGCGAATCATCTATACAGCACAATGAAGCAAAATGAAGAATTCAAGCGAATTGCATATATTTTACATATAGTTTGGCTGATTTTGGGTTTTGCAAAATCGAGGTAAGCAGTTTAGGCTGTTGCATTTATGAAAATTGGCGACCCTAAGGGGAATCGAACCCCTGCTACTGCCGTGAAAGGGCAGTGTCCTAACCGCTAGACGATAGGGTCGTCAGGCCATGAAATATAGTTCAAGCGGCCCGCAAGTCACGCGAATAAAACTACTTCATTCTGGAAGGCAGCTTGATGGTTTCGCCGTCAACCACGAACGTGCCGCAGCCATGATGATGGATGGTGCGGGGATGTTTTTGGGAGCGGTCAATCCACGCTTTGACCACCTCGACGATGAAGAGGTTGTATTGTGTCGCGAGCTTTGTGTCGATCACCCTGCATTCAAGATTGGCGTAGCACTCGGCGATCAGCGGCGCCCGCACGCAGGCGGCAGCGACCGGCGTGAGGCCGAACTTCTTAAACTTATCGGTATTTCGCCCGGAAGTGTTCCCGCAGGCCACCACTTTTTTGGCCAATTCCACCGTCGGGATGTTGATGACGCATTCCCCGGTTTTCTTCAGTGTGTCAAACGTATGGTTCCGGTTGCTGACGACGCAGGCGAGAATCGGCGGCTCGAAATCGATCATCGTATGCCACGACATGGTCATGATATTGGCCCGCCCGCCGCTGGCGGTTGTGACCATCACCACCGGCCCCGGCTCGATCAGACGGTAAACTTCAGACAATGGTAAGGATTTTTTTGCCACAACGGCATCTCCACCGGCGTCATTTCCAGGCGACAATTTCCGGCTGCTTGCGAGGCACGGGCGGTGTTTCGCCGTCGGGCACGCCGACAATGATTGGCGCGATGGCGGCCATTTCAGCGGGGATTTTCAATTCCGCCTTCCACTCCGGCGTGTTGAGGGCCGAGACCGCAAAGCCGATGACGCAGGTGCCAAGCCCTGTTGCGCAGGCGGCAAGCATCAGGTTCTCCGCCGCCAGCCAGCAATCCGCCACGACAAACGGCCCCTGGAATTTGCCGTAGATGACGATCAGCGTGCCGGCGTTGTAAAAAACATTGAATTCGGGTTCGTTCACCAAATCCAGCGAGTGCTTTGCGTGGGGGGAATCGGAGCCTTGCGCATCGCTGCGCACCCTTTCTTTGGCGCTGTCCGACAGGCGGTTCAGCAGGTTCTTATCCTGGATGACGGCAAAGGACCACGGCTCCTCGTGCATGGCGGTGGGGGCGTGGACGGCGGCATCGAGCAGCGCGCGGATGACGGCCTGGTCGATCGTCCGGGGCGCATAATGGCGCACGGCGCGGCGATGATAGATGGCATCCATCGCGCTCATGGTGGCCGCGGGCTTGGCTGCTTTCGGCGGTTTAGTCATATATGTGCAACAGTTTTCGCAGAGGCTGAAAGAAGAGCAACAGCAATTTCTGGCGTTGGATGGGAGGCGCCCGGCCCGGCTCACTGTGGAGCAAGCGGCCTGGGTGCTCGGGTGCCAGCCGCATGATGTGCCGATACTGATCTCATCGCGTCTGTTGAGACCCCTTGGAAACCCACCGCAAAACGCGATCAAGTTCTTTTCCACGGCAGAGGTCACGGAAATCGCGAAGGACCGGGCATGGCCGGCAAAGATGACGCAAACCATTAGCCAGCATTGGCACAAAAGAAACATGCGCCAAAAAAGCCATTGTTGGAATAGTTCGGAAAATGGTCTATCGGCGTTGTTGAATCCGTCCAAAGCCGCGAGTGGTTAATCGGACTTCCTTGCAGAAAATGATAATGGCATTGTAGGCTTGATTTAGGGTGTTTGGCGGGACAATCTATGGGGCCTGATGCGTATTAATTGTTAGGCCATGTATGTTCCTGAACTTTAGAGATCGCCTTGCCAGAATTGTGATTATCTTGGGCATCATATTGTTTGGGTTTGCGTGCTGTTTTCTGAAGGAAGACAGGTTTGTAATAAACAGCAGCGGGCAAAAGAGAATCGTCACGCGCCAAGACCATCCGCTGGTTTATTGGGGCACAGAGTTTGGGTTTCTGTTTGTTGGCGTATCACTTGTAGCATACGGTATATATCGCGTTCGGAAGCCGTCAGTTTTGCGCAATGACGGGAGTTTTCCTGAATCCTCGGCAAGGCGTGGTTCGATTGCTATGAGAGTCACCTCCATCATAGTTGCTGTGTTTGGAGTTTTGAATTTACTTTCATTACCACGAGGAATTTCCTTCACCGACAATCCAAAATGGCCTTTAATGTTGTTCGGCAGTCTTTTTGGCATTTTTCTGATTTGGATTGCCTTCGGAATTTGGAGGCGACGAATTATTGCATGGCAGCTTGGTTTTTTGGCTATCGCTTTGAGTGCTGTCTTCTTCGTTGTGCAGGTTTGCTTCGATTTGCCGGCAGTTGGGACCGGTCAAAAGGTTCTCATCATCAGCGTGGCTTCGGTCGGAGGAATTTTGGTCGCGGTTTATTGGTCAGTCGTTTGGTATCGCCAAAAGAAATGGTTTTCCTGCGACCACCTGGCCTAACAAGGCGCTGGAGCCAACTGCCGTGCGAGATTTCAATGATGCTCTGGCAGTTCGCGTCGCGGGTTCCAGTTCCCTGTTCATTCCGGGAAGACTTGCTTCAAAACCTCTTCCGCTTGTGCGTCTGAAAGCGTGGTGTCGTGGAAGACGTCGTAAGCGTCCTGTAGTTGCCGAATGCGCACCTGCAGTCGGGAAACCAGATCCGGTTCATTGAAGTCAGGATCGGCGATCAGGGTGTTTATAAAAAGGCAATACCGGATGGCCAGCTTCAGGACTGTCTTGTGCTCTGCGAGTTGCGCTGGCGTCGGCTCACGGAACACGAAACTGCTCCGGTGAACATCCAGGATGCCGTCCACCCAGTCAAACCATTGTTCGATTTGTCGTTTGGTCAAGTCACGGGCTTGGGCTTGAATGTCAGGAACTTTGCTCTCGGAGATTGCCGCGTTCATGCCATAAAGAAACACCTTCCAGAGGCCTTTGGCAAGGCTGAAGCCAACGAATTTCCGTCAGTTGCTTAAAGGGAAACAGAAGGCCGGCAGCCGTGCAGGGATATGCCGGTAATCCCCACGGTCTGGAGCCGTTTAATGAACATCTTGGCGCGATGATTTTTCTTGATCCGGGCCGGCTTTGTCTCGGGCGGCGCTGGAAGGGAGGTTGACAGAGTGACAGAATGATGTAGGATTCTTCCATGAAGACCGATACGTATCCATTGGCCGTGCCCTCCGATTTGCTCGGGGAGGTGCGGCAGGCGTCTCAGGATTTGGGTTTGTCCATGGCGGACATCATGCGGCAGAGCATGAAATTGGGGTTGCCCAAACTGCGCGAGCAGTTGTCCCCCGATCCGCTCAAGAACTTGAAGCCGTTGTCGAGAGCGGAGTCCCGCCGTTGCTACCAGCAACCGAACCGCGAATTTGACGCGCTGGAACATCACCTCGCCGGCTTGCCCTCCCCGCCCCCGGACGCGGAATGAAAGCTTGGGACATCTTCAGTTGGCAGGCTCCCGGCTGGCCGGAGCCGCATCCGGCGGTCATTGTCTCCCACCCCGACCGTGTCGCCAACAAACCGGATGTGACGGTGATAATATGCGCCTCGCGAAGGGCCACCCGGCAACCGGCACCCAACGAGGTGGTTCTCGATGCGAACGACGGCCTCGATTGGCCGACGCTGTGCAAGTGTGATCTGCTCTACACCATCCAAAAAGCGAATCTGGTGAATCGGCGCGGGTCAGTCAGCGCCGAGCGCAGGAGGCAGATCATCGCGACGATCAATCGCGTCAATGGCTGGCTTTGAAGCGGCAAAAGACAGCCAGTTGCCGGACTTGGACTTTGTCCCCGATTCAGATACGAGGAGAATATGGGTTTTCCCTCTGAGAATCAAGAACAATTTGCCAAAATTCGCCACTATTTTTTACTACTCGCGCATACTTTCACTGACAGTTTCACTGACAGTTTCACTGACAGTTTCACTGACAGTTTCACTGACAGTTAGACCTGGCTGGAACGTGAACGATTGCCCGCACTTTTAGGTCAAATAGTTAATTATTGGTTAAAACCGCTTGACCGTGTCAAATATATGGGATACTTGAGGATAATAATCAGCAATGAGGGGGATTTTCATGTCGCGTTTCAAAGGAATTCTTGCAGGACTTTTAGGGAGCTTTTTTGTTGTGGCAAATGCTCATGCTTCCATCGTCACCGTTGATTTCACTGGAACCGTGACTGATTATGCTGGACCTCCGGCTGAAAGTATTTTGGGAGAGACATTTAACGGTTCGTATTCATACGATCCATCTGAATTTCCCTTAGCATTAGGAGGCACGCCGCCAGCCTTTATCTTTTCATTCGATGCGCCCTTAATCGGCAGCCCTTACGTGACAACTGACGATCTTGTCGCCTCGGGTAATGCCAGCACAAGTGGAGCTAACCTCAGCAATGGCCCCAACTTGTATTTGGATATAACCAGCGGGGGCGGAATAGTGTCATTCGGCGGAAGCGGTCATTACTCTTTCGCGGTTGACTCTTGGAATGTTTCCAATGTGCCATTGCCTTCTGCCTCACTGTTATTTGCAACTGGTTTGATTGGTCTCGGCCTATTAGCTGCTGCACGTCGTAAACCTGCGTTGTCATAGCCTCCATTGTGGGGTGACTCCCTCACCAACACTTTCCTTTCCGCCCTGCCGGAAAGGGCGCGGAGCGTGAAGGCCAGCGCGAGCGAATGAAGGCGTCCAGAGGCAAAGCCTCTGGCGGCGGGGTTTGGGGACGCTGCAAGTTCCCAATAAAGCAAAAAACGGCTGAACCTCGGCGGTTCAGCCGTTCGTGTTTTGGCCGGGGTCAATCCTCGTCCGGCATCATTACCGTTATGGCCGGTTCCGGCGCGTCCATGTCGAGGGGGCCGCAATGGGCGATCAATTTGATTAGGCGCGGGGCGCGGTTGTCGTTGCGGACATAGAGCGCAAACGGCAAGCGGGATTGTCCGGGCTGTGATTTGCGGATGGCAAATTTAAGCATCCAAACCACATCCCAAAGCCGCCCGGCTTCGTCCTGGCCGGTCACGTCCGGCGGCACGGTCACATAAGCGTCAAACGCGGTGCGGGTGATAAAAACCGGAAAGCGGATTCCGGCTTCCTGCGCGGTTTTCGTGACTTCAACTTGCACGCCGTCGGCAATGGCTTGGGCGCGGGTGTAAGAATAGATGACTTCGCCAAAAGGCGATTCGTTGTGGTTCGTGTTCATAATATCAGTGTTTGCATGGTGGTGGAGTGAATAGAGCCGCCTGCGCTTCCTCCGCGAGTCTGCGGGCGCGTTCTGCCTCGGCCTGCTCGCGTGTGATGCGTTCGCCGTCGAGCGTGGCTTCGGCAAACAGGGTGAATGTGTCCGGGACAAAGCCAAACTCGTGCTGTGGAATTGGCAAGCGGCGTCTGTTTCGTTTCATGGTCATTTTTATTGGTGGAAATAGCCAAGACTGCGAAGTGATGAAAAATTGCCGTTGCCGATAACGACATGGTCAAGCAATTCCAATTTCAAAAGCTGCCCGGCGCGGATTAAATCGCGGGTCACTTTGATGTCTGCCTCTGACGGGGTGCTTTCCCCGCTTGGGTGATTGTGCATGACAATCACGGCACAAGCGGCGGTGACGATGGCAACGCGGAAGATTTCGCGGGGATGCACCAAAATCGTGTCCTGTGTGCCGATTGAAACAAGGTGATGCCCCTTAACGCGGCGGCGCGTGTTCAATATCAACACTGCCAGACATTCACACTCCGGGTTAAAATGCGGGTGCGTGGCAATGTGCATCCGCCAATAATCGGCGGCTTTGTCGGGCGTCTCGCAAAGCTGCAAGGCGTCCGGTGTCGGACATTCCCGCAAGGCGGTCACTTTATATTCATACGGACTGGCCGGAAACTTGAACGGCTTCACCAGATGTTCAAAGCCGGGGAGAAACTCTGTATTGGTCATGGTGATTTCTCCTTTCAAGCGGTTTGTGAATCAGCCGGAAAATAGGAGCGATACGTCTGCCGGGGGTCGCGTTGGCTGCCGGTAGAAAACTTCCCGCATGGGTGCTGCCAAACCTGCCGCCTCCGGTTCCAATGGAAACCAAGCTGCGCCAGTTCGCTTGTCACGGTCGGCGGTTGCCGGTGTTCAAACTGAATCCAAACCCACTTGCCAACTACCTGCGCCAGTTCAAAAAGACGCGGCGTTTCGTGAAACAGCAAATCTAAAACTTTGTCCGTGGGTAATCCGCGATTTGCAAATCGCCTCTTAAAATCAATCCGCTGCAACTGTGTTTTCTGTCCGCTCGACTGTGCGGTCCGGTTCTGGAGCCTTGAATCTGAATTTGTATTTGTTTTCATAATCTTTTTTTTTGCTCTGCTGTGCGTTCTCGGTCTCTCGCCCTTCAACCGAAAAAGCCTGCCGGGCTGGGCGGCCAGCGGGAGTAGTCTTCAGAGGGCACCGCGTCCGGCCCCCAGCACGATCAGCAGGCTGGTGAGGGCGAGAGGCCGTGAATCCAAAGCAAAAAAACGGATTTGGAAACATCACCACCGGGGCGCGGGGACGCGATCTCGTGTCTCTCAGACGGAAAGGCCCGGAGCGTAGCGGTCGCCCGGCGGCGTAGGCTCAGACGCGCAACGCGCAGACGTGAGCATCGTGCCGGAGCTACGGGCGAGTCAGCGGAACGCAGTGGTTTTCAGGCTGAGTGACATACTCGAATCAGGGGCGGAATGAGTGCGGTGGTTTTGCGGAGCGGAGACTGAGGGCAGCGGGGAGCGACGCCGGAGCAAAAGCCGCCGCTCTCAGGACGCGGGGAATACGGCTACATTCAAGATTTGTCTCCCTTTTGCCCAGATTGGAATGCAGAATTAGAGCAACCTTGGATCGTTATGAATTTTGATTTTCCAGAGACAGTCGCAAAGTTGATTTTTGAACGGTGGGCAGATGCTTCTGTTCCGAATTACCAAGCGTCCGCGCGGCCTTCGTTGGATGTCCTCGTCGCACTATTGAACAATTGCTTCTTTGCCAGTCTAAAACGAGAAGAGGACAGAGCCACACAATTTGATCTGGCATTTTGTCATAAGTCCGATTTGACTGAGGTGGCCTTCCGATACAGCGAATTCACAAAGCTTTGCACTCTCATTCCTTTTGAGAATCGCGAACTGTCGGTGAATGAACTCGTCCGCCTCGCTCCTGCGTGCGATCCAGATAAAACAGTGATCCTCAGTGACTATGATGGGAAAACCAACCAGGTTTATTTATGGGGCATTGCAGACACCGGCGGGCGTTCATCGGGAACAGACATTCGTCTGACGGAATTGCGAATCCGGGTTTATGGTCCGGGTGAAATCAAGGTTTCGTTGCTTGATCGGCTAGTCTGCATATACAAGAATGGTAAAATCATCGATCCCGAACGAGCACTTATCAATACCGGGCGAGTTTACGGCTTTTTCAAGAACACGAGCCTAAACTTATGCAAAGAGGTCACGGTGGGTGTTGGTAAACCGCAACAGAGCGATGAGCGCGTTCACGAGCGTGACTGTAGGGCAATTTCATACCTGCTTGTGCTACAAGAAATCGCCGAGAGAATGCAGCGATTAAAGCACGGCGGATGCGTTTTGATTGTGCCGGAGGATACTTCGAACGACAAATTGGCGAATCTTGATATAAAGTATCCTTGCCGAGATCAGACAGTGTGGAACTGCTTGCGTGGAAAATTGATTTTGCACGACAAATTCTATGCGGCTCTGTCCGGCGCTGGTAAAGGCGAGCAAGATGCTGAAGTTGTTGAGAGTTTGCACAGCCAACTCGAAGATGTAGAGAATGGATTGAGAGATGCGCTTGACATGCTTGTTCGATTTACTGCTGTAGATGGCGCGGTTCTTATTACTCGGAAACTCGAACTGTTAGGCTTTGGCGCGGTTGTTCAGCTTCCAGGGGTTGTCGAATATAAAGTCAACAAATGCGAAGACCGGAATGCAACAAAGGTGACAGAATTTCCAATTAAATCCCACGGAACCCGGCATAGGTCAGCCTTTGAATTCTGCTATCGTAACGCGCCCTCTGTCGCCATAATCGTCTCGCAAGACGGTGGTGTCAAAATGGTGATGAGGGTCGGTGATAACATTTGTTTCTGGGAGAACTCGCCGTTCGATGGTTCCACAGAAATCTGACAAGGATTCGCCGGTGCGGCCTTCGTCACTATGCTTTTTCAAACACCATGCACACGTCGTGCAGACTGGGGATGAAGCTGCTCCGGTATTGCCGAGTGGCCGATGGCTGGTATGCGGTTTGCACGATGCGGCGGCCATACAGCGGATTGATTGACTGGCTGGTATGGGTAATGCGTCGCTCCCATTGGTATAGCTGTGTCCGGTAATCCGGGCGTAAATTTCTTCGGCATATTCACGCGTTCTGAAATCACCGATACACGATAAACCTTGGCCGGGAATGTGGCCGTAGAGGCTCCAAAAATCGGCTTCATTATCGGATACCTGTTCGCAAAACTTGCTGCCGGATTCCTCGTATTTCTTGACGCCGTGGACTTCGTAGGCGTCAAAGCCGATGGGCAAAATGGATTTTGAAGATTTGGGCATGGGAAAAACTCCTTTGAGGTTGAAGGGCGGGCCGTGAAGCCCGCCCCGGTTAAGTGATTATTCCGGCTTCTCGGAATGGACGCGGAGTGTAATGCATCCATCCAGTGGCACGGTTTCGATCAGGACTTTGAAGCCCTTGCCGTCTTTGTGCGGCCATGCGGCACCGATGCGAGTCCAGAAACCCTTGTCGTTCTCGCGGTCGCGGACGTGATAAACGATGTGGCTGGGAGTTTTGGAAGCGGCGGTTTGGTTGTTGTTGGTATCAGTCATGGTGGGGTCTCCTTTTTTAAGTTTATCTGGCTGCGCCAATCGCGGCCCGATGGCACAGCAAAAAAAGTCCCTCGGAGCCGGGGCGAAGCGAAACGGGCAACGCTGAAAATTGGGGGAGACCTTCAGGGGGAACCAATTTTCTGCTTGCGCGTCCCGGCTGGGACTTTAGCGTGCCAATCAGAAAGGCCGTGTGGCGTTGCCGGGAAAACAAGTTAAGAAGACCGCCAGAATCCTCGGCAACAAACCGCCTTCGGACAACGTCAAGCCCGGCGGTTCAAGCCTAAACGATAGGCTTGTCGCGGGGTGACGCTGGCAGTAGTCTTCTCGGGATGCCGAGGCCGCACAGTGGTATCGCAAAGCCGCCGAGCAGGGTTACGAATGGTCCCAAACCAGCCTCGGCGTTTGCTACGAGGAAGGCCAGGGCGTTCCACAAAACTCTCACGAAGCGGTCAAGTGGTATCGTATGGCAGCCGAGCAGGGTTTCGCTGAGGCTCAATGCCATCTTGCATACTGCTTTTGCGATTCAGACAAATCAGAACATATAAAGTGGCTTAGGAAAGCGGCGGAACAAGGGAACAGAGACGCTCAATCGCGACTCCACATAATAAATTACATGGATGGCTATTTGCCGGAGAATCAGATGGATATTGTCGAAGGCTACAAATGGGCACGCATTCTCGCAGAGAATGATGAGGATTGTTCTGTTGAAAATCTCGAATGCGTAAAAAAGGAAATGTCACCAGAGCAGATTCAAAAAGGCGAAGACCTTGCGCGTCAGTATTTGTCAAAAACTGCGGCCATACTTAAAAATTGAATTATGCGAGATGCCAGTTGGATTCTACTCGACACTGAAACGACGGGCTTGGCCGCGCCGATTTTTGTCGTCGAGTTGGCCGCGCAACGGATGCAGGGCTGGACACCGGACGGCGAACCGTTTCGCAAACTGCTGAATCAAAGCGCGGACATTCCCGCTGAAGCATCACGCGTCCACGGTTACACCCGCGAGATTCTGGAGCGTGACGGCGAACCT
>Ga0181523_10002983_pt1 | contig 15800 bp, 10 predicted proteins | sample PEATcosm2014_Bin_43_FD_119752 | JGI IMG/M metagenome (GOLD analysis project Ga0181523, IMG submission 119752) | Peatland microbial communities from MTU Mesocosm Facility, Houghton, MI, USA - PEATcosm2014_Bin05_30_metaG | ecosystem: Environmental > Terrestrial > Soil > Wetlands > Peat | place...
GCAATGAAGATGAAGCGATTGATCTTTCCCAGGAAGCATGGGTGAAAGGGTGGCAGCGATTGGCCCAATTCCAGGGCGAGGCCAGTTTCGCAACGTGGATGACACGCATCGTCATCAATCTGTGCGTGGACCAGTTGCGCAAACAGAAACGGCAAAGAGCCGAATCGTTCGAGGTGCTGGAAGGGGAATCCGGCGGCGTGGAGCGCTTTATGCCGGTCACAATGCCAAACCCCGCCGCGGGTTTGGAGCGGACGGAATTGAGGCAGCGGATTGACCGGGCGCTGGACCAATTGTCAGCGGAGCATCGGACTGTTCTGGTCTTGCACGAATTTGAAGGGTTGGGATATAAGGAAATTGCCGGGCGCATGGGCTGTTCCATCGGCACGGTGATGTCGCGGTTGTTTTACGCGCGGCGCCGCATGGCCGCGCTGCTGGCAGGTTTGAAGCGGGAGAATGAAGAATGAAGGATCGTTTGGAATTGAATTTGGAACTTGAATTGCAGGCATGGCTGGACGGGGAACTGTCCGCGCCGAAAGCGCGGCGCATCGACCAGAAGATTGCCGGCGACGAGGAAGCCAGCCGGCTGATCAACGAATTGCAGGCGATAAAGAGCGCCCTGGCCGGCAACGAAATGCCCCGGAACGTTCCTGAAACGCGCGCATTTTACTGGAGCAAAATCGAGCGCCAAATTCAGCGCCAGGCGGACAGCCCCCGCCCGGTTCAGGCTCCGCGCCAGACAGTTTGGCGCCGCTGGCTCGCGCCCCTGGCGGGTTTTGCCGCCCTGGCGTGCCTGTTGCTGCTGGCTGTCAAACCGCATGCTCCGTCCGCCTTCGACGAAATTTCATCCACCGGCGAGGGCTTGGAGGCGGTCACCTTCCATGATCAGTCCGCTGGCATGACCGTGGTCTGGCTGACGGACACCGCGCCAGCCCGGCTGATCGAATCCCCGGACGTCCAGACGCCGGCCGCGGGAAATTCTGAAGTTGAAGTGGAATAAGCCGGGCGTTGGACACCTCCTCTCATGCGGCAATTTCTTAATCTTCTTCTGGCTGGAATTGCCTTCAGCGCAACGGCGCTGCCGGCCCGGGCGGGCGACCTCAAGCTGGAGGCCCGGCTGATTCGGGGCGCGAACGACGACAAGGAAACCGCCAAATACAAACCAGCCGATCCCGAATTGTCCGCGAAGCTGAACCGCGCGTTCAAGTGGAAGAATTATTACGAAATCACCAATAAAACGGCCGGCATTGCCCTCAACCAAAATTGCGAGCTGAAGATGAGCGACGCCTGCACCATTCGCGTCAAGTACACGGGTGCCTCGCGGGTGGAAGTCAATTGCACCGGCCACGGCAAAGAGATCTGCAAGGGCGCCTACACTTTGGCGCCGCCGCAATGGCTGGTCCTGGGCGGCAACGACACCGCCGACACCGCCTGGTTCATCGGCCTGCGGGCCATCGACAACAAGGCGGCTGATCCCAAAAAGGCGATGAGCAAAAATTGACGCGCGGCGGCGGGCTGCGTCAGCTCCAGCGCAAACACCAGTTCATCGCAAGTTGGGTTCAGGGTCGTTGGGCCTCCGGTTTTTCGTTCGCCTCCGCCGCCGTTATTTCCTCCCACGATGGCGCTTGCCAGACGTGCAGGATACCGTCACCGCTCAGGGTTCCGACCGCATTGCCGTCGTGTGAAAAAGCAGTGGGACTAAACTGGGATCCCGCACCCTCCAGGGTGAGCACCTCCTGCCAACTGTCCACATCCCAGAGTTTCACCGCGTCGTCCGGGTTGCTGCCGCCGGTCGCGAGACGTTTGCCATCCGGTGAAAAAATCACCGAGTTAACGGAATTGAGAAAACCACGCAGCGTCGCTTCTTCCCGCCACGTGGCGGTCCTCCATACGCGGGCATATCCCAAGGCGCTGGCTGCAGCGAGCCGCACCCCATCAGGCGAGAAAACGAAACACCAACCTTCCAGCGCGTCGAGCGGCAAGTTCGTGTTGCTGTGTCCCGGAAGGTTTCGGCAGGAGACATCTCCTCCCCAGCCGATGCCAACCCCCAGCCGTTCATCCGGTGACAAGCCGAAACCTTCAAATTCCGCTGGTGCCGGCCAGGACTGGATTTCCCGATTTGCTTCCAAATCCCATTCGGAGAAGTGATTGTCGGCGGCGCGCCAGACCACCAGCCGGTTTCCCTGGGCGAGAAAATTCATGGGGGCCACGTTTCCATCGCCGGGTTTGAACTCGCGCCAGAGAACGCGCCGTGACACGTCCCAAACCGAAATGTTCCCGTTGGTGGAGCCAACTGCCAGGAAGCGGCAATCAGGGGAAAAGGCATTTTCCGGATAATTTTTTCCGATATCCAGCCAGGGCGCCTTTTCCTGAAAATCCGGGCCGCTCCACCGGGTTACCATGCCCTCGTGATCCAAAGTCACGACCGAGCGGCTATCGGGCGCAAAGAGCCAATTGACGATGTTGCCCGGCCAGGTGATGCTTTCCCGCCGTGGATGAGTTACTGAGGCATCCCACACGCAAACCACTCCATCTTTGCTCCCGCTGACGAGGGTCTTGTTATCGGACAGCAACGCCAGTCGCCACACTTCCAGACGATGACCCCGCAGCACGTCCAGACACTTGAGACTGGCAGTATCCCAGGTGCGGATCGTTTGATCAGCACTGCTGGAGGCCATTTTTTTACCGTCCGGCCAGAACACCAAAGAGCCGACCCAGGATTTGTGGCCAACCAGCCGCCCGATTTCGCTGCCGGTGGCGACATCCCATAAGCGGATGTCCGATTCGCCGAATCCAGCCGCGGACGCCAGGGTTTTTCCATCCGGTGAAAATGCCAGGGCGGTGATAAACCGCTTGGACGCCACCGCGGTCCAAAGATCCCTGCCATCGTGGAGATCAATAACGTGAATCCTGTCTCCAGACCCGTAGGCTGCGAGACTCAGATCGGAAGTTGCGGCAAAACCGGTGGACGGTTCGAGGCCCGATTGTTGTTCACAAGGAAAACTGGCGAGCGTGGTTCCCTCGGGCAGGTGCCAGAGGGTGACATGTCCCTTGGAGGTTGAAGTCACCAGCGTCCGCCCATTTTGAGCGAACGCCAACCCCATGCCAACAGCATCCAGCGGGAATTCGGCCACCATCTGTCGCGTTGCGATATCCCAAAGACGCAACGTGGATTGCGCCTTCCCCGAAGCATGGACTTTGAGGCTGGTGAACGCCAACAAGGGTTCAGCAGGCGAGAAGGCGGCGCGCACCGCGCCCTCCCCAGGCGCCAGATGAGCAACCTCCTGCCGGGTCCGCAGGTCATACACGAACAGCCCTTCCTTATGCACCATGCCGATGGCCAGCCAGTTCCCGTCGGCGGAAACCGCGAGCGAATCGATTTCGCTTTTCTGGCAGAGCGTGAACATGGCGTCGCTGTGGGTTTGTTGCCAGAGGTAGCGCCATTCCCAGCCGCGCAAATCTTTCTGACGCGGCCCCGGCCGCTGCCGGTTGAGCAGATCCAGCGCCCGGCCGAGATTGTTCCCGTCGAGCGCCTGCTTGGCGACGTTCATGTCCGAGGCGTAGGCGCGCTGGCGCGCGGCGAGTTCTGTAGCTTCGGCTTGCTGCCGGAGACTGGCCTCATTCGCGCGAGCCGCGTCGGCGAGTTGACGCTCTTTGGTTTCATTAGCTTGCGCAGCGACAGCTTGCGCTTGCGCTGCCAGAGCCTCCCGCCTGGCACGAGTGGCCCGCACCGATTGCCAGGTACTGGCGATGATGCCGAGCAACAAGGCGGCAGCGACGACAATGCCGGCGGTAAACACCAGTTTGTTGCGGCGAAACGCTTTCTGGAACTTGTACGCCGCGCTGGGTGGACGGGCGAGAACCGGCTCGTTGGTCAGGTGCCGCTTGAGATCGAAAGCCAGCCCATTGGCCGTGTCGTATCGTCGTGTCCGGTCCTTCTCCAGACACTTCATCACGATCCAGTCCAGGTCGCCTTTGAGTTGGTGGAGCAGCTTCGATGTTTCGGTTGAGCGCCGCTTTGCTGTCGTCGTCAATTCCTCGCCCTCGAGCGTCGCCAGCCGTGTGCTGGGCCGCACAGGCTCCTTCTCCCGGATGGTCTTGCGCATGGCGTCAATGCCCGAGGCCATCAACTCGTTCGAATCGAATGGCGTGCTGCCGGTCAGCAGTTCGTAAAGCAAAACTCCCAAGCTGTAGATGTCCGAGCGGGTGTCAATGTCCAGCCCGCTCATCTCCGCCTGTTCCGGACTCATGTAGGCTGGTGTGCCGATGAATTGATGCAACTGCGTATAGACGGTCGCGTCGGTCAACCGGCCTTCCGTCGCCTTGGCAATGCCGAAATCAACCACCTTCGGCACCGGCACGCCGTCGTGCAGCGTCACGAGGATATTCGAGGGTTTGATGTCGCGATGGATGATGCCCTTCTGGTGCGCGTGCTGGATGGCCTGGCAGACCTTGATGAAGAGATCCAATCGCTCTTTGGTTGACAGGTGATTCTGATCGCAATAGTCGGTGATCTTGATGCCGCGCACCAGTTCCATGACGAAGAACGGGCGGCCCGTCTCGGTGGTCCCGGCGTCAAGAACCTTGGCGATGTTGGGATGGTCCATCATCGCCAGCGCCTGCCGCTCCGCTTCAAAACGGGCGACGACCTGTTTGGTATCCATGCCCAGCTTGATCACCTTGAGCGCCACGCGGCGACGCACCGGCTCTGTTTGTTCAGCCACATACACCACGCCGCACCCGCCCTCGCCGACCTTCTCCAGCAGTTTGTAGCGGCCGAGGGTCTGGCCCACGGCTTCGTCGAGCGGCTCGTTCGGGACAGGGACTTTGATGGTGTTGAAAGGCCCGCGGCCCGCTTTTGGCTCGCCGGGTTCGAGGAGTGAATCTTTCGCCTCGTGCGCCGCGAGCAAGGCTTCGAGGCGCTGGCGCAAGGCGGCGTCGCCGTGGCAGGCGCCGTCCAGAAAGACGCGGCGCATGTCGGCTGGCTTTTCCAGCGCAAGCGCAAACAGCGCTTCTTCCCGATTTTCAGGCAATGGCATGGCTGATTGAAATTGGCTCATTCAATCCTACATGCGCATGCAACGGACTAAAAGTATGAATAAATCTTCCCAGCCACCAGCAAGTCTCACCCACCCTGCCTTACAACATGCAAGGTTTCCAAAACAGACTTGCGCGTGCCTCGCGCCGCTTCCGGCTCTCAGGAACCAACGTTGGCCAGTTCCTCATTCGTCGCCACGTTGACGATCTTGAATTGCTCGGCATGGAACGACGGCTCCGGACGAAACGATAATTTGCCGAAGTAACGCTTTTCCATTTCGATGATCAATTTCTCGTCTTCCGTGCGCAATCGCTCCAACACCGTCGGATGCACGGCGATGCGCAGTTGGAAATCCGATTCGTCGCGCGAGCGTTTTTTGAGGATTTCGTTCAACTTGCGCTGGATTTCCACGCTCATGGTGATGGCGCTCTTGACCTTGCCGCGGCCTTTGCAGTACGGGCAATCGTCATAGACCGCCGCCCGCACGCTTTCGGAATGCCGCTGCCGGGTCATTTCCATCAAGCCCAACTGGGAGATGGGCAGAACGTGCGTTTTCGCCTTGTCCCGCCGCAATCCTTCCTTGATGCGTTGATAGACCTGCTGCTGGTCACGCCGCGATTTCATATCGATGAAATCCAGCACGATCAGCCCGCCCATGTTGCGCAGGCGAAGCTGGCGGCAAATCTCCTCGGCCGCCTCCGTATTGACGCGCAGAATGGTGGATTCCTGGTCGCGGCTGCTCTTGTGCCGCCCGGTGTTGACGTCAATGGCGACCAGCGCCTCGGTTTCATCGATCACAATGTAGCCTCCGCTTTTCAAGTGGACCTGGCGGGAAAAGGCGTTTTCCAATTGGCGGGTGATGTTCAAACGGTCGAAGACGGGCTGGTGTTCCGTATACAGGATGATCTTCTTTGCCGCCGGCGGGAAAATGCGCGAGATCATGGCGCGCATCCGATCCGCCGCCTGAGCATTATCGACCACAACCCGGTCCACGTCCTCGGTCAGAAAATCGCGCACGGTGCGCTCGATCAAATCCGGTTCCTGGAAAACGCAGGAGGCGGGCGGCTGGATCCTGATCTTCTCCTGAATCTCCTTCCACTGCTCGAGCAAGAGGGCCAAATCCGATATGAAATAGCGCTTTTGCTGGCCTTCGCCGGCGGTGCGCATGATCACGCCCATGCCGTCGGGAATGCTCATGTCACGCAGAATGTGCTTGAGGCGCTGGCGTTCTTCCGGATTTTCGATCTTGCGCGAAACGCCGCTTTGGTCGGAGTTGGGCAGCAGGACCAGGTAGCGTCCCGGCAGCACGATATTGGTGGTGACGCGCGGCCCTTTTGTGCCGATGGGTCCCTTGGTCACCTGCACGTTAATCTCGCTGCCCGGCGGATAAAGCCGCGGAATGTCCTTTTGGGTAATGCGCGGCCGGTCCCGTCTCCTGCCTTCGCGTTCCACAACTTCCACGCCGCTGTCGAAACTGGTCGGCACAATGTCCCAATAATGCAAAAAGGCGTTCTTCTCGAAGCCGATGTCAACAAACGCCGCTTTCAGGCCGTCCTCAAGGTTGCGGACCTTGCCTTTGAAGATGCTGCCCACCAAGCGTTCTTCCGTGGTGCGTTCGATGGTTAATTCCTCCAGCCGGCCTTGCTCGACCAGGGCGACGCGCACTTCGAGTGACTCGGCGTTGATGATCAGCTCCTTGTGCGTTTTGGTTTCGGGTTTAATCAGGCGCTGCACTTTGCGCATGGCTTTGTTCGCGACCGACTTAATGCGGTCAACCAGCCCGGTGGGTTGTGTTTCCAAAGGGACGGGTTCGAATGCTTCCTCTTCCACTTCGGGTGGGGTTTCCGGGTGCGGCCTGCGAAACGCGCCTCTTTTGCCGCGCCCTCCCCCGCGTCCTCCTTCACGCCCTTCCAGATCGCCCGATGCATCTAAATTTCTATCTTCAGGACCATACTCCTTGCGTGCGCCCTCGCGTTCTTCCTGCGCGCGCGATGGCTCGGCGGCGGGGGCGGCCGGGGCTTCCGGCGGCAAGCCGGCGGCGAGGTTTTCCGCCCGTTGGATTTCCTGCTCGTGGCGGGCGCGCTCGAAAACGCTGTCCGGCTTCTGTTCGCTTGTGGCCTCGGCGCGGGCCTGCAAGGCGGAGCGGTCGGGTTTTTGGTTTTGATTGAATCCGCCGCTGGGGCGAAAGCGCATGCCGCCGCGCCGGCGCCTTGAAAAATTTCCATTACTCATAACTAATAAGATCTCCGATAAATATGGATGTTATGCAAAATGCCAATGGCAATCAGAGAGCATACCACCGAAGACCCGCCATAGCTAAGCAGCGGCAGTGGAATGCCCGTCACGGGCATTAAGCGAATATTCATTCCGACGTTGATGAAGACGTGGCAAAACAACAGAGTCACCACGCCCACCGCCAGTAATTGTCCCAGGTGATCGCGCGCCTGGCTGGCAATTTTGATCCCGCTCAACAGAAGCACGGTGTAAAGCGTCAGGACCACGACGCTGCCGACAAATCCTTCCTCCTCGGCAATGACCGAGAAGATGAAATCATTGTGTGCTCCGGCCCGCGGCAGGAAGCCCAGCGCGTACTGGGTGCCATGCCGCCAGCCCTTTCCTTTGAACCCCCCTGAACCCACTGAAATCAGCGCCTGCTCGACGTTGTAACTTTTATTGCGTCCAAAGTACGTCAAGAGGCGCGTTTTCTGGTAAGGTTCAATATCCAACCTGGCTGGCGCGAACAGGATGATCGCGACCAGCAGAACCACCAACAGACCGACCCCTCCCACCAACCCGGCCAACATTCGGGCGGGCACTCCGGCCACAAACATCATGGCCAGGCTGATGGCGGGAAAAACCAGGGCCGAACCGAGGTCCGGCTCCTTCAAAATCAAAACAAACGGCAAAAGGGTCAATCCCAGTGTCGCCCAGAATACTCGCGGCTGCCGCAATTCCCCGGCGGGGCGGCTGAGGAAATTGGCCAGCAACAGGATGAAGGCAATTTTGGCAAATTCCGAGGGTTGCAATCCAAAAATGCCCAGGGTGATCCATCGTTTCCCCCCATGTATCCTGGAGCCGAAAATAAACACGGCCACGAGCAGAAGAATCGTCAGCCCATAGGCCACTCCGGACCAGCGCGCCAGACGGCTGTAATCAACGGCCAGAAGCGCCGCCGCCGCGCCCAGCCCGATGAGGTACCAAAGGATTTGATGCACATACATTTGCTTGTACCAGGCCAGCGCCGACTGATGACCGGCCGTCGCGCTGAAAATGAAGGCCCCGCCAAGGCACATCAAGCCGCCAGCGCACAAGAGCAGCGCCCAATCAAAATCCCTGTTTCGTTCGTTGAGGTTCGGGTCGTACATTTAATTCCGGGCCAGCGCCACGGCTGGCGGGCTGTTGGATTGCTCCCTTTTGAGAATAGCTTCGTAAATCTTTTCCGCCACCGGCGCGCAAGTCGGGCCCCCGAATGAACCGTCTTCCACCATGACGACGACGGCGTAGCGCGGGTTTTCGTAAGGGCCGTAGGAGTCGAACCAAGTGATGCTCCTTGGGGAGTTGGCTGAGGAGGACTTCACTTCGGCTGTGCCCGTCTTGCCGGCGACGCGGAAATTGCCGAGACGCGGCCTGCCTCCTTCATGGAACCAGTTGTAAGCAGTGCCACCACCCCCGGCGCTGTCGGCCAGGTGCTCGGTATCGTCCAGCATGGCGTGGCGGATGAGTTCCAGGTGGTGCGGATTAATCTCCACGCGGTCGCGCAAACGTCCTGGCGCAAAGAGTTGTTCGTCTTCGCCTGTCTCCGGCGAAAGGGAATGGCTGACCAAACGCGGCCAATAGATCTTTCCACCATTGGCGATTGCCCCAATCATGCAGGCCATCTGCAACGGCGTTGTTGTAATCTCCTGGCCGATGCACACGTCAGCCGTGCTCGATTGCAGTATCGAGACGCCGGCCTCCTCCGGACCCGGCATATTGCCCGCCACCTCCGGCCCGATGGGGAACTTCGTTTTTTCGCCGAGATGAAAACGTTTGGCCACCTCCAGAATTTTCGCCAATCCCGCCTTCACGCCGTAGTGACAAAAATAAGTGTTGCTCGAACGGAAAAACGCGCGGTTGAAATTGTATTTGCCTGCCTCCGCATGATCTTTAATGGGCCGCGCCCTGGGCGATGCCTGATAGAATCCGGGGCTGTCAAACACTTCGTTCGGATCCAGTCCGCTCTCCAGGCAGGCGATGGCGGTGATGATTTTAAAAGTCGAACCCGGCGGATAAGCGCCGCCAATGGCGCGATTGATTTGCGGGGTGTATTTGGGGTCGTTCAAAGCAGCCACTTCGCTTGACGTCAGCCCCGCGACGTAGCTGTTCGGGTCGAAAGCGGGCGCGGAAGCCATGGCCAAAATATCGCCGTTGCGAACATCCATCACCACCACGGCCCCGCGCGCGTTGGCCTGGGCCTTCGCCAGCGCCTGTTCCGCCGCGCGCTGCAAAGCCAGATCAATCGTGAGGTAAACGTCTCCGCCCGGTTCATTGGGGGTTTCGATGTCTTCGCGCTGGCGGTAATTCAGGCTGTTGACCAGGACCAGCTTCACCCCGCCGCGCCCGCGCAACTGGGCCTCATTAAGACGTTCCACGCCGGCCCTGCCTTCGTAATCGGGAACCAGTTCCGCACCAAAACTCTCCCGCTGCACAAAGCCGAGAACATGGGCGGCAAGGGAGCCGTTGGGATACCAACGCACGGGCTGCGTCTCTATTTCAAGCTCGGGCTGCCCGGATAACTGTTCGGCGAACCTGGCCACCTGTTTGAGAGCCAGATTGGGCACGATTTCATAAGGGACGTAGGGATAATTGGTGTAGTGCCGGAGGAACGCGTTCGTATTGAGAATTCCATGCTGCTGCAATGATTCGCCCACCTGAAAGGAAATGTTGCTGACGACCTGGCAATCCGCCTCCAATTGCAGCTCCCGGCTTTTTTCCGCCGTCAAACGGACGCGTCCGTTCGCCTGCACGGCCAGCGGATGCTGCCGGCCGTAAGCTTTGCTCAGGCGCGAGTAGGCCTCGCCAAACTGGGTCTGCAAATCCTCCAGGTAAAGGATGGCGTTGTATTGGGGCCGGTTGTCCGCCAGGACCCGTCCGTTGCGGTCCAGAATTTTTCCGCGAATGGCGGGCATGCCGACTCTTTTCAAGGACTGTCTCCTCGAATTGTTCTCGAACCGGCTGGCGCAAACAATTTGCACGAACCACAACCCCGCCAGCAGCACGAACAGGCCCGTTGCCATGACGATGGTGATGACGCGCAAGCGCCGGTCGTCTCGTTTGAGGATGTGGAAGATAAACATTTTAAACGCGTCCTCGTTTGATTTCCCGGTCCGGGCGGAAAGCCGGATGGGGGGCGGGCTGATAATCGAAGGCCCGGTGGAAGCGGTTGAAGAGCGCGAAACAAACCGGGGTAAACAGGCCGCCACCCAACGTCATGACCCCCCACTGCCAGATTGATTTCCAACCCAGCAGCGGAGCCGCGCCAATGTTCAACAAAATGAAAAGCACCGCCAATGGCTGCAGCGCGCTGGCCGCCGCGCCCATGCAGAACTGGGCGGCGGGATGCTCGCGTGCGAGCCATTCGCGGCCCCGGTGAGCCAGCAGCCCGATCAACAACAAGGGCAGCACGCTTACTCCCAGCGGGTTGGCCGAGAGCGAATCGAACCATAGACCGCCACAGATGGCTGCCAGGGCAATGGTGAAAAGGCCGTTGGTCAGGCCCGCATAGACCATCAACGCCGGCAGGAAATCAATTTGCGTTCCCAACACATTGCGGAAGCCGTCGAACCAGGCTTCGAAAAAAGCGGCGCCATAGGCGGCGGCCAGGATCAAAATGGAATGCAGCCAGTTCATGGCGTCATCACCCACACTTCCTTCAGCGCCCCCAGGTCTGCCGCCAGCCTGACCCGGGCTTCAGTGGCCAATCCGTATTCTTTGCTGCGCAAATCGACCACCTTGCCGATGGGAATGTTCGCCGGGAAAACGCCCCCTTCGCCCGACGTCACCACCATCTGTCCGGGCCGCACCGCGCTGCTTCCCGAAAGATAATCCAAATCAATCATGTTGTTTTCCTGCGGGCTGGAGGAACTGGAATTGATGACGCCGGTTTCCCCGCTGGCCTGGACAGCGGCCGCCACGCGCAAATCGGGGTTGCCCAGGAGAAGGACTTGGGAACGGGTTTGGCCGACGCTCTGGATGCGGCCGACCAGCCCTTCGGAAGTCAATACGGGATAATTCGGCTTGACGCCATCGCGCGCGCCAAGATCGATTTGCACGCTGCGCCACCAATTGGCCGGATCGCGGGCAATGACCCGGCCGAGCCTGACGTTCCAAAGCGTTTGCCGCGGCCACCCAACCAGGCCCCGCAAACGCGCGTTCTCGCTCCACAGGGCCGCATCCTGCTGCAACCGGATTTTCAATTCCTCGTTTTGGCGGCGGAGCTCCTCGTTCTGGCGCGCCAACTGCCCCTTTGCCGCCAGAGTTTCCCTGGCCTCGCCTGTCAACTCGTGGACGGAACCCGTCAGGCCGAACAGGGGCAAAAAAAGCCCGCTGATGGCCAGTTTGACCTTGCCCATGGTTTCGCCGGGCAGTTTCAAAAACACCAGCACCAGCAAAAACACCAGGACCAAAATTATATAATGCGGCTTTTTCAGCATCTCGCCCCGGCCGCGTCCCATTAAGACGCAGCCGCGTTTAAATGTTCAGGGCGAACTGGAATCAACTTTTTGAGGAAGCCACTCGTTTGAGAAGTTCCAACTGCTGCAGAACCCGTCCCGTTCCCTCGGCCACCGCGCTTAATGGATCGTCCGCGATATGCACCGGCAGGCCCGTTTCCTTGGCCACCAACCGGTCAATGCCGCGCAACAGCGCGCCTCCGCCGGCGATGACAATGCCGCGCTCGATGAGGTCGGCTGACAGTTCCGGGGGGCAACGTTCCAATGTAATGCGGATGCTTTCCAAAATGCTTGAGAGAGGTTCCTTCAAGGCTTCACGAACTTCTTCCGAACGAATGGACACGGTCCTCGGCAGACCGGCGCTTAAATCGCGCCCTTTGACTTCCATCGTTAATTCCTGCTCCAGCGGAAAGGCCGATCCGATTCGGATCTTGATCTCCTCCGCCGTGCGTTCGCCAATCATCAGATTATAGGCGCGTTTCATGTGCGCGACAATCGTCTCGTCAAACTCATCGCCTCCCACGCGCAGGCTGCGGCATAAAACAATGCCAGCCAGGGAAATGATCGCGATTTCGCAGGTGCCTCCACCAATGTCCACAATCATGTTTCCCGCCGGTTCATGGACCGGCAGACCGACGCCGATGGCCGAGGCCATGGGTTGTTCGATCAGATACACTTCGCGCGCGCCGGCATGAGTCGCGGAATCTTTCACCGCCCGTTTTTCCACTTCAGTAATACCGGAAGGAACAGCCACCACTACGCGGGGCATGACAAACTTGCGATGATGGACCCGTTTGATGAAATGCCGCAGCATGGCTTCGGTGATCTCGAAATCGGCAATGACGCCGTCTTTCATGGGCCGAATGGCCACGATATTTCCCGGGGTGCGTCCCAACATGCGTTTGGCCTCCTCGCCCACCGCCAGCACATTGGTGGTGCCGGCCTCGATGGCCACGACGGAAGGTTCGCGGAGCACGATGCCCTGATCCCGCACATAAACGAGACAGTTGGCTGTGCCCAAGTCTATTCCGATATCGTTGGAAAACAGGCTCTTAAATTGCGCAAACATGAACGATGCCTAATAATTCCCACAAGGTTATGAAGCGGCCTTCCAGAGGTCAAGTTTAATAATGGCCTTTATAAAAAGGGCGGACGACCCCTTTTTTTCTCAAGAAAAGCTTTCAAATTGTCCCAGCAAAAAATCGTGAAAATTTCCGCTTTTTGCGCGTTAAATGATTTTTCGCTGTTTTCAGCGGATCGATTTGCCCTTCAAGGAGAGCGCACCGTCAAAAACCTGGCAGTCCCAGCGAGCTACGCCATGGCGCGGGGCTGTATTCCAACTCGATTCCCCGACTTCAAGGCAAAGCCGCAAAGCCGCCAAAAAGCAAGATTGATAGATAAGTCCAAAAACCCCGTAACATCCGTTACACTGTTGATAATCAACGACTTAGCCCGTAACACAAACAGCTACAGACCCGTAACATGTAACGGCTTTTTGTTGCCTCAGTGAGGAAATGGCTAATTTTAGCCATCTATTTCAAGCAGCGGTTGGTTCAATTCCTTCCTTGTCCAATTGATTTCGTTTGCCCTGGAGCAAGGGAAGCCGAGCAGCAAGCCTCTTTTCCATCGAAAACAGCGAGGAACCCGTTAAAAAGTCATAACAAATTATCAACAAAGTATTTACGAGCGCAAACGATTGATGGTCTCGATTTGGTGGGAGGGGATTACAAACAAAAGATGCTCAAGGCAATGAATTCGATTGACATTATGCCTTAAGAAGTCCTTATGATTACTCGTTCTCAAATCAACGAAGCTCCTTGTGGCCCCGTTGTTTTTCTGGGGTCACCTTTGGGTTCAAAGGATAAGAAACGTATGAATATGAAAATGACGAATGCCCGACGTTCTCTCATAATCTGTTTGCTGGCATTCAGTTGCATCCTGCCTGTTTCCAATGCCATCGCCCAAGACGCAGCTTTTGTGGCGATTACGTGGGACGCAAGTGCCACGGCCTATAGTATGGATGGCATCAACTGGAGTGCCAGCCCCGGAGGGCTGCCCATTTCAGATTATTGGTGCCTGGCGTATGGAGACGGCATGTTCCTGGCCATTGCGAACGGCGACACTGAGGCTGCCTATAGCGCCGATGGGATCAACTGGACAGGCACGAATTTCGGAGGGTTGTTCTCTTGTTGCGATTGGACCGTGGCGTATGGAGACGGTCTGTTCGTGGCGATTACGCCCGGCGGCACTGACGAGGTGTATAGCGCCGATGGCTTCAACTGGACAACCGAAGGGATGCCCTCTGTTGGCTGCTACGGATGGGGCAGCCTGGCTTATGGAAACGGCACATTCGTGGCGATTGGGGACTGCGGCACTTAGGCAGCCTATAGTCCCGATGGCATCACCTGGAACCTCAGCCCGGGAGGAATGCCCTCTGCGCTCGTTGGCGCCAGCGTAGCTTATGGAAACGGGGTCTTCGTGGCGATGGCCGGCGGCACAACTAACGCCGCCTACAGCACCAATGGCATCAACTGGACCGCCTGCCCGGGAGGGATGCCCTCCGCGGTCAATTGGTCTGGCGTGGCTTATGGAAATGGTGTCTTCGTGGCGATTTCGTACGGCACCAACGCAGCCTACAGCACCAACGGCATCAACTGGACCGCCTGCCCGGAAGGGATGCCCTCTGCCGATGGTTATTGGTGTGGCGTGGCTTATGGAATTGGCACCTTCGTGGCGATTTCGTACGGCACCAACGCAGCCTATAGCACCAACGGCATCAACTGGACAGCCAGCCCAGGAGGGCTGCCCTCTGCCGGCCCCTATTCTTGTTGGTTTGCCGTGGCTGCCAGATACACAGGCACAAATGAAAGTGCCGCTCCTTTCATTCTCACCCAACCGCTGAGTCAGACGGCAGGGGTGGGAGGCAGCATCACTTTCAGTGTGGCGGCCTTTGGCGCGCCACCGTTGAGCTATCAATGGCAGCAGAACGGCGTCAACCTGGCGGATGCCGGCAACATTTCCGGTTCATCAACCGCCAATCTGACCATCACGAACCTTGCGCTGTCCGACGCGGCTTTGTATTCGGTATTAGTCAGCAACACGGCAGGGACCGTGGAAAGCATCCCCGCCTCGCTGACCGTCCTGGGGTTTTCTGGAACGAGCTTTTATATTCCCGTCTTCGGCCCCCTTGGAAGCAATTACTGGGTGATGGCTTCCACGAATCTCGCCAACTGGACGACATTGGGCGGAGACACACTTATTACGACCCCAACATTTTTTATTGACGCCGGCGCAAGCAACTTTGCGTATCGCTTTTACGAGGTGTGGAATGGAGCCGGCTATTCTAACCCGTTCGGCTTTGTCACAATTGCAGTGCCCGGGGGCAAAACAAATCTTCTGGCCGATCAGCTTGTGGATTACCCCAATACACTTGTGCCGGATTTTCAATTGCCCACGGATGACTCCATGGACGGCAGCACGGTCACGGAGTGGGTGGATAATCTTCTGGAGGTTTCCACCTTTGGTTTGGCCTCTGAATCCTGGAGCTCGCCGGGTTTGCCGATTGCGCCCGGCGGCGGGGCTTACTTTTACAATTCCTCCAACGGCCAGTTTGCCGTAACCTTTGTCGGCACAGTGCCGCAAGGAGCGTTGACCAACCCGATTCCAGAGGGGGTTTCCTTCCGGAGCGCGATGCTTCCGCTGGCCGGCTCGGCTGATGCTTTGGGCTTAACCGCCGCGCTGACCAACGGTGATTACGTCTATCAATGGATCGTTTCCGGCCAGACGAACCAGGTGTACCTGATAACGAACGGCGCGTGGAGCGTGTTGAGCAACAGCCTCTGGGTAAGCTCGTCCGCGCCGTTCTTGCAGGTCGGCGAAGCTGTTTTGATCGATGCCATTGCCAACGGAGGCCCGCGTGTTTGGAGCAATGCTCCTCCTGATCCGCCCAAAATAACAATCCAGCCTCAAAGCCAGATGGTGTTCCAAGGCAACACGGTGTACTTCTCGGTGGGCGCCACCAACACCAACACCCCCCCGGCGACGCTCACATATCA
>Ga0181523_10002984_pt1 | contig 15798 bp, 13 predicted proteins | sample PEATcosm2014_Bin_43_FD_119752 | JGI IMG/M metagenome (GOLD analysis project Ga0181523, IMG submission 119752) | Peatland microbial communities from MTU Mesocosm Facility, Houghton, MI, USA - PEATcosm2014_Bin05_30_metaG | ecosystem: Environmental > Terrestrial > Soil > Wetlands > Peat | place...
ACCTGATCGCGCAGGCCGAGCACGGCTCCGGCGACGAATCGGCGATTCTGCTGACGCCCTCGCGCCCGGTCGCAGTGGCGGTGGCCGCCGCGCTCGAACGGGCGCTCGCGGATCTGCCGCGCGCCGCGAGCGTCCGGCGCGTGATGGCGAAGCGCGGCGCCGCGATCGTGGTCGGCAATCTCGAGGAGGCATTCGCGCTCGCCAATCGGATCGGCCCGGAGCATCTCGAACTCGAGCTGGCCAATCCCGCGCGCTGGCTCGGCCGGATCGAGGCGGCGGGCGCCGTCTTTCTGGGCGGCCGTTCGCCCGCGCCGCTGGGCGATTACCTGGCGGGACCCAATCACGTGCTGCCGACGGGAGGGTCGGCGCGTTTTGCCTCTCCGCTGGGGGCGTACGATTTCGTCAAGCGAACCAGTATAATCGGGGCGTCGGCGCGGGGGCTCGCGGCGCTTGGTCCGGCGACCGCGCGGCTGGCACGGATGGAAGGTTTTGAGGGGCACGCACGCGCAATCGACTTACGCTTGACGAAAGACACGAAAGGGCAGGGCGGGCAGCGACGGATCAAATCAGCTAATGGAAAATCGCAATAAATTACGATCGGCGCCTGCCGCGAGCCCTAACCCGCCACGCCTTGCGACAATCGACCGCAAGACGCGCGAGACCAGTATCAGCGTGACCCTGAAGCTCGACGGCCGGGGCAGCGCCGCAATCAATACCGGCGTGCCGTTTCTCGATCACATGCTCGACAGCTTCGCCCGGCACGGCTTCTTCGACCTCAAGGTGGACGCCACGGGTGATCTGCAGATCGACGATCACCATACGGTCGAAGACGTTGGGATCGTGCTGGGTCGGGCGTTTCGCGAGGCGCTCGGTGATCGCTCCGGGATTCGGCGCTTCGGCGAAGCCACCGTTCCGCTCGACGAGGCTCTATGTACGGCGGTGGTGGATATCAGCGGCCGTTCCTACCTCGCCTATAACCTGCCGATCGAGCACGAGCGCGTGGGTGCTTTTCAAACCGTGCTGGTGCACGACTTCATGAAGGCGCTGGCCGACGAGACCGGCATGAATCTCCATCTCAATCTGCAGGCCGGCCGCAATCCCCATCACATTATCGAGACGGCCTTCAAGGCGCTCGCCCGAGCGATGGACATGGCGACGGCGCTCGATCCGCGCGTGACAGGCGCGCTCTCGACCAAGGGCACGCTCTCCTGATCCGAGCATGCCGAGCCCCTACGCGAAACACTTCATCGTAATTCCCGCGATCGATCTCAAGGGTGGCAAGGTCGTCCGGCTGCTACGCGGCGAGATGGATCGCGCCACGATCTACGGCGACGATCCGGCGGCTGTCGCACGCCGTTTCGAGCGCGAAGGCGCCGAGTTGATTCACGTGGTGGATCTCGACGGCGCGATCGCGGGTGAGCCCAGAAATCTCGCGGCGGTGAGGGCGATTCGTGACGCCGTGGGCTGCCGGATCGAGGTGAGCGGCGGCCTGCGCACGATCGCGTCGGTACGTGAGCTGATCGGGGCGGGCGCCGATCTCGTCTCCATCGGCTCGGCCGCGTTTCTGACTCCCGAGCTGATCGTTGAAGCCTGCAAGGAGTATCCGGGACGGGTCTGTGGTTCGATCGACGCGCGCGACGGCAGACTGGCTATTCGCGGCTGGGTTGAGACTAGTCAGCTCACGACGGCGGAAGCGGTCGAGCGTTTCCGCGCCGCCGGTGTGGCGGCAATTAACCTGACTGATATTTCGCGCGACGGTACCGAGTCGGGCGTCGATGCCGGGAATTACCGCGCTGCGGCGATCGCCGCCGGCATTCCGATCATCGCGTCGGGCGGAGTCGCGACGCTCGACGATATCCGCGCCCTCGCGCCGCTCTTTGCGTCGGGGGTCGTAGGCGTGATCGTCGGCCGCGCGCTGTACGAGGGCCGGTTCACGCTACCCGAGGCGATTGTGGCTGCCCACGGCTGAATCCGGAGAGAGCCTGCTACGAAACGCTTAGATGGGGAGATCAAAGCTCGAGGCGGAGGCCGAGTGAATGGATTTGGCGCATTGGGAGTTTCTTGTCGCTTTGGCCGCGCTCGCCGTGGCCGTCCTTTCATTGCTTGGGGGTGAGCAAGTCAAACATCCTGTCGCGCGCAAGCTTTGTGGTGTGGCGGCGTCGATTCTATTTCTGGCCTGCGTAGTGGCTCTTTTCGCATTTTCTCATGTTCGCGTGCAACTGCCCATTACTCTTGCCTTCAAATCGCCGTTGGTTTTTCCGACTCCTATGGCAACTGAGTCAGCCTCTTTTCTTAAATGGCCAACGATGAAAGTAGAGGGCGAAACTTTACAGCTAAAGTTTGGAACCATGAGCGCTGGTGGACCGATTTCAGTCGTTGAGGGACAGGCAGTCGGAATGCCATGCTTTGGTACAGACCCGTGGGTAACGCCATCAGGAAAGAGACTCAAAGGTTTAGGATGTTTTGTCGAACAATGCCCAGTTCACATATTCATTGAGCGCAGATACCTATTCCTAAACACCGCAATTTATGCGAACGGATTACCTTGCGTTCGTGTGAACCACAATCGGATCGTAGCTGACGACTTAACGCTTCATCCGGCGTGGGATTTCAACTCCAATGAGCGAGCGCTCGAAGTAATCGGCGATTTGGGTTCTCCGGTGTTTCAGATGATCTTCGAGCCCCCAAATCGGTTATCTGTGCTTGGGGTATTCCCGTTTCCAAACGACGAGGTGCTTATACAGGACACCGAGGGTGGTTACCCAGCGTTCTTCGATGCTAAAACCGATGAGCACAGCTTTAGAATGCTTGCTCTAAAGACAAAGCCCCTGTTCAAATATCCGTCGTGGAAGTATCCCGGGCAGTTCGCGCAATAGTCTCAGAAAGACACTAAGGGCCTGGCGATGCCAGCGCTTGCGAGCGCAGCGCGGGAGATCGAGAGCATCGCGTGACCGCAGTGAAGAATCCCGGGATTCTTCGCTGCCTCAGAATGACAAAGGTAGAACATTCCTAACTTGACGATCGCAGCACGACTGATGGATTGGCGCAGCGGCGGGGGAGGCGGCCCGCGAAGACTTCGAGGACATTGTCCACGGCCAGTTCGGCCATCTTAAGCCGGGTCGCGTGACTCGCGCTGCCGATATGCGGCGTCACGACCACATTGGGGAATTGCAGCAGCGGATGGTCGGCGCGGATCGGCTCGACTTCGGTGACGTCGAGTCCGGCCCCGGCGATTCGCCCGAGCCTGAGTGCCATGATCAGCGCTTCTTCGTCGATCACCGGACCGCGTGCCGTGTTGACGATAATCGCCTCGCGCTTCATCGCAGCGAACTCGTGCGCGCCGATCATATGACGGGTCTTGTCGGTCAGCGGTACATTGATCGAGATGAAGTCGGACTCGGCCAGCAAGCGCGGGAGTTCAACCTGCTCGGCTTGGGGTGAACCACTGCTAGCCGTTGATCCGCGCGATGATTGATAGGCGGCGTACAGAATCCGCATCCCGAAGCCACTGGCGCGGCGCGCCACCGCCTGCCCGATCGCACCCCAGCCGATGATGCCCAGAGTCGCGCCCCAGACGTCCCGCCCGAGCATCAGACGCGGGGTCCACGTCCGCCAGCGGTCCGCCCGCACATAACGGTCGCCCTCGGCCACCCGCCGCGCGACCGCCATCAGCAGCGCGAAGGCGAGATCGGCGGTGGTCTCGGCGAGGACGCCGGGGGTATGGCCGACCGCGATTCCGGCGCGGGTCGCCGCCTCGAGATCGATATTGTCCAACCCCACCGCGAGATTGCTTATGACCGCGAGGCGCGTGAGTCCGGCGATTGTCGCGGCATCGAAGCGGTCGGCGACCATGCTGATCACGGCGTCCGCGGAGGCGAGGCGAGTGAGCAGCTCGTCGTGGGGCGGCGCCATCTCGTCGTCCCAGAGGTCGACCCGGGCCGTTTCGGCCAGCCGCCGGAGCGCGGTTTCGGCGATCGGCCGCGTGACGAAGACCCGTTTGGTGGTGGCGGCGGGCATGACGGTTTTCAAAACTCCACGAACCTCTGCTATACGCCAGAATCGTGGAAGAGAGAACCGTCGAGCAGATAATCGCAAGCGCGGCAGCCGCCGCGCGTACCGCCCTTGCCGAAATCGAGTCGAAGCAGCTCCTGCAGGCGCTGGGGGTCGCCGTGACGATTCCGCAGGCGGCGCTGAACGCCGACGAGGCGGTCGCCGCGGCGGCACGCATCGGCTTGCCCGTGGTGCTGAAGGTGCTGTCGCCCGAGGTCAGCCATAAGAGCGAGGTCGGCGGCGTCGCGCTGGGGCTGAGTTCAGAGCGCGAGGTGCGCGACGCCTTCGCCCGGATTCGCACCAGCCTGGCCGAGCGCGCCCCGGGCGCCCGCTTCGACGGCGTGGCGGTTGACCGCATGGCGCGGCCGGGAGTCGAGCTGATTCTGGGAATCATCCGTGACGAGCGTTTCGGACCGCTGGTGATCGCGGGCCTCGGCGGGATCTTCGTCGAAGTCTTTGCCGATACCGCCTTTCGGCTGGCGCCGATTGATCGCCGTGAGGCTCGGGCGATGCTCGACGAGCTGCGCGGCGGCGCGATCTTGCGCGGGGTGCGCGGCGCCCGGCCGATCGCTTTCGACGCGATCGCCGACCTGCTGGTCAAGCTGTCGGAGTTCGCCGCGACCCATCCAGAAATCAAGGAGATGGACCTCAATCCGGTCGTCGCCTACGACGATGGACTCGCGGTGCTCGACGCCCGCGTATTGCTCGGCGGTACGCCCGGCGCGGTCAGCACCGACCCGCATAAGGCGGCGCGGCTCGAGAATCTCAAGCGCGCGTTCAACGCCCGCTCGGTCGCCGTAATCGGTGACAAGCGGATGGGCGGCTATATGTGGTTGCGCGCGATGAAGCGGCTGACCGGCAAGCTCTACTCCGTGCAGATCGATCCCAACGAGATTCCCGGGATCGAGGCGATGGGAGTGGCCAATTACAAGTCGCTCGCCGATATCCCCGAGGAGCGGATCGACTACGCGGTCAGCGCGGTGCCGCGCCAGGTCGCCCCGCGGATTCTGAAAGATTGTATCGCAAACAAGGTCGGCAGCATCGGGTTTTTTACTTCGGGGTTTGCCGAGACGACCGAGGAGCTCGGCATCCGGCTCGAAGGCGAGCTGCGGGACCTGGCGACGGGCTCTGAGATAGCACTGGTCGGTCCCAACTGCATGGGTCTCTACAGCCCGGCGGTGGGACTTTGCAATTTTCCTGAATTGAAGACCGGGGAGGGCGGCGATGTCTGCTTTATCTCGCAGAGCGGCACGCACACGATCAACTTTTCGACGCAGGCGCCGCTCCGTGGGATCAAGGTCAACTATGCGGCGTCGATCGGCAATGTCCTGATGCTCGAAGCGGCGGACTTTCTCGGTTTGATGGCCGACGACCCGGCGACCCGGGTGATCGGAATGTACGTCGAGGGCGTGCGCGACGGCCGCCGCTTCTTCGAGACCTTGCGGCGCGTGGCGGCACGGCATCCGGTCGCGATCTGGAAGGGCGGGATGACGGCGGCGGGCGCGCGGGCCACTTTTTCGCATACCGGGTCGCTGGCGACGCCGGCGGCGGTATGGGATGCGATGGTGCGTCAGGCGGGGGCGGTCAGCGCGTTTGGTCTCGATCCGATGCTCGACGCGATCGAGATGCTGGCGCGGGGGCGCGCGGTGCCCGGCCGGCGGATGGGCCTGGTGGCGATGACCGGCGGACAGTCGGTGGTCATTACGGATACATTCGCCGGCGCGGGACTCGATATACCGACGCTGTCGGATTCGTCGTACGAGGAGCTCAAGAGCTTCTTCAACATTATCGGCGGCAGCTACCGTAATCCGCTCGACGCGGGCGGCACGATCGGCGGCGGCGTCAATACCGGTAACCTGCAGCGTATTCTCGAGATCCTCGACCGCGACCCGGTGATCGACGCGATCGTACTCGAAGTCGGCACGGGCTTCGCGGCGCAGCGCTGGGCGGCGCACGAGGACGAGCTGACGTCGTTGCTCGACAAGATGGCGGAGTTCAACCAGCGGACGGCGAAGCCGTTCGTCGCGATCATGCATCAGGCGCACGTGGCGTCGATCGTGGCGCATGCGCGCGAACTGGCCCGGGCGCGCGGACTGGTGGTGTTCGAGAGTTTCGAGCGGGCCGCCGCCGCGCTCAAGGTGTCGTACGATTACTGGTCGATGCGCGCCGCGCGCGAGCGCGCCTGAGCGCCGGGGGATAATGCATGCGCGCGTTCGTGGTCGAGACCCCCGCCGCGATCGAGACCAATCCACTGCGCCTGATCGAGCAGGAACGGCCGCGTCCCGCGCCCAACGAGATTCTCGTCCGGATTCGCGCCTGCGGGGTTTGCCGCACCGATCTGCACGTCGCTGAGGGCGACCTGCCGCCGAAGCATCCGCGCATCATCCCGGGCCATGAGATCGTCGGCGTGGTCGAAGAAGCGGGGCCGGCGTGCACGCGCTTCCGGGTCGGCGAGCGGGTCGGGATCGCGTGGCTGCGCGAGACTTGCGGGCGCTGCAAGTACTGCCTGCGCGACGCCGAGAATCTTTGTCCCAATGCCCGTTTCACGGGATGGGATCATGACGGCGGTTACGCGGAGTTCGCGACGGTGCGCGAGCATTTCGCGTATGCGCTGCCGGAGGGGATCGCGGACGAGGCGATCGCGCCGCTGCTGTGCGCGGGGATTATCGGTTACCGCGCGATCAAGCGCGCGCAAGTCCAACCGGGCGCCACGGTCGGACTCTACGGCTTCGGCGGGTCGGCGCATCTCGCGCTGCAGGTGCTCAGGCATTGGGGTTGCCGCGTGTTCGTGATGAGCCGGGGCGGTATTCATCAGGAGCTGGCGCGTGAACTCGGGGCGGAGTGGATCGGCGCCGCGGACGAGCCACCGCCGGCGCCGCTCGACGCCGCGATCCTGTTCGCGCCGGCCGGGAACCTGGTCGTCCCCGCGCTGGAGGCGCTCGATCGCGGCGGTATCCTCGCCGTCGCGGGTATCTATCTGACGCCAATCCCGACGCTCGACTACGAACGCCATCTGTTTTACGAAAAGGAGCTGCGCAGCGTCACCGCCAACACCCGCCGGGATGGCGACGAGTTCCTTAGGCTCGCGGGTGAGATTCCGATCCGCACGCATACCGTGCCGATGGCGTTCGAGGAGGCGAATCGCGCGCTCAACCAGCTCAAGCACGACGAGCTGAAAGGCGCCGCGGTCCTGCGGATTTCTTAAGCGTGCGGGGCTTGAATCAGTGCGAGGGTTTTTTGCGCGGGAGATCGTCGATATGCTCGTGGTCGTCGACGGCGCCGCCCGGCACGGTATAGCCCTCACTGGCCCAGGTTCCCAGGTCGACCATCTGGCAGCGCTCCGAGCAGAACGGCCGATGCGGATTGCGCGGCGAAGAGTCGGTTTCGCGTTTACAGGTCGGACAACGCATCAGATCACTCCTGTTTACCAGTCGCCAATTAGCCAGTTACGTCAGTAGCTAGTTTGGGCTGCGATTTGCCTAGAAGATTTCACTATCGCAGCGGTCGTCGCCACCGTTGGGATCGAAAGTACCGGCGCGATAATCATAGGTCATAATCTCATTGTAGCAGAACGGCCGTTGATCCGGACTCTGAAACGTCAGCCGCACGTTGAGGACTATCTTGGCGCGGCCGACGCGCGCGTCGTCGTATACTTTGAGCGGGACGAAGAGATGGAAGGGGTGGGGCACCTGCGGCGAGAAATTTCCGACATTGACCGTGCTTTCATCACCGTTATCGGCTTCGGGGAGTACCTTGCCGTCGACCAGCAGGCGGAACCGGGCGACGGCGGCGCGTGCCGAAACGCTGCCGAAATTCCGGAGATCGATTATAAGGCGAGCGCTTGTGCGATCGATCACATCAAAGCTCACACGCTGCATGCCGATATAGGGACGCTCCGCAACCGTGAATAGCTCGTGGGTCACTTGGGCGGTACGCCAAGTGGCGTAAGCGCTGAAGCCGGTTGCCGCGACCATCAGCAACGCCATGAAATCGGCGAAGCGGATCGCGCTCGAAAACCGCCGAACCAGCGACCGTTCAACGACCGCTTCCAAGTCCGACGCAGACATCTCATCCCGCGGGGCCTCCGCCGATTGCGACGGGTCCGGTATCTGTGAGTCCTCCTCCAATGCTGCATCCCCCCTTGCGAAACAATCCCGCGGAGCACAACAGTCAGCGCTGAACGTGAAGGTACGATTTCGGCCAAGTTGGGTAAAGACTGCTTCGCTCCGGAAACTTCTCGCCTAACCCCTCCTGCGCGGAGAGGGGAATCAGAGCAATTACCACAGTGCGCACCACTTCCTTTTAGGGGAAGGGGCCGGGGGTAGGTTCTTACGGGACCGCCAGCCACAGGACGCCCAACGGCGGCAGTCGCAACGCGAGCGAATAACCGAGGCCGTGGCATGGAATCGCCTCCGCCATGAGGGCGCCGCCGTTGCCGACATTGCTGCCGCCAAAAAATGCGGAATCCGAGTTGAGCAGCTCCAGGTAAAGTCCGGGTGCCGGCACGCCGATCCGATACCCCTCGCGCACGACCGGGGCGAAGTTGCCGACACAGATGATCGAGCGGGCTCCGCCGCGCGGCGCGATTCGCATAAAGGCGATCACGTTGTCGTCCGCGTTGTCGGCATCGATGAAATGGAAGCCGGCCGGCTCCGCGTCGCTCTCCCAGAGCGCCGGCTCCGCGCGGTAGAGCCGATTCAGCTCGCGCACGAACGCCTGGAGCTGGCGATGGGGATCATACTGGAGCAGGTGCCACTCCAGGCTGTGATCGTGGTTCCATTCCCCCCATTGGCCGAACTCGCTGCCCATGAAGATCATCTTCTTGCCGGGCCGCGCCCACATATAGGCGTAGAGCGCCCGCAGATTCGCGAACTTCTGCCAGTCATCGCCGGGCATCTTCGCAAGCATCGAGCCCTTGCCGTGCACGACTTCGTCGTGCGAAAGCGGCAACACGAAATGTTCGCTCCAGGCGTAGAGGAAGCCGAAGGTGATGTCGCGATGATGATAGCGGCGATGAACCGGGTCGCGCGCGAAATAGTCGAGCGTATCGTTCATCCAGCCCATATCCCACTTGAAGCCGAAGCCCAGGCCGCCGAGATAAACCGGACGGCTCACCCCGGCCCACGAGGTCGATTCCTCGGCGATCATCGCGACGCCGGGGTTGTCGCGGTAGACAACTTCATTGAGCTGCTTGATGAATTCGATCGCTTCCAGATTTTCGTGGCCGCCAAAGCGGTTGGGTTCCCATTGGCCGGGTTGCCGCGCGTAGTCGAGATAGAGCATCGACGCGACCGCGTCGACCCGCAGTCCGTCGGCATGAAAATCCTCCAGCCAGGCCAGCGCGTTCGCCACGAGGAAATTCCGCACCTCGTTGCGGCCGAAATTGAAAATATAGGTGCCCCATTCCGGTTGCCGTCCCTGGCGCGGATCGAGATGCTCGAAGAGCGCCGTGCCGTCGAAGCGTCCGAGGGCGAAACTATCAGTAGGAAAATGCGCCGGAACCCAGTCGAGGAGCACGCCGATACCGCGCTGATGCAGATAGTCGACCATGAAGCGGAAATCGTCGGGATTGCCGTAGCGCGCGGTCGGCGCAAAGAAACCCGTCACCTGGTAGCCCCACGAGCCGGTGAACGGATGCTCCATCACGGGCATCAGCTCGACATGGGTGAAGCCCATGTCCTGGACATAATCGGCGAGGGCGGCCGCCAATTCGCGATAGGTCAGCGGGCGATCGGCCTCCTCGGGCACGCGCCGCCACGATCCCGGATGGAGCTCGTAGATCGACATCGGTGCGCGTACCAGATCGCGGCTGCGCCGTTGCTCCATCCATTGCGCGTCGTTGAATTTGTACGCGCTCGCGTAAACGACAGACGCGGTCGCGGGCGGGACCTCGGCGGCTGCCGCGAAGGGATCGGCTTTAATCTCGAGGGCGCCGTCGGGGGTGCGGATTTCGAACTTGTAACGCGCGCCGGGCGCGACGTCGGGGACGAAGAGTTCCCAGATGCCGGAGGATCCAAGCGAGCGCATCATGTGGAGGCGGCCGTCCCAGCCATTGAAATCGCCGACCACACTGACGCCGCGCGCATTCGGCGCCCAGACGGCGAAGCCGACGCCGCTCACACCGTCAATCTGATGGACGTGCGCGCCGAGCTTATGATGGGGACGCTCGTGCCGCCCTTCATTCCACAGATGCTGATCAAGTTCGCCGATAGTCGGCAAAAAACTGTACGGATCGCGAAAGGTAACGACGGCGCCGTCAGGATAGGTCGCCTCGAGCCGGTAGCGGAAGACTTCTTCGCGTTTGGCCAAAACCGTCGCGGGCAAGACCGCCTCGAACAATCCCGTCCAATCGCGGCGGCGCATTGGTTGCAGCGCACCACTGTCAGGAATCACCGCCATCGCACGCGCCCCGGGACGGAAGGCGCGGATCGTTATCCCGGTGGCATTCGGATGGGCGCCGAGGATCGAATGCGGGTCCGGATGCCGTAATTCCAGCAGCCGTTTGATGTCGGCCGCTGTCGTATCGATCTTCGCCAATTCAGCCATCCGTGATTTTTCTCTTCGACAGGCGTGGAGCTATCCCTGAAACGAGCCCTCAGCCTAAACGGTTAGGCGCGGGTACTCAATTCCTTGCTTGACCCCCCGTGTGGACGATCGCGGATGATTTCCATAGAGTGGACTCGGCTAAATGAAGCGCCTCTTCTTCTATCTCCGGCGTTACCGCTCCTGGTACGCGCTCGGTTCGCTCTGTACCCTCGCCTTCGCGATTCTGCAGATGTCGCTGCCGTTGTTAATGCGCGACGCGATCAACGCGGTGCGCGACCAGACGCCACGGCGATTAGTCTGGATCGCGGTGGCGATGGTGGTGGTGGCGATCCTGATGGGAATCGCGCGGGCGCTCTCGCGGATTATCACCTTCAATACCGGGCGCAATATCGAATTCGACCTGCGCAATGATCTTTTTGCCCATCTGACGAAGCTTGGGCCGGATTTCTACGAGCGGCTCAAGACCGGCGACCTGATGTCGCGCATGGTCAACGACCTGACGGCCGTGCGCATGATGCTCGGGATGGGTGTGCTGAGCTTTACCAGCACGCCGGTCACTTATCTTTTTGCTCTGATCTTCATGCTCTCGCTCAGTGCACGGCTGACGCTGGCCACGATCGTCCCCTATCTGCTGCTTTTCGTGACGATTCGTTTTCTGACGCGCGCCATGATGGAGCGCAGTTTCAGGGTGCAGGAGGGGCTTGGTAACCTGGGAGCCAAGGTGCAGGAGAGCCTCTCGGGAATTCATCTGGTCAAGGCCTACACGCTCGAAGATCGTGAGGCCGAGCGGTTTCGCGGACTTAACGACGGTTACAACGCGGAAAACCTCGCGCTGGCCCGGGTCCGCGGCGCCCTGATGCCGTTGATTCGCGCGGCGGTCGCGAGCTCGATGATGGTTCTGCTGGTCTATGGTGGCGCGCTGATCGAGGCGCGCCGGATCTCGATCGGCGACCTTGTGGCCTTCATGGCTTATCTTAGCGCGCTCGCCTGGCCGACGGTCTCGATTGGCTGGATGCTCTCGATCTATCAGCGCGCGAAGGCCTCGATGAAGCGCCTCGAGGCGATTTTCCTCGCCGTGCCGACGGTGACGATCGGCGAAGGTGAAGGCCGGCTCGAGACTTCCGGCGCGATCGAGTGGGATCACGTCTCATTCAGCTACTTTGCCAACGGCGCCGCCAACGGCAACGGGTCGCATGCCTGGGCGCTGCGCGATATCAGCGTCAAGGTGCCGCCCGGCGGCAAACTCGCGATTGTCGGACGGACCGGGTCCGGCAAGTCCACGATGCTCAAGCTGCTCGCGCGGCTGATCGAGCCGACCAGCGGGCAGGTGTTGCTCGACGGGCGTGACGTGCGCCAGTTGCCCCTCGCCGGGCTGCGCAAAACCGTCGGACTGGTGCCGCAGGAGCCGGTGCTCTTTTCCGACACGGTCGCGCGCAATATCGCGTTCGGCCGGATCGACGCGACGGCGGAGGAGATCGCACAGGCGGCGCATGTCGCCGGACTCGACGGCGACCTAGCCATGATGCCGCGCGGCTTCGCCACCGTGGTCGGTGAGCGCGGGATGTCGCTCTCGGGCGGGCAGAAGCAGCGGGTCACGATCGCGCGCCTGCTGACCTACAACCCGGCGATCGTCGCGCTCGACGATGCGCTGGCGAGCGTCGACACCGAAACCGAGCAGGCCGTGCTCCACAGTCTTGAGGAGAGTGTGAAGGGCCGCACCACGATCGTGGTCGCCCATCGCGCCTCGACGGTCCGCGACGCCGACGAAATTGTCGTACTCGACGAAGGCGCGATCGCGGAGCGCGGTACCCATGAAGAACTGATGGCCCGCCATGGTATCTACGCCGAGCTCTTCCATCGCCAACTGCTCGAGGAGGAGCTTGCGCGCTACTAACCGCGATGCAAACCGCGAACGAAGATCGACCGATCCGCTCCTACGACTGGCGGCTGCTCAAATTTATCTGGGGCTATATACGCCCGTACCGGCGCCTTTTCTGGTTGTCCGTCATCCTGATGCCGCTGAATACACTCTTCCTGCTGGCGCAGCCCTATGTCTACAAGCTGACGATCGATCTCTTTCTCACCCGCCAGCGGATCGCGCCACCACATTGGCTGACCCCCCTGCTCGCGGCGTCGCACGGTCACGAGCTGCTCGTGATGGGCGCGATGTACCTGATTCTGCTGCTCGGCGAGGTGAGCACCTTCTATGGGCAGTTCTATCTGACGATGCTGGTTGCGCAATACAGCCTGTCGGACCTGCGCGTCGCCTTGTTCCGCCACGTTGAACGGCTGCCGATGGCCTTCTTTGATCGCACGCCGGCGGGGCGGCTGGTCAGCCGGATGACCACGGATATCGACGCGATCAACGAGATGTTCAGCGCGGGCTCGCTGACCCTCTTCATGGATTTCCTGACGCTGACCGGGATCATCGTCGTGATGTTCCATTTCAACGTGCGCCTCGCGCTGTGGGCGCTGTGCGGCGTTCCGCCCCTGCTGTTCATTATCAATTTCTTCCGCCCACGGATGCGCGCGGTCTTTCGCGATCTCCGCGACCGCCTCGCGGCGCTCAATGCCTATCTGTCCGAGGCGCTCAGCGGGATGGCGGTGATTCAGCTCTTCACCCGCGAACGCGAGAGCCGACGCGAGTTCGAGCGGCTGAATCAGGACAGTCGCGATACCCAGCGCAGCTCGAATATCTATGATGGCGCGCTCTATTCCACGGTCGAGGCGCTGAGCTCGATTACCGTCGCGCTGGTCTTTTGGGTCGGCGGCGGCGACGTCATCCGGCATGTAATCACGCTCGGGACGCTGGTGGCTTTCAACGAATATGCACGGCGCTTCTTCGATCCGTTGCGCGACGTCTCGTCGAAATACACGACGCTGCAATCGGCGTTGAGCTCGGTTGAACGGATCGAGGGTCTGATGATGCTGCCGGAAGCGATCGCGAGTCCGCCGGAGCCGCGGCACGTGACCCGGGCGCTCGGCGCGATCGCCTTCGAGCACGTGTCCTTTGAGTATCGCCGTGGCGAGCCGGTACTGCGCGACCTGAGCTTTCGGGTCGAACCCGGGCAGAAGATCGCGATCGTCGGGGCGACCGGCTCGGGCAAGACCACCGTGATCAAGCTGCTCAATCGCTTTTACGACGTCACCGCGGGGCGCATCCTGGTCGACGGGGTCGACGTCCGCGAATGGGATCTGCAGGCGCTCCGTCGCACGATTGGATTAGTCCAGCAGGACGTCTTTCTGTTTGCCGCCGATATTCTCGAGAATGTCCGGCTGAGCCGTACCGATCTGAGCGAGGATCAAATCCGCGAGGCTCTCGAACGGGCGCAGGCGCTGCGGTTCGTCGAGCGGCTGCCTGATGGCATCCACGAAGAGATCCACGAGCGGGGCGCCAATCTGTCGGGCGGGCAGCGCCAGTTGCTGTCTTTCGCCCGCGCGCTCGCCTACGACCCGCGCATCCTGGTGATGGACGAGGCGACTTCGAGCGTCGACAGTGAGACCGAGCGGCTGATTCAGATCGCGCTCGATCAGTTGCTCGCGGCGCGGACCGCGCTGATCATCGCCCATCGTCTCTCGACCATCGAACGCGCCGACCGCATCCTGGTGCTCAGCAACGGCACGCTGCGCGAGAGCGGCACCCATGAGGAATTGCTCCGGCGTCCCGGCCTCTACCGCCGACTGTTCGAGTTGCAGTACGCGACCGCATCCGAACCCGCCCGCGAGTTGGTGGACTAGAGCTGTGGAGGTCGCGATGTTTCGCATGAGCCGTCGCGAGGACGCTGTTGCGACGATTTGTCCCAATGATCGCTTGTCAGGAGTCCACGATGATCAAGGTGAGCATTTTCTATCCGAATATCCCCGGATCGAGATTCGACTTCGACTACTACTTGAATAAACACATGCCGATGTCGCTGAAGCTGTTGGGAACGGCCATCAAGAGCGTCAGCATCGAACGCGGAATCGAAGGTCGGGAAAGGGACTCGCCGCCCGCACATGTTGCGCTCTGCCATTTCGTCTGCGACTCGCGCGAGGCATTCGAGGCGGCCTTCTTTCCGAATGCGAGCGTCTTAACCGGCGATATGCCCAATTACACGGACATCGAACCCGTCATTCAGATGAGCGAGATCGCGTTCGGACGGTGACCGACGGTGGGGGATGCCACTATTCTTAAAGTAAAACTTCAGGATTTTGTCAAACCGACGGACGCGAAGTGCAATGCGCCGTCGTCGCTCCAGGCGAGCGGTTCTTCGCGCACGACCAGATCGACCCGCTTCCAACTCACCCGGATCGCACCCGCGTCGCCGTCGACCATCAACTCGAACAGCCCCTGCTTGAGTTCCTCGGAACTGCGCGCCAGCAGTTGCATGAAGGCTTGCGCCGCCTCGAAGGTCTCGAGCATCCGCGGTTGCCAGCGCCCGAAGACTTTCGGATTGTCGGCGTATTCTCCGGTCATGCCGGTGCGGACAAAGGGCAGCAGGATGCATGACGCGGTGATCATACCGGCATCGCGTCCGAGGTTGACGCCCAGTACCTTGGGCAGTGCGAGCACGGCCCAGTTGCTGATCACGTAGCCGGGCACCGCCACCCCCGGATCGATTGCCTGACGCGACGAGACGTACACCACTTGAAGTGATTCTTTATGATAGACTGACTCGCCCGCCCACAGATGGGTCAGCGCGAGAAAGCCGTCGATTTTGGTGTCGAGCACCTCGCGCGATTCGCCGAGATTATCGATGAAGTGCTGGCGGGTGCGCGCCCGCCGCATCGCCATCGGCTCGCCCTCGACCTCGCGCAACGCGCGGCCGAGCGTGTAGCCCTTTTCCGTCAGCCCCGAGTTGCAGATCAGCAGGTTGGGCGGCTTACCTCCCATCTGATCGATAACGTAGGTGCGCGTCGCCCACAGGTCGCCGAGATTCGTCACGTCGGCCTGCACCGGAAAGGCGTTGACGCCTTGCCTGCGCAGCGCCGCGACCAGATCGAACGCGTCGCTGTAGCTGCGATGGAAATGGATGCCGACGCTGGCCGCCCCGTTGAGTCCGGCCGCCAGCGCGAAGGCCTGCCCCAGACCGCCGTCCTTGCCCGCGCCCGTGATTAGCACGCGCTTGCCGGCGACGGCGGTCCCGAGTTCGCTGGCGAAACGAAATTTTTCCGGTTCTGCCGTGAAGCTCATGGTCGTCTCCCTGCACGCGGCGTATGGCG
>Ga0181523_10002989_pt1 | contig 15772 bp, 11 predicted proteins | sample PEATcosm2014_Bin_43_FD_119752 | JGI IMG/M metagenome (GOLD analysis project Ga0181523, IMG submission 119752) | Peatland microbial communities from MTU Mesocosm Facility, Houghton, MI, USA - PEATcosm2014_Bin05_30_metaG | ecosystem: Environmental > Terrestrial > Soil > Wetlands > Peat | place...
CGCCGGCCGTTGTCGCGATGACCTTGCCGACGACGCCGTAGGTGCCGGTCGCCGGGTTGAAGGGGAACTCGTAGACGTCGTTGTCCGCGACGAAGAGGTTCCTGTGGCTGTCGACGGCCACAGAGCTCACTCCGTCGTTTACGCGGCCTGTCTGGCTCATGATCGTGCCCATCGGCGTGTAGGTGCCGGCGACGTCGGTGAGTTCGAGCACGAAACCCCATACCGTGTTGCTCGGATCCGAAGTCTCCTGCGTCTCGGAGACGAACAGATCCCCCTTCGCGTCGAAGGCAAGACCTTCGGGCCCGACCATGTCGCCGTTCCCGGCGTCCGCTCCAATGGCGACGCCGGTGCCAGCGAACGTTCCCGTGCTCGCCGAGTAGGCGAACTCGAGGACGTTGCCATAGCCGAGGTACTGGTACGAGAGATAGAGGTTGCCGCTCGGGTCGAAGGCCAGCCAACCGGAAAGTGCTGGGAGACCACTGACGACGATGGTACCCGAGGAGGCGTAGGTGCCCGTCGAGGCGTTGAACGCGTACTCCATGATGCGGAAGTTGTAGGTGTCGCTGATGAAGAGGTTGCCGCTCGGCTGCAGGGCGATCGACGTCGGTCCGTCGAGCTGGTTGTTGCCCGAGCCGCTCGTGCCCGTACCGGCGACGGTCGTGGCCGTCGACGCGAACGTGCCCGTCGACGCGTTGTAGGGGAACTCCTGCACCCGATCGTTGACGAGGTCGGCGACCAGGAGGTCCCCCTTGGCGTCGAGGGCGATCCCTTGCGGGTCGTAGAGCTGGGTGGAGCCCGATCCACTCTTGCCCGTCCCGGCGACGACCACGCCCGAGGCGGCGAATGTGCCCGTCGTCGAGTTATAGGGGTACTCAACGATCCGGTCGTTGTCGCTGTCGCTGACAAACAGGTCGCCCTTGGCGTCGAGGGCGACGCCCGAGGGGTAGGAGAGCTGGTTCAGACCGGAGCCTTGGCCACCGCCGCCGGCCACCACGATGCCTGTCTGGCTGTACAGCGAAGGCGACGTCGAGCTTGGGGTGTACTCGAGCACCTGGCCGTTGGCGAAGTTGACCTCGAAGAGGTCGCCGCTCGAATTGAGCGCGACGCCCTCGGGGCTCACGCCGTTGAGGTCCTGGGCCGTCTGGCTCGCGCCGATTCCGAAGGCGTTCACGCCGGCGACCGCCACCGCCGTCGGGGTCGCCGCCGATGCGGGTACACCGGATGCAACGGCGAGCGTCACGACGGACCCGAGGAAGAGGAGGGGAGCGCTGGCGGCCCGCCAGAGGCGCCGCCGTTGACCGCGAGAGGGCGGGCGATCGTCGTTCACCATCAGGTGCCCTCCAGACGCTGATACTGACACGCGTGCCGTGTGAACGGGATGTCCCAGTCGGAGTGATGGTAACGACTGACCTTGGAGCCAGCTACCCTTCACTTTTGCGGGACCAACCCGCAACGTAACTAGATGACCAATTCCAAGGGGTCGTCAGTGGGGCTCTGTTGCATTGATTGATCATGTGGCGCGAACTCACTCGCTCCAGTGAGGTTCGCCGGTCAGATCACCCTGTGGGTGCCGAAAACCCATCCGCTTTTGCAAACAGGCATTATCCACAACTAGTTGCGCCTACAGCAATGTCGGAAATCGAAAGCAATAGCGTGGGAAACGGCTCCGACCGGTTCGCAGTCGGCCCAGATCAGCCAAGTTATGTCGGTATCCCACCAGGGGGTTCCGACAGAACTGGGCAGGTCGTGTCGACAAAACTCGGCTTGAGGGTAGTGCGGCGGGCCCGAACTCGGTGCTCGGGCTGTTCGCCGGGCGTTTCTGCAGGTGAACTCGCCGCCGACCGGCGCCTTCAGCCCTTCCCGGCCGCCATGACCCGAACTCCAGGGGCGGCGCAGCCACTTGAGTGGCTGAACGGGAGCCCTGAACGGTCAGGCGGTCAGTGGTGGGTCGGGATCGCCGGTGGCGTCGCTCGGGGTCGCCGAGGTGTAAGGCGCCAAAACCCCAATTGGCCCTCTGGACTGGTACTTCTCGTTGGGGCTCGGCCATCATCCAACGTGGCCTTCTCGCTCCTCTGCATCGGGTTGTGTCGGATCTCGCCGTCGTCGTGTCGTCCCGACGAACCGAGTCGGAAAAGGACATCGAGATCATGGTGCTCCGGCACCAGGTGCGTGTTCTCGAGCGCCAGCTGCACACCCGAGTTCGCTATCGGCCTGCCGATCGGGCGATCCTCGCTGCACTCGGCCGATTGCTTCCTCGCGACCGGTGGCGCTCCTTTCTGGTCACCCCCGACACGCTGCTGCGGTGGCACCGGAATGCGACCAAGAACAAATGGCGCCGGTGGCGGAAGCGACGTGGCCGCGGCCGGCGGCCGGATGCGACGAGTTGGTCGAACTCATCGTGCGGCTGGGGCGCGATAACCGAAGCTGGGGGTGTGTCCGTATCAAGGGCGAGCTCCGAAAGCTCGGGATCCGCGTATCGGCCACGTCGATCCGACGGGTTCTGCGCCGAGCCGGCCTGGGGCCCGCTCCACGGGGTGGCACCACGTGGGCCGAGTTCCTTCGTTTCCAGGCTCAAAACGTGCTGGCCACGGACTGCTTCACCGTGGACACGGTGGCGGCTGAAGCAGCTCTACGTGCTCTTCGTCATCGAACTGTCGAGTCGGGAGGCGCACATCCTCGGCGTCACCGTCCATCCGAAGGGTGCGTTCGTCACCCAGGTGGCCCGCAACCTGATGGGTGACCTGGCCGACCGCGATCGATCCGTCAAGTTCCTGATCGGACCGGGACACCAAGTTCACGACCAGCTTCGACGAGGTGTTCCGCTCCGAAGGCATCCGGGTGATCAAGATCCCGGTCCGATTGCCTCGGGCCAATGCCTTCGCGGAACGCTGGGTGAGAACCGTGCGGACCGAGTGCCTGGACCGGATGCTCATCCTGGGTCGGGGACACCTCGAACGGGTGCTGCGGGAGTGCGTCGGCCACCACAACCGACAGCGGCCCCATCGAGGGATCGACCTCGGCGGGCCCACACCCGCCGGCGCTATCAAGACTCGATTCTCATTGGTCAGCGTCTTTCGTCGCAACGTGCTGGGCGGCCTCATCCACGAGTACCACCCGACGGCCGCGTAGTCAGAGGAGTGTCGCGGGAATGGCGGGAGTCCTGCCGTTGGTAACCTGGAGTTAGAGTTGTCGAGGGAAGGCATCGCTTCAAGGCGTCGCTGCCGCTCGCACCCGATGACAGTGACTCGTGGCCGCTGAAGGTCGGTTCAGGGGCTGCTGTCAGGCCGAGACCGCTACGTCTCGACTGCAGAATTGGAATCCCGGCCAGGATCGACCGTCGCGATCGAAATAGTGGCGTCCTTCAGTCCAGCCAGGACGATGCATTTCAGAGCCGTCGGATATCTACCGCTCGACAAAGTTGGCGGTCCGCGTTCGGACAAATTGGCACGATGGCAACGGCATCATTCGAGATCGACCGTCATGGCCCCAGCTCAGGAGGGAGGGTGTAACCGATGCTGACGGTTCTCGTGGCTCTGGTGATAGTGGTCTCTACCGGGTTCGCGATCTTCCAATTCGCCCGATATGGCTTCGTCTCTCCGGCCTCGGCCTTGTACAGGTTCATGGCAGTGCTGCCTTCCGGGGTTGCGGACCATGTCCCCTCCCCGGGCTTCGGTACCCTTGAGCGCCTGATCGTCGGGGAGATCGCCCGCACCCGCACCACCTCGATGGCCAAGTTGGTGAGTATCCCCCTCCGCTTCGAGGTCGCCCTGTCCTCCCGCGATTGGGAGACTGTCAAAGGGAGTCCCGGATTCTTCCTCTCCGACACCGCTGCTACTGCGGAGGAGCTGGCGCAAAAGCGAGGATGGGGAATAGAGGTGCACGTGGCGCTGGACTGGGCGAAACGGGACGGCGTCCCAACCGGCCATCCCAGCGTGGTTCCCATCGGACGGGCTACCACCCCAGCTGCAGAAGCCCCGCAGCGCATCGTCACCACCAGTGGCCCCCTCGCTCGGGCTGAGCTAAAGGCGAACAGCAGACGGTGGGAGGAGATTGAACGTAAAGAGAAGGTGGTCGAGAGCGCCGGGCCGGTCGTGGAGACTCAGCCGATCGATACTCTCGTCCTCGAACCCCTCCAGCCCGACTCCCCTGCTATCTACATGCTGCCGCAGATGCGCAAGCTTCTCATCGGCCGGGACGAGAACGCCGACGTGGTTATCGATCACATAGAGGTCTCGCGCCGCCAGTGCGGAATCGAGCGGCTAGCAGACAAATTTGTGGTGAGCGACTTGAGCTCCACCAATGGCACTCGAATTAACGGTGCAGTCGTCAGCGAGGGAACTGCCATTGCCGTGGGTGACGTTTTGGAACTGGCGCGGACGGTTTCATACAAGCGCATCTGAACAGTCCAGTAGCGGGATCAGTATGAATCTCGTAGTGTCCGAAAACTCGAACCTCGCCTCAAGCCACAAGCCGGTACTCGTGGATCAGTCCGCCCAGCCGGTCGTGTCGACGTATCCGTCCCAGAGGGCTGAAGGGCGCCAAACATTCAATTGGGCCTCTGGACTGGCACTTCCCGTCGATGCTCGGCCCGCGGGTGCCGAAAATGTCATCCGGGTTGCCTGAGCAGCACTTTCGCGAATCGGCCGGTGGTGACGAAACTGGCCCATGCCCTGTCGTTTCTCTACCTCGCCTTCGTCTGAATCCCTCGATTAGTGCGCCTCAGTCGGAGCGACAACGGTGATCTGGCCATCGAGGTTGTCATGCTCCGCCATGAGGTGGCCGTCCTGCGTCGTCAGACCACCCGACCGGCCCTTCAGCTCCTGATCGAGCGATCTTCGCCGGCCTGAGCCGGCTACTCGATCGTCAACACCGAGGCCGGTTCTTCGTGCGGACCGAGACCCTGCTCCGTTGGCACCGAGACCTGATTCGTCACAAGTGGACCCGACCCCACCAACCGGGACGCCGGACCATTCCCGCCGGCACCGTTGGGATCATTCCGCGACTGGCGCGAGAGAAACCCAGCTGGGGCTATCGGAGGATCCATGGCGGCTCGCCAGGCCGGGTGTTGCCTTGGCCCCCTCGACCATCTGGGCCATCCTGCGCAGGCACAAGATCGACCCCTTACCGATGCGGACGGGGCCCAGCTGGAAGGAGTTCCTTCGAAGCCAAGCGTCCTCCATGCTGGCCTGCGACTTCTTCACCGTCGACACGGTGCTGCTGAAGCGGCTCTACGTGCTTTTCTTCTTTGAGCTCGACACGCGCCGGGTGCACGTGACCGGGGTCACAGCCCACCCAATCGGGTCCTGGCTAGTCCAACAGGCGAGAGATCTGACCATGTCGCTGGCCGACCGAACTCATCCGGTCAAGTTCCTGATCCGGGACCGAGACGCCGAGTTCAGCTCGAGTTTCGACGAAGTCTTTCGGTCTGAACGCATTCGGATCATCCGCACCCCGATCCAAGCACCGAGGGCCAATGCATTCGCCGAGCGATTCGTCGGCACGGTGCGTCGTGAGTGTCTGGACCGGATGCTGATCTTCGGTCGTCGCCATCTCGAGCACGTGCTGGCCTCTTGCGTAGCCCACTACAACGGGCACCGGCCGCATCGCTCTCTCAATCAGCGGGCTCCATCAACAATGGAGACGAACCCAGTGTCGATCGGCGATCCAGATCTCGCCCGACTACGAAGAACGGACACGCTCGGTGGCCTCATCCACGAATACGAACTGGCAGCGTGAGGTCCATGGATGGCATATCCGGCACCCACAGGTTCCCCACGGTGTCCGAGGCCGCGGCATCGGCGACAACGAGGGCGGCAATGGGGTGATCAGGTCAGCCGCACGCGGATCGAGCGGAGGGCGTGGGGTCGAACAGCGTAAGTGAGGCGCGAACCGTCCCGTTCGATGGGCTGACCATCGGGGCCCTCGTCGAGCCGTATCGACACCGCGTCGGCGAGAGGGAGGCCGAGGATGACGGTCGCGTCCGTGGCGCGGGCGGTGGGGTTGAGTACCCGCAGAACGAAGCCGTCGCCGTCCTCGGCCGGCTTGATCGCCGACAGCACGATCCACGGCGGGTAGAGCTGGACAAGGCTCGAGCCCTCGGGAAGCAGTGGGGAGTCGCCAGCCGGGACGGCCCGTAGACCGAGCTCGTCCGCCACGGCTGTCACCGCCACCTGGCCCATGTCGGGCGCGACATCGCCGCCGGCGGCGAGGCGCAGGGTCAGGCCAGCAGAAATACCGTCGGGACACTGCGCCTCGGGAGCTTCGAGCGTCGGGCCTGCCGGGATCGGCCGGCGGCGCAGTTCGAGGTGGCTAAGCCATCCCACGCCGCGCAGCATGGTGACGGCGACGGTGCCCGCCGGCGTGACCTCGGCCTCGGGGAGCCCCGGCGCGCCGACGGTGAGCCCGTTGACCGATAACCATCCCTGGTGGGGAAAGGTCTCGGTCGGCTGGTGCCACCAGCCGTGGGATTCGGGAAGGGCGGTGGTGCGGGTGGCGACATCGAAGGTGGTGGAGGCGTGGAACCTGTCGACAGGTGCGCCTGTCGGGAACAGGAGCCGGAGTCGATGGTCGCGCGCCGGGTTGTCCACCTCGACGCGGAGGTCGACGCGGTCGACTCCAGGCGCCACACGGGCCTGCATGCGCACGGTGAGCGCGACCGTGTCGACGGAGCGCCGGTCTCGGGCCGGCAGTACACACGCCGGCACCTCGACCGTCCGCGTGATGACCAGCCGTTGGATCCCCGACGAATGGCGGAGGCGCTCGACGGCGACCGAGCGCAGCACCGCGCCCGGGTCGTCGTCCACCGGATCGAAGTCATAGGTATCGCCGCGGTCGCCGAGATCCTCGATGGCGCACAGGCCGCTCATCTGGCGCTCGCCCGAGGTCAGCGTGACTGTGCCATCGGCGGCCGCCGTCACCATGAAGCCGCCTCCGTTCGAGATCGTGCGGCCGTCATCGACCTCGTCGTCGTGTGCCTCCGACGCTGCCAGGTGAACGCGCCTCCAACCGAAGGCAGGTACGTCGTCGACGACCAGCTCCACATCGAGGGCGGGCCATTCTTCGAGCGTGCGAACGCGGCCGGGGTCGCCGGAGCGCATGATGCGCACGGGGCGCCCGTCGGCCTCGTATCCGGCGACAGTGCCGGCTGCCATGGAGAGAGGGTGCACGTCAGCCGCGGCGTAGGTGATGCGGTAGAGCGGGAACCCGTCGAGCGGCACACGAACCACGTCGGAGCGGGGGACGGGCGAGGGGTTGAAGACGGCGAGATCGAGGTCGGTGTCCCATGGCATGTGGCGGTCGGGCCCGAGGCCGGCCAGGCGCTCCAGCACCCGGGCGGTGGTCTGTTCTGCCAACTCGGTGGCCATGGCGAAGCGGCCCGCCATCTGCCGGTGGACCTCATCCTGGGAGCAGCCGCCGATGGAGTCATGGGCCTGGTTGGTTAACAGGGCGCGCCAGGCGCCGCGCAGCGACGGTGACTCGTCAGGCAGGCCGAAGGAGTGGCCGAGGGCGGCCCAGGGTTCGGCCCAGCCCACGAGCGCCCGCTCGGCCCAGCGGTCGGCCAGCTTGAGCCCGAGGCGCGACGACCACACGCCGGGCAGCAGGTTGGCGAGGCGGCCGCCGAGCAGCTCGCCAACGAAGTGATCGCGGCCGTCGGGGTCGACGGCCGCGATCAGGTCGTCGAGCAGGCCACGGCGCACCTCACCGTCTGTACGCGTCGCGAGTGACGCGGCGACGGCCGCGGTGTGGGGCTGCGGATACATGTGGTCGACACCGTTCATGAGCACGACCGGTGCCCGCTCCACCGGGCCAGACGCCTCGACGACCCCGACGAGCGCGTCGGCCGCCGCGTCGGGGTCGGCGGGCAATCCGGCGGCCGAGAAGTAGCCGCGCAGGAGCACGTAGGCGAGCACCGAGCTGCCGTCTGGTGCTTCCCAGCGGTACACGGTGCCGAGCCGGTCGATCTCATCGCCGTTGCCGCGCCAGTAGACGAACGGCCCCAACCCGAAGCCAGCGAAGAGTTGCGGGAACTGGGCGGGGTGGCCGAACGAGTCGGGGGTGTAGGCGACGCGGGAGCACCAGCCTAATGACTCGGCGACGCGGCGGCCTTCGAGCAGGTTGCGGATATGGCTCTCGCCGGAGGGAAGGAGCGAGTCGGGCTGTACGTACCACGGGCCGACGGCGAGCCGTCGCGACGAGACCGCGGCGACCAGCCGGTCGCGCTGCGCAGGTCTCACGGCCAGGTAGTCCTCGACGACGATGGACTGTCCGTCGAGCAGAAAGCGCCAACCGGGATCCTCGTCGAGCTGGTCGAGCACGCGGTCGACGGTGTCGACGAGGCGGGCTCGGAACGCCTCGAACGTGCGGTACCACTCGCGGTCCCAATGGGTGTGCGACACGATGATCACGCCGCTCGTCATGCTCCCATTCTCACCCAGGGGCCAGGGGCGCGTGACGTGCCCCGGATCTACGGAGCGCCGGGCGCATCTCATGGCAGACCTGTTACCTCCTCAGCACGATGTCAGGCAGACGGCGCGGCAACGAGCACGATGGACCCGAGGCGACGCGCCGGAGGTCATCTTGGCGGGAACTGTTGCATTGAGGGCGAACGACGCTGAACCCGCATCCATCGGCGCCATGGCTGAACGTCAATCCCATGGCGCCCGTGTATTCACGATGCATCTCAATACGAGATTCTCGGCCCATCTGATGCTTCGCGTCGGGCCGCGCGGCTCAATGCAACAGTGCCTCCCTGTCCGTTTGGGCCCTGTTCGAGGCTTCCACCGACGTGCGCTTCTGCGGGCCGTAAGCGAGACCGTTTCCACCTTCGGGCTGCCGCTGTTGATCTTCGGGGTGGCCCCGCACCGGCCGGATTCCGGCCGCCCGTTCGCAGCCGGTGCTAGCAGCCGACTGGCTGGCAGTTGTCGGGGGTGTTGCCCGCCACGGTGGCGCCGTTCAAGGTGACAGTGCCGGCCGCCACTTCGATGCCGCCACCGGCGGCGGCACGGTTGCGACTCACACTGGTGTCCCGGTCCATCGTCATCGTTCCCTCGACTAGCGCGCCGACGACCTCTTCGCTGCCGTTGAATACTCCGCCGCCGTCTCCGACCGCGGAGTTGGCGTTCACCGTGTCATTGGTCAAGGCGGCCGTCGCGAAGTTACTGATCCCGCCGCCGTCTCCGGCGGACGTGTTGTGAGTGACGCTCGTGTCGCCCAGGGTCAGTTGGGTGTTCGGGTCGTTCGCGATCCCGCCGCCAGTCGTGGTGGCCGTGTTGGTGGTGACCGCGTCGTTGGTCAAGTTGACCGTAGCAAGGGACAGTTCCACCCCTCCGCCGGTGTCAGCGCTGTTGCCGTTGATGCTTGTGTCGGAGATGGTCCCGGTCGACTGCTCGTGCCGGAACACCCCCTCGATCGAGACGCCACCCCCGACCCCAGAGGTGCTGTTGGCGTGGATCTCGCCGTTGGCCATCATGAGCGCGCCACCCTCAAACACGGCGACGCCACCGCCGCCATTGGCCGCGGTGTTGCCGTCAACAGTCGTGGCCGACAACGCGGCCGTGGCGAAGGAGGAGGTGGCGACTCCGCCGCCCTCGTCTCCGGCCGAGTTCGAGCTGACGCCATCGGACGTAAGCGTCAACGCCGAGCGCCGGCCCTCGTTGGCGATACCGCCCCCCTCGGATGCTGCCGAGTTCCTCCTGATCGTGCTGGCTCTCACCAGGGCTGTCGCGTCGAGGTTGGCGATCCCGCCGCCATCAGCGGATGCCACGTTACCGGCGATTGTGACCCCCCGCAGGCTCAGTGAGGTTGGGGCAGCGGCCGGCGACGGCGATCCCTCGTTGGCGATCCCGCCGCCATAACCGCTCGCCGTGTTGTTGCCGACGGTGGTGTTCTCGACGGTTAGGGTGCCCGAGTTGAGAATTCCCCCGCCGTCAGAAGACGTGCTGCCGCCGGTTACGCTCACCCCGCGGATAGTTACCGACTGGCCCAAATCCGTGATCACCGGGCCCCCGCCGCGAATGATCGTGGTTCCGGCGCCCGCTCCCGACAGCGTGACACCGGTACCGATCAACAGGCCACCGGCGTAGGTCCCGGCCCCCACGCTGATGGTATCGCCCGGCGCAGCAGCGTCGAGAGCGGGTTGGATCTGTGTGTAAGCGCAGCCGTGCTGGCAGACGGTCAACATCGGGGCCTCGGCACCCACGGCGACACCGGTCTGCAGGGAACTGCCGAGGAGGGCCGCCACGGCGATGCCAGCGCCCGTACGGAGGCAGGTGCGCCACCGCCTCCTCGCCATCACCGGCTGAGCTGACTGACCCGCTACCTTCATGATGATTCCCCCTCCGAGCCAGCAAGCGGCTTCTGCAACGATGCGGACCCGTTTCGGTGGGGCCCAGCCGCTGGCAGCTGAGGCCTATTGAAACTCGGCCTCCGTACCCGGTCAACCCCAAAAACTACGCGGGTCTCCCCTGAGCTTCGCCAGGAGTACCCTGCAGAAGCGACCGGGCGAGGTTCGCTTCTGTGGGCGGTCGCTGTGTCTCCGACTTACACGACCACGCACCGTGAGTAAGGCTCAACTGCCAGAGCCGGCGCTCAGGCGCTAGTGGAGCCTACGGGGTCCCGACAGAACTGGCCGGGTCGCTACGACGAGACTCACTCCGCATCGGTGTGGGTGCCGAGAATGCCATCCCCAATGATTGACCAGGGACTTCCCATCTTTCGTTGTGCCCACAACAATATGGGAAATCGAGAGCAACAGCGTGGGAAATGGCTCCGACCAGGGCGAAGTCGGCCCAGGTCAACTGAGTTATGTCGGTTGCCCACCATGGGGTGTCGACAGAACTGGGCAGGTCACGTCGACAAAACCCCCTTTGAAGGTGGCCCCGGTGGCCCCGGCTGGGTGTTTCCGCCCTCACCTGGGCGTGCCCGCGGCTGAGGCCGCCGGTGACCGACGCCGTCAGCTCGTTCTGGCCACCCCGGCCCGACATCCGGACGCGGCAAAGCCACGTAGGTGTCGCTGATCGAGAGCCATGGGCCGTCAGGCGGTCAGGGGTGGGTCGGGGTCGCCGGTGGCGTCGTCGGCGCCGGCGGTGGCGGCCGTGACCGGCGCCCAAGTGGTGATGGACTTGGTCCGGCGGCGGGGCGGGAGCTTGCGGACCTTCTTGGCCTCGGCCTGTAGTGTCCGAAAACCCGATCACACCCTCGACCAGGGACTCTGTGCAGGGCGTCGACCACGGCGGCTACCGTCATCCCGATGCGACGGCGGCGAGCCAGAGGTCAGCTGTGGGCCTTCGTCTAACTTGGCTTGCGTCAGTTGCTCGAGTTGGTCCTCCTACTCTTTCGCCGCGGGGGATCCAAGGAAGCCGAGCTCCTCGCCTGGCGCCATGAAGTGGAAGTTCTTCGGCGCCAGGTCGGACCCTGTGCGTACGAGCCCGCCGATCGTGCCCTGCTCGCCGCCCTCAGTCGCCTACTCCCCCGTTCGTCCTGGGGAACCTTCGGCGTGACGCCGTCAACCCTGCTGTCCTGGCACCAGCGGCTGGTGGCGAGACGGTGGACGTACCCCCATCGCCCGCTGGGTCGCCCGCCCGTCGACGAAGAGGTGACTGCCCTCGTCGTTCGCCTGGCCAAGGAGAACCCGAGGTGGGGCTACCGACGCATCCAGGGTGAGCTTGGCAAGCTCGGCGTGGATCTGGGAGCCAGCACCATCGCCAAAGTCTTGAAGGACCACGGCCTCGGCCCTGCTCCCCGGCGGAGTGGTCCCATTTGGCGTGCGTTCCTGCGTGCTCAGGCCTCGGGCGTCGTGGCCACGGACTTCTTCCATGTCGACACCGTCCTGCTCAAACGCCTCTATGTCCTGTTCTTCATCGAACTCGGACGTCGGAGAGTCTGGATCACCGGGGTGACCGCTCATCCCGATGCACCGTGGGTCACCCAACAGGCCAGGAACGTCACCGGTGACCTCGCCGACGCAGAGATCACCTCCACGTTCCTGGTCCGCGACCGGGACACCAAGTACGTGGCGAGCTTCGACAACGTGTTCAAGGCCGAGGGCGCCGAGATCCTCCGGACACCATTCCGGACCCCGAACGCGAACGCCTTCGCCGAGCGGTTCGTGCGCACGGTCAGGTCGGAGTGCCTCGACCACCTGCTGGTCGTGAACGAAGCCCACCTCGAGCACATCCTGCGCGGCCACGCCCGCCACTACAACGGGCATCGCCCGCACCAGGGACTCGGTCAGGAGATCCCGGCGCCGGAAAGGGCTGTTCCTCTACAAGCAGTGCCCATTTCTGACAGTCGGCACCGGCATCTCCGGCACCATCCGAGACGAATACATCGACACGACCGTCTGGGCGGACTGATCCACGAGTACGAGCTGGTGGGTTGAGGTGTGGTTCGAGTTTTCGGACACTACGGGCGGTGGAGTCATTCGGCTAGCAAGATTCTCTCTCGGCTCCGAGCAAGGTCTGGAGTACCATCTGACCAACTGGTCAGAGGAGGGCGGAAGCCGTGTCGATGAACCCAACCGCACCGGGCGCGGCACCTCGTCCGATCAACTTTCGCTCGATCCAACCGGTGGAGCGAGATCGCCTGACCGCTGCCCTGCGCATCATCTGGGTGATCCCCCAATTGGTCGTGTTGGCCTTCGTCTACATCGGGGCCTTCTTCGTCGCGATCGTCGGTTGGCTCGGAGCCCTGTTCACCGGCGAACTGCCCGACTTCGCCGAGAATTTCCTCTCCGGTACCCTTCGATGGGGGGTTCGCGTCAATGGCTACCTTTACTTCCTGACCGACACCTACCCGCCCTTCTCCTTCGATGAGGATCTCAATTACCCGATCCAGATCTCCATCCCTGCGCGTGCTCCGCTCAATCGTCTAGCTGTTCTATTCAGGATCTTCTTGGTGATCCCTGCAGCCATCGTCGGCTCGGTGGTTGGCGCCGGCCTGGGGCTCATCTCTGTGGGGAGCTGGGCCATGATCACCTTCACTGGCAGCTTGCCGATTCCCCTCTACGAGGCGGCACGTGCAGTGATCCGTTTCCAATTGCGCCTCGGGGGATATTTCATAATGCTGACCTCGGAGTACCCGTGGGGACTCTTGGGTGATCTGCCGGCGGCACGTGACGAAGAGACGGCCCAGGGTAGCGAATGGTCCATCTGGCTGAGCCAAGGCGGTCGCAACGCCATGATCGTGGTGATCGTGCTTGGCGTCATCGAAACGATCGCCAACAGGGCATGGCGGTGAGGTCGCCCCTGTGATCGGCCCTCGCTACCGCGAGGACCTGTGCCTGGATACTGAGCGCAGCCCGGAGTGCCTGAACCCAGGCCCAAACTCATGTCGACGTTCTCCATCCGAGGCGACCAGTTCGGCATGCACGGGCACCCGACGTCGGTCCCGTTTGTGCGCGCGGCGAGGCACCCCGGGACCGCCAGCCGACTGTGGGACGCGTCCGTGCAGCTGACCGGCGTCGGGTTCGACGCGCTCAAGCCGCAAGTCTGACAGGCCGACCCGTCCTGCCGCCGGAGGGTCAGGAGAGCCAGCCGGTGAGACCGAGCCCCAGGGCGAGCAGGGCGTCGACGGCGGCGATGCCGCCGACGACCATCAGCTGCCTGCGGTGGTTGTCCCCCATGTCGTACACCCATGCGGCTACGGCGAAGAACGTCGCGTAGCCGAAGATGACGATCAGGGGGATGAAGGGGACGTTCCACCACCAGTAGGCCCAGTTGAGGACGCCCATGGCGTTGAGCACGATCTCCACGCAGACGCAGACCAGCGAGAGCGCGAGGACGTACACGACGCGGTTGGGGACGCCGAAGTAGCGCTGGTGCGGGTCGGCCGGCAGGATCTTGACGAAGATGACGCCGAGGATGGCGAAGAAGAAGGAGATCTCGATGGACAGGCCGATCAGGATGAGGTAGCTGGTGTGCCCCGTCACCGTCCACAGCGCGGCGTGGTTGGACACGTGGAGGACGGCCGAGTTCACCAGCTCGTTGAACCAGTCCATCAACCAGAGCGACAGCCCGGCCAGGACGACGGACCACCGGCGGTGCTCGACCTCCACCGTGTAGATGTAGACCACGATGGCCAAGAACATGATCGTCGACCAGTCGAAGTGCGACGCATCCCGCAGCATGCCCCGGGCCACCAGGGTCGGAGCGGTCAGGGTGGCGAGCACAGGGCCGAGCATATCGCCGACGATGAGACAGACGGGGTTCCACTGTCGCGGGCTCGTACGGCACGGGCCTGATCGGTAGAGTCGTCAAGGAGTGGATCCGGGTGTCGGGCTGGTTGTCGGGCCGAGGGGAGACCTGCCTGTGGATACGGCTGCCCCGTAACTCCCAAGGCTGTTGCTCAGGCGACTGCCCCACTGCGGGTGCCGAGAATGTCATCCGGCCAGGTCAAGCGACAAGTCGGTACTCGTGGATCAGACCGAAGACGATGTCGCGCCGGCGCAGCTCCGCAGGCCCGGGATCACTGATCGTTGGTGGTCGCTCCACCGTGAGCGGGGCCAGTTGACCCAGCCCCCGATGCGGCCGGCGCTCGTTGTAGTGGGCCACGTATTCGGCGAGGACGCGCTCGATGCAACAGTGCCCGCTTGATGCACGTATTAAGCCAGATTCGGAGTCGAGCCCGACAGATCTCCCAACCCTTAAGACACTGGAGAGCCTGGGCGGAAGTGAAGTCCAGGTTCGATCTGGCCGGTTCAGTTGAGCTTTCTCAGGTCGAGTTGATACCGTCCGAGTATGTCCTCTCGGTGGCCGGCAGTGTCCTACGAGGAGTGGAGCGAGACTTGCGACACGCTACATGCTCATACCCAAGTTCTCGGTAAGCTCGCGGTGGCGCTTGCGCCAGCCGAACCGCAGCTCCAGCATGCGGCGTTGCGGCTGACTGCGCGAGGGTGGGAGACGGCTCCGCTGCCAGCGCCGGACGGCTCGGGGATGCTCGTTGTCGTGCTCGATCTACGAAACCACGAGATGGTCGTGGAATCTAGCAAGAGGGGTGTCCGACGCGTCGCACTCATGCCTGATCGTTCGGTTGGCGACGTCACCCGCGAGGTTCTGGACGCGATCAGTGGCCTGGTTGGCCCAGTTCACATCGACCCAAGACCGCAGGAGGTTCCGTGGAGCGTTCCGCTCGACGAGGACGAGGAGCATGCACGGTACGACCCTGAGCAGGCCGCTTCCTACTTTGTCGCCGCTACCGATGCGGCACTTGTCCTCGCTGCGTTCCGCGCTCCTTATCGAGGACGCTCGACACCAGTGAATGCGTGGTGGGGTTCGTTTGACCTTGCGGTGAGTCTGTTTTCCGGACTCCCGGCCTCACCGCCGGCGGATGACTTCATCATGCGTAATTCGATGGATGCGCAGGAGGTAGCTATCGGTTGGTGGCCTGGCGATCCGAGATCCGGCAGGGCAGCGTTCTATGCCTACGCGCACCCGGCGCCGGAAGCGTTTGCCAAGGCGACGCTTACCCCAGCGTCCGCCCACTGGGATGCGGCGCTCGGCGAGTACATCCTTGACTGGGACGATGTCTGCAACAGCCCTAACCCTCGAGCGGTTGGACTCGAGTTTGCCCATTCTGCGTTCCGCCACGCGTGCGCAGTGTGCGACTGGGATCCGGCACTGCTCGCCAGTGCTGAGGGTACGCCACCGCCGGTTGCCTAGGACGCTGCTGAAGTAGTCACACCCAAAGGCTCGCGATGTTCGGCCCGATCGGCAAGAATTTGGGCATGGCACTCGGGTCGGCAAAGGTCCAGCAGCGCTTCGACAATCCGAGGGAG
>Ga0181523_10002990_pt1 | contig 15767 bp, 7 predicted proteins | sample PEATcosm2014_Bin_43_FD_119752 | JGI IMG/M metagenome (GOLD analysis project Ga0181523, IMG submission 119752) | Peatland microbial communities from MTU Mesocosm Facility, Houghton, MI, USA - PEATcosm2014_Bin05_30_metaG | ecosystem: Environmental > Terrestrial > Soil > Wetlands > Peat | place...
AGGCCCGGTCCGGCCGCTTGTGCCTCGGCATTATGTAGTTGGGACCAGACGACAATCTATGAGTTCACGAGTGGCACTGACGCAGAAGGTGGAACGGTCACCGCCTTCGACTCCGCCGGCAACCTGTATGGAATCTCAGGCGGTAGCGGAGCCTACGGTCATGGTGCGATTTTTGAACTTACGCCCTCGCAAGGCAGCTGGACGGAAAAGATCCTTTATAGCTTCACCGGAGGAAACGATGGCGCGAATCCGACCAGCTTGCTGCTGAGGCTCGACGGAAACCTGTACGGCACAGCATACGGTGGCGGCCTGTATCAGCAAGGGGTGGTTTTCCAGTTCGTGCCGTCGGCTGGCGGCTGGACGGAAAACATCCTCTACAATTTCACCGGCGGCGTCACCGATGGAGGATACCCTGGCGGGCTGATTCAAGACGGCCAGGGCAATCTCTATGGCTTCAGTGAATGTAACAGGCAGTTCGGAGGTTGTTCTGCTGGTTCCTATGCGAGCGGTTCGATTTTTGAGCTGTCGCCTCCCGGTGGCATCAACTTTCTAAACGTCTACAGCAGTGACGACGAATTTTGCCCTGGGTGTGGGCAGTGGAGCTCGTTCGCGGCGTTGACCGTCGATCCCGCAGGGAACCTCTATGGGGCTGCGGACGGGTTCGGGTATTACTACCCAAACTACTGCTACTGCGGTGCGGTCGGGACTACTAGCTATCTTTTCCACCCACTAATCTCGAGCAATTCGGGGATCTTTGGGAACCTCACCTCGGATGCCTACGGCAATATTTATGGCACCACCGCGTCCTGCGGCCCTGGAAACGATGGCGTGATCTGGCAGCTCTCGCCATAAGCTAAGTTCTCCCCTGTTGCCGAGCCCCACCTAAGCAGTCTGCTGGGTGGGGTTTCGTTTCCTGGTCGGGTGGCCCAGGTCTCGCGCTTTTCGAGACCTGGGTGAGTGCGCCGCGGTATGAGTCGCCGCGGGGCGCATTTCTCTTCAACGCGGCGTTCCTTGATATCGAAGTTGGTCAGCGACGCACTCCATCGCCGCTTCGAATTCCGCGTTATCACTTCCCAGTGCGTTATGCATCACTGACAAGTCCGTGCTGAAAGTGTGAGATTCTGCTGGGTGCCTCGAGAGAAGATTCCCCGATCTTTTTCTTGCCCCGGTCCGATTACGCCCACACACCAGGAACAAGACCTCCGGCTCATCTTCTCCCCAAGCCCCACACGCGCACGTTTCTGTCCCAGGGTTCAATCCGTTTTGAGCTGAATGGCGAGGAGGACAAAATGCAAAGCAAGGGGCGATCTGTTAGTTCGCTTTTCCGCCCAATCTCCCTGATGCTACTCGCAGCGTCGGTGATGGCGCTAACCATGGTTCCCGCCAAGGCACAGAATTCCGTTCCACCGACGGCGGTGCAGTCGGCGAAGATGCCGGAGTTCGCGTCGCGGCTGGCCCATCCGGTGAAGCGACCGGGCCCACCCAAATCTCCGGCGCTTGCCCGTGCCAGGATGCATCGCGGCCCGCTTGACATCAATGACATTTACGACAACGGTCCAATCAACGGCAACACGGACGCCTGGACGATCAACTTCGGTTTTATTACCAGTGACAGCTTCACCGCGCCGAACGGCAGCATCATCACTGGCGCCACCTTTGGCATGTGGTTGCTTTCGGGAGACACTCTGACCTCGGCCGAACTGTCCATCACCTCGGCCGAAAACGGTGGCACTAGCTATTTCGATCAGACGGTGAACTTCGCGCAGGGCACTTGCACCATCAACGAATCCGGTTATAACGTCTGCACCGAGACGACGACGATCTTCAATGGCCCGACTCTGAATGCCGGCACCTACTGGGTGAACCTGCAGAATGCCAGCGTTCCCAGCGGAGACCCAGCTTACTGGGACGAGAACAGCGGGCCTTCTCGGGCTTCGCAGAACTACGTAGGGACGATTCCTTCCGAATCGTTCACTATACTGGGCAGCGGTAGCAGTTGTCCGCCTCCGCAAACCGGGTTTCGTGAGCTGCGTGATCTCGGCAACACTACGTTGTCGAACGTCCCTTCGGGCGTAGTCCTTGACAACGCAGGGAACCTCTATGCAACGCTCGGGGCGGCTGGAAATTACGGTCAAGGTCTCATCTATGAGCTAGCGCAAAGAGCCGGTCGCTGGTTCCTGAACTCGCTGTACAGCTTTCTGGGAGGCAGCGAAGGAAGCAGCCCGAACGGCGTGATTGTCGGACCGGAAGGAGATCTTTACGGAGCCGCGAGCGGAGGCATCGAAAACTGTGGAAGGAATGGATCGTCCTATTGTGGGCTGATCTACAAGGCAGCGCCGCCGCCAAGCTCCTGTACCACTGCGCTGTGCACTTGGGACGAAACCACCATTTATCAGTTCACCGGCAACCAGGACGCCTGGGGCGGCACGGTCACCACCTTTGACTCAGCCGGCAACCTGTATGGATACGGAGCCAATGCTATATTTCAGCTTTCGCCCGCGCAGGGAGGCTGGACGGAGAAGATCCTTTATAGCTTTACCGGGGGAAGCGACGGGAGCGACCCCAGCAGTCTGCTGGTAGGTAACGACGGAAATCTGTACGGAACGACACTGGGCGGCGGCGACAATAATTGCGATTACGGCGGGCCGTGCGGCGTCGTTTTTCAATTGGTGCCGTCGGGAAACAACTGGACGGAAAATGTCCTCTATGCCTTCACCGGCACCACTGACGGCGGTTGGCCCGGCGGCCTGGTCCAAGACGGCTCCGGCAATCTCTACGGCTTTAGCGTATGTTCAACCTTTTATAACTATGATTGCAGTTTTATCTCATACGAAGAGTACGGCCTGATTTTCGTGCTGCGGCCCTCCAGTGGCGGCTGGGGGTTCGGCGTGATCCACGATGCCTACAATGATTGTGGCACTGCCAAGACTACCTTCCATGCCTTGACCATAGACGCCGCAGGGAATCTCTTCGCTGCTGAAGGAGGTATGGATATTGGGGTGGACCAGTATTTTTATTGCGGTAGGATCCTGAATGTCACCACAGGAACATTTCCAGTTTCGGGTGCCGCGGACATCTTTTACAACCTGAGCTCGGACGCAAACGGCAACCTCTATGGGACTACAGCGACGTGTGGCTTCCAGAACCCGTTAAGAACTACTGGCATGGTCTGGCAGTACTCGCCATAAGACAGTTGCCGGGTGCCGGGTTCCCCCACTCATTCGCGGTTTTTCGAATGAGTGGGTCCCGCCAGTCACAGCTTCCCGTACTTCCCATCACAGGTGGAGAGATCTGATCCCCAAGGGCATGGCTAGGTCAGCAATTAGCAACTAGCCCGGGATTAGAGTTTGGCATTCCGTAGCCGCAGCGCATTCGTGATGACCGACACCGAGCTGAAGCTCATGGCGGCGGCGGCGATGATGGGGCTCAGCAGAATGCCGAACTTGGGATACAAGATGCCCGCTGCAATTGGTACCCCCAGAGAGTTGTAGACAAATGCGAAAAACAGGTTTTCGCGGATGTTGGCCATGACGGCGCGACTCAAGCGGCGAGCACGAACCAATGCCGCGAGATCGCCCTTCAGCAAGGTGATGCCTGCGCTCTCCATGGCAACGTCCGTTCCGGTGCCCATCGCGATGCCGACTTGCGCCTGCGCCAGAGCGGGAGCGTCGTTGATGCCGTCGCCCGCCATGGCGACAACTCTTCCCTGAGCTTGCAGCTTCTTGATCGCATCGGCTTTGGTTTCGGGCAGCACTCCGGCTTCGAAGTCGGTGATGCCGATCTGGCGGGCTACGGCTGCGGCGGTCGTCTCGTTGTCGCCGGTCAGCATCACAACTCGCAACCCTTGAGCGCGCAGATCGCGAATTGCCTGCGCCGCTTCCGGTTTCACAGGATCGGCGATGCCGAGAATGCCGGCAGCGCGGCCATCGACCGCGGCAAAGACGACGGTCTGGCCTGCTTTGCGCAGTTCCTCGGCTTTCGACTTTAGCTCGTCGGCGGTGATATTCAGCTCTTCCAGAAGAGCTTCGTTTCCTACCGCGACGTCATGTCCACCAACCCGGCCTACGACTCCGCGCCCGGTGATCGAGCGAAATTCCTCGACCGGCATCAGCGACAGACCATTCGCTTGCGCCGCTTCGACGACCGCTGCTGCCAGCGGATGTTCGCTTCCCCGCTCCAGGCTTGCCACCAGCCGCACGACGCGCTCTTCGGTCTCGCCGCCAACGGCGATGACCGACATCAACTCGGGCTTGCCTTGCGTGAGAGTGCCCGTCTTGTCGAGGGCAAGCGTGTCGACTTTCTGTAGCGTCTCCAGCGCCTCGGCGTTCTTGATAAGGACGCCGGCGCGGGCTCCGCGTCCGGTGCCAACCATGATAGCCACTGGTGTCGCTAAGCCGAGCGCACAAGGACACGCGATGATGAGCACAGCAACAGCGTTGACGATGGCATTGGCCAAATGCGGCTCGGGGCCGTACGCAAACCACACGATGAAGGTGATGACTGCGGTGCCCAGCACAATTGGAACGAACCACGCGGCCACCTTGTCGACCAGCCGCTGAATGGGAGCGCGGCTGCGCTGTGCTGCACTCACCATTTTGACAATCTGGGACAGCATGGTTTCGCTGCCTACGCGTTCGGCGCGCATCAGCAGCCAGCCGGTGCCGTTGACCGTGGCACCGATGACTTTGTCGCCGGCATGTTTCTCGATCGGGATCGACTCACCGGTCACCATGGACTCATCGACCGAGCTGAGGCCGTCGAGCACAGTGCCGTCCACCGGAATCTTCTCGCCCGGACGAACGCGCAGCTTGTCGCCGACCCTCACCTGATCGAGCGGGACATCGTATTCGCTGCCATCGTCGCGCATGATGCGCGCCAGCTTCGGCGAGAGATCGAGTAGAGCGCGAATAGCGCTCCTGGTACGGCTGCGGGCGCGCAACTCCAGCACCTGACCGAGAAGGACAAGAGCAATGATCGCGGCGGCCGCTTCGAAGTAGACTTCCGGCTGACCGCCCATGCCTTCGCGCGACGAAGGAAACATTCGCGGCGCGATGGTCGCGACCGCGCTGTAAATGTAGGCCACGCCGACGCCCATCGCGATCAGGGTGAACATGTTCGGGCTGCGAAACTTCAGCGATGCCCAACCGCGATCGAAGAACGGCCAGCCGCACCACAGCACGACAGGAGTCGCCAGCGCGAACTCAATCCAGTTGCCCAGGCGCGGACTGACGGCATGGAGCAGTGGACTCATCCGCAACATGGCGAACGCCACCAGAGGAATGCCAATCGCAACGCTGGTCCAGAAGCGGCGCGTCATGTCGCGCAGTTCGGGATTTTCGTCTGCGGAAACAGCGGCTGTCTTCGGCTCCAGTGCCATGCCGCAGATCGGGCACGCTCCGGGGCCGTCGCGCACGATCTGGGGATGCATCGGACAGGTCCACTGCGTCTTCGACGGCGCCGTGGGAAGCTCCGGCTCGAGCGCCATGCCGCACTTCGGACAGGGGCCCGGCCGGTCTTTGCGAATCTCCGGATCCATCGGGCAGACGTAGGCGACGACCGGTGACGGCTTGCTCTCTGCGGAAGCCGCCGGCACTGGCGTTGAGGTTGAGGGCGCGGAAACCGTCAAGAACTTTTCCGGAGCGGCTTTGAACTTCTCGCCGCAGCCGCGCGAGCAGAAGTAGTAAGCCTTGCCGCCATGTGCGACGGTGCTGGCCGCGGTGGTGGGATCGACATTCATGCCGCAGACCGGGTCCTTGGCGAGCTTGCGCGTGCCGCCACTCTGCAGCTGCACACTGCCCAGTTGAACGAATCCCGTCATGCCTACGGACTTGGGGCCGGGCTCGAGATACCTCTTGGGATCACGGCGGAATTTCTCGGCGCAGGGGCGCGAGCAAAAATGATAGAGCTTGCTGTCGTACTCGGCCGTGGATGCGGCTGTGGAAGGATCGACGGTCATGCCGCAGACCGGATCTTTGTCCAGCTTCTTTGCGGGTAGAACGGGAGCGGCGGTGCCGGATTCGCCGGCGGGCGCCACATACTTTGCCGGCGATGCCATGAACTTTTGCATGCAGCCCGGGGAGCAGAAGAAGTACAAATCGCCCTGATATCGCGCCTTGCCGCGAGCCTGCGGCGGATCGATGATCATCCCGCACACGGGATCCTTGGCGGAAAAATCCAGCGTCATGTTCTCCAGGGGCGCTTCGGGCTCGCTCATGTGGTTGCTCTCACTCATGGTAACGCCGCGCTATTCACCAGCGCAGCCATACTCTATATTGAACTCGGAGCCCGCGGACGCGAGTCGCAGTTCAAGATGCGAAAGCGGGTTGCGCAGTTCTTTTATCATTGCACATTGCGAGAGGTGAGACCGATGACTACTGTGGAAGTCGTGTTTCGATACGGGATGCCTCCGGGGGAACGGGAAATGAACGCCCTCGGACAGGTGAGCGATGTCTATGGAATTCGTCGCGTTCAGTTCAACGAGCAAGGGCAGAGCATCCGCGTGGAATACGATGCTACCCGGCTGAGTGAAGCTACCGTCGAGAATCTGCTGCGCAAGGCGGGGTTCGATGTGCGGGAGAAGCTGGCGCTGATCTAGGAGAATGGGGTTGGCCCAGGAAAGTAAAGTCGGCGGCTACCGATGCTGGCGGTGGGGATCGCTGGCGGGATTTTCATCCACCAAAATAAATAAGGGTCACTCTGGGAGGCGAACTCTGGCCGAAATTCGCATCCGAGTGACCCTTTGCGCCACTTCGTCTGCTGTTATACATAGCAGGTGGCGCGCCAAAACCCCCAGTCCACAAAACAAAGGAGTTACCGCCCACGCCAGCCGCCTCCACAATGTAGAACTTTCCGGTTGTCTGTAAATTTTATTGAGCACTAAAGTGCTGGCAATGTATTTCTACCGGTTCTGGCTCGCTCCGAGCGCATTCGCTCGCTCTTCAGCCCGATGCTCGTCTGCGACTCGTCCTTGCCGCTGATAAAGCTTCGCCAAGTGAGACCAGGCATCGGCGGCATCCGGATCGAGCTTAACAGCCTGTTCCTGGAACGCCACAGCCTGATCCAGGTCGCCCATCGCCCTCCAGATGGCCGCCCGTCCCTGGGCAACGTCAAACTTGAAGCTGCGTCCATCGGTGACGGCCGTCATCTCCGCGGGCGCGCTATGCTCAGCCTCATCCAGTGCTTGCAAAGCTTGCTTAGGCTGCCGCGTCACCAGGTACAGACGAGCCAACTTCACCAGGGCCCGTGTTTTTGTCGCCGGATCCGACGTCAGCTGCGCAGTTTGTTGCCACGCGTGAAGAGCGTCAGGGACGCGTTCCTGTTGGTCGTATAGTTCACCCAATCGCGACCACACAATTGCGCTGTCCTTATCGGGCAGGCCAAGAGCGATTGCTGCCAGCCATTCCTGTTCAGCCTCGACGCGACGGTCCGAGGCGTAGAGCGCGTTGCCCCGCACCCAACGCACGGGAGCGCTGCCGGGAAAGATCTGGAACGCGGTGTCCGCCGCCGACAGGGCTTCGTTCGTACGGCGCAGCGCCGCCAGAACGTGCGCCGAATTCGCCCATGGCTGGAACGACCTGGCGCTGCGATCCAATGGTTGTGCCGGCAAAGGCGCCGTTGCGCAACTTACCTGTAAGCGATTGATCAGCTCTTCTGTCTCCGGCTTCCGGCGCACCAAAACTATGGAGACCTCGTCCAGATAAACCGGCCGCCAGTTCTTGGCGTAGCAGAGATCTTGTAGTTGAGCGAACTCGATCTCGCCCGTGGCGAACTCAAGCACCATCGTATTGATGTTGTAGCGGTCGGCCTCCTGCTGCCACACGGTGGAGTCGACCGGCGCGACTACAAGTTCATGCTCGCGCCGCATACCTTCCACTCCGAAAGGAATGGCCCGGCCATCGATATAGTCGCGGTATTTATCGCCCAGTCGCCATAGGATGAAACCGCCTTCATCGAAGTTATTGAAAACCTGTGCGGGTAGATTCTCCCGCTCGACGAAGGCCGCCGCGCGATCCGGGAACCACCATGACAGGCCGGCGCCGAAGTTCGATTTGGCGTTGCTCTCGAGGTAAATGCGATTGGTGATGAAATAGGCGCCGCGCAGGCATGCGACAGCCGCGACCATGACGACAGCCGCGGTAGCGGCGATGGAGCGAAGTCGCGCATCAGGAATCCATGTCCGCATGCGCGGAATTGTGTCGGCCAGGACCGAGCCGGCCACAACCACCACAACACAGGCTGTCAGCGCCTCCATTCGAATATGTCGCATGGTCACGTACATGGCTCCCACCAGCAGCACCACACACCCGAGCCGGCGTTGCAGAATTGCAACGATCACGCCGATCAAAACGACGATGGCAAGCGTATTGAGGCTGTTCTGCATGGGACGCTGCGTGAACGTGCTTACCGCACCACCCCAATGCCATCGCGCCTGCGCCCACTCGGGAATCACTTGCGAGTAAAACTCCATGTCGCGGTTTTGCCCAATCATCGCCCGATACGGGACCCATCCCAAGGGATTTACCAGCGTAGCGAGCGCCGTACCAACGAACCATGGGAATACTTGCCTCAGCCTGCTGACCGCGGCACTCCGCCTGGGCGCCGAAGATAAAACCTCCAGGAACTCCAGGCCTATGAATCCGACGATTAAGGCCAGGCCTGCTATGAACCCCAGATGCAGATTGACCCACGCAATCATCAACACCGGCAGAAGCCAAAGGGGAGCACGGCTCGTCTGATAGTTCTGCCAAAGGATGGTGAGAAAGGCCGCAAACAGGATGACGGAGAACATCTCAGCTCGCGGGCCGGTGCGCTCAGCGATCAGAGGTGTCGCGATGATGGCGATTGCGGCGGTGAATGCCGAGCCCCGTCGGAGCAACAAGGCGACGGTTGCCACGCACGCCACTGCTCCAAACCACGAAAGCAGAGCGTAGCCCCCGAGCCGGTAAATTGCGTAAAGCAGCAGTTGCGAGCCGAAGGGATAGATCCAGGGCCGGCCAGTTGCGGTGTACGAGAATACATCCGTCGAAAAAATCCAATGATGCTGCGCGATCCAACGTCCACTCGCCAACTGCCAACCAAGATCCGGGTCGTAGACCGTCCGCAGACCGGCCAAGGCTGCATACACCAGGGCGACGGCGCCAAGCAGCAGGAACAGACGCCGAGCGAGTGGAGATTTATCCCTTGCCGGCGCGTATGTCGTGGCCTTGTCAACTGGCAGAATTGGGGCGTTGAACCACGATATCGTACGCAAGCGAACTTTTTCCTCCCCAGGGAACGAACAGTGAATCGGTATGGCTTCGATTAAATACTATGGCCATGCGAAACGCCGCAACGATTATCGCAGTTTCCAAACCACGACCTCTACCTTGGGCTGGAGACCGCTGAGCGTAATGAGCTCACCACTGGCAGTTCAAATTACTTAATGTTCTAAGAGTATGCTATGCGCGGAGGCTGGTGTGGCCTTGCCCGCACCGATGCGCTCATCGGACTGGCCAACATTGCTTTGCGCCTAGATGCCTCGTCTATAGTGGAAAAAATCGGGCAGGGACGCGGAACCTCGTCTTTACCTAAAATGATCCACAAAATGCGTTGTAAAGATTCATCCTCATAGCAAAGGGAAACTATTATGGCGGCCATCATTCTCGACGGCACAAAAATCGCAGCGGAAATCAAGGCGGAAGTCGGCGAAGAGGTAAAGGAACTCACTGCAGCCGGGCTTCGTCCCGGTCTTGCCGTGGTGCTCGCCGGCCACAATCCGGCGTCGGAAATTTACGTTCGCAACAAGGTGAAGAGTTGCGAGCAGCTTGGCATCTACAGCGAGAAACATACCCCGCCCGACAACGTGACCACTGCCGAACTCCTGGCACTGGTCGACGACCTCAACCGCCGCGACGAAATCGATGGCATCCTGGTGCAGCTTCCGCTGCCGCCGCAGGTCGACGCCAAGAAAGTCTTGCTCGCGGTCTCGCCTGAGAAGGATGTCGACGGCTTCCATCCTATGAACGTCGGCTATCTCTCGACGCAGCGTCCCGGGCTGGTGCCGTGCACGCCCGCGGGCATCATCGAAATTCTGAAGCGCAGCAACATTCCCATCGCGGGCGCGGAGGCGGTGGTCGTGGGACGTAGCGACATCGTTGGCAAACCTGTGGCGATGTTGCTACTCAACGGCAACGCGACCGTCACCGTCTGCCATTCCAAAACGCGCGATCTGCCGGGTGTGTGCCGTCGCGCGGACATTCTCGTCGCCGCCATCGGCAAGGCCGGCATGGTTACGCCTGACTTCGTGAAGCCGGGCGCGACCGTCATCGATGTTGGCATGAACACCGTCACCGATCCCGACGAGTTCAAAGAGTTCTTCGCGGGAAACGAAAAGCGCGAGCGCGATTTCGCCGCCAAAGGCTCAACTCTGATGGGCGATGTTCATCCCAAAGTCGACGGAGTGGCCGGAGCCATGACGCCCGTCCCCGGCGGCGTGGGTCCTCTGACGATCGCCATGCTGATGAGCAACACCGTGAAAGCCGCGAAGCTGCGCCGCGGAAATAAGGTGGGCAGCCTGGCAGCACGATAGATTCGCCCTCCGGTCCAACTCATTTCGAACAGCGCGAATGAGTTGGACCACCCTCCGAATATCACACCCTCCTGCATCATGCATCACCGACAAGTCACCATCCCCGGCAGGATAATTTGCCGGGCTAATCTGGGGGAAGATTTCTTGGCCTTTTTCCCCACTCAACTGCCGAAGCACTGAGCGAGAAACAAGACCTTCCAACCTCCTGCCCAGGTGCTGCACTACTGCAACATCCCTGAACGGAGCTGCCATGGCTCCCGCACATTCTTTGTCGTTCACTTGGCGCCGGCTTCGCCGGCCACAAGGAGATTTCCATGAAAATCCGCAGGAATACTCTGCCGGGGCGCATTCTGCTGTTGACGATCTTCAGCTTGGCGGTTGGGGTCATCGCCGCCTCCGCCCAGAGCTCAGCCCAGAACGCGATTCCACCTACGGCGGTGCAGGCGGCGAAAATGCCGCAGTATGCGGCGCATCTGGCTCATCCGGCCGCTTCGCGAGCGAGCACGAAACTTCCCCGCAGTCGTCGGCATGGCTCGTGCTCGCAAAAGCTTCCTGGCTTGCCCCAAGACGTGATTTACAGCAATGGCCCAATCAACGGCAACACCGACGCCTGGACCATTAATTTCGGATTTATTACTAGTGACAGCTTCACCGTGGCCACCAATGACACCGGAGTCACTAGCGCCACCTTTGCCATGTGGTTGTTCGCGGGCGACACCCTGACATCCGCTGAGCTGTCCATCACCTCGAGCGAAAACGGAGGCACCAGCTACTTTGATCAGACGGTGAACTTCACCCAGAGCTCTTGCGCCCTCAATGAATACGGCTATAACGTCTGCATCGAGTCCACGAACTTCACTGGTCCGAATCTGAATGCCGGCACCTACTGGGTGAACCTGCAGAACGCCAGCGTAGCCAGTGGCAATCCGGTCTATTGGGATGAGAACAGCGGGCCTTCTTCCGCTTCGCAGAATGCGGTGGGCACGATTCCTTCGGAATCGTTCACCATTCTGGGCGGTGGCCCCAGCAACAGTTGCATGCCCGAGCAGGATGGAAACTTTAGCGTGATCCACGATTTCACCGGCAGCGGAGATGGAGGCTCTCCCTCTGGTGTGGCCATTGACCACGCTGGAAATCTTTACGGACCGACACAGAGCGGCGGCGGAAGCGGAGATGGAACCGTCTTCAAGCTGGCGCACGCCGGTTCTGGCTGGATTCTGGACAATCTCTTTACCTTCGCCGGCGGGAACAACGGAGGAACTCCCGCGGGCGTCATCGTCGGCCACAATGGGATTCTTTACGGCGCGGCGGCGGGAGGACTAGAAAATTGCAATGGTCAGTACTGCGGCGTGATCTTCGACCTTAGGCCATCGCCCACCGCGTGCGTCACGGCTACCTGCCGATGGATGGAAAACGTGCTTTATGACTTCACTGGATCCACGGACGCATGGCAGGGCAGCGGTCTGGTTTTCGACCAGGCCGGCAACCTGTATGGCGTATCGGCGTCGGGTGGCGCGCAGGAGAAAGGCGCCGTCTTTGAACTCACTCCAACCATAGGAGGATGGAGCGAGAGCATCCTTTATAGCTTCACGGGAGCCAGCGACGGCGGAGCACCGACAACCATCATCGTTGGCAACGACGGCAACTTGTATGGAATGGCAGAATCGGGCGGAGCCGACAGCTACGGCGTAGTCTTCCAGTTAACTGGCTCTGGAAATAACTGGACTGAGTCAGTTCTGTATAACATACCAACCGGGCAGTGGGGGACCTCCGATCCACACTCCCTGATTCAAGACAGCGCCCGTAATCTGTACGGCATATATCAATACCCGGGCTGCTGCGACAGCGCCACCGGTCTGATATTCATGCTGTCTCCCTCCAATGGCAGCTGGGTTTTCACCGAGCTCCATCATGGTAATGCGAACCTGGACGGCGATGACGTGTTTCCCAACATGATGCTGAATGCAGCCGGGAATCTCTATGGCACCGAATCAGCCTACAGCGGCTGCTACAACACGGTTGATTACGGCTATATTTTTGAGCTGGCGCAGGGAAGCGGCGGCTGGCAATTCAGCACTCCGATGTCTTGGAATAACACCTACTTTGACTCCAGCGGAGCCTTGGCGATGGATGCACAAGGTAATCTTTACGGCACCACCAGCGATTGCGGATGGCACAACCAAGGGACGGTGTGGATGTTATCGGCAACGCAGTAGCAAATACATACAAAAGACCGTCCTGCTCTTGTCCCTACTCATTCGACACTCCGAATGAGTAGGGGCATCCTCCGCTTGTCACACCTTCCCGCATCCTGCGTCACTGACAGGACCTTCTCCAGGCTCGATGATTCCGGGGGAAGGTTCTTCGGCCTTTTGCCCCACTCAACTGCCGAAGCGCTGAGCGGGAATTAAGACCCTCCTACCTCCTGTCCCAGGCGCCCATTGTCGCGTATTAGCTGAAGGGACATGTCATGTCTTCCACCCGCTTCTCGTCTCTTACTTCGCGCCGGGCGTGGCCGGACCGCAAGGAGATTCTCATGAATAGCCGCAGGAACACTCGGCCGGGATGCATCGTGCTCCTGGCGATGCTCGGCTTGACGATAGGATCAATCGCCGCCGCAGCGCAGAACTCATCGCAGAACGTGGTTCCACCAACTGCGGTACAGGCGGCGAAGATGCCGCAGTTTGCGGCTCGTCTGGCACATCGCACTGGTTTACAGGCGAGCACCAAAGCTACGCGCAGTGATCCGCGACCGGGTGCGTGCTCGCAGAAGCTTCCTGGCGACCGAAGCCGACCTTTCAGAAATTTGAAACCCGACCAATTTGAGTGGTCTTACGACAACGGTCCCGCCATCGGCAATATCGATGGCTGGACAATCAATTTCGGATTCGTTGTTAGCGACAGCTTCAACGTGAGTTATACCAACACCACCGTCACCGGTATGAGTTTTGCAGCATGGCTCTTTTCCGGCGACACCCTGACTTCAGTTGAAGTCTCCATCACCTCCGGAGAAAACGGCGGCACCAGCTACTTCGATCAGATCGTGAACTTCACCCAGGGAACTTGCACTTTCAATCAATTTGGTTATACCGTCTGCACCGAGTGGACCAACTTGAATGGACCGACTCTGGATGCCGGCACCTACTGGGTGAACCTGCAAAACGCCAGTGTTCCCAGCGGCGATCCGGTCTACTGGGATGAGAACAGTGGTGTTGGCTGCGGCGGCGCAGGCTGCCCCTCTTCCGCTTCGGAGAGCGAGGTGGGCACGATTCCTTCGGAAGCGTTCACCATTTTAGGCACTGCCAGCAGCACCACGACCACCACGACCAGCAGCAGGAACAACTACTGCATACCCGAACAGTATGGAAGTTTCAGCGTAATCCACGATTTCAACGGAACCGACGGCTCCAGCCCCTCGGGCGTCGCCATCGACCGCGCCGGAAACCTCTATGGCCAGGCACAGAGCAGCAGTGGCAACGGAACGATATATAAGCTGGCACAAGCTGCTGACTGGGCTCTCAGCACGCTATACAACTTCATCGGCGGAGCGAGCGGAAGCGATCCGCAAGGGGTAATCGTCGGGGCAAATGACAATCTTTACGGCGCGGCCACCGGGGGAATACAGAATTGCTCGAATGACGGATATTGTGGTTTCATTTTCGGGCTGAGGCCATCGCCCACTGCCTGCCTTACAGGGTCCTGCAGTTGGACGGAAAACGCGGTCTATAGCTTCACCGGGCCCACGGACGCACAGCAGGGTTACGGTCTGGTTTCCGACAGGGCCGGCAACCTTTATGGCGTGTCGCCTTCCGGTGGAACGCAGCAACAAGGGGCCGTCTTTGAATTGACACCATCCATCGGAGGTTGGACCGAGAGCATTCTCTACAGCTTCCAGGGAGGCGCCAGTGGCGGATATCCTGTCGACGTCATTGTGGGCAATGACGGCAATCTCTATGGGATGACCGCAGGAGGAGGCACCGGTGGCGGAGGCGTAGTTTTTCAGCTGACGCCGTCTGGAGGTAGCTGGACTGAATCTGTTCTGTATGACATACCCAACAACTCTTACTCCGGCTCTAACCCTCACTCTTTGATTCAAGACAGCGCGGGCAATCTCTACGGAATTTACGAGTACTCGCCGTGCTGCGCGAATACTGATGGTCTGATTTTCATGCTGACGCCCTCCAACGGCCAGTGGACTTTCACCGAGCTTCACCATGGTAACCAGGACTTGGACGGCGATGACGTCTTTCCGAACATGACGCTGGATGCAGGCGGGAATCTCTGGGGCACCGGGATAGCCTACGACGGCTGCATGAATACCGTCGATTACGCCTACATTTTCGAGCTGGGACAGGTAAACAACACCTGGCAATATTGGACTCCGGTGTTTTGGAGCTACACCTACTGGAAGCCGAGCGGCGCTCTGGCGATGGATACGCAAGGTAATCTCTACGGGACCACTAACTGGTGTGGAGCATACGGGCAAGGGGGGGTCTGGAAGTTATCGCCGTAGCGCGGAACCAATGCCGGCGTCCGCCCTGGACGCCGGCACCGTCTACAGCTACCTCTGCCCTCATCCCCGCTGTCCGCCCCTTTCATGGCCGCGTCCTCACCACCTTCCGGCAGCGCTCTACTACCCGCACTGGCATCTTGTTTTGTGAAAAAAGAAAGCGCACAATGTGACAACTTCAAGAACACATTTGTAGGCAAGAGAATCACGGTCGCGCGTGGGGCGCGAGTGCTACACGGGCTGAACTCAAGACGGTCCCAACGTTAGTTAACATTGAGAAACTCTTTTCGGCTTCTATCTGGCCAGCAGGGTAGGCCATGATTTCTTCAAGCCGTCTGCTGTAACTTTCGACTCCCACAAAAGACTCCTACTGTAAGAGGGTCCTGCTACAGAAGCGACTATTAGCTGTCAGCGATTCAAACTAAATAACTAAGGAGAAAGAATGAACCGAAAGCTATTCAGCTTTGCAGGACTGTGTACGCTCGCGATGGCCGCTGTTTGGGCTGTGCCGGCCACTGCGCAGATGTCAGAGGTAAAAGAAAAGCCACCGATGTACTCGTATGTTTCCTTTTGGAATATTCCCCGCGCGCAGTGGGGAGCCATGGAGAAGGCGGACGCGGACGATAAGCCACTCCTGGATAAGGCTGTGGCCAGCGGTGCTCTCATCGGTTATGGCAACGATGTAAATAT
>Ga0181523_10002991_pt1 | contig 15765 bp, 12 predicted proteins | sample PEATcosm2014_Bin_43_FD_119752 | JGI IMG/M metagenome (GOLD analysis project Ga0181523, IMG submission 119752) | Peatland microbial communities from MTU Mesocosm Facility, Houghton, MI, USA - PEATcosm2014_Bin05_30_metaG | ecosystem: Environmental > Terrestrial > Soil > Wetlands > Peat | place...
GGCATGCGGCCGATCAACAACGTGGTCGACGCGTCGAACTACGTGATGCTCGAGCTGGGCCAGCCCACCCACCCCTACGACCTGTCGCTCCTTCCCGGTCGCGGGCTGCTCGTCCGGCGGGCGCGCGAGGGTGAGACGCTCGTGACGCTCGACGGGGTGGAGCGCACGGTAGGCGTGCGCGGGCGGAGCTTGGGTGACACGGGGGAGGACTGCCTCATCTGCGACGCCGAGGGCACGCCGGTGGGCATCGGCGGCGTCATGGGCGGCGCGTCGTCCGAGATCACCGGTTCCACGACCGACGTCCTCCTCGAAGCGGCCTACTTCACTCCCATGGCGATCGCCCGCACCTCCAAGCGCCTGGGCCTGCGCACCGAGGCATCGGCGCGCTTCGAGCGCGGCTGCGACCCGTGGGGGATAGAGCCGGCGGTGCGCCGTTTCTGCGAGGTCCTGGCCGCGAGCGTCCCCGGTCTCCGCGTCGCCGACGGCATGCTCGACGTCCGCGGCGACGTGCCCGAGCCCTTCGTCGTCTCGGTGCCCGTGGCGCGGGTCCACCGTCAGATCGGTGTCGCACTCGGCCGGGACGAGATCGCCGGGCTCATCGAGCCGATCGGCTTCACGGTGATGGACCTCGCGGGCGACGCCGCCGGCGCCACCGCCGGCGCGGGAGGTGGGGACGGGCAGGTGACGGTCGTCGTGCCGACGAACCGGCCCGACGTGCGCGCAGAGCCCTACGGGGTCGACGACGTGATCGAGGAGATCGCGCGCATGTTCGGGTACGGCAACGTGCCGCGGCGCGTGCCGACATGGCCCCAGCCGGGGGGACTGACCTCGGTGCAGCGGTCGCGGCGCCTCCTCAAGGACATCCTGTGCGGATTGGGTGCGTCGGAGGGTTGGACGGACACCTTCGTCTCGGCGGCCGCGCACGCCGACATCGGCCTGCCGGGCCGTGAGGTGCGGGTGACCAATCCGCTCGACGCCGAGAGGCCCTACCTGCGGCGATCCCTCATGCCGGGCCTGCTCGGGGCGCTGGCCTACAACGCCGGGCGGCGCCAGCCCGAGGTGCGCCTCTTCGAGGTGGGCGACGTCTTCTCCCATCCCGACGACGGCGCGCCGCGGGTGGTCGAGCGCGCCGGCGCAGGCGGGGCCGAGACCGCCGTGCTGCCGGGCGAGCGCGAGATGCTCTCGGCCGTCTTCGCCCGGGACAGCGACGACGCACGGGACGCCGTGGCCTCGTGGCACGTGATCGCCGAGTCGCTCCATCTCGCCGACGTCCGGCTGGTGGCACCGAGCGACGGGCTGCCCCCGCTCCCGGGCCTGCACCCGACGCGGTCGGCCCATGTGGTGGCCCACGGCGGGAGCACCGGCTCGGTCACGATCGGCTCGGTCGGGGAGATCGACCCCGCAGTCGCCGTCACGTTCGGGCTCACCAGTGCCTCGGGCAGCGCCACGTCGCCGCGGCGCGTCGGTTGGCTCGAGCTCGACCTCGGCCTGCTGTTCGACGGCACGCGCGTCCCCCGTCGCACGACGGTGGGCGGCGCGGTCAGCCGCTTCCCTTCGTCCGACATCGACCTGGCCTTCGTGGTCGAGGACAGGTACCCGGCCGACGTCGTCGCGGACACGCTGCGCCGTGCCGCCGGCGACCTGCTCGAGTCGGTGACCCTCTTCGACGTCTACCGGGGGGCCGGGATGATCGAGGGGACGCGCAGCCTGGCCTACCGCCTGCGCTTCTGCTCGCCCGAGCGTACGCTCACCGACGAGGAGGTCGGCGTGCTGCGCACCCGCTGCATCGACGCCCTCGCGACCGAGTTCCGAGCGGCACTACGTTGACCCCATGACGGGCGGCCTCGGTCGCCGCGGGCTGCGGCCCTGAAGGTGGACCCGCGCACACTGGCCCGCTCCGCGTTGGTGCGGGTACCCCGACTCTTCGACCTGGTCAGCGGCCCGTCCCGCTTCCGGCTGGCCAGTGCGCTGGGGCGCGTGGTCGAGCCCGAGTTCCGGGCGCTGCCGGTCCTCACGGCGCGCCCTGATCCGCTGGTCCTCGACGTGGGAGCGAACGTGGGCCAGTCGATCTACGCCATCGCCACGGTGATGCCGAAGGCCCGGATCGTCTCCTTCGAGCCGAACCCGGCCCTGCACGACACCCTGCGCCGTGTGCTGGCACGGTTCCCGACCGCCCGTCTCGAGGCGGTCGGCCTGGGGGCGGCGCCGAGTGACGGGACGCTCTACACCCCGGTCTACAACGGCCACGTGTTCCCCGGGCTGAGCTCCTTCGACGAGGCGGCCGCGGCCGGGTGGCTCTCGCCCGCCACCATCTACGGCTTCGATCCCGCGCGCCTCGTCCTCGAGGAGTCGACCGCGGTCATCCGCACCCTCGACGAGTTCGACCTGGCTCCCGACGTGATCAAGATCGACGTGCAGGGGATGGAGCCCGCCGTGGTCAAGGGTGGTCTCGGCACCATCGCCGCGCACCGCCCGGCCATCATCGCCGAGACGGTGCGGCCCGACAGCGAGACGTTCGGTCTGCTCGAACCCCTGGGCTACCGCCTCATGGAATGGCAACACGGTTCCCTGGTGCCCGCCAACGGCTCCTGCGTGAACCAGATCCTGATTCCCGGTCCGCGTCCCGCCGCCGGGGGCTGATCGCCTCTCCCTGCCGCGTCGCGCCCACGCCGGCTGCTTCTTCGCCGCCGTCGTGGCATCGTGGGCGGGTGGAAGTGCGGCAGGTCGACCGGGGGGACGAAGCAGGCCTGGCCGCCTGGCACGGCGTGCTCAACGCGGTGGAACGAGACACGTGGCCGGACCGGACCGGCTTCAACCTGCGGGAGGTCCGGGCGTTCGCCAACCATCGAGGCCGCTACCGTCGTTTCGTCCACCTGGCGGCGGGGGAGGACGCGGGACCCGTGGTCGGGGTCGGGGTGATGGACCTCCCGCTGCGCGACAACCTGCACAGTGCGGAAGTCACGGTGGGCGTGCACCCGGAGCACCGCCGGAGAGGAACTGGCCGGGCCATCGTGGAGCGTATGGCGGAGCTGGCCGCCGCCGAGGGCCGGCGAACGCTCAATGCCTTGGTGGACGTCCCGGTTGCCGTGGTCGACTCCCACCCCGGAGCTCCGTTCGCCCGCAGCGTCGGGTTCGTTGCGACCCTGCCGGGCAACAGCCGCTCCTTGGCGGTCCCGCTCGAACCCGACAAGGAGCACGAACTGCGCCACATCGTCAGCACCGCGCGCGGCGCGTCCGACTACCGGACCTTCACCTTCACGGCGCCCTGGCCCGAGGAATACCTCGAGGACCACTGCGACCTCGCGCGCCGCATGTCGACCGACGAGCCCGCGGGGGACGCCGAGCGCGAGCAGGAGGTGTGGGATGCGCAGCGCATCCGAGAGGGCGACGCGCTGCGCGAGGAGCGGGGCGTCTGGAAGCTCGCCGCCGTCGCCCAGCACCTCGGCTCCGGCCGGCTGGTGGCCTTCTCCGAGCTCCTGTTGTCACCTGACGCTCCCGCGGAGGCCTGGCAGATGGCCACCATCGTGCATCCCGCGCACCGGGGCCACCGCCTGGGCCTTGCCGTGAAGCTGGCCAATGTCGACGCACTGGACGATGCCGCGCCCTCGGTGCGCCGCATCGTCACGGGCAACGCCGCAGTGAACGCACCGATGATCGCGGTGAACGACCTGATGGGCTTCGAGGTCGTCGGCGCCGGCTGGTTCTGGCAGAAGGAGCTGCGGCCCGGTTGAGGTGCCGCAGCGGGGACCGAGGACGTGTCTCGCATGATTATGCAGCATCATGTATACTGATGCGATGAAGGCCGGGATCGTCGGGGCGTCGGGGTACACCGGGGCCGAGTTGTTGCGGCTGCTGGCCGCGCATCCCGCCTTCGAGGTGGCGGTGGCGACGGCGCACTCGCACGCGGGCGAGCCGGTGGGTGCGCACACCCCCTCTCTGGCCGCGGCCTACCCCGGACTGGTCTACGAGGAGAGCGACCCGGCCCTCCTGGACGGCCTCGACCTCGTCTTCTGCGCCCTGCCGCACGGGGAGTCGCAGCGGATCGTCCCCGGCCTGCTGGGGCGGGTCGGCCGGGTCGTCGACCTCGCCGCCGACTTCCGCCTGCATGATGCGTCGCTGTACCCGCGCTGGTACGGCGAGGAGCACGCTGCGCCGGCGCTGCTGCCCGAGGCCGTGTACGGATTGCCCGAGCTGTTCCGGCCGGGTCTCGCCGGTGCCACCCTCGTCGCCGCGGCCGGCTGCTACCCGACCGCGGCCGGGTTGGCCCTGGCCCCCCTGGTCCGCCGGGGGCTGGTGGAGGCGAGCGGGATCGTCGTCGACGCGGCGTCGGGCGTCTCGGGCGCGGGGCGCGGCCCCCAGGAGTCGCTGCACTTCGCGACGGTCGACGAGGACTTCGTGGCGTACGGACTGCTGACCCACCGCCACACCCCCGAGATGGAGCAGATCCTCGGTTGCGAGGTGCTCTTCACGCCGCATCTCGCCCCCATGGTGCGCGGCATCCTGGCGACCTGCTACGCCCGTCCGGCCGCGGGCCACGTCCCGTCGCAGGCCACCGTGATGGACGCGCTCCACGAGGCGTACGACGACGAGCCCTTCGTTGTGGTCACCGATGACCCCCCCGCCACCAAGTCGACGGCGGGCTCGAATGCGGCGCACGTCACGGCGCGCGTCGACGCGCGCACCGGCTGGGTGATTGCGCTCTGCGCGCTGGACAACCTCGTCAAAGGCGCGTCGGGCCAGGCGATCCAGTGTGCCAACGCCGCGGTGGGCCTGCCCGAGACGACCGGGCTGCCCGTCGCCGGGGTGTACCCGTGAGCGTGACCGCGCCGCGGGGCTTCGTGGCGACCGGGGGCTCGGCCGGGATCAAGGCCGGCAAGGTGCCCGATGTGGCGGTGGTCGCCACCGCCGACGGACGTGCCGTGCCGGCGGCCGGCGTGTTCACCTCCAACCTCGCCGCGGCGGCGCCGGTCCAGGTGAGCCGGGCCCACCTGGCCGCCACCGGGGGCGCGGCCGCGGGCGTGATCCTCACCTCGGGCAATGCGAACGCGGCCACGGGCGAGGCCGGGCGGAGCGCGGCGGAGCGGCTCTGTGTCGCGGTCGCGGGCGAGATCGGGTCCACCGCCGAGGAGATCCTGGTGTGCCAGACAGGTCTCATCGGCATCCCGTTCCCCGTCGACCACGTGCTCCCGCAGCTCGAGCCGATCGTCATGGCCCGTGGTGGTACCGAGCGTGATGCCGCACACGCGGCCCGCGCCATCATGACGACCGACACCGTGCCGAAAGAGGTCGTGGTGGCCGGTGACGGCTTCACCGTGGGCGGCATGGCCAAGGGCGCCGCGATGCTGGCCCCGAACATGGCCACGATGCTGGCGCTGTGCACCACGGATGCCGCCGTCGATTCCGCCACGCTGCACACGGCGCTCGCCGAGGCGGTCGCGTCATCGTTCAACGCCATGACCGTCGACGGGTGCACCTCGACCAACGACACCGTGCTCGTGCTGGCGAGCGGCCTGGGGTCGAGCCCGACGGCGGATGCACTCACCGGGGCCCTCACCGACGCCTGCCAGTCGCTCGCTGAGCAGATGGCGGACGACGCGGAGGGCGCGACCAAGGTGTCCCACGTGCACGTCCGTGGTGCGCAGAGCGACGATGCCGCCCACCGGGCGGCGCGCAAGGTCGCGGGCTCCATGCTCGTCCAGTGCTCCCTCTTCGGAGAGGACCCCTACTGGGGCCGCGTCGTGTCCGAGCTCGGTTCGGCCGGGGCCCCCTTCGACATCGACCGCGTCACCGTGGCCTACGGCGGCACCGTGGTGTGTGCCGCCGGCGTGGCCGTGCCGCACGACGAGGCGGCGGTGGCCGCCCACATGGCGGCCCGCCACATCGTGCTCGAGTGCGACCTCGGCCTGGGGTCGGGTGAGGCGGTGGTCCTGGGGACGGACCTGAGCTACGGCTACATCGACGAGAACAGGACAACGTCGTGACGGCGCAGGGTGCGGTCCCCATCCCGCCCAGGGTCACCCGGGCGCAGAGGGCCGCCGCGGCGGAGACCGCCTCGATGCTCGTCGAGGCACTGCCCTACATCCGGCGATTCTGGGGCAAGGTCGTCGTCGTCAAGTACGGCGGCAACGCCCTGCACGCGTCGAGCGGCAACGGTGACGCCGCCGCGGGCGAGGACGCCGCCCTCGCCTCCTTCGCCCAGGACGTCGTGCTGATGAGGGCGGTGGGCATCCTGCCCGTCGTGGTGCACGGGGGCGGCCCACAGATCGGCGAGATGATGGCGCGGCTGGGCAAGGAGACCGAGTTCCGCAACGGGCTGCGCGTCACCGACGCCGACACGCTGGACATCGCTCGCATGGTCCTGGTCGGCAAGGTGAACCGCGACATCGTGTCCGCCATCAACGTGCACGGGCCGCTCGCGGTGGGCATGTCGGGCGAGGACGCCAACCTCATCACGGCCGAACCCGGCCACGTCGACCTCGGCTTCGTCGGCAACGTGTCGGTCGTCGACCCCACCATGCTCCAGCGGCTGGTCGCCGAGGGGATCATCCCCGTGGTGGCGACCATCGCCTCAGACGAGAAGGGGCAGGCGTACAACATCAACGCCGACACGGTCGCCGGAGCGCTGGCGGAGGCCCTGCAGGCCGAGAAGCTGATCTTCCTGACGGACATCGAGGGCTTGCGGGTCGTGGCGGACGACCCCACGACGGTCATCCACAAGGCCTCCCTGGAGGTCATCGACGAGATCATCCGGAGCGGGGGGGCCCAGGGCGGCATGATGCCGAAGGTCGAGGCCTGCGCCCGCGCGGTGCGCGCCGGTGTCCATCGGGCGCACATCCTCGACGGACGGGTGCCCCACGCCCTCCTCCTCGAGCTGTTCACCGACTCGGGCGTCGGGACGATGGTGCTGCCATGACGGGTCCGGCACCGGCTCCGGAGCGCGACGCCCTGATGCGCACCTACGCGGACCCGCCGGCCACGTTCGTGCGCGGCGAGGGCACCGTCCTCTTCGACGCTGACGGCAAGGAGTACCTCGACTTCATCACGGGACTGGCGGTCGTCTCGCTCGGTCACGCCCACCCGGTCGTGGCCGACGCCGTGGCCGAGCAGGCGCGGACCCTGTGCCACGTCTCGAACCTGTACGGGAACACCTTGGCGCCCGAGGTGGCACGCACCATCGACCGGCTGGTCAACGGGGGCACGGGCCGGGCCGGCGGACAGGTCTTCTTCGCCAACTCGGGAGCGGAGGCCAACGAGTGCGCGCTGAAGCTGGCCCGGCGCTGGGCGGACGGGAGCCGCCACGTGGTGATCAGCGCCGACAACTCGTTCCACGGCCGGACGCTGGCCACGCTGACCGCGACGGGCCAACCCGAGAAGCAGGCGCCGTTCCGCCCGCTGCCCGAGGGGTTCGTGCACGTGCCCTACGACGACGTGGCGGCCCTCGACGAGGCGCTGGACCCCGAGACCGTGGCCGCCGTCCTGCTCGAGCCGCTGCAGGGCGAGGGCGGGGTGATGGTGCCGAGCTCGGACTACCTGGGCGCGGTGCGGTCGCTGTGCACGGAACGCAACGCGCTCCTCATGCTCGACGAGGTCCAGACGGGTCTCGGCCGCACCGGCCACTGGTTCGCCTTCCAGGCGCAGGGCCTCGAGCCGGACGTGGTGACGATGGCGAAGGCGCTCGGCAACGGCATGCCGGTGGGCGCCTGCTGGGCGCGGGCCGAGGTGGCGGCCGCGTTCGGCCCCGGCGACCACGGGTCGACCTTTGGGGGGCAGCCGCTCGCACTCGCCGCGGTCAAGGCGACACTGGCCGTCATGGAATCCGAGGACGTCTGCCGGCGGGCCCGCGAGGCGGGGGCGCGCCTGGCCGGCGGGCTCGGACGGTTGCCGGGCGTGGTATCGGTGCGCGGCGCCGGCCTGCTGCTGGCCGCGCAGCTCGAGGCCCCGGTGGCCAGGGAGGTCTCGGCGCTGGCGCTCCAGCGGGGCCTGCTCGTCAACCCCGTGCGTCCCGACGCAATTCGGGTCGCCCCGCCCCTGCTCGTCAGCGACGAACAGCTCGACGCCGCCCTGCGGGTCCTCGGCGACGCTCTCGCCCTCGTGTCCTCGGGCAACGCCGAGTAGGAGGCGCACCGGACCGATGCCCGATCTCTTCGACGTCGACGACCTGCACCCGGCCGCGTGGGAGCGGGTGCTCGAGCTCGCGCTCGACCATCCGCCGCAGAAGCGGCTGGCGGGGCAGGGCGTCGCGCTCCTCTTCGAGAAGCCGTCGGCGCGCACGCGGAGCTCCACCGAGATGGCGGTGGTGGACCTCGGAGGCCATCCGGTCTACATCCAGGGGGCCGAGGTGGGCCTCGACGTGCGTGAGACGGCCGAGGACGTGGCCCGCACCCTCGCGTGCTACCACCGCGTGCTGTGCGCCCGCGTCTTCGATCATCGCGTACTCCTGCGCATGGCGGCGGCGCTCAGCCGGAGCGGGTTCGACGTCCCCATCGTGAACCTCCTCTCCGACACCTCCCACCCATGCCAGGCGGTGGCGGACGTGGTCACCATGCGGGAGGCGCTGGGACCTCTGGACGGTCGCGCCCTCGCCTACGTCGGGGACGCCAACAACATGGCCCGTTCCCTCGCCAAGGCGGGCCTGCTCGAGGGGATGGAGGTGCGTATCGCCTCCCCGGCCCGTTACGCGTTCACCCCTGAGGAGCTCGCCGGTCTCCAGGCCTTCGCCGACCACGTCGCTCGCGGCGGCACCGTGCAGCTGTCGGACGACCCCCACCAGGCGGCCAAGGGCGCATCGGTGCTCTACACCGACGTGTGGACGAGCATGGGACAGGAGGAGGAGCGAGCGCTCCGCCTGGCGGCCTTCGAGGGCTTCACCGTCGACGAGGAGCTGGTCGACCTGGCCGCCTCCGATGCCATCGTGCTGCATTGCCTGCCCGCCCACCGGGGGGAGGAGATCACCGACTCCGTCCTCGAGGGTCCGCGCTCGCGGGTGTGGCGGCAGGCGGCGCACCGTCGGACCGCCATGCGAGGCATCCTGGCCTGGGCCACGGAGGGCGGGCCGTGAGCGGCCACGCATCCGGCCGCCTGACCAAGAACCAGCGCCAGCACCGGATCACGAAGCTGCTGGAGTCCCAGCCCGTCACCAGCCAGGCGCAGCTGGTCGCGCTGCTCGGTGACCAGGGGATCGAGGCCACCCAGACGACGGTCTCGCGCGACCTCGACGACCTGGGGGCGGTCAAGGTCCGACTGCCCGGTGGCGACACCGCCTACGCGCTGCCCGAGCTCCCGGTGCACCAGATCGCGCCCGAGGACCACCTTCGCCGCGTGCTCGGCGAGTGGGTCGTCGAGGTGGCGCACTCGGGCAACTTGGTGGTGCTGCGCACGCCGCCGGGGTCGGCCCACGTCGTCGGGTCGGCCCTCGACCGCAGCGGGCTCGAGGGAGTGGTCGGTACCGTGGCCGGGGACGACACGGTGCTCGTCGTGGTCGACGAGCAGGTAGGCGGCGGCACCATGGCGGACCACTTGCGCGACGTGGCAGGCATTGCCGCCGCGCACAAGATCGCGTTGAACGGAAAGGAAGAGGACTGAAAATGGCTGAACGGGTTGTACTGGCCTACAGCGGGGGGCTCGACACGTCGGTGGCGGTGCGCTGGCTCATCGAGAGCGAGGGCGTCGAGGTCATCGCGGTGGCGGTCAACGTCGGGCAGGCGTCCGATCGCGGCGGCGAGGACTGGGACGCCATCCGCGCCCGGGCGCTGGCGGCCGGGGCGGTCGAGGCGGTGGTGATCGACGCCCGTCACGAGATGGCGGAGCAGTTCTGCATGCCGGCCTTGCAGGCCAACGCCCGCTACGAGGGCAAGTACCCGCTCGTGTCCGCACTGTCGCGCCCGGTGATCGTGCGCCACCTCGTGGCCGAGGCGCGCCGCCACGGGGCGACCGCCGTGGCCCACGGCTGCACGGGCAAGGGGAACGACCAGGTGCGTTTCGAGGTGGGCGTGCGGGCCCTCGCTCCCGACCTCGGCATCTTCGCCCCCGCCCGTGTGTGGGGGCTCTCCCGCGAGGAGTGCGTGGAGCTGGCGGCCAAGTGGGAGATCCCCGTTACGGTCACCAAGGAGAAGCTCTACTCCATCGACGACAATCTGTGGGGCAAGGCGATCGAGTGCGGTGCCATCGAGGATCCGTGGGCCCCGGCGCCCGACGATGTCTACACGCTCACCCGGGTCACCGAGACCGAGCCCGTCGAGGTCGTCGTGGGCTTCGAGGCGGGGGTGCCGGTCACCCTCGACGGAACGCCGCTCGCCCCCTACGACCTCATCAGCCGGTTGGGTGAGCTGGCGGGCAGCCGGGGCTTCGGCCGCCTCGACATGGTCGAGAACCGGCGGGTCGGCATCAAGAGCCGGGAGGTCTACGAGTGCCCGGCCGCGCTGTCGCTCATCGTAGCCCACGCCGACCTCGAGGACCTGACCCTGGAGCGGGACCTCCACCACGAGAAGGCCCGCCTCGAACCCCGCTGGTCCGAGCTGGTCTACGACGGGCTGTGGTTCTCGCCACTGAGGGACGCGCTGCAGGCATTCATCACGGAGAGCCAACGCCACGTCACGGGCGAGGTACGCCTACGCTTTGCGGCGCCGGGCACGTGTGCGGTGGTGGGCCGGCGCAGCCCGGTCGCGCTCTACGACCACGACCTCGCCACGTACGACGCCTCCGATTCGTTCCGGCACGCTGACGCCGAGGGCTTCGTGCGCCTGTGGGGTCTCGGCGTCGCCACGTGGTCGGCCCGCCAGGGCCCGGGAGCCGAGGCCGCTGCGAGGCGCGGGTCATGACGCTCTGGGAAGGCCGCATCTCGACCGGCATGGCCGACGCCGTGGCTGAGTTCACCGTCAGCCTCCCCTTCGACAGGCTGCTGGCGAGCGACGACCTGGCCGGCTCGCGCGCCCACGTGAAAGGCCTGGGCAAGGTGGGGATACTCACCGACAGCGAGGTGGCGTCCCTGGTCGACGCCCTCGACATGGTCGAGGAGGAGTTCGCCACCGGCGTCTTCGAATTCGCGCCGGGCGACGAGGACGTCCACACCGCCATAGAGCGGCGCGTCACCGAGCTGATCGGCGACGTGGGCGCCAAGCTGCACACGGGAAGGAGCCGCAACGACCAGGTTGCCACGGCGCTGCGGCTCTGGTGCCGCCGCTCGCTGATCGGCGTCGCCGAGGAGATCATGGCGCTGCAGGACGCGCTGGCCCAGCGCGCCGTCGAGGCCGCCGACGTGTACCTGCCCGGCTACACGCACCTGCAGCGCGCGCAGCCGGTGCTGCTGGCCCACCACCTCCTGGCGCACGGCTGGGCGCTGGCCCGCGACGTGGACCGGATCCTCACCACCGTCGACCGCCTCAACGTCTCACCCCTGGGTGCGGGGGCGCTTGCCGGCTCGTCGCTGCCGCTCGACCCGGACTACGTCGCCGCCGAGCTCGGGTTCCACGGTCGTTTCGAGAACTCGCTCGACGCCGTGTCCGACCGCGACTTCGTGGCCGAGTCGCTGTTCGACCTCGCCCTGCTCGGCGTGCACCTGTCCCGGATGGGGGAGGAGATCGTGCTGTGGTCGACGGAGGAGTTCGGCTTCTGCACGCTCGACGACGCATACGCGACCGGGAGCTCGATGCTGCCACAGAAGAAGAACCCCGACGTGGCCGAACTGGCCCGGGGCAAGTCGGGTCGACTCATCGGCCACCTCGCTGCGGTGCTGGTGACGCTCAAGGGGTTGCCGTTGGCGTACAACCGCGACCTGCAGGAGGACAAGGAGCCGCTCTTCGACGCCGTCATGCAGGTCTCGCGCGCGCTGATCGCGCTGCGGGGCGTGTACGAGACCGCGACGTGGGACGAGGACCGGATGCAGTCGGCGGCCGACGGTCCGGCGGCCTCGGCCATCGACCTGGCCGAGATGCTGGTGGAGCAGGGCATGCCATTCCGCCAGGCGCACGCGCTCGTCGGTGGGCTGGTGCGCGAATCCCTCGAGCGCCACGTGCCGCTGGTGGAGCTGGTCGCCGCGCACCCCGATCTGGGCGAGGCCGCGGTCGAATTGCTCGAGCCCGGCGTGGCGGTGACCCGCCGGCGGACACCGGGAGGGGCCGGACCCGGGCCCGTCGCCGAACAGGCGGAGCGCTTCGTCCGCCGCCGCGAGGTCGACCGGACCCGCCTGGCGCAGTGGCGCCCCCAGGGCTCGCCGGCGTGACCTCGGCGCACGCTCTGACGTGCGGGTGTGAGACGGTTCCGTGGCGAACCCCCGTGTCGAGTAGTCCGCAAGTGAACGCACCATAAAGATTCGAGCAGACGCTTGTATCGCGGAGACGGTTGCGCGCACGCTGTAGAAGGAGGGCGATACACCCGCAGGCCTCACGACCGGGAGCAGCAATGGAGCGAATGCGCGGCATCGACCCGATGTTCATCTACTCCGACACGCCGGAGACCCCGATGGAGATCGCATATGCCTGCGTCTTCGATCCCGCCACGACCGAAGACGGGTACTCCTTCGGTCGCGTGCACGACGTGCTGGAGGCCCGGATGCCCACGCTGACCCCGTTCCGGCGCCGGCTGGTGCCCGTCCCCCTGGGCCTCGACCACCCGCGTTGGGTCGACGATCCCGAGTTCGACCTCGGCAACCATCTGCACCGGGCCGCAGCTCCGCACCCTGGAGGTGAGGAGGAGTTCACCGACATGGTGGCCAAGGTGATGGGTCGCCCGCTCCAGCCCGACCAGCCGCCATGGGAGATGCACGTGATCGAGGGGCTGGCCGGGGGCATGGTCGGGCTCATCGCCAAGGTCCATCACTCCGTCATCGACGGTGTCGCGGGCGCCCAGTTGCTGGCGCAGTTGCTCGACCTCACCCCGGAGGGCAGCGCCGTCACGGAGCCCTGCCCACCCTGGCTCCCGGCGCGGCTGCCGTCGGGCGCCCGCCTGGTGACCGACTCGCTGCCGAGCATCATCAACAGCCCGGTCCGGGCGTTGCGCGCCGCACGGGAGATCGGGCGTACCGCCGTGCGGCTCGCCCTCCGCGCGATCGACGACCACAGCGGCCCCGTTTCCATCCCACTCGGGGCTCCCCCGACCTTCGAGTCACCCGTCGGAGCCCGCCGGGCGATCTCCTTCGCGGAACTCGACATGGCGGCGGTACGTACGTTGAAGGAGCGCTACGGGTCCACGATCAACGACGTGGTGCTGGCCGTCTGCTCGGGCGCACTGCGCAGCCATCTGGCCGCTCACGATCAGGGTATCGACAGCCCCCTCGTCGCCGTCGTCCCCGTGTCGGTACGAAGCGATGTGCAGTCGGAGGCGGTGGGGAACCAGCTGTCCGCGATGTTCGTCCCGCTCGCCAACGACCGCCAGACGCCGCTGGAGCGGCTGCGCACGGTGACCGCCGCCAGCGAGTCGTGCAAGGGCCAGGAGCGCGCGGTCGGTTTCGGACCCATGGCCACGCTCCTGGCGGACGCGATCCCGCCGGCGCTGGCGAAGCCGGCCGTCCAGCTCGGGGTGCGCTCGGGCGTCCTCCGCCGGGTCCGCGCCGGCAATCTCATGGTTTCGAACGTGCCCGGCCCCGGATTCCCGCTCTACTTCGCCGGCATGGAGCTCAGGGCGGTGCACCCCCTCGGTCCGGTGGTCGACGGCGTGGCGCTGAACATCACCGTGCAGAGCTACCGCGAGTCGCTGTTCGTCGGCATCAATGCCAGCGCAACGGCTGTGCCGGATCTGCCCGGCCTCGCGCGCGCCATGGTGGAGGAACTGTCGTTGCTGGGCCGGATGGCGGCGGGGGCGGGGGAGCGGCGGGCCGCGGCCAACCCGCGGCACAGGCACCCCTCGCACGCCCACCTGACGTCCGCACCGGGAGGCCGCGGGGAGATTCCGGCGGGGGCATCGAGCGCCACGGGCTGAGCGCCACGGGCTGGTCGGGGTGGCGGCGGCCGCCCCGGATGCGCCAGGGTTGGCCCGATGCAGCGGTCGGACCTGGAGGGCGATCCCGTCGCGGTCGCACGCCGGCTCCTCAACAAGGTCCTGGTCCGCGGCGGGCGGTCGGGGCGGATCGTGGAGGTCGAGGCCTATCACGGGACCAACGACGCGGCATCCCACGCCTATCGGGGCCCCACGACCCGGACGGCGGTCATGTTCGGGCCCCCGGGCTTCCTCTACGTGTACTTCACCTACGGGATGCACTGGTGCGCCAATGTGGTGTGCGGCCCCGACGGGGAGGCGGCAGCGGTCCTCATCCGGGCCCTGGCGCCCCTGAGCGGCCTGGGCGAGATGCAGGCTGCCCGCCCCGCAGCCCGGTTGCCGCGCGACCTGTGCAACGGCCCGGCCAAGCTCTGCCAGGCCCTGGGCATCACCGGGACGGACAACGGGGCCGACCTGCTGGCCTCCGCCCAGGGGCGGAGCGGGTCCGGACGTGCGGGCGGCGCGGCGCCGGTCCGGTTGCTCGACGACGGGACGCCGCCGCCCCGGCGTCCGGGGCGCGGGACGCGGATCGGCATCAGGGAGGCGACGGAGAAGCGCTGGCGCTTCTGGGTGCCCGGGGACCCCAACCTGTCGCGGCCATGAACGGGTCGTGGGCCGCCTCCGAGGCGGTCCTCCCGACAGGGAGAACGGAAGCGGCCGGGGTGTCACTGGCCTGTCACGGCCGTGCAACATGCGCGGGACATCATGCTGTCATCGGATTTCGTGACAAGTGTGACGGTCGGTAGATCGAGGAGATCAGCAGGCGGTGCACGCTCCCTAGGTGGCCCGATTTGGCGACCGGGCCGGGGCGGAAAGCCCGTTGAGCTTCGAACACCGGGTGGCATGCGGAGGGCCGGGTGGCTCACCGCATGCCACCACACGGTGTGCGAGGTCGACCGCCGTCGAGGGAACCGGGCCGTTCGGGCGGGCATCCGCGGTGGTGGGCGGGTGTCCCGCTACGATCGGCGTCAGCGGCCGGCGGGGCGATCGCCCGGGTCAACCGGGCCCGCACGGACGCGTTGACGCTCTGGCGCGCGTCTGCTAGGGTGACACACCCGTCGGAACGGCCTCCCAAGGCCCTCCGACAGCCGAAGGAGACTCGCCGGCGGATTCGTCCGTCCGGAAACAGTCCTTCGGTACACCCGGCACCAACACCGGCAGGACAGGTGTGTGCCCGGTCGCTCCTTGAAAACGGAATAGTGAGAGCCAAAAGCCAGTGCGGGCAATTCATCCGGACTCAAACGGATGGGTTGTACGTCAATTAAGCATTACACAGGCCTCGAAACCCTCTGGGTGAAGGGACCTGTGGTTATCTATGGTTCGAGTCAAACCATGATGACTCTCTGATTCTTGGCCGGATGGGCCCCTTGCGGGCTCGGAAGGTCGTGAGTCTCGATGGAGAGTTTGATCCTGGCTCAGGACGAACGCTGGCGGCGTGCCTAACACATGCAAGTCGAACGCGCTCCATTCGGTAGCAATACTGATGAAGAGTGAGTGGCGAACGGGTGAGTAACACATGAGCAACCTGCCCCGAAGACCGGGACAACACCGGGAAACCGGTGCTAATACCGGATATCCCTATCGGACCGCATGATCTGATAAGGAAATGGATTCCGCTTCGGGAGGGGCTCGTGGCCTATCAGCTAGTTGGTGAGGTAACGGCTCACCAAGGCATCGACGGGTAGCTGGTCTGAGAGGACGATCAGCCACACTGGGACTGAGACACGGCCCAGACTCCTACGGGAGGCAGCAGTGGGGAATCTTGCGCAATGGGCGAAAGCCTGACGCAGCAACGCC
>Ga0181523_10002993_pt1 | contig 15756 bp, 13 predicted proteins | sample PEATcosm2014_Bin_43_FD_119752 | JGI IMG/M metagenome (GOLD analysis project Ga0181523, IMG submission 119752) | Peatland microbial communities from MTU Mesocosm Facility, Houghton, MI, USA - PEATcosm2014_Bin05_30_metaG | ecosystem: Environmental > Terrestrial > Soil > Wetlands > Peat | place...
CGAACCGGCCGTACAAGACGTCGAGGAACCGCTCCATCGTGTCGGCCTGCACGCTGAAACGCGAGGCGGGCACCTTGGCCAGCCGTGCCGCCAATGCCGGGTCGGCCCGGTAGCGGCCCATGATCAGCTCCATCCGCTCGGCGGTGATCACGTAGTCGGCCACGATGACCTCCCGCTCCACGCCCAGGATCTCGAGCACCAGGGCGGCCAGGACCCCGGTGCGATCCTTGCCCGCTGCGCAGTGGAAGACGAGTGGGAAGCTGGGCGGCTCGCCCAGCAGCGTCAGCGCGTCGACCAACGCCTGACGGCCCACGTCGAGGTACCAGAGGTAGCGCTCGGCAAGGTCGTCCCCGGGTGGCGCCGGTGCCACCACGGCATCCCCCTCGCCCTCGCGGACCACCGCCAGATGACGGTAGAGGATGGGCTCCGGCTCGAGGGGTCCCCTGCCGGTCTGCACCAGCTCGCGGGATGTCCGCAGGTCGATGATGGTGGCCAGGCCCATCGCCCGTAGGGCGTCGACGTCGCCGGGGGTCAGCTCGTGCAGCGTGTCGCTGCGGAACAGCCGGCCCCACCGGGTGGCCCGGCCGCCGGCGCCCGCGTACCCCCCGAGGTCACGGAAGTTGAATGCCCCTTCCAACGGGACCAGGCGGTCGGTCGATTCCACCTTCTCATCATGGTGCACACGGGCCGCCGAACCGGACACCTCGCCGCCCGGACCGCCACAGGGCGAGATCGGCGGCCTAAAGGACGGGTGACCAAGGCGCCGATGAACTACCGGTGGAGGCGGTGCGTCGGCGAGACTGTCCCTCGAAGCCGGCTCCGCCGGCGTGCCGACCGCCCTAGGGTCGGTTCGCAGGACACCCGAGCAACACCCCCGCCCCCCCCGAGATCAAACCGTGAGGAGTTCCCTGTCATGAAGGCGCTTGCGACCTGGTGCGTACGTCATCGGCTGATCGTGGTGTTGCTGTGGTTGGCCGCACTCATCGGGACCACTGCCCTCTCCCAGGCGGTGGGCACCGCCTACTCGAACAGCTTCTCGCTGCCCAACACCGAGTCGACCCACGCGCTGTCCCTGTTGCAGGCGGCAGCCCCGAAAGTGGCCGGTGACCAGGAGCAGATCGTGTTCCACACCACCAACGGCACCAAAGTGACCGACCCGGCGGTACAGGCGACGATCGACGCCATGTTGGCCAAGGTGGCCGCCGTTCCCCACGTCTCCGCCATCACCAGCCCGTACGGTCCGCTCGGGGCCGCCCAGATCAGTTCCGACGGCACCACTGCATTCGCCACGGTCACCTTCGACACGCAGGCGCAGAACATCTCGATCCCGTCGGCCCAGCGGTTCGTGGCCGCTGCACAGTCAGCGCGGGGCCCCGACCTGCAGATCGCGGTGGCGGGCCAGGTGGCCGAGTCGGCCGACCGCCCGTCGTTCGGCGGCTCGCTGCTCGGGATCATCCTGGCCGGGATCGTCCTGTTGCTGGTCTTCGGCTCCATCTTCGCCATGGCCCTCCCCCTGCTGTCCGCCCTGGCCTCCCTCGGGACGGCCATCGGCCTCATCGGGCTCCTCAGCCACCTGTTGAAGATGCCCGAATTCTCCACCCAGCTGGTCCTGCTGATCGGGCTCGGCGTGGGCGTGGACTACGCCCTGTTCATCGTGACCCGGCACCGGCAGGGCCTCATCGCCGGAGAGGACATGGAGTCGTCGATCGCCAAAGCGGTCAACACGTCGGGAAGAGCCGTGCTCTTCGCCGGCATCATCGTGTGCATCGCCCTGCTCGGCATGTTCGCCCTCGGCGTCTCCTTCCTCTACGGCCTGGCCGTCTCCGCGGCCATCGGCGTGTCGTTCACCATGATCGCGGCCCTGACCCTTCTGCCCGCCTTCCTCAGTTTCATCGGGCCGCGGGTGCTGTCCCGGCGCCAGAAGAAGGACCTGGCCGCCAACGGCCCCCGGGTGGTGGGCGCGGGCGGCAAGGGCTTCTGGCCGAAGTGGGCCGCGTTCGTCCAGGGGCGCCCGGTCCTGCCGGCCGTGGTGGCCCTCGTCGTCATCGTCCTGGTCGCCTTCCCCTTCTTCTCCCTGCGGCTCGGCTCCTCCGACCAGGGCAACGACCCGGTGGGCACCACCACCCGCCAGGCGTTCGACCTGCTCGCCTCCGGGTTCGGGCCCGGCTTCAACGGTCCGCTGCTGCTGGTGACCGTCAACTCCGGCCAGGCCGACACCCAGGCGCTCGACCAGTTGGCCGACCAGGTGGCCAAGCAGCCCGATGTCACCCACGTCAGCAAGCCGGTGGTCCTGCCGGCCAAGGACGGCAAGCAGGTCTCGCTGATCACGGTGTACCCGTCGTCGGCCCCGCAGGACGCCGCCACCACCGACCTCATCGACCATCTTCGCCAACAGACGATCCCCGCCACCGTCGACGGCTCCGGCCTGACCGTCTACGTCGGCGGGAACACGGCCATCTTCGTCGACTTCGCCCGAGTGCTGACCTCCAAGCTGCCCCTGTTCATCGGACTGGTGGTGGCGCTCTCCTTCCTGCTGCTGGCCGTGGTATTCCGCAGCATCGTCATCCCGTTGACCGCCGCCGCCATGAACCTGCTCTCCATCGGCGCCGCCTTCGGGGTCCTGGTGGCGGTGTTCCAGTGGGGCTGGCTGGGGTCGGTCTTCCAGGTAGGCGGCCCCGGACCCATCGAGGCCTTCCTCCCGGTGATGCTGTTCGCCATCCTGTTCGGGCTGTCCATGGACTACGAGGTCTTTCTGGTCACCCGCATCCAGGAGGAGTGGCTCAAGTCCGGTGACAACCGCACGGCCGTCCGCAAGGGGCTGGGGGCCACCGGCAAGACGATCACCGCCGCAGCCCTGATCATGATCCTGGTGTTCGGGTCGTTCATCCTGGGCGGTGAGCGGGTCATCAAGGAGTTCGGGCTCGGGCTGGCCGCCGGCATCCTGATGGACGCCGTGGTGATCCGCATGGCCATCGTCCCCTCGCTGATGTTCCTGTTCGGCAAGGCCAACTGGTGGTTCCCGGGCTGGCTCGACCGGATGCTCCCCCGCATCTCGGTGGACCCGGACGTCCCGCCTCCGGGCAGCCATCTCGAAGGGCCGACTGCGGAGGCCGAGCCCGAGCAGGTGCCCGTCTGACCTCTCCCCGGACCTGCCGGGCTCCCGGCAGGTCCTCCGCCGGCCGACCGGCCCGCACCACCCGTTCCGGTGGCCCGAGGGGTGCGCCCGCTCCCTTGACAACGGGGGTGGGCCAAGTCTTAGCTTCACAGAGAGCCTGATCACCGAGGACGGGGGATTTCCATGTCCGACTTTGTCATGACCATCGGGGGGGACACGGTGCCGGCGGCGGATTCGTTCGGCGTCGTCAATCCGGCCAACGGCGAGGTGTTCGCCCACGCCCCCGAGTGCAGCCCCGAACAGCTCGACGCCGCATTCGATGCCGCCTCCAAGGCCCAGCGGGACTGGAAGGCAGACGAGGCTGCCAGGCGGGCGGTCCTCATGAGCATGGCCGACGTCCTGCTCGAGTCGTCGGCCGAGCTCGCCCCCATCCTCACCGCCGAGCAGGGCAAGCCGCTCGGCGACGCCCATATCGAGGTCTTCGCCTCGGCCATCTGGTGCCAGTACTTCGCCGCCCTGGAGACGCCGCCCCACGTGATCCAGGACGACGGGGAGGCCCTGGTCGAGGTGGTGCGCCGGCCGGTCGGCGTGGTGGCGGCCATCACGCCGTGGAACTTCCCGCTCACCCTGGCGTTCTGGAAGATCGCGCCCGCCCTGCTGGCCGGCAACACCCTGGTGCTCAAGCCCTCGCCCTACACGCCCCTCACCACGCTGAAGGTGGCAGAGATGCTGCGTGACGTCGTGCCCCCCGGCGTGATCAATGTCGTCAGCGGCGGCGACGAGCTCGGGGCGTGGATGACCGGGCACCCGGTCCCCCGCAAGATCAGCTTCACCGGCTCCATCGAGACCGGCAAGTTGGTCGCCCAGTCGGCCGCCCCGGACCTCAAGCGGGTCACCCTCGAGCTCGGCGGCAACGACCCGGCCATCGTGCTCGACGATGCCGACCCAGCCGTGGTGAGCAGGGCCATCTTCGCCGGTGCCTTCAACAACAACGGGCAGGTGTGCTCGGCGATCAAGCGGGTCTACGTTCCCGAGGCCCTCTACGACGACGTGGTCGACGGCCTCGCCGCCCAGGCCTCGTCGATCAAGGTGGGCGAGGGGACCGAAGCCGACTCCAAGCTCGGCCCGATCAACAACGCGCCGCAGTTCGAGCGGGTGAAGGAGCTGGTGGACGACGCGCTCTCCCATGGGGCGAGAGCTGCAACCGGAGGGCACGTCATGGACCGGCCGGGCTACTTCTTCGAGCCGACCATCCTGACCGGCCTGTCGGACGGCACCCGCATCGTCGACGAGGAGCAGTTCGGACCCGCCCTGCCGGTGATCTCGTACCGGGACGTCGACGACGTGGTGGAGCGGGCCAACGCCACCCACTTCGGGCTGTCGGGCTCGGTCTGGGGCGCCGACAGCGATCGTGCGGCCGAGGTGGCGGGCCGGCTCGAGTGCGGGACGGCATGGGTCAACACCCACCTCGCCCTGGCGCCGCAGCAACCGTTCGGCGGCTTCAAATGGAGCGGGCTGGGTGTCGAGAACGGCCCCTGGGGCCTGGCCGAATTCACCGAGGTCCAGGTGGTCCACCGTTCCAAGGGTGCCGACGGCCTCAACATCAACACCGCCGGGCTCGTCTCGTAGCGCCCCGGCCGGCCTGGTGGTGGGCCGGTCGGAACAGGTCGGAACAGAGATGCCGATGAACGGGCGCCGACGGACAGCGGTGGTGGTGGTGGTGGCCGCCCTGGCGGCCCTCGGCGGGGCGGTGGCCGTCGTCGCGGCGACAGGGCCCGGACAGGCCGGCCGCGGCACGACGAGCGACGCCTCGGGCTCCGCGGCTCCGGCCGGCGCCACCTCGCGGCCATCCGGGTGCGGCCGCGTGCCCGTGCCCGGGCCGGGGGCCACCGCCACCCCCACCGGGGACGTCGTCCAGTCGCTGCACGTGGACGGCCTCGCTCGCAGCTATCGGCTGGCCGTCCCCGCCGGCTATCGGCCGACGACGCCGACCCCCCTGATCCTCCTGTTCCACGGGAGCGGCTCCGACGCCGCCCAGACGTCCATCTACACCCAGATGCCCTCGCGGGCGTCCCGCGCCGGCTTTCTGGTGGCCACCCCCGATGCCCAGTCCGGGCGGTGGCAGATCTCTCTCCCCGGCGCCGCCACCGCCGACCTGGCCTTCGTGTCGGCCCTCATCACCGACCTCTCGGCCCGCTACTGCGTCGACCGCACCCGCATCTACGCTGCCGGGATCTCCCTGGGATCGGAGTTCGCGGCCATCGCCGCCTGCACCGCGTCGGACCGGATCGCGGCGATCGGCCTGGTGGCTGCCGAGTTCCTCCTCCGACCGTGCACCGGGCCGATCTCGGTGATCGCCTTCCACGGCACGGCGGATCCCCTCGTGGCCTACGCGTCCGGCGGCACCGGGGCCGCGCTCCCCGGTGTGCACGTCGTCGGGGTGGAGCAGAACCTGGCCGAGTGGGCCGCCCTGGACGACTGCAGCGCGGTTCCGAGACTCCTCCGACCGGCCTCTCAGGTGATCCGGCGCTCGTGGGCCGGCTGCCGGAAGGGCAGCGCCGCCGTCCTCTACACGGTGGTCGGCGGCGGCCACACCTGGCCCGGCTCCCCCATCACCCTCCCGGTGGCCGTCTTCGGCCCGACCACCGACCAGATCGACGCCACGGGTCTGATGCTCCGCTTCTTCGAGGGGCACCACCTGGCCCGGTGAGGCCGGCAGAGCGGTCGACCCCGGCGTCGCCAGGGACCCGGGCGGCTCAGGCAGCTCGGGCACTTCGGAGTTGGGCGGGGTGCGGCGTCCGACGAGATGGTGGAGCTAACCGACAGAGTTAGCCCTCGACGAGCATGACCAAGGTTTCTGGACGGACGCCGTCGCTACTCATTGCGTCGGCCGCCACCGTGGACGCCATTACCTCTCGAAAGGCGGCCATGTCGGGAACGTCCACGATCAGCCCGACCCGATTCGACTTCTCCGGGTCGACAAACGTACGAATCGTGATGCCCATCGGTCCGAAGACTGCTTCCCGTGTCGGTGCAGCGAGCCAGTGGTCCACATCGTCGACTTCGTGAAAAACCATCACTGTTGCCACTTATGCCTCGGCCTTCCGCCGCTCCGTCAGGAGCTGAGCTGAATAGGTGAACGATGGCCAGGCTAGGTCTAAGGTTCGGCCCAGTAAACCCATCTTGTCTCGCAACTATGGATATCTCGTCTTGTCGATTTCGAGAGATGCTCTACTCGGCGAAAGGTGAACCAGATAGTGGGAGAGGCACCCGATCGCCGAACGGCGATCCGAACAGGTGAAGTCCGGTGGAGATTGAGGATTCGTCCCGGTGTCCATGAGGAAGACATCACCCAGAGCCGGAGTATCTGGAGTTGGTGTGATGAGCTAGCAGGCGTACGTTTCGACTGTCCTCGATGTGGTCGGAAGAAGGCAGTGTTGCGTCGATGGAGACCCATTGGATGCCGCACGATCTACTGGCTTCTCTGCCTCTCGCTAGTTGATCGGCGTAGCAACATCATGTCGGAAGAAGTGTTCCGAGAGTTGCTGACTGAGGCACTAGGTCCCGTCGAGGCTTCTCGGGCGCTCAGGACACGTACCAGTCCACCCGGATGAGAAACCTTGCTAGCACCGTGACCGAAGCCAGTGGAGTGCCAATGTGCTTCTGAGCGATGCTCGCAAAGTGCTACACCGCCTGCGTCACAGGCCATGAGGCCGGCGGTCTATCCTGCAATCCTGTCAGCGCGGTTGGCGTCCGAGATAGGCAGCGAGGCGGTCGTACACCGAAGCGGTCGGGGGTACCTCTATGACCGCCTCAAACGGCATTTCGCCACCGCGCACGTCGGCCGGTATCATCTGCTGCACGACCGGGAGCATCGCCTCTGCGAGGGCCGGGTCGAGCTTGGGAACCTGTCCCGTTGCCACGGCCAGATCCCAGCTGTGGGTGACCTGCTCCTGGGCGTAGATCATCGCCACCACCGCCGCCGGAAAGGTGCCAAACGGCAATTCGATCTCGCCCTCCAGCGCTGCATCGTTGGCCCACGCCTCGATCGCGTCCCGGGCCATATTCTCGAAGACGTCGGGCCAGTCACTGTCGCTCACGCCGGTGATCGCCGGCCCGTCGTCGGGAATAGCACCCCTGCGTCCCGCCGCAGCGATCCGGCTGGCGGCGAAGGCCATGTGACCGATGAGGGTGCGCACGTCGAAGTCGGCGCACGGGGTCGGGTCGCCGAATTGGTCGGGAACGACAGCGCCGACCAGATGAATGGACTGCTCAAAGGAACTGCGGAGCAGGGGCCGGGGGTCCTGGGCATCGGTCATTTGGTGCACTCCTCTCGACGGGTGGTTCCTCGATACTCGCAGGTTATCTGCCCCCCATTCGTCCCCGTTGGCCGGCCCCGAGGCGGGTATGAGGCTCCGGCGAATGGACGATCGCTGGCAGAGCCCACGTCGACAGCCAGCCGCGACCTGAAAGTCGACCTCGGGAGAAACGTCCCCTGGCGGCAGGACGAACAGCCCGAGGGAGCAACCCCGAGCCGGAAGCGATAAGGCCCACCCTGGTCGACAGGGTTGGAGAACTGCCCGTCAAGGGACGGTCGTCTTGCCCGCTTGCGCGGACGGGGGCTGAGGTTGGGTGTCGAGACCCGGAACCGAGGCATAGAGGATCTGTGTTTGCTAGACAGCAAGGGTGGAAGACATCGTAGGAAAGTGACTGGACACGGAGGCACGATGGTCGGGGAGATCATGGCCAGTAAGCGTGCCCAAATCTGGATCGCCCTGCTAATGGTGCTCGGAATGGGACTGTTCGTGACTTCGTGCAGTTCGAGTTCGGGGTCGAGCAAAGCACCCGCGCCAGTTCCTGTTCTCCATGTCCTGGTGACCAATGACGACGGTGTGGGCGCACCAGGGATCGACGCCGCGGTCCAAGCTCTTCGCTCACTGCCCGACACACAGGTCACCGTCGTGGCGCCTTTCACGAACCAAAGTGGCACTGGTTCCAAGACCACTCCGGGGACGCTCACGGTAACCACCGCCACGACGGCCAGTGGCTACCCGGCCAAGGCTGTCCATGGATATCCGGCAGACACTATTGCGTGGGCCGTGACCGACCACGGCGTTTCACAGCGACCGGACCTGGTGGTGTCGGGGATCAACTTCGGCGAGAACATCGGACCGCTTGCTGACGTCTCCGGTACGGTCGGTGCTGCACGGGCAGCCCTCGCTCTAGGCATTCCCGCACTGGCCGCCAGTCAGGGTGTCGACAATGGACTATCGCCGATCTTTGCGCAAGGGGCGCGTCAGCTGGTGATGTGGGTGCAGGGCCATCGCTCGAAACTCGTTGCTGATGGTGGCAGAGGAGCGACTGACTCCGGCTTGTCGGGCAACCTGAATGTACCGTCGTGTGCCAACGGCAACATTCGTGGTCCGGTCGAAGTTCCATTAGCCAGCAGTCTTGCCGGACTGAATATCGGCACAGTTGATTGCTCGAGTACAGCGACCGCTCCCGCAAACGACGCCGAGGGATTCGTGGAAGGTTTCGCGGTGATCTCACCCCTAGCTGCTTGATCATGGATCGCTAGCGGTCGTGTCGTGGACCGAAGGCCCGCCCCTAATTTGAATTGATGGCGAATCTGCTTGCCTTGGTTCGTAGGGTGCTCCCATGAGAGCACCCCCGTCCCGGCGTTCAGTCGGTCAGTCGGTCAGTCGGTCAGTCGGTCAGTCCCCAAACGTGACAGGCGGCCAGAAAGCATTGAAGCGTCGGACCGCCCCGAGGCGGCCCGTGGTCCACGGAACGTTCATACCGCCGGATAAGTGATCGTCGTTGTCTTCATCGGTCCCCTTCACCAGCCACCTAGGCCGACTGTTAGGTGTCTTGCGCAAAGCGGCGAATGGGTGCTGGGGCCCCTGGGTTGGGTATCCAGGTGTTACGACGCCCGGATGTGGCAGTACTCCGCGTCTGACCAGTCGCGATTGCAATCACGGCACCGCCAGCTCGACCCATTGCCGGAGATCCGAGCTGAGCGCACGATCAGTTTCGGCACCTCCTGCGATCCACAATGGGGACAGATACGAAACGCTTCAGGTTCGCTCATTCGCCGGCCTCCGACTCGGTAGCTGCGTGTTGCTCCGGACTCTACGAACTGAATCGGCAGTAGCGCTGAGATCTTTAGCGAGCTGGTCAACTGAGCGGGATTTCGCAACGACTGGCTGCTCTCAAGTTTTGGCTTCACCTTGACGCGTCCAGGCAGCGAGAGCTGGGCGCTCGGCTCCCCCCGGTTTGACGGACATCCACCATCAGGGCACAGGCCCGAAAGGGATGTCCGAATCGGAGACCATGGAACGCAAGAATCCCCGTGGCCGGCGAACGGCCCGGTCTGACGACCGAGGAGCGGACCGTGCTCTCCAGCTGCGCCGGGAGAACCGGGCCCTGCGTGAGGACAACGTGTCACGCAAGCGAGCCACGGCTCTCTTTGCCCGGGAGATCCGATGAACGCGGCCATTGCATCGAGGCGGAGCAAGCTGCAGGCCGCGGTGCGACGAACGCCTGTTGCCTGCTCGTGGCCGGCACATTCACCGTGGCGTTCCGCAATCGCAACCCGGTGGAATGCCTGGTCACCCACTCGGACCGGGCTGTCAGTACACGAGGGCCGACCACGGCAAACCGGCCCGGCTGAACGGCGTCCACTTGTCGATCGGGCACAAGGGCGAATGGCGGGGACAACGCCGTGGCCGAGAGCTTCTTTGCCACGCTCAAGCGTGCCCTGATCGAGCCCCGAGCCTGGCCGACCCGCAAGGGACTGCACCCGGCGGTGTTCGACTGCATCGAGAGTTGGTACAACCTCCGCCGGCTTCACAGCTCGCTCGACTACTGCAGCCCCGCCGCGTGGGAAGCTTTACATCGCGAGTCCAACCGCCTTGCGGCATGATCGACACAAGCAACCTGTCCGTCGAACCGGATCAGCCCAGTCGGCATCCGTGACGTGAGGCTCGTAAGGGTTGACCGGGCAGGCGGGAGAGGCACATGAGAGCAGTGGTGTTCGAGGACACGAGGCGGGTGGGGGTCGAACAGGTCCCGGACGCGGTGATCGAAGCGCCCACCGATGTGGTGGTGCGGATCACGTCGAGCGCCATCTGCGGCACCGACCTCCACATGTACGACGGGCGTGTCGGCGCCAACCCGGGCCTCGTGCTCGGCCACGAGCCGCTCGGTGTCGTCGAATCGGTGGGCAAGGCCGTCTCGATGGTGAATCGGGGGGATCGGGTGGTCGTGCCGACCCACCTGTTCTGCGGGGTTTGCGTGAACTGTGCCCGAGGTCTTTCGGCCGCGTGCCTTCGGGTCCGCCCCGGAGAATTCGGAGCAGCATACGGTTATGCAGGGATGGGACCCTACCGGGGCGCCCAGGCCGAGCTGCTGCGTGTGCCATTCGCCGACGCCAATTGCGTCTTGTTGCCCGGCGAGCCCGGCGATGCCCACGAGGACGACTTCGTCCTGCTGGCCGACGCCTTCGTCACCGGATGGCACGCAACCGAGCTCGCCCGGGTCTCCCCCGCCTCCACCGTGGCCATCTTCGGTGCCGGGGCGATCGGCCTCCTCGCCGCCCATTCCGCCATCCTCAGGGGCGCTGCGGAGGTCTATGTGGTCGACCGCGTGCCGGAACGGCTTGACAAGGCAGGTGAGCTGGGAGCGGTGCCGGTTGACTTCACCGAGGGAGATCCTGTGGAACAGATCAAGGAGCTGCGGCGCCGGGCTGGCCTTCCGATGGGCGAGGAGCAGATGGGCGGCGTGCAGGCGGGGATCGACGCGGTCGGGTTTCAGGCCACCGACCGAACAGACCTGGCTCGGGAGGATCCGACCGGGGTCATCGCCGACCTGGCACGCTTGGTCAACCCGACAGGCAGTGTCGGAATCGCCGGTGTCTACGCGGCGCACGATTTCCACCCAGCGGCCGCAGGACGGTCCGACGGTTCGCTCACCGTGCCGTGGGCCACGTTCTTCGACAAGGGAGTGAGCGTCAGATTCGGGCGCACCCACGACCGCCGGTACACGACCCTGCTCCGGGACCTCGTCGTCGCCGGAAGTGCCCGTCCCGGGCGCATCGTGTCGCACCACGGGAGTCTCGAAGACGCCCCTGGGCTCTTCAGCGCCTTCGACCGGCGCGCCGACGGCGTCGTCAAGGCCGTGCTCAGGCCCTGATCGAAGATCGCCGAAGAATCGTCGAGAGGCCGTATGTCGTGAGCACCGTCGGACCCTGGCACCGCGACCCGAAAGCGGCGATTGCGCTCCTGTTCCTCACCGCGGCTGCGGGCGGCCTCGATGCGACCGCCTTTCTCCACATCGGCGGCACGTTTGTCTCCAACCAGACCGGGACGGTCGTGCTCCTGGCCATCAGCGTGACGGACTCCGGTGCCATCAACACGGTAGCGGTGCTGACCTCACTCGCGTGCTTCCTCCTGGGCGTGGCCGCCGCCGGCAGGTACCTGCCAAACGCCGTTCACGGAGAGCTCTGGCCACTCGGGACCCCGCTCGCGGTCTTGCTCGAGCTCGTCCTGGTCGCGGTATGCGCAGTGATCATCTCGACGACCCACCTGGCTCCCGCATTCGGCGTCGCTCCGATAGCCTTGGCCATGGGCATGCAGGCAGCCCTGGCCAAGCGCATCGGTCTGCCGTACCTGACTACCGGATACATCACCGGGTCGACCACCAGCATGATCATGAAGTCACCAGCCGACGACCGCTCTGATCGGTGGTGGTGGTTCGGCACGATCCCCGTTGCGGTGATGGCCTTCGGCGCACTTACGACGGCACTTCTGGGCACCCAGAGCGTTGTCGCAGCCCTCGGGTTCGTCGGGGCCACGATGGTGGTGGCGGCCTGGCAAACACGCGGCGGTCGGAGGCGGGCCCGAGAGTAGGCCGGCCCGGCATCCCCATCCCAGAAGAACCGCATGGAAGTCTTGGGGGATTGTCTGACAGTGCTCGCAGTCCAGGACGAGTGGAGGCAGGAAGAGCCCAGCCACCTGACGACGCGGCACGGTGGGGATCAATGCCCACGGGCAGAAGCAGAATAGGTCCAATACCCCCGGAATCCGGCCGAGCAAGAGCGTCCCAGAACGCCTGTGGGTGGCGCTTGGCGAGAGTGGCGAGTCGACAGATCGGTGACTTGTGACTCTGGTGCAAAGGTGGCCGGCGGATGACCATGGTGGTAGGTCGTACTGACGAAAAGGGGAGCCACAATGCACGCAAAAGTCGGAGATCGGATCGTGATCGGCGGACATCGGGCGGGGCAACCCGATCGTGACTGCGAGGTGCTCGAGGTTCGCCACGAGAGCGGGGAGCCGCCGTATCTCGTCCGGTGGGGGGACACGGGCACTGAGGATCTCTTCTTCCCAGGGCCTGACGCCTCTGTTGTCAACTACAAGGACGAGTAACTCGGACTGGCCCACCCGCGGGTGGGCCAGATGTCGGAGCACGAGGCGCAATGCCCTCTGTCCCTGATCAATGGCTCCGGGCCGAGTTTTCCCCGGTACGGATCAATGGGTGCTTTCCACCGCGAGCGTCACGCACCGGACATTCGGACCGGACAGGCCAGGTCGTTCTGCTTCGTACTGTGACTCACCACTGGGCTTCAATCGGACCATGTCAGAGGGCATAGGCCTTCGCCTGGTCGTCCACCAGGTCGACCAGGTTGCCGAGGGCGATGTTGATGTCGACCAGATGGAGGCCCCAGCGTGGGCCGAGCACCTGGTGAACAACGGGACGGTGATCGCCAGGGTTGGTGACCGAGGTCACCTGCAGCCAGTTCGCCCCGCCGCTGGTCTCACATGTGGCTGTGTAGTGGTCGGGGTAACTGACCCATGGGGTGGAAAGGTGGGCGGTCGTCGGGGTGGTGAACGTGCTCGTCACGCCGGGGAACGGTTTCGTCACGAAGTACGGGCTCAAGGTTCCAGTACCTCCTTCGAGTGAGGCAGGGTTGGTGCAGAGCACCTGCAAATTGCCCGCCGGCGTCGTCCCCAGTCCCGATTGGGCGCTGAGGCTGGTCCCGACCCTTCCGAAGAGGCTGTTGATCGGAGGGGTCGCGTCGAAGCTCGAATAGGCCACCACACAGCCGGTCTGTTCGGTCGATTGACAGGCCGGGATGTTCTTGAAGTCGCCGCCCACGGATTGGCCCACGGGAACCGTGACGTTGCCGCCCATCAACAGCGCCGAGACGAGAAGGTGCCGCTCAGAGGGGTTGGGGTCGATCTCGTGTTGTATGAGGGGAATTAGCAGAGCGGCACCTTGGGAGTGGCCGACGAGGACGACGCCTCGCCCATGGTTGTCGTGGGCCAGATAGTCCTTCCAGGAGGCGAGCAGACCCAGGTAGGCGATCGCCGCAGCACGGGGATCTATCTTCTTCCCTCCGACGCCTATCGCCGACAAGGTCAACTGGGGGTACATGGGGGCATACACCTTGCAAACCTGGGAGAAGCGTGACGCCTGGGAGACGGCCACCGCTGTCTCCTCTGGTTCAATGTGAAGATTGGCGTTCTCGGTGCTCTGCCCGCTCACCGTGGGATAGACGTAGAAGCAATCGATCGATGGATCCGTCGCCGGGATCGCCCGCTGGATGATCTTCTTCCCGTCAGCATGGACCACCGTGGCGGTGAGGTTTGCCGTGCAGGGGTCAGCCGCAAGGCCCGGCCGACACAGCCACACCGTTCCCGAAGCATCGGCGGTACCGGTCTCCGTAGTAGACGAAGTGGGGAGCGTGCTCGTGGAAGCGGGGGCGGTGCTGCATGACGCCACCAGCACCGCCGAAGCGAGAATCCCCAGCACCGACTTCATTCGCCGTGCCCCACGGAACGCGTTCCGCCACATCCCGAGTTTGCCAGCTCGGTGCAGCCCAGTTCGGCCACTCACTTGGCGCAGGATCGAATGGTGCTCCCGACGGACAGTGCTCCCGACGGGCCCCTCGGTGCCCTCGGGTGACCGTCGACACGAAAGCTCTGTTGAACTCACGATGTCTCTTGGGCCTGGGCCAGTAGCGATTCCTGCACCGGCAGGTCGAGCGATATCCAGCCCGAGACGGAGAGTCGTGAACACCACCGCTCCGGCACTGTCCCGGACACGGTTGCTTATCGAGCCTCCAAGTACTTGCGATGCTGCTCAAGGATGTGCTCATGCGAAGCACCCTTTGTCGGTACATCCGGGTGGTGGTGCCGGCACAAGTGATACGGAGTGCCCTCTAGTGCGTGATGGCTGATCCTCCAACACCCCTTGGTGTGGCAGTTGACCTTACGGACACCGGTGTATACCCCGATGCCGACTGCAGTGATGAGGGTCGCCTCACCGAGGTCGGAGCCGAAGCCGGACCAGAATCCGTAGTAGGGACCGCTCTCATCGAGAGTTCCGGTATGAACCGCCGCCCAATGTCTCACAAAGGCGAAGAAGACGATCAATAGCGCCAGACCCGCCACAACCAGCACGAAGAGCAGACCAAGTCCCACTCTTTTCGATTGGCTGCCGTCCGTCTCGGGGACCACGCCCGAATGCCCGCCGCCGTCATCACCGACTTTCGCCAGCGGGGTTGAAGGTGAGGTGTTCGTCGGGGTCGCAGCCGGAAGATCGGGCATCGAGTCTCTAGTCTACGGGGCGGTCGGTGTGCTCGGGTGACGTCCGCCGAGTCAGAACACGGTGCACCTTAGCGATTGGGAGGGGCAGGGGCAACGCGCCCTGACGTAGTTCGGTGGGAATCCAACAACGGGGGGTGGTGGCGCTTCACGAATGCCCCGGTGCGGCACATCGAAATTCCCCCATCCCCTTCGTTGCCGACTTCTAGCGTGTCAGCAAGTCACTGATCGTAGGTATCAGATTGGTCACGATGCTGAAGTGACCGAGGTCGTCGTAGAGGACGAGGCGCGCATTGGGAACGATCTCAGCGGTGTTGCGGGCATTGACCACGTTGCACATGTTGTCCATCATGTAGGTCACCCGGCCTCCACCCAGCCAGACGGTCGTCGGGTGCGTCCCACACGGCGTGGCGGTGCGGACGGCTCATCGTGCATCTTGCCCCTTCCCAGCGCATGTCGGTCATGGCGCGGCAGGCGACGACACCCAGCACATGATCGGGCACCAGCGCGGCCAGCGCCAGGGCATACGCACCGCCTGTCGACTCTCCGACAGCCACGAACTTGGTGGTGCCCAGCTCGTCGGCAACGGCCAGGGCGTCAGGCACCCAACCTGGGATCGTGCGGCCCTGACATGGGGTCGACATCCCGTATCCAGGCCGATCGATCCCGATCAGTAGAAGACCGGCCTCGACCGCTTCGTCTCCCAGGTGTGCAGGTTCCATTCGGCTGCCTGGGCCGCCATGGCACCAGAGCACAGCGGTGCCATCGGGCCGACCATGGGTTGCAAATCCGACCACCCGGCCATCAGTACGTTCGATTGGCCGGTACTCATGGGGTAGGAACCGGACGGCACCATGGGCTGCACCGACCGGATCCGGCACCTCTTGGTGGCGATCTCTCAGCGTGCCATCAGTGTGGAGCGGCCATTCGGAACTCCCCCGATGTTTCGAGCGGAGAGTGGGGGGTACGTTGGTGGCTGAAGGGTACGCCCTCGAGAATGTGACGAAGAGGATCGGACATGCACAGGCTCCCGCG
>Ga0181523_10002995_pt1 | contig 15751 bp, 12 predicted proteins | sample PEATcosm2014_Bin_43_FD_119752 | JGI IMG/M metagenome (GOLD analysis project Ga0181523, IMG submission 119752) | Peatland microbial communities from MTU Mesocosm Facility, Houghton, MI, USA - PEATcosm2014_Bin05_30_metaG | ecosystem: Environmental > Terrestrial > Soil > Wetlands > Peat | place...
CGTGCTCAAGCACTTCGGCTCCTCGGTGCGCGCGCTGCCGCTGCCGGCGATCGACGAGGTGTTTCACGAGGTGGAGGGCGGCATCGCCGATTTCGGCGTCGTGCCGATCGAGAACTCGAGCGAAGGCACCGTCAATCACACTCTGGACATGTTTCTCGGCTCCCCTTTGAAGATTTGCGGCGAAGTGGAGCTGCGCATCAATCATCACCTGATGGGTCGCATGAGCGCCATGGCGGATGTCAAGCGGGTGTGCGCGCACATCCAGGCGCTCGCACAATGCCGCGGCTGGCTGGACGAACACATTCCGGACGTCGAGCGAGTGGCCGTCTCGAGCAATGCGGAGGGTGCGCGCCGCGCGCGCGATGAGCGCGGCACGGCCGCCATCGCGAGCCGCGCCGCCGCTGAAATCTACGGACTCACGCTGCTCGCCAACGATATCGAGGATCGCGCGGACAACACCACGCGCTTTTTGGTGGTCGGGCGCAAGCTGTTCAGTCCGAGCGGCGCCGACCGCACCACGCTGCTGGTGTCGGCGAGCGATACCGACGATCCCGGCGCGCTGTTCCGGCTGCTCGAACCGCTGGCGGAGCATCGCGTCAACATGACGCGCATCGAGTCGCGGCCGTCCCGCAAGAAGAAATGGGATTACGTATTCTTCATCGATGTCGAGGGCCATGTGAGCGATCCGCCGCTGGCGAAGGCGCTGGCCTCGCTGGAGAAGCGCGCGAGCCTGTTCAAGGTCCTCGGTTCCTACCCGCGAGCCGTGCTCTGATGGGGATGGGGGCACCGCGCACATTCCTCGTGCGGCCGTCGCACCGCGTGGCCGGCGCTCTCGAGGTGCCCGGCGATAAATCGATCTCGCACCGCTCGCTCATGCTCTCGGGGATAGCCGAGGGCACGAGCAGCATCAGGGGCTTCCTGGCGAGCGAGGATTGCCTGGCAAGCCTTGCGGCCATGCGCGCGCTCGGTGTGCAGATCGAGCTGGCGGAGCCGAACGAGGTGCGGGTGCACGGTGTCGGCATGCGCGGTCTGAAACCCGCGGCGCACGCGCTCGACATGGGAAACGCCGGCACCGCGATCCGGCTGTTCACCGGCCTCTTGGCGGCGCAGGCATTCGATTCGCAGCTGATCGGAGATGCTTCTCTGATGAGACGGCCGATGGAGCGCGTGGCGCGGCCTCTGCGCGAGATGGGCGCAGAGGTGCGCACCCACGACGGCCTGCCGCCGGTCGAGATCACCGGCGGGCGCCGGCTGCACGGCATCGACTATCGGATGCCGGTCGCGAGCGCGCAGGTGAAGTCGGCCGTCCTGCTCGCCGGCCTGTATGCGCAGGGCGCCACCACCGTGATCGCTCCGGCCGTATGCCGCGATCACAGCGAACGCATGCTCTTGAGCTGCGGTGTGCGCGTGGCGAGCGAGGGGCTGAAGACCACGATTCATCCGCCGGAGCGGCTCGCAAGTCTCGAGCTCACGGTCCCCGGGGACCTCTCGTCGGCCGCGTTTTTCATCGTGGCGGGGCTGCTGGGAGCCGCCGGGGAGGGGCTGTTGCTGCGAAATGTAGGCCTGAATCCTACCCGCACCGGACTGATCGAGATCCTGCGCAGCATGGGCGCCGGCATCGCCATCGAGAATGAGCGCGCGAGCGGCGCCGAGCCGGTGGGGGATCTGCGAGTGCGCGCGTCGGCGCTCGCGGGTGTTGCGGTGCCCGCCTCGCTGGTGCCGCTCGCCATCGATGAGTTACCGGTGCTGTTCATTGCCGCCGCGTGCGCACGAGGTGAGACCGTGATCACCGGGGCGCAGGAGCTGCGCGTCAAGGAGAGCGATCGGCTGGCCGCCATGAGCGCGGGTCTTGGCGTGCTCGGCGTCGAGCACAGCGTGACCGCAGACGGCATGCGCATCGAGGGCCGCCCCGAGGGTCCCGCGTTCAGCGGCGGCGTAATCGACAGCCATGGCGACCACCGGGTCGCCATGGCCTTCAGCATCGCGAGTATGCGCGCCGCCGGGCCCATCGTGGTTCGCGACGTCGCCAACGTGGCGACCTCATTTCCGGGGTTCGTCGAGCTGGCGCGGTCCGCCGGCCTCGATATCGTCGAATCACCCGCATAGGGCGTCCCATGAGCAAGGTACCCGTTCTGACCATCGACGGCCCGTCCGGATCCGGCAAGGGCACGGTCAGTCGCGCCGCCGCACGGGCGCTGGGCTGGGGCCTGCTCGATAGTGGTGCACTGTACCGGCTGGTTGCGCTGGCCGGCCGCCGCAGGGGTATCGCCCTCGGCGATGCGGAGCGCTTAAGTCAAATGGCTCAGCAATTCGACATACGCTTCGGCTCCGGGCCGGCCGGCGAGGAAATCGTGTGGTTGGATGGCCAGGACGTAACCGGCGATATCCGCACCGAGGGGGCGGGCAATGACGCCTCCAAGGTCGCCGCGCTGCCGCAGGTGCGGGCGGCGCTGTTGGAGCGGCAGCGGCGATTTGCCGTGCCCCCCGGATTGGTGGCCGACGGGCGCGACATGGGCACCGTGGTATTTCCGGACGCGCAGGTGAAGATTTTTCTCACTGCGAGCCCTGAGGAGCGGGCGCTCAGGCGTCATAAGCAGTTGAAAGAAAAGGGGGTTGCTGCTACCCTTGCCGCCCTTTCGCTGGAGATAGCGGAGCGTGATCGGCGCGATACAACGCGCTCCGCCTCGCCTCTTGTCGCAAGCGCCGACGCCGTCTTGCTGGACACGACGGGCATGTCCGTCGATGCGGTGGTGGAACGCGTATTGAAGATTGCCCGCGGGCGGCTGTCGCCCGGAATTTAGTCGAATTTAGGCCGCGGCAGGTCATGGATGACCGCCGTCATTTTTTGGCAACCCCTGATGCACACGGGACCGGTGCACGGGAAATGTTTATAGAGAACACATGACAGAAAGTTTTGCGGAACTGTTTGAACAGAGCATCGCGAGCCAGCGCATTCGTCCGGGCACCATCCTCAATGGGTTGATCGTCGAAGTCGGCCAGGACTACGTCATCGTCAATGTCGGACTGAAGTCCGAGGCGGTGATCCCTTCCGACCAATTCAAGAACGAAAAGGGTGAAATCGAGGTCACCGTCGGCGAGACCGTCGAGGTCGCACTGGACAGCGTCGAGGACGGCTCCGGCGAGACTCGCCTGTCCCGCGAAAAAGCCAAGCGCGCCAGGACCTGGACGCGCCTCGAGACCGCGTTCGAGAAGCAGGAAGTGGTCATCGGCATCATCACCGGACGCGTCAAGGGCGGCTTTACCGTCGAGATCGACAACGTGCGCGCGTTCCTGCCCGGATCCTTGGTCGACGTGCGCCCGGTGCGCGACCCTTCCTATCTGGAAAACAAGCCGCTGGAATTCAAGGTCATCAAGCTCGATCAGAAGCGCAACAACGTGGTCGTCTCGCGCCGCGCCGTGGTCGAGCAGGAGTACAGCGCCGAGCGTTCCGCGCTGCTCGACAATCTGCAGGAGGGCGCCGCCGTCAAGGGCGTGGTCAAGAATCTCACCGACTACGGCGCGTTCGTCGATCTGGGCGGCATCGACGGTCTGCTGCACATCACGGACATGGCGTGGAAGCGCGTCAAGCACCCATCCGAGGTGGTCAAGGTCGGCGAAGAAATCGACGTGCGCATTCTCAAGTTCGACCGCGAGCGGCAGCGCGTGTCTCTCGGGTTGAAGCAACTGGGCGCCGATCCGTGGCAGAACATCGCGCGGCGCTACCCGGCCAACACGCGCTTGTTCGGCAAAGTGACGAACATCGCCGATTATGGCTGCTTCGTGGAGATTGAAGAGGGCGTCGAGGGTCTGGTGCACGTCTCAGAAATGGATTGGACCAACAAGAACGTGAACCCGGCCAAGGTGGTGCACGTCGGACAGGAAGTCGAGGTCATGGTCCTCGACATCGACGAGGAGCGCCGGCGTATCAGCCTCGGCGTGAAGCAGTGCAAGACCAACCCGTGGAAGGAGTTCGCGGAGAACTACAACCGCGGCGACAAGGTGAGCGGCCAGATCAAGTCGATCACCGATTTTGGCATCTTCATCGGCCTCGCCGGCGGCATCGACGGCCTGGTCCATCTATCGGACATCTCCTGGGACCTGCCCGGCGAGGAAGCCGTGCGCAGCTACCAAAAGGGCCAGCAAGTCGATGCCATGGTGCTGTCGATCGACCCGGAGCGCGAACGCATCAGCTTAGGCGTCAAGCAGCTGGCCAAGGACCCCTTCTCCGCGTACATCGCGGAGCATCCGAAGGGCAGCATCGTGCGCGGCGTGGTTCGCGAAGTGGACGCCAAGGGCGCCATCATCGATCTCGGCAACGGTGTCGACGGTCAGCTGCGCGCATCGGAGCTGTCGCGCGACCGCGTCGAGGACGCGCGCCTGCTGCTCAAGGTCGGCGAGGAAGTCGAGGCCAAATTTACCGGCGTTGACCGCAAGGGCCGCAGCATCTCGCTGTCGGTCAAGGCGAAGGATATTCACGAAGAACAGGAAGCAATGCAGAATTATCGGACCGATTCGCCCACCGGAACGAGTTTGGGAGATCTACTGAAAGAGCAAATCTCCGGCCAGGATTGAGGGACTGAAGGCGGGAGCGGCGGCGGCGTAGGCCGCTGCGCTTGCGCTCCAACGTATGTCTAGTGATGCCCACGGATCGATAATGACGAAATCGGAACTCATCGAGATCATTTCGGCGAAACAAAAGCATCTACCTGCGAAGGACGTAGAACTCGCAGTGAAGCAATTGCTGGAAATCATGAGTGATGCGTTGGCAACGGGCGAACGCATCGAGATTCGCGGTTTCGGCAGCTTCTCGCTGCATTTTCGCCCGCCGCGGCAGGGCCGCAATCCGAAGACCGGCGAGGCGGTGGCGCTCGCCGGGAAGCATGTTCCGCATTTCAAGCCAGGAAAGGACCTTCGCGAACGCGTCAACGACGGCGCGGATCAGCCGATCCGAGATTGAGGAGCCTGTCTGAGTATTCCGCGTGGCCTTACCCAAGGCAGATTTCGCTTCAGCCGAGGCGGAGCCGACGTGGTTGGGTCGACACCCAACGAGGAGGCGACAACGACGGATGAAGCGAAATCTGCCCGGTCCCTCCGGGTTGGCTTGGTGAGGGGCGTCTGCGGTGTTGCGCGGCTTGGTCGTAGCGCTCACTACGTCCTGCGCCGCGCGCCTTGCATCCGCACCCTCACCAAGCCAACGCGGCTCACGCGGAACACTCAGACAGGCTCCTAGGGGCGCGTGAGTGCCCGATGTCTCTCCGCTGATTTGGGCCCTGGTTTTGGCGGCGCTGGTTCTGGGCATCGTAGCCGGGCACTTCGGCTGGGGTAAGCGCTGGCCGCGGCCCTTCGGCAAGCTTCACCCCGACTACCTCACCGGACTCGATTACCTGGTCACCGAGCAGCCCGACCGGGCGCTCGACATGTTTCTGAAGCTGATGGATGCGAATGCCGACACCATCGAAACCCATTTTGCACTGGGGTCCTTGTATCGACGGCGCGGAGAGGTCGAGCGCGCCATTCGCATTCATCAGAACCTGCTGGCGCGCGCGGCGCTGGCGCCCGAGCACCGCGAGCAGGCATTGCTCGCGCTGGCCCAGGATTATCTGCGTGCGGGCCTGCTCGATCGGGCCGAAGGGCTGCTCCAGCAAGTCAGCGAGGTTCCGCGCCTGCGCGCCAGCGCACTCGATGCGCTGCGCGGCGTCTACGAGCGGCAGCACGAATGGCAGCAGGCGCTCGAGACGTACCGGCAATTGGCCCGCATCAAGGCCGCGCCGCCGAGGCTCGTGGCCGCTCACTATCTGTGCGAAATCGCCGCCGTCGCGATGGAGCGCGGCGATATCGGCGCCGCGCGAAACCTGTTGCGCCAGGCGCGGCACGAGATCACGCCGTTTCCGCGCGCGGCGCTGCTGCGCTCGCAAATCGCGGAGCGCGAGGGGAAGCCCGAACTGGCGGTGCGCCTGCTGCGAGGCGCGCTGCGCGAATCGCCGAAATTGCTGCAATCCGAGCTGCCGCATCTGCTGGATCTCGTGGGACCGGAGCGGCGCGATGCACTGCTCGCGGAGCTGGCGGCGCAAGCGCGCGATTCCGGCGAGCTGAAGCGTCTCGTGTTCGCCGCGATCTCGGCCGATTTGGGCGGCGCCGCGCCGCTGCGCGCCGCCATTGAAGCGGTGTTCGTGCAGGATGAGACCTTGAACGCCGTCTGGCAGGCGGGTCGCGGGCAAATCGAGGGCATCGCGAAAGAGATAGGAGCATTGCTCGCGCATGCCGAGAGATACCGGTGCAGCGAGTGCGGCTTCGCCGGCCACAGCTTTTACTGGCACTGCCCCGCCTGCAAGTCCTGGGACAGCTTCGAGTCGTATGCCATGGTCAAACTACGGTGAATTGTCAAACTACGATGAAAATCCGCTATCATTTCATTCATGCTCACCAAGCAAGTTAAAACGTGCGTATTTCCAGTGGCAGGGCGCGGCACGAGATTTCTGCCCGTCACAAAGGCGAGCCCGAAGGAAATGCTGCCGATCGTCGACAAGCCGCTGATTCAATATGCGGTGGACGAGGCGCTGTCGGCGGGCGCCGAAACGCTGGTGTTCATCACCGGCAGCTCGAAACGCGCCATCGAGGATCATTTCGACAGCAATGCTGAACTCGAAGCCGTGCTGCAGGCGCAGGGCAAGCGCGAATTGTTGGCCACGCTCTCGGGTATTTTGCCGAGTTGGGCAACCTGCGTGTACATACGCCAGAAGGCGCCGCTGGGCCTGGGACACGCCGTTCTGTGCGCGCGGCCGGTGGTCGGCGATGCGCCGTTCCTGGTGCACCTCGCGGATGATTTGATCGATGCGCCCGTTTCGTGCTTGAAGCAGATGGTCGAGGTGTTCTCGACTCGCGGCGGCAGCGTGCTCGGGGTGCAGACGGTGCCGAGACAGGATACCGACAAATACGGCATCGTGACCCTGGAGAAGGGCATCGTCGAGCGGGTCGGCAAAATTGCGCACATCGTCGAGAAACCGAAGCCGGACAAGGCGGAATCCAACCTCGCGGTGGTCGGCCGCTATTTGTTGACCGCCTCCATTTTCGATGACCTCGCGAAGATCGGCAAAGGCGCGGGCGGCGAAATACAGCTGACGGACGGCATTGCGCAGCTGATGCGGCGCGAATCGGTGTACGCGTTTCAGTTCGAGGGCAAGCGCTACGACTGCGGCAGCAAGCTCGGATACCTGCAGGCGACCGTGGAGTTCGGTCTCAAGCATCCGAGCCTCGGCTCCGAATTCGCGACTTATCTCAAGGAGCTGGCGCGCACGCTCTAGTCTAGTGCGAGCGTCCGCGCCGCTGCTGATCCTGATATCGAGAGCCCGCGCCCGCGCTGCGGCGCGCATCGCGCCGGTCCGAGCCGCGGTGGCTGCGGCCTTGCGCCGGCGCCGCACGAGTTACCTGGACCGCCGGCTGCGTTTCCACGATTTTGAACACCGGCGTCTGAACGGTGGGGATACTGCGGCGCAGTACCCGCTCGATATCGCGCAGTAAGCCGCCTTCGTCCGCCGAGACCAGCGATACCGCCTCGCCCGTGGAGCCCGCACGACCCGTGCGGCCGATGCGATGCACGTAGTCCTCGGGCACGTTCGGCAGCTCATAATTGACCACCTGCGGCAGCTCCTTGATGTCGAGTCCGCGGGCGGCCACTTCGGTGGCCACCAGCGCGGTCACCTGGCCGTGCTTGAACATGTCGAGCGCTTTGACCCGAGCGGCCTGACTCTTGTTGCCGTGGATCGCGGCGGCGCGGATGCCTGCGCCTTCGAGCTGCTGCGTGAGCCGGTTGGCGCCGTGCTTGGTGCGCGTGAAGATCAGCACCTGACGCCATTGACCCTCTTGAATCAGGTGCACCAGCAGGTGACGCTTCTGCTCCTTCTGCACCCGATACGCGCGCTGTTCGACGAGTTCGATGGGAGCGTTGCGCGGGGCAACCTGAATCGACAGCGGATCGTGCAGCAAACGCTCCGCGAGCGCACGGATATCGTCCGAATAGGTGGCGGAGAACAGCAGGTTTTGCCGCTTGGGCGGCAGCAGCTTGATGATCCGCCGGATGTCCGGAATGAAGCCCATGTCGAGCATTCGGTCGGCTTCATCGAGCACCAGCACCTGAACTTTGGACAGATCCGCCGCGCGCTGCTGCGCGAGATCGAGCAGCCGGCCGGGGGTCGCCACCAGAATGTCGCAGCCGCTGCGCAGCGCGCTGATCTGCGGGTTGATGTTCACACCGCCGAACACCTGGGTGATGCGCAGCTTGAGGTGCTTGCCGTAATTGCGCGCGCTTTCCGCCACCTGGGCGGCCAGTTCGCGGGTCGGGGCGAGCACGAGCGCACGCGGTGCGCGAGTATCGGACGATGCGCGGTCGGCCGCCAGCCGCTGCAAAATCGGGAGCACGAAACCGGCGGTTTTGCCGGTGCCGGTTTGCGCGCCTGCAAGCACGTCGCGCCCTGCGAGTACCGCGGGGATGGCCTGCAATTGAATGGGCGAGGGCGTGTCGTAGCCCTTATCGGCAACGGCGCGCAGCAATTCGGGCAACAGCCCGAGATCGGAAAATGACATTGAAAGATCCTTGAATTAACTTGGACTCGCACGGCAGAGCCCAAGGGCTTTGCAGCGGTCAGCAGCGAGGGGGGTGTAAATGAACGGAGTGCGTCGAGGACGGACCGCGGGCTAAGGGCGGCACTGACCGAGCACCATCCATCAATTAGCTGCGCGCATGGTACAGGCTGGGGCCGGCGCCGTCCAGCGGGCCGTGCGCGGCTTCGTCAGCCGCTCGATTCAACCTGCATGGGCCATTTTTTCCCGGCGCCGCGCGGTGAGAATGGCCTCGGTATAGCCGTTCGGCTGGTCGCGGCCCTTGAAGATGAGGTCGTGGGCGGCCTGAAAGGCGATGCTTTGCTCAAGGTCGCGGCACATGGGCCGATATGCCGGGTCGCCCGCATTCTGCCGGTCGACGACCGCTGCCATGCGCTGAAGCGCGCCGAGCACCTGCTCACGCGTGCAGATCCCGTGCCGCAGCCAGTTCGCGACGTGCTGGCTGGAGATGCGCAGCGTGGCGCGGTCCTCCATGAGCGCCACATTGAAGTAATCGGGGACCTTCGAGCAGCCGATGCCGAAGTCGACCCAGCGCACCACGTAGCCAAGGATGCTCTGCGCATTGTTGTTGATCTCCTCCTCGATCTCGGCGGCGCTCCAAGACGGCGTCGAGGCCAGCGGCGGCGTGAGGATATCGCCGAGCGGAGCGCGCTCCCGCCCCGCCAATGCGGCCTGCACCTGCGCGACGTCGACCTGATGGTAGTGCAAGGCATGCAGCGTCGCGGCGGTGGGAGAGGGCACCCATGCGGTGTTCGCGCCCGCCAGCGGATGTGCGATCTTGGTCTTGAGCATGTCCGCCATGAGATCCGGCATCGCCCACATTCCCTTGCCGATTTGAGCGCGGCCGGGCAGTCCGCACGCGAGTCCGACATCGACGTTGTGCCGCTCGTAGGCATCCAGCCACACGGCCTTTTTGAGCGCGTTCTTGCGCAGAATCGGCGCGGCCTCCATCGAGGTGTGGATTTCATCCCCGGTCCGGTCGAGAAAGCCGGTGTTGATGAATACCACGCGCTGCCGCACCGCATGAATGCATGCGGCAAGATTGACGGTCGTGCGCCGCTCTTCATCCATGATCCCGATCTTCAACGTATGCCGCGGCAGCGACAGCAGGTCCTCGACCTCCGCGAACAGCTCGTCCGCGAACTTGGCTTCCTCGGGCCCGTGCATCTTGGGTTTGACGATGTAGATCGAACCGGTCCGCGAATTGCGCCGATCGTCCGAGGAGCGCACATCGTGCAGGGCGATCAGCGACGTCACGGCTGCGTCGATGAAGGTCTCGGGAATGGGTGCGCTGTTCCAGGTCACGGCATCGGAGAGCATGTGGTGCCCGACGTTGCGCACCAGCATCAGGCTGCGGCCAGGCAGCACGAGCTCCGTGCCGGCCGGTGTGCGGTATCGCCGATCGGGGTTCAGCCGCCGCAGCACCGATCCGCCGCCCTTGTCGAATTGGGCTTGCAAGGAGCCTTGCATCAGGCCGAGCCAGTTGCGATACACCAGCACCTTGTCGGCGGCGGTCACCGCCGCCACCGAATCCTCGCAGTCTTGAATGGTGGTGACGGCGGACTCGAGCACGACGTCGCTGAGGCCGGCGGCATCGTCGCGGCCTATCGGGTGGCGGCGATCGATGCAGAGCTCGACATGCAGGCCGTGATGTTTCAGCAATATGAGCGAGGGCGATTCGGGCGCGCCCTGAAACCCGGCGAGCGCTTCCGAGTCGTTCAGCGCGGCGCGTCCGCCCTGTCTGAGCGCGACCTCGAGCCCCCGCGCGGATATAAGGTAGCCGGCCGCGTCGCGATGAGTGCCTGCGTCGAGCGGAAAATGCGCATCCAGAAAGTCGCGCACGCGGCGGATGACCCGGGCGCCGCGCTGTGCGTTGTAGCCGCCGGCGCGTCCCGCACCGTCATCGTCGGCGATCGCATCGGTGCCGTAGAGCGCATCGTACAAGCTGCCCCAGCGCGCATTGGCTGCATTCAATGCATAGCGGGCATTGTTCATCGGCACCACCAGCTGAGGCCCGGCCACGTGCGAAATCTCCGGGTCGACGTTGGCGGTAGCGACGCAGAATGCAGCCGGTTCGGCCGTAAGATAGCCGATGTCCCTCAAGAACGCCTGGTAGGCCGCCGGGTCGAAATTCGCTCCGGGATGACGCCGGTGCCAGTCGTCGATTTGCGATTGGAGCAGGTCGCGCCGCTCGAGGAGTTGCGCGTTGCGAGGCGCCAGGCGGCGCACGAGCGCGGCGAATCCGCCCCAAAAGGCCGCTTCGGACATGCCGGTGCCCGGCATGGCTTCGTCGTTGACGAAGCGGTACAGCCTCGCATCGACATCGATGTCATCCATGCGGATCGTCTCTGGCATGAGGGGCGCCTCCGTTCGATGCTATACTCCTGCACAGCGCATGATCATCGTTCGGCGCGCCTGCTTCAAGATGAGTTTACTGATTCGAATCAATATGGCGTTCAGCCTGGTGTTCGTTTGCGCCGCCTGCATCGCCGGTTACGCGCGCGATGCGTTTCCATCTGCCCGGCGATGCAGGCGGCAGATCGAATGACCTACAGCGGCTCTATCGACCTGCCTGCCTTGCGCGGGAGGAACCGCATCGGCCGGCGGCCGGCCTGGGGGCTGGCGCTCGTGTACGTCCTGCTCTACGCGTATGGGTATCTGTCCAAGCCGGTGCCCGCGTCGGCCGCGATCTGGCCCGCGGACGCGCTTTCCTTCGCTGCGTTCCTGCTCTTGCCGTTGCGATCATGGCCGCTGGTCGCGCTCTTCATGGTCTGCTCGGAACTGCTGTCAGTACCGCTGCTGAACTGGATCTCCGGCGAGCCCACGGCCTCGCTGGCGGTGACCTTGAGTTTCGGGCTCGCGAACGTGCTCACGACCGCCTGCCCGGCCGGCCTGGCGCGCCTCTGGCGGCTGTTCCGCCCGCAAGCCCGCGCGCAGCTGGTGATATCGCCGATTTGGATCGTGGCGCTCTTTGCCGGAGTGGTGCCCGGCGCGCTGCTCGGGTCCATGACTCGCGCGCATTCCGCGGGCATGGCGTTCGTCCCGGCGGACATGGGTTTGTGGCTGCTGTCCTCGGTGCTCACCATCGTCACATTCGGACCAGCGGTGATCGGAATGCTTCTCGGGTTTTCGGAGCCGGCGCGCCCCTCGGCGCTCTCGTGGGAAGGATGGTCCGTCTGCGGCATCGTGGCGGTACTTTTCGTTTGGTTCACCCTGGTGCCGTGGCCGACGGCGGGCCGGCTCGTGGAGCCAATGCTGTTTGCCGTGCCGCTGATTTGGCTGGCGCTGCGGTTCTCACGGCGGGCGACGAGCATCGCGGTCGCGATCGTGGCGTCGGGTGTCGTGCTCATTGCAGGCCACGGAGCCGGAGCCCATCAGCACCTTGCGAACATCGACAACTGGCGCGACGTGGTCATCTCGATCGACATATTCCTTTTGACCGGCTGCGGCGGCGCTCTGCTCATCAATTTGATGACGTTGAAGCAGCGAGAGCTGCTCGAGGAGCTCGCGCACGAGCACGCGCAGCTCCAGCATTACGCGCAGGCGCTCGACTCGGTGGAGGAAAGCGCGCGCCGCGCGACGGCCGCGGACCTCCATGACGGCGTCGGCCAAGTGTTGGCCGGACAGAGCATGACCCTCGCCGCGATGCGCGTGCATGCAAGGCATCCGCCGTTGGTCGAGCTGCTCGATGAGGCGGCCGAAGCGTCCCGCGAGGCGCAGGAGGGCCTGCGCGTGATGATTCAGGACCTAAGCCCCCCGGAGCTGGAGCATGCGTCGCTCGATGAGATGCTGCAGTGGCTTGCCGATTTGTTCAAGACGCGATTCGGATTCAGCGTAACCGGCCGGGTCACCGCAAACGCGCAGCTGCCTCGTGATCAGCTGCGGCTCGTCTATCGCTGCATCCGGGAGCTGCTGATGAATGCCTGCAAGCATTCGCAGCGCAGATCGGCCGAGGTGGAAGTGGACGTTTCGCCGGCCTCGGTCGACATCACGGTCATCGATGAGGGCGTGGGATTCGATGCGCATCGTGCACTGCGCCTGTCCGGGCACCGGTTCGGCCTCGCGCAATTGCGCGAGCGCGTGCGCGCGGCAGGCGGCGTCATCGATATCGACGCGATCCCCGGAGAAGGCTGTCGTGTGACGGTGAAGCTGCCCTTGTCCTCGGTGCTGTCCCCGAGTCCGGACAAGCCCACCCGATTCGCCGCCGGCTGATTTGCGCCGCTAGCCCGTGGGCGCGTTATGCATGCGGCTTCGATGCCAGGTGCATGCGGATTTCGCTCGAGCCTTTGACGGCAGCCGCGGCGTCGAGCACGACTTGTTCCAGTACCGCGAGGTACTCGATGTATCGCCTGCGGCCTGCGGCCGTTATGCGGCACAACGTCTGCGGTCGACCCTGCTCAAAGCCCTTTGTGATCGTGACCAGCTTGGCTTGCTCGAGCACTTGCAGGTGCCGGCTCAAATTGCCGTCCGTGAGGGCGCAATAGCTCTTCAGATCCGTGAATGACAGCCCTCGCGAATGCGTGACCAGCGACGTGAGCACGCTCAAGCGCGCCCGCTCGTGAATGGCCCGGTCCAACCCGTCGTAGGCAAACCGATGAGTGTTGCCGGATTTGTCCCTACGCACGTTCATGCTCCTCCCGATACCCGAAGCGCAATACCGCGGCAACCAGCAGCTGCCCGATTCCAAAGGGAATACCCATCAGCCATGGCGAGAGCGGTGGATCCTCGCTGCCGGCGGCAATGCAGATCAGTCCACAAGCAAGGTACCACATGCCGACCAGAAACATTTGGCGTGGCAGGAACCGGCAGGAGGCAAATACACCCAGACTGAATATCACCTGCCAAAGGCCCGGCAGCATCCAGACGCCGTGGGGTGCGAAGCGTATCACCACCACCGACAGCAGCAGACCGGCCGCCAAGGCGGGCAGAAACTGCTCCGCCGCTCGGTAGATCATTTCGGATGCGAAGCTGGAATGAACGCGCCGGGCTCGAAGGACGGTCTCGATGCCCGTCAATATCAGCGATACCGCGGCAGTGGCGATCCAGACCGCAAAGTAGCTCCGGAAATCGTGGCTCGCAATCTTGAGCCAATGCGCCTGAGCTGCGGCGACGAGCAGCGCGATGAGTCCGGAAGTCGCCACCGACGCCGGCCCATAGCCGTGAAACTCGGTGCCGCGCGCAATCTCGGATCTGATGGCGCTTATCTGGGCAAGGGCTTCGTTGAGATTTCTCATGCTGGACACTTCCTTGCAGCACAAAGCAAAATGGATTCGGCCCCAAACCACAATCAATTTTACAATGTAGGTGCAAATTCCGAATATTGCAAATTGGTGCTGACGCTGAGCGGCGCGCGGGGAATCACTCGATGCGCATGGAGTAGGAAATCGACCAGCCGGCCTTTTGCGGCTGGAACTGCACCGATGCGCCGCCTGCTTCGCCCTGTCGATTCAGTACGAAGCGCGCAGTTGCTATGCCTAGAGCAGTCCCGGCGACAGTATCGGATAGCCAATGCACGTTTTCGCTGACTCGAGCGTACGCAGTCCCGGCCGCAACCCCATAGCCGATTATGCGGCGGATCCATCGATATTCATCGTTTCCAGACTCTGCGAACACAGTACCGATGGCGAATGCCGCGCTCACATGAACCGATGGGAATGAATCGCCGCCTTCCCGCCATTGATTCGGGGAGGTCGTCGCGTCGGGACGCTCGCGACCTGCTGCATACGAGAAGATCTCTCCGCTCGTAGTGCTCAACACGGCGGCTTCGACCAGGGAATAAGTCTCCCGATACCCGTCGGAGTCACCGAGAAAGCCGGCGTACGCCCAAGTACCGGCGATGATCGACACAGCCGGCATCGCGTCCCGCACGGAATCCTTGTCCTGCCCGCCGTTCAGAACCGCGTTCGACCCAGTCGCAAAATGCGTCCGGACTCTTGTATCGAATTGATGCGAGGCGTCGATGAGCGCGAGCGCGCCGCCAAAGTAGAGCCAGTCCTCCGCATCCCACCGTAGCGGCGAGGTGAAATAGAGCTTGACGTCTTGAAGGGCTTCGCCAACGCTGAATGCGTCGGCGGCCGGCGCTGCCGAGGGCGTCAGTACAAGAACCGAGCATAAACAGGCCGCGAACGCCCGCAAAAATGCGCGGACTCCACGCATCGCGCCGCAAGTATTATGCGACGCAAAGTAGAGCGAATCACAATTCAAGTGGCACCATCGCCATTGAAGCTGCCAAAGACTGCGCGGCCCGCGCCGTCCTTCTGGCATTCATTGCGGCGACCACCATCGGCACGATCACGGTTGCGGTCGGCCTTTGATGGCTAAAGCCTTAGCTGCGTGAGTGTTGCACTATCGGTCAAGATGCTTATACTTTGTACGGCAAAGTAGATGGAAGTCAAGAAAATATGAAGATGCGGATGGAGCCGTGCTTCAGACCGAAGGTGCCATGCCAGTCTCGTGAGAGCCCGCCATTTATCACTCCGCTCATAGCTGGCAAATCTGCATCGGCTCGGCGCTGGCCGCCGCCGCCATGGCCTATGCCGTCATTGCTTGGCTCGCTGCGCGCGCACCTCTGCGGGGCCGCGCGCCCGCGCCCGCTGAGCCGAATGCGCGGCCGGTAACTCTGCTGAAGCCCCTGTGCGGCGCAGACGCTGACACCTACGAGTCGCTGCGCTCCTTCTGCGATCAGGTGTATCCGCAGTTTCAGGTGGTTTTCGGCATTTCGGATTCAAATGATCCGGCGGTGCGAATCGTGGAGCGGCTGCAGCGTGAATTCCCGCAAACGGACCTGCAGATCGCAATCGATCGAAGGCAGCACGGCAGCAGCCGCAAGGTGAGCAACCTCATCAACATGATGCCGCTGGCGCGCCACGGCATACTGGTGCTCTCGGACAGCGACGTACGAGTGGGTCGCGATTACCTGACCAGGATAATTGAGCCTTTGCGCGACCCGAGCGTCGGCATCGTCACGTGCACCTATAGAGGTGTTCCGCGAGCCGGCTTTTGGTCTCGATTGGGAGCGCTGTACATCAATGACTGGTTCATGCCCTCGGTACGCGTTGCGGCACTCGCGGGCTCTCGATCATTCGCGTTCGGCGCAACCATCGCGATCAGACGTGAGGTTCTTGCGGATATCGGC